>Ga0102591_1000146_pt1 | contig 167902 bp, 154 predicted proteins | sample AraplaCol_mCL_r2_2_FD_76860 | JGI IMG/M metagenome (GOLD analysis project Ga0102591, IMG submission 76860) | Arabidopsis root microbial communities from North Carolina, USA - plate scrape MF_Col_mCL_r2 (SPADES assembly) (version 2) | ecosystem: Host-associated > Plants > Roots > Endosphere... | reverse complement strand
CGGTCGCCTTCGACGAGGAAGCGCATGCGCTGCGGATTGCCGCGCCCAACCGCTTCAAGCTCGACTGGGTCAAGAGCCAGTTTTCGGGTCGTATCACCGCGCTTGCGTGCGAATACTGGGAAACGCAGGTTAGCGTTCACTTTGTTCTGGATCCCGCTGCGTCGGGCCGTGCTGCGACTTATACGCAGCAAGCCATGGATGCCAGTGCCGCGAGCCACGCAGGAATGGGTGCGAATGCCGCGCCTTATCCCGGCATGCCCACGGGTGCTCCGGGTGGCATGCCCACCCAGCCCTATGGCCAGGCCCCGTCGCAGATGGGCGGCTATCACGAGTATGCGCCGCAGCCAGGTCCGGCCCAGGGCGGCCAGGCTCCTTACCCGGCAGGCATGCAGAACCGGGCGGCCGCACCAACCGGTAACCCCCTGCAAGGCGGTGCCGGTGCTCCAGCGCATGACCTCGCCGATATCGACGTGGCCCAGATGGACCCGGCCGAAGCCAGTGGCCGTCCGTACCGCGGCCAGCAGCAGCCGGGCACGGTTCCTGCGCAGCCGAACGACACCGTCCATGAGCGTTCGCGCCTGAACCCGATCCTGACGTTCGACAACTTCGTCACCGGCAAGGCCAACCAGCTGGCCCGCGCGGCGGCAATCCAGGTGGCCAACAACCCGGGCAAGTCGTACAACCCGCTCTATCTCTATGGCGGCGTCGGCCTGGGCAAGACCCACTTGATCCACGCCATCGGCAATTTCATGCTGATGGAGAACCCGCGCGCGCGCATCCGCTATATCCATGCGGAACAGTACGTGTCCGACGTGGTGAAGGCTTATCAGCGAAAAGCGTTCGACGAGTTCAAGCGCTATTACCACTCGCTGGATCTGCTGCTGATCGACGACATCCAGTTCTTCTCGGGCAAGAACCGCACGCAGGAAGAGTTCTTCTATGCGTTCGAGGCGCTGATTGCGAATCGCGCGCAGGTGATCATCACCAGCGATACGTATCCGAAGGAAATCACCGGCATCGACGATCGCCTGATCTCGCGATTCGATTCGGGCCTGACGGTGGCGATCGAGCCGCCCGAGCTCGAGATGCGCGTGGCGATTCTGATGAAGAAGGCTGCCGCCGAGAACGTGAGCGTGCCGGAGGAAGTGGCGTTCTTCGTCGCCAAGCATCTGCGCTCGAACGTGCGCGAACTGGAAGGGGCGCTGCGCAAGATCCTGGCGTTCTCGAACTTCCACGGCAAGGACATCACGATCGATGTCACGCGCGAGGCGCTCAAGGACCTGCTGACCGTGCAGAACCGCCAGATCTCCGTGGAGAATATCCAGAAGACCTGTGCCGACTTCTACAACATCAAGGTCGCGGACATGTATTCGAAGAAGCGCCCCGCGAACATTGCACGGCCGCGCCAGATCGCCATGTACCTGGCCAAGGAACTGACGCAGAAGAGCCTGCCGGAGATCGGCGAACTCTTCGGTGGACGCGATCACACCACGGTGCTGCACGCCGTGCGCAAGATTGCCGACGAGCGTAGCAAGGACGCGCAACTCAATCACGAGTTGCACGTGCTGGAGCAGACGCTCAAGGGCTGACCGGGGGCCAATGTCGCGCGCCGTATTCGGGCGCGGCGGCGTCCCGGAACCGGAATTCCGGGCCAGCCTTGCCGGGCTGGCATACTACTGGGTGCGCGTCCGGCGGCAAACGGGCGCCAGAATAACCTTGGATTGCGGTAACTGGCCTCAGATAAGGCTTTGCGGTGAGTCGGGACGCGTTGGCGGATTGAGCCGCCTGACCGTGGCATTTTGTGCACAGCCAGGCGCCCCGCCGGACTCGGCCCGCTTCACCGCAGCGGCTTATCCTTGGTACAATGCGGCATTAACTCCTTGATTCCTTTATGAATTTGGATCCTGGAGCTGCGCCTGATTCCGCGGTCGCCGACGACAAACGACGAAGGATAATTTCAATGCAATTGGTCAAAACCTCGCGAGACAACCTGCTGCGTCCGCTGCAAATCGTGAGCGGCATCGTGGAGCGCCGCCACACCCTCCCGATCCTGGCCAACCTGCTGATCCGCAAGTCCGGCTCGAACGTTTCCTTCCTCTCCACCGATATCGAGATCCAGATCACCACGCATGCCGAGTGCGGCGTGGGGAGCGACGACGTGGCCACTACCGTTGCCGCGCGCAAGCTGCTCGACATCCTGCGCGCGATGCCCGATGGCGACGTGGCGCTGTCGCTGAACGACAAGCGCATGTCCGTGCAATCGGGCAAGAGCCGCTTCGCACTGCAGACGCTGGCCGCCGAGGAATTCCCGACCGTTGCCGAAGCCGCCGAGTTCAACGCGAGCGTGAGCCTGCCGCAGAAGACGTTCAAGCATCTGCTGGCGATGGTCCACTTTGCGATGGCGCAGCAGGACATCCGCTATTACCTGAACGGCATGCTGCTCGTGGTCGATGGCAAGAAGGTGATGGCCGTGGCCACTGACGGTCACCGTCTGGCGTACTGCGGCGTTGAGCTGGAGAACGAGGCGGCGGGCGTGGGCTCGCGCCAGGAAGTCATCATTCCGCGCAAGACGATTCTCGAACTGCAGCGCCTGCTCGAAGACAACGACGATCCCGTGCAGGTACAACTGGCCGCGAATCAGGTGAAGTTCACGTTTGCCAACGTGGAACTGATCAGCAAGCTCGTGGAAGGCAAGTTCCCGGACTTCCAGCGCGTGATCCCGAAGGGCTACAAGAATGCATTCGCGATCGACCGCGTGCAGTTGCAGCAGGCGCTGCAGCGCACGGCGATCCTGACCACGGACAAGTTCAAGGGCGTGCGCTGTATCCTCGATACGCATGTGCTCAAGATCAGTTCGACCAACGCGGACCAGGAAGAAGCGCAGGAAGAACTGGAACTCGATTATTCGGGCGATGCGCTCGATATCGGCTTCAACGTGACCTACCTGCTCGATGTGCTCGCGAACCTGAAGAGCGAGCAGGTGCAGGTCAGCCTCGGCGACTCCAATTCGAGCGCGCTGATTACCGTGCCGGAAGACGACAACTTCAAGTACGTCGTGATGCCGATGCGCATTTGATGGCCAAGACCCAGTCGCCATCCATACACAATCGGGCACACACCGCATCAGGGGCCGGATCCTCGGGATCCGCCCCTTTTGCCGTTTTCAAGTAACCCGCAAAACGCGGACTCGCCGCACCCGCTGCCGCATGGCGCAGGTCCGGCTTTATCCGCTTTTGTCGTTAGTATCGTGAGTAGGAAAACATGACCGACCAGCAGAATCCGCAGCAGGAAAACACTTACGGCGCCTCTTCGATCCAGATCCTGGAAGGCCTGGAAGCGGTGCGCAAGCGTCCCGGCATGTATATCGGCGATACGTCCGACGGCACCGGCCTGCACCACCTGGTATTCGAGGTGCTCGACAACTCGATCGACGAGGCCCTGGCGGGTTATTGCACCGAGATCCTCGTCACGATCCACAGCGACAATTCGATCTCGATCGTCGACAACGGCCGCGGCATCCCGCCGGCCGTGAAGTTCGACGACAAGCACGAACCGAAGCGCAGCGCGGCGGAAATCGCCATGACCGAGCTGCACGCGGGCGGCAAGTTCAACCAGAACAGCTACAAGGTGTCCGGCGGCCTGCACGGCGTGGGCGTGTCGTGCGTGAACGCACTGTCCAAGTGGCTGCGCCTGACGGTGCGGCGCGACGGCCAGGTCAACCTGATCGAATTCGCCAAGGGCGAGGTGCAGAACCGTATTGTCGAGACCGTGAACGGTCCGGATGGCCAGCCCGTGGAAGTCTCGCCGATGAAGATCATCGGCGCCACCGACAAGCGCGGCACCGAAGTGCACTTCCTGGCCGACGAAGAGATCTTTACGAACGTCGAGTTCCACTATGAAGTGCTCTCGAAGCGTATCCGCGAACTCTCGTTCCTGAACAATGGCGTGCACATCAAGCTGGTGGACCAGCGCACGGGCAAGGAAGAGGATTTCGCGTTCGCCGGCGGCGTGAAGGGTTTCGTCGAGTACATCAACCGCGCCAAGACCACGCTGCACCCGAACATCTTCTACGGCAACGCCGAGAAGGATGGCATCTCGGTGGAAGTGGCGATGCAGTGGAACGATGGCTACAACGAGCAGGTGCTCTGCTTCACGAACAACATTCCGCAGCGTGACGGCGGCACCCACCTGACGGGCCTGCGCGCAGCGATGACGCGCGTGATCAACAAGTACATCGAAGAAAACGAGATCGCCAAGAAGGCCAAGGTGGAAACCAGCGGCGACGACATGCGCGAGGGCCTGGCCTGCGTGTTGTCCGTGAAGGTGCCCGAGCCGAAGTTCAGCTCGCAGACCAAGGACAAGCTGGTTTCGTCCGAAGTACGCCTGCCGGTGGAAGAACTCGTCAGCAAGGCGCTAACCGACTTCCTGCTGGAAACGCCGAACGACGCCAAGATCATCTGCAGCAAGATCGTCGACGCGGCCCGCGCGCGCGAAGCCGCACGCAAGGCGCGTGAAATGACGCGCCGCAAGGGCGTGATGGACGGCATGGGCCTGCCGGGCAAGCTGGCCGATTGCCAGGAGAAGGACCCCGCGCAATCCGAACTGTTCCTGGTGGAGGGTGACTCCGCAGGCGGCTCGGCCAAGCAGGGCCGCGACCGCAAGTTCCAGGCAATCCTGCCGCTCAAGGGCAAGATCCTGAACGTGGAGCGCGCGCGCTTCGACAAGATGCTGTCGAGCCAGGAAGTGCTGACGCTGATCACGGCGCTGGGCACCGGCATCGGCAAGGAAGATTACAACCTCGAGAAGCTGCGCTACCACCGCATCATCATCATGACCGATGCTGACGTGGACGGTTCGCACATCCGCACGCTGCTGCTGACGTTCTTCTATCGTCAGATGCCTGACATCATCGAACGCGGCTACGTCTATATCGCGCAGCCGCCGCTGTACAAGATCAAGCACGGCAAGGACGAGCGTTACATCAAGGACGACAACGAACTGAATGCGTACCTGCTGAAGCTGGCGATGGAAAAGGCCGCGCTGATCCGTCCGGACGGCAGCGAGATCGCCGGTGATGCGCTGGGCGAACTGGCCCGCCAGTACCAGCTGACCGAAGGCGTGATCGGCCGTCTGTCGCGCATCGTCGATACCGATGCGCTGCGCGCCATCGCCGACGGCGTGACGCTCGACCTCGACAATGCCGCTGCCGCAGAAGCATCGGCCGTGGCACTGAAGGCCAAGCTGGCCGAGATGCACGCCAAGACCCTGCTCGGCGCCGCCGTCAACGACGATGGCACCGCAGACGTCTACGCGCAGTTCGACGAGAAGACCGACAAACACCGCCTGATGATCGCCCGTCGCCATCACGGCAACGTGCGACTGTCGCACCTGGATGCAGACTTCGTCCATGGCGCCGACTACGCCGCACTGTCCGGCGCCGCCAAAACCTTCCAGGGCCTGATCCCGGACGGCACCAAGGTCAAGCGCGGCGAAGGCGATCGCATGCGCGAACAGACCGTGGCGGATTTCCACCAGGCCATGCAGTGGCTGCTGAGCGAAGCCGAACGGGGCGTCACGCGCCAGCGCTACAAGGGCCTGGGCGAAATGAACCCCGACCAGCTGTTCGAAACAACGCTCGACGTGACCCAACGCCGCCTGCTGCGCGTACAGATCGAAGACGCGATTGCAGCGGACCAGATCTTTACTACGCTGATGGGGGATGAGGTGGAGCCGCGCCGGAACTTCATCGAGTCGAATGCGCTGGTGGCTCGGAATATTGATGTTTGAGCAGTCTGCTCCTGTCCAAAGAAAAATGGCGCTCGAGCGCCATTTTTCTTTGGACGTTTTCCTCCTTTAACTCACTTCATCGGCCGTAGTTCCACTCGCCATCCTTTTCCGGTCTGCTTCGTCGAAAATCCCACGGGCAGGAAACGCTCGATCACCTCGAAGTTCGTCTTTGCATGGGCGGTCAATGTAGTGCAGGTATAGACCGCGCTGCGCTGGCGCTTCCAGGCGGCGATTGCGAGGGGTAGCGCCCACTGGTCGGCCAAATGGGGTCCCAATGCGGCGTCGCTCAGTTGATAATCGCGGACTTCGTGGACGAGGGCGTTGGCGACTTTTTCTGCAGTGATGCCCTTCTCTCCGAACTGCGTGAAGACCTCGGTCATGTGTTCGTAGGCCAGGGTGGCAAGCAGTGCGTTCCCCGGACCTTCGTTTTGTCGGACGGGGGCGACGCGGAGGCGGTCCGCGTTCCAGCCCAGTGCGGTGCCGAGAAATTCCAGTTCGCGGGACGCGACGGCGCGCGGCAGCGCAGGGGCGAAACATTCGGCGTAGCTGTCGATCTTCTGGCCGCGTTCGGTCAGGTCGTACGGTTGCAGCCGATCTGCGGCCGGCGAGATCTCGACTTCGATCTCGCCGCCGCCTGCGGGAAAGAAGCCCAGGCGGCGCAGTGTCAGGCTGGCGTCGGCGCCAAGCCTGCGCACCAGCGGCGCATAGCTGCGTTCGAGAAAATGGAAAGGTGGCGCCATCGGGTTGTGCGTGCCGCCGCTTATTAGCAAGCGGCTCGGCGCGTCCGCCAACAGCAGTGCTGGCCAGACTGTCTGCAACACCAGCGTGCAACTGCCCGCCGTGCCGACGTTGAAGGCGTAGTCCCCCGCCCGCGGCTTGCGCGGCGTGAACATCAGCGACTGGGAATTGAGTTCATCGCCCTGCACGTCGGCATCGCAGATCACAGTTGCGGCCTTCACGCACGTCAGATGCTGACGCATGAGACCCGGGCGCGGGCGGTTGGCGCGGATGCCGCTCAACCTAAAGGGCTGGCCAGTACACATGGACAGGGCCAGTGACGTGCGCAGGATCTGACCCCCGCCTTCGCCGGTGGAACCATCGATTTCGATCATCGTCTTGTTCTTCTGTTGCACAACGGGTGAGGGCGTGTACCCCCACCTTATCCAGCGTTCACCCCTACGTGTTCACCCCTTCACGCACACGACCTGCTTCAGCGTGTGTACGACCTCCACGAGGTCTTCCTGGGCCGCCATGACGGCATCGATGTCTTTGTACGCCATCGGGATTTCGTCGATGACGTTGGCGTCCTTGCGGCATTCCACGCCAGCGGTCGCCTTGATCTGGTCTTCGACAGTGAACAGCTTCTTGGCCTTCGTACGGCTCATCACGCGTCCCGCGCCGTGGCTGCAGCTCTCGAAGCTCTCCGGATTGCCGAGCCCACGCACGATATAACTGCGTGCACCCATGCTGCCCGGAATGATGCCCATCTGGCCGCGCTTCGCGCTGACTGCCCCCTTGCGGGTCACGAACACGTCTTCGCCGAAGTGCTGCTCCTGCTGGACGTAGTTGTGGTGGCAGTTCACCGCCTCGACATGTGAGTCGAACGGCTTGGCGATGACCTTGCGCACCGTGGCGATGAGGTTGGCCATCATGACTTCGCGATTCTTCATCGCGAACTTCTGCGCCCACGAGACCGCGCGCACATAGTCGCCAAAGTACTGGGCGCCCTCCTCGAAGTAGGCCAAGTCCTTGTCAGGCAGGTGGCGGTCATGGCGCTCCGCATCCTTCTTGGCCAGTTCGATGAAGTGCGTGCCGATAGCGTTCCCCACACCTCGCGAGCCCGAGTGCAGCATGAACCAGACGAAGCCTGTTTCGTCGAGGCAGACCTCGATGAAGTGGTTGCCAGTTCCCAGCGTACCCAGGTGCTTGCGGTTATTCGTGTTCCGCAGGCGTGGGTGCAGTTCGCACAAGGCTTCGAATTCGTCGACAAGGGTGCCCCAGATATGGTCGACCGATTCCGGAGGGTTCTCCCAACTTCCCGGGTCGCGTCCGCCCCGGCGCGGCGTAAAGCCGTGCGGCACCGCAGCCTCGATGGCCGAGCGCAGCGGACCGAGATTGTCCGGCAGGTCTTCCGCACGCAGCGTCGTTTTTGCGGCCATCATGCCGCAACCGATGTCGACGCCGACCGCCGCCGGGATGATCGCCTTGACCGTCGGAATCACCGAGCCGACCGTGGCTCCGATACCCAGGTGGACGTCCGGCATGGCCGCGATGTGCTTGAAAACGATGGGCAGGCGCGCGGCATTGGCCAGTTGCTTCATGGCTTCGTCTTCGACAGGCACGCCCTTGGTCCACATCTTCACCGGCACCCCGCCAGCGACGTCCGCGAGGTTGTATTTCTGGTCTGACATCGTTGTTCCTCTCCCATCTATGTGCATTCTCAACGGCCAGGATTGTGCAAGTGGTGTGCCAGTCGCCTTGATGGAGTGTGGCTCAGTTTGTAAGTCGTTGATCTATCGTTGGATTTTAATTTTCCAAGTGCTCCGGGTATGGGCGAGTACCAATGCATTCCACGAAAAGACTAGAATTAGATCTAGTCTGTTAGCTACCAAGCTATGTCAAAAAAGAACGTGGTGATCGGTTTCATGGGAACCCAACTGGATTCCGGACAAGGTCCGGGGCGTTGGGAGAAGTGGCGTCCGACGGTTTCGCTGGTCCAGCACGAAGACACGCTGATCGACCGCATGGAGTTGTTCTACCCCGCGTCGCATACGGCGCTGGCGCAAACGCTGCAGCAGGACATGGCGAATGTCTCGCCCGACACCCTGGTGAACCTTGTGCCGATGAGCGTGGTGGACCCCTGGGACTTCGGCGAGGTATATGCGGCGCTCTACGACTGGGCACGCGCGTACCCGTTCGATCCGGCTGACGAGCAATATTGGGCGCACATCACGACCGGCACCCACGTCGCGCAGATATGCATGTTCCTGATGGTCGAATCGCGCATGGTGCCGGGCGTATTGCTCCAGACCGCGCCGCCGCGGCGGCAGGGTCCCGGCAAGCCCGGCACCTACACGCTGATCGACCTCGACCTGTCGCGCTATGACGTCCTGGCCCGGCGCTTCGACGAGGCGCAGGCCGAAGCGCTGGAGTTCCTCAAGAACGGCATCGCCACGCGCAACAAGCGTTTCAATGGTTTGATCGAGGAGATCGAGCGCGTGGCGGTCGGCTCGCAGGCGCCGATCCTGCTGACCGGCCCGACGGGCGCAGGCAAGTCCCATTTGGCGCGGCGCATGTTCGAACTGAAAAAGTCGCGGCACCAGGTGCAGGGCGAGTTTGTCGAGGTCAATTGTGCGACGCTGCGCGGCGACGGCGCGGCCTCCACGTTGTTCGGTCACAGGAAGGGCGCGTTCACCGGTGCGATGGCCGATCGGCCGGGGCTGCTGCGCACGGCGCACAAGGGTGTGCTGTTTCTCGACGAGATCGGTGAACTCGGCCTGGACGAACAGGCAATGCTGCTCAAGGCCGTGGAGGAAAAGCGCTTTCTGCCCATGGGCAGCGACAAGGAGGTCAGCAGCGATTTCCAACTGATTGCCGGCACCAACCGCGATTTGCGCGTCGATGTGGCGCAGGGGCGGTTCCGCGAGGATCTGTTCGCGCGGATCAACCTCTGGGCCTATACGCTGCCGGGACTCGCCCAGCGCCCCGAGGATATCGAGCCCAACATTGATCATCTGCTGACACGTGCTGCGACGGAGACCGGGCGAACCGTGCGCTTCAACGTCGAGGCCAAGGCCCGGTATCTGCGGTTCGCCAATTCGGTAGAGGCACTGTGGAAGGGCAACTTTCGTGACCTGTCGGCCAGTGTCACGCGAATGGCGACGCTGGCCGATGGCGGAAGGATTTCCGAGGGTCTTGTCGATGCCGAGATCCAGCGCTTGAAATGGCTGTGGCAGCCAGCCAGCGAGCGAGATGCGAGCGAGGTCGACCTCGATGTCGTCGTGCCGCCAGGTGTCCTCGACGGACTCGATCTATTCGACCGATTGCAACTCGAAGCCGTCATCGGGGTTTGCCGGGCATCGCAGACGTTGTCCGAGGCTGGCCGCCGGCTCTTTGACCGATCCCGTACGCAGCGCTCCGTGGTCAACGACGCCGATCGGCTGCGCAAGTACCTGATGCGCTTCGAACTGACCTGGGATGCTGTGCGGATCTTTCCGTGAGCGCCTTTACAATGCCACGTCGCACCATGCCTCGCGTTTCCATCATGCCCCTCATCGACATAAAAAACCTCCAGCAAGCCGCTCTCGCCTTTGGCGAGGCACGCAACTGGGGCAAGTATCACAGCCCCAAGAACTTGGCCATGGCGTTGAGTGTGGAAGTGGCCGAGCTGGTGGAGATCTTCCAGTGGCAGACCGAGGAGGAGTCGCGCGGCATCATGGCCACCGACGAGCGCGGGCATGTGGAGCAGGAATTGGCCGACATCACGATCTACCTGACGCAACTGGTGACGGCGCTCGGCGTGGACCTTGATGCGGCGGTGCGGGCAAAGATGGAGATGAACGCGCGGAAATACCCGGCGCCGGGTGCCGAGCAGCCGTAGGCGCCGCTGGCTTGGACTTGCGTCTTGCGCAAATCACCTGCCAGTCACATGTCCGAATGCGGGCAGCCGCATCACGCAATTGCAGCTAGACTTCCCCGGATTGCCTCTCGTGGAGAATCGGCCATGGCGGTTAGCAAGGGCGGAGCAAAGGCGGCGACACAGATTCACATTGGTATCGGTGGCTGGAATTTTGCGCCGTGGCGCGACAACTTCTATCCGGCGGGACTGGCGCAGGCGCGCGAGCTCGAATATGCGAGCCGTCACCTGACCGCCATCGAGATCAACAGCACGTATCACGGCACGCAGAAGCGGTCGTCGTTCGCCAACTGGCGCGATGCCACGCCGGACGGCTTCGTGTTCTCGGTCAAGGCGTCGCGCTTTGCTACCAATCGCCGCATCCTGGCCGAAGGGGCTGACTCGATCCATCGTTTCATTGACAGCGGCATTGCTGAACTCGGAGACAAACTGGGTCCGGTGGTGTGGCAGTTCGCGCCGACCAAGCAGTTTGTTGCTGACGATTTCGAAGCCTTCCTGGCGCTGCTGCCGGATTCGGTCGAGGGCGTGGCGCTGCGCCACGTGCTGGAGGTGCGCCACGACAGCTTCATGTGCGACGACTACCTGAAGCTCGCGCGCAAGTACAAGGCCGCCACCGTCTTCACCGATTCACCAAAATTCCCGTCCTTCGCCGACCAGACCGCCGATTTCGTCTACGCGCGGCTGATGAACGCGCAGGAAGACATCGCCACCGGCTACGCGGCCAAGGATCTCGATCGATGGGCGGCGCGCGCCGCGGCGTGGGCGAGCGGCAAGGCACCGGATGACCTGCCGCGCGTAGAGACATCGGCGGCCAAGGCGCGCAAGGCGCAGCCCGTGTACCTGTTCTTCATCAACGGCGCCAAGGTCCACGCGCCCGCGGCGGCAGGCGGGTTGCTGGAGCGGCTCGGCTGGACGCCGACGGAGACTGTGCCGGTGAAGGTGGCGGTGAAGATGCCGGTGAAGGCCGCCGTGTCGAAGGCCGCGCCAGTGAGTGCTGCGGCGAAGGCGCCTGCGAAGTCGGCCAAGCCTTCCACCAAGCCTTCCACCAAGACTGCGGCCAGGACGCCAGCCAAGGTGCCTGCGAAAAAGAAACCTGCTGCGAAGGCCACTGGCCGCGCTGCCACGTAGGCGAGGTGCACCGCGATGCCGGTAGCGTCGATTCACCAGGCCTCGCGCCGCAGTATTTCCCCGGCACAGGCGGGCGCGCCCTACGCCACGCTGCCCCTGGCGCCGGACTGGCTCGACGCGCTTGCCCGTCTGGGCCACGACGCCATGACGCCGCTGCAGGCTTCGATGCTACCTGCGGCGCTGTCCGGGCGCGACGTGATCGTGCAGGTCAGGCGGGATCGCCAGGCGAATGACCGCGACGACGATAGCGAACTCGCACTGGCCCTTGCCGTGCTCCACCGGCTCGATGCCCGGCGTTTCGATGTCCAGGCACTATGGCTCTGTCCTACGCCAGATGCCGCAGATCGCGTGGCGCGATGCATGCGCGGTCTTGCCCAGTCCGTGGGGCATATCAAGGTGGCGATGCTCTGCCATGGCGCGCCGATGCGGATGCAGATCGACAGCCTGATCCACGGCGCGCATATCGTTGTGGGAACGCCAGGACGCCTGCTCGACCACGTCGACGCCGCGACGCTCGACCTGCGCGCCATCAATACCGTGGTGTTCGACAAGGCGGACACGCTGCTGGAGCTGGGCTATGTCGACGATATCGCCTTCGTTGCCAGCCGCTGCCCCCGGCTGCGTCAGACACTGTTGATGCATGGGTCTGCCGATGCCGACCTGCCGCCCGACCTCGCTCGCCTGGGCCGGCTTTGGATGCGGCGTCCGCACTTGATCAGTCAGCCGGCCTAGCCCGCGTCGGGAATGCTTACAAAGATTCGTGAAAGTCACCCTGTAAGCATCGCCGTTCCTTTGCTAATCTGAACAAACGTGGCCTGACACCCGGGGGCGCAGCAGCGTTGCGCGGCGCAGCGAGACCATTGGGCCACGGCAAAGACTGTTTCCAAGACGGCAACAAGGAGTCGGTGACAATGAAAACCGCACGGCAGGTTCTGGAACACAAGGCATCTCGGGCCATCTACAGCATCCCACCCACGGCCACGGTCTATTCCGCGCTACAGCTCATGGCCGACAAGGGAATCGGCGCACTGCTGGTGATGGAACATCAAAAAATCGTCGGCATCCTGAGCGAGCGGGATTACGCGCGCAAGGTGATCCTGATGCAACGGACATCGCGTGAAACGCTGGTGCGCGAAATCATGACCTCGGCAGTGATCTACGTGCGGGGGGATCAGACCACCGACGACTGCATGGCGTTGATGACGCGGCACCGGATGCGTCACCTGCCGGTCATGGAGGGCGAGGAACTGCTCGGCATGTTGTCCATTGGCGACCTGGTGAACAACATCATCAGCGAGCAGCGCTTTGTGATCGAGCAACTCGAACAGTACATTACCGGCGGCACCCGCTAGGCCACCTCCCACCTTGTGACGAAGCACGCGCCTGGGGCAGGCGCGTGTGGAACGGTGCTGGCGCATGTCTGGTCAGCGAGGCTGCGCCAAATGCTAAGCATGCATATAATTATGCGGTTACTGAATAAGGCCGCAGGGTTTGACGTGCGGCTTGTCCTTTGCCTTAGCTCCCGCTGCCCTGCCGCCGCCCATCTGCATGTCGCCGTCCGCCTCCACGCAAACCGCCCCAGCCTCCCAAGCCGCCCCAGCCGCCCCTGACGCCCCACCAGCCATCCACGACCACGCCGCGATCATGCGCGTGATCGGCGGCATCGTGCTTTGCATCCTGCTGGCCGCGCTGGACCAGACCGTGGTGATCCCGGCCGTGCCGGCCATCGCCACTGACCTGAACGGCTTCGGCCACCTGTCCTGGATCGTCACCGCCTACCTGATCGTCTCCACGGTGACCACGCCGCTGTACGGCAAGCTCTCCGACAGCTTTGGGCGGCGGCGCCTGTTGATGGTCGCCATCACGCTGTTCATCGCCGCGTCCGTGGCCTGTGCCATGGCGCAGTCGCTGACGCAGCTGATTTTGTTCCGGGCGTTGCAGGGCGTGGGTGGCGGTGGCCTGATGTCACTGGCGCAGGCCGCTATTGCCGATGTGGTGGCACCGCGCCAGCGCGGCCGCTACCAGGGCTACCTGGCCACGGTCTGGGCGGTGTCGTCGATCGCGGGGCCACTGGTGGGCGGCTGGGTGTCGGACCACATGTCGTGGCGCTGGCTCTTCTGGATCAACGTGCCGCTGGGGCTGCTGGCCATGGGCCTTTGCTATCGCGGGTTGTCGCAACTGCGCCCGCGCGGCGGCAAGCCGCGTGTGGACTGGCTCGGCGCCTTCCTGCTGGCCGTGGCCATCGTCGCCTTCCTGCTGGCAATGAGCTGGGCAGGCGAGGCCTTCGACTGGATCTCAATGGAGATGGCTGGCCTGCTGCTGCTCACGCTGGCTGCCGTGGCATTGCTGGCCTGGCAGGAGCGCCGCGCGCCCGATGCCATGCTGCCGCCCCGGCTGTTCCGCAACCGGGCCTATGTGATGGGCGTGGGCGCCTCGGCACTGGCCGCGCTCAATATCTTCTTGTGCATCTTCGCCCTGCCACTGCATTTCCAGTTGGTGCGCGATGCCGACGCGTCGATGTCGGGCCTGCTGGTGGTGCCGTTCCTGCTGTCCACCGTGGCCGGCAACTTCGTGGTGGCGTGGCTGGCGCCCCGGCTGGGGCGCATGCGCGGCATCCTGACCGGGGGCTACGTGGCGGCGGCCGTGGGGCTGGTCTCGCTGGCGACGGTGACGGCAGCCGTGCCCACGGCGCTGGTGCTGGTGGCGATGACGGTGGCAGGGATCGGCCTGGGCATGGCGATGGTCGGTACGCTGATCAGCGTGCAGAACGCGCTGGAGCGCCGCGACATGGGCGCTGGCACAGGCGCCCTGCTGGTGCTGCGCTCCTTGGGCAGCGCCGTGGGCGGCGCGCTGGCCGGCACGCTGCTGGCCATGGAGTTCCGTGGCGCCCTTGCCACGGCGGGCGTCACGCAGGCGCTGGATTTGGGCGCGCTGCGCCATGGTAGCGAGGCGATGGCGCAGTTGTCGCCCGCCGTGCGGCAGGTGCTCGCGGGCGGCGTGGAGTCCGGCTTCCACCTGATTTTTGCGGCGGGCGCGGTGGCGGCCATCATTGCGCTGCTGATTGTACGGCGCATGCCGGATCTGGAACTGCGCAGCAGCGTGACCGAACACGCCGCAAAGATTCAGATGGAGTAATTGCCGCTTCGCGCCTCGTTTGATCGCCGTCAAGAGGGAAACGCTCACGCCTCATTACTTTCGCCCATTGGCCTATCACGGCAAACCGATAACGGCGGGAGTGGGATCATGAGCAATGTGTTGTACGAAGCGGACGGCCACGTGTGCCTGGCATTCACGGATCTGGTGGACGAGGGTGAGGGCGAGGCCGTCCAGAGCAATCAGTTCCTGGTAGTCAATAACGGTCATGCCGCGCTGATCGACCCGGGCGGGCAGATGACCTATAACGAGCTCTTCCTGACCATCGCCCGGTACTTCCCGCCCAAGCGGCTCGACTACGTGCTGGCATCGCATGCGGACCCGGACATCGTGGCGTCGGTGGGGCGCTGGCTGACGGCGTCCGACAGCCGCGTGCTGATCTCGCAGATCTGGGCGCGCTTTCTTCCGCATTTCTGCCAGCAGGGCAAGACGGCGGGCCGTATCCAGGCGATTCCGGACGCCGGCATGGTGCTGCCGATCGGCGACAGCCATCTGGTCTGCGTACCCGCGCACTTCCTGCATTCCGAAGGCAATTTCCAGTTCTACGATCCGCGCAGCAAGATCCTGTTCTCGGGCGACCTCGGGGCATCCATGACATCCGGGGAAGAAGCCGCCATGGTCGTGACCGATTTCGACGCTCATGCCCCGAAGATGCTGGGGTTCCACCGCCGCTACATGAGCGGCAACCGGGCGTGCCGGCTGTGGGCAGCGATGGCGCGGACCATGGATATCGAATGGATCGTGCCCCAGCACGGCCCATCGTTCCGAGGCCGCGAGATGGTCAATCGCTTCATTGACTGGGTAGACCAGTTGCAGTGCGGGCTGGACCTGCTCCAACCCGGCCACTATCAGGTGCCGCCGATGCCAACCTGAGCCGACGACGGTCCATGTGGCGTCTTTGCCGCTCCGCGCCATGACGCCTTTTTGCCGAGCGCGTAGACTTGCCTCCATTCCCCTTCGATGGAGCCTGAAAACGATGCCTCGCCACCTGTCCCGTCCGCGAACCTCGGCCCAAGCCGTAAACATCAAGCGGCTCCAGCGCCTGGCGCTGATGGGCGCGTTGGGGGCGGCCGCCATCGCCAGCCTGCTGCCCAGCCCGGCTCGCGCCGCTGGCAAGGGCGTGGAAAAGATCACCGTCTCGGCCACGCAGGGCGGCAGCTGTCCGGCTACGCTGGATTTCCGGTTTCCGCGCCTGCAGGACGAATCGCCGCAGAACCTTTGCCAGTACGCCGGCAAGGTCGTATTGGTGGTGAACACGGCGAGCTATTGCGGATTCACACCGCAGTACGAGGGCCTGGAGCAGTTGTACGCCAAGTACCGCGACCGTGGCCTGGTGGTGCTCGGCTTCCCGTCGAACGATTTCTCGCAGGAGCCGGGCTCCTCGAAGGAAATCTCGGACTTCTGCTACAACACCTACGGCGTCAAGTTCCCGATGCTGGGCAAGTCCCACGTGCGCGGCAACGAAGCCAATCCGATGTACGCGCTGCTGGCCAAGGAGTCCGGCACGGCGCCGAAGTGGAATTTCTACAAGTACCTGATCGATCGCAAGGGCAACGTGGTGGGCAGCTTCAACAGCATGGTCAAGCCCGACGACAAGCAGTTCGTGGCCAAGATCGAGGAACTGCTCGGCGCACGCTGATTCGGTTGATCTCCCAATTTCCCCCGCAATAAACGAGAGAGCAGAACGATGAAACTGGTCCGCGTAGGAAATCCCGGTGCCGAGCGCCCTGGCCTGATCGACCGAGACGGCCGCGTGCGCGACCTGTCGGGCGTGGTGGAGGGTATCGGCCCGGATCAGCTGGCGCCGGCCGCGCTGGCCAGGCTGGCGGCGCTCGATCCGGCCACGCTGCCCGTGCTGGAAGGCCAGCGCCACGGCGTGCCCTGGACCGGCGTCGGCAAGATCATCGCCATCGGCCTGAACTATGCCGACCACGCCGCCGAGGCCGGCATGCCGTTGCCTGCCGAGCCCATCGTGTTCCTGAAGGCTACGACCTCGCTGAACGCGCCGGACGATGCGGTGATGCTGCCGTTTGAATCGGTGAAGACGGATTGGGAAGTGGAGCTTGGCGTGGTCATCGGCACCACGGCGCGCAATGTCTCGAAGGCGCAGGCGCTGGAGCATGTGGCCGGCTACTGCGTGGTCAACGATGTCTCGGAACGCGAGTTCCAGTTGGAGCGCGGCGGCACCTGGGACAAGGGCAAGGGCTGCGACACGTTCTGCCCGACTGGCCCGTGGCTGGTCACGCGCGATGAAGTGCCCGATCCGCAGAAGCTGGGCATGTGGCTGGACGTCAACGGCGAGCGCATGCAGAAAGGCAGCACCGCGACCATGGTCTTCGACGTGGCGACGGTAGTCAGCTATGTGAGCCGCTTCATGACGCTGGAGCCCGGCGACCTGATCGCCACCGGCACGCCGCCTGGGGTGGGCATGGGCTTCAAGCCGCCGCGTTATCTGAAGGCCGGCGATGTGATGACGCTCGGCATCGAAGGACTCGGCGAGCAGCGGCAGGCAGTGGTGGCTTACGCGCAGCGCTGATTGACGCGTGATCCATTGCGCGGACTGCGCGAGATATCGTCATATGAAAAATAACGGGGAAAATCGGCGTGCTGAGGGTTCCCCGCTGAAACATCGTCTTTCAAAGCGTCGCGTTTGCAAACAAAGCGTCCGTTAAGGGCAACAGTTTTGGGGCCATTTGGGGCGCTTTCGCACGAAATCGGCAATCGGGGTTTTACCCTTCGGGGTCGCGTGAAATACTGTTTCTACATGTCAGCCAAAAAGAGCAAGCCATGTCTGAACACGCCCCCGAAATCGAGTCGATATTAAAGACCGTCTCGATCCGCATCGCCAAGGACGCACCCACGCGTTCGTTCTGCTCCCTGCACGACACGCTCGATTCGCGCGATGAGTTGCAGGACATCCGTCGCAGCATTCACCAGCATCCCGAACTCGCGTTCAACGAAGTCCGCACTGCAGAGCTTGTGGCCAGCAAGCTCGAAGGGTGGGGCTACGACGTGACGCGCGGCGTGGGGGGCACCGGTGTGGTCGCCACGCTGCGCTCGGGCAGCGGCAGGCGCAGCGTCGGCATTCGCGCCGATATGGATGCGCTGCCCATCCACGAGCGCTCCGGGCTGCCGTACGCCAGCGTGCACGAAGGCAAGATGCACGCGTGCGGCCATGATGGCCACACGACCATCCTGCTTGGCGCGGCGCGACAGTTGGCGCGTACTCGCCACTTCAACGGCACGGTCCACCTGATCTTCCAGCCCGCCGAGGAAATTGGCGCGGGTGGCGGCGCGGAGCGCATGCTGGCCGATGGCCTGTTCGAGCGTTTTCCGTGTGACGCCATCTTCGGGCTGCATAACCATCCAGGTGTCGAAGCCGGTACCTTCATGTTCCGCGCGGGGCCATTCATGGCGGCGTGCGACACGGTCAATGTCACGATTCGCGGGAAGGGCGGCCACGCGGCGCGTCCGCATCAATCGATCGATCCGATCCTGGTGGCAGGCAGCCTGGTGATGGCGCTGCAATCCATCGTCGCGCGTAATGTCGATCCGAATGAAACCGCCGTGGTGACCATCGGCACGCTGCATGCGGGCCATGCCCCGAACGTCATCCCCGATAGCGCGCGCATGGAAATCAGCGTGCGATCGTTCAGCGCCGAGGTGCGCGCGTCGATGGAGTCGCGGATTCGCCAATTGGTGACCGCGCATGCCGAGGGGTACGGCGCCACGGCCGATATCGACTACGTGCGCGGTTATCCGGTGCTGGTCAACAGCGAAGCCGAGACCGCATTCGCGCAGCAGGTGGCCGAAGAACTGGTGGGCCCTGAGCGCGCCATCGGCAATTTCCATCGCATCGCGGGTAGCGAAGACTTTGCGTACTTCCTGCAGCAGCGTCCCGGCTGCTTCGTGCGGATGGGCAATGGCGCAAACCAGCCGCTGCTGCACAACGCGGGCTACGACTTCAACGACGAGAACCTGACAGTAGGCGCGGCCTACTGGACGCGGCTCGTGGAGCGCTACCTGTCGGAGTAATCGGGATCGGGCAGGTAGTTGTCTACTTGAAGAACGCGCTGGGCGGCACGCCGAATTGCCGCCGGAACATCGTCGCAAAGGCGCTGGGGCTTTCGTAGCCCATGTCGAGCGCCACGTCCACCACCTTGTCTCCCGCGGCCAGCCGCTGCAGCGCGGCCAGCAGACGGGCTTGCTGCCGCCACTGGCCGAACGTCATGCCGGTCTCGCGGGCAAAGCGCCGCTGGATGGTTTTCGGGTCCACGCCGATCCGCGTGCCCCAGTCCGCCAGTGTCAGGTCCGTGTCGGGGTTGGCCAGAATCTCGTCGCAGATTTCGCGCAGGCTGCCGTCGCCGGGGCGGGGCAGATGCAGCGGCAGGGTGGGCACGAGCTTGACCTCATCGAGCAGCAGCCGCATCAGCCGGCCGTCGCGCGAATCGGATTCGTATTCCGGGGGGACGTCGATGGCCGCGAGAATCAGCTCACGCAATAGCGGGGAGATACCAAGCACCGTGCAGCGCGCCGGCAGGTCAGGCGCGGCATCGGGGCGGATATAGGCCGTACGCATCTGCACGCGGCCCACCATGCGGATCCAGTGCACCGTGCCGCCGGGCATCCACATGCCGCGTGTGGGCGGCACGATCCACTGACCTTCTGCCGTGGACACCACCATCACGCCGTGCATCGCGTGGATCAGTTGCGCGTGTGGATGCTGGTGCGGACGGGTGATGTGGCCTGGCACATAGTCGGCGGCCATGGCCGTGACCGGCATCTCGCTGCGGTCGTACTTGAGGTAGGCGGGTTTGGCCGAATAGGTGTCGGCGCGATCTTCGGCAAGGGGATCGCGCGGGGCATCGGCAGGAAGCGGCAGGCTGCCCGGTGTGCCGTGGTCGATCCATGGCACCGGGGGCTGGACGCGCGGCGATGCGCGACGATCACGTGGCATGTTGCGTGCTGTCCCTGACTGTCCGTTTTGCGAAAGTTGCGGCCCCATTCTCGCAGGACAGGCGCTTGTTTGCCAATTAGCATCACACTTTCCAGAAGAGACAACTGGCCAATGCGCCCCCTGCACCATGAGCACAACCGTCAACCAGGCCCCCCAGGCGCCTAGCGCCGCCGCTGCCCAGCGCGAGGAAGGCACGCGTTTTCGCGTGCTGTACGCGATCAGTTTCGCGCACTTCCTCAACGACATGATTCAGTCGCTGATCCTTGCCATCTATCCGATGCTCAAGGGCGGCTTCAACCTGAGCTTCACGCAGATCGGCCTGCTGACACTGACTTACCAGATCACCGCGTCGCTGCTGCAACCCATCGTCGGCCTGTACACGGACAAGCATCCCAAACCGCATTCGCTGGCGATTGGCATGGGCTTCACGCTGGGCGGTCTGCTGCTGCTGTCCGTGGCGCCGACCTACGGCGTGCTCTTGGTGGCGGCAGCGCTGGTGGGTACGGGATCGTCGATCTTCCATCCGGAGTCGTCGCGCGTGGCGCGCATGGCGTCGGGCGGCCAGCATGGGCTGGCGCAGTCGATTTTCCAGGTGGGCGGCAATGGCGGCAGCGCCATGGGGCCGCTGCTGGCTGCGTGGATCGTGCATACGCAGGGCAGCGTGGCGTGGTTCTCGCTGGCCGCGATCCTGGCTATCGCCGTGCTGTGGCAGATTGGCGGCTGGTACGGACGCCATCTGGCCGAGCGTGCCGCAAAGAAGAAGGCGGCGGCGCCGGTGGCCAAGCTGCCGACATCCACCGTGGTGCGCGCCATCGCCGTGCTGCTGATGCTGATTTTCTCGAAGTACTTCTACATGGCGAGCCTGAACACGTACTACACGTTCTATCTCATGGAGAAGTTCGGGCTGCCGCGCCAGACCTCGCAGATCTACCTGTTCCTGTTCCTGTTCGCCGTGGCGCTGGGCACTATCCTGGGTGGCCCGATCGGTGACCGCATTGGCCGCAAGCGCGTGATCTGGGCGTCGATCCTGGGCGTGGCGCCGTTCACGCTGATGCTGCCGCACGCCAACCTGTTCTGGACGGCGGTGCTGACGGTGATCATCGGCTTCATCCTGGCGTCTGCGTTCTCGGCCATCCTGGTGTTCGCGCAGGAACTGATCCCTGGCAAGGTCGGCATGGTGTCGGGCCTGTTCTTCGGGTTTGCGTTCGGCATGGGCGGCATCGGCGCCGCAGTGCTGGGCGGCCTGGCCGATGCGCATGGCATCCAGACCGTCTACGCGCTGTGCGCCTACCTGCCGCTGCTGGGACTGCTGGCCGTCTTCCTGCCGGATCTGCGCGAGCGCGCCCGCGCGGCCTGACGGGCCCCGGCCGGGACGGGATGGGGAGCACGCCTGTCAGGGCGTCGACCTCCGTCCCGGTTTTGCGGCATCATGGCGGGCATGAAGTCCGCCGTGCCCCCGCTCCCCACGCCCGCCATGTCCTCCCGTCCCGCATGCACCCACTGCCTTGCCCTGGCCGATGACTCGCGCCGGCGCGAGCCGCATCCCTGCCTAGCCCTGCGCAATACCGCCCCGCTGGTGAGCCAGAGCGCCGCTGGCGTGCCCTTCAGCATGATGTCGTTCATCTGCCGCGAGTGCGGCACCTCCTGGCGTCTCTACGATCGCGCCAACGAATTGTTCGTGTCGTGGGTGCCCGAGCATCCGCTGGTGCGATAGTCCGGCCTCGGGTGCAATAGCCGATCGGCTAGAATGGCGCCCGTCCTATACCTCTCCACGCCCCACCGCCCATGGCCGCGCTCCGATTCCTGCCGCTGGTTGCCACTGCAATTTCCGCCACCTTCACCGTCTGCGCGCCCGCCGTGGCCGCCGACAACTACCCGAGCAAGCCGATCCGCATGATCGTGGCCTATCCGACTGGCGGCATCAGCGACGCCGTGGCGCGTGCGCTGGGCGAGAAACTCTCGCTGCAGATGGGCACGTCGGTGGTGGTGGAAAACAAGGCTGGCGCTGGCGGCTCGATCGGCATCGATGCCGTCGCCAAGGCCGCGCCTGACGGCTACACGCTGGGCTTTGCCTCGACCAGCCCGCTGACGCTCAATCCGCACGTGGGCCGCGTCAACTACGATCCGCAGCACGATGTGGCCCCCGTGATGAGCGTGATGTACTCGCCGGTGCTGGTCGTTGCCACGCCGAGCTTCACGGGCAAGACGTTCCAGGATGTCATTGCCCAATCCAAGGCCAAGCCGGGTTCGGTGCGCTGGGCGACTTCGGGCCTCGGCACCGTGGGTCACGTGATGCTGGAGCAGATCAAGGCGAAGTCGACGGCCGACATCACGCTGATTCCTTACAAGGGTGCCGGCCAGCAGATGAACGACGCGCTCGGTGGACAGTTCGAGGTCATGAGCACGAACGCCAGCCCGATGCTGACGCAGCACATGCAGGCCGGCCGCCTGCGTGCCGTCGCCGTGGGCGCGCCGAGGCGGCTGGAAGCACTGCCGAACGTGCCGACCTTCGACGAACTGGGCTATCCGAAGGCCAACCTCACTTCCACCTTCGGCATCTTCGCACCGGGCAAGACGCCGGCCGCCATTGTCAACCGGCTCAATGCCGAACTGAACAAGGCACTGGCCGAACCCGAGGTGCGCGAACGCCTGCTGCGCGGCGGCGAAGTGCCCACGGGCGGCACGGCGGCGCAATTCTCCGCGGCCATCCGCACCGAATCCGCCGAGAACGCGCGCATCGTCAAGGAAGCGGGCATCAAGGCCGACTGAGACCGGATCTTTCCGGCGCGAACTCAGCCCTCAGCCCTCAGCCCTCAGACGTAGTCCAGCCCGCTGCCCATCCGGTAGACGTTGCGCAGCATGACGCCGTTGAACGGCCACAGGCCGAGCTTGGTCCGCACGCGCGACAGGTGGCTGTCGATGGTGCGCGCCTGCTCGTCCATGCCGGGGTTGTGCCAGACCGCCTCGGCCATCATCTGCCGCGAGACAATCGCGCCGAGGTGGCGGAACAGCAGTAATGCCAGCGCATACTCCTTGGGCGATACGGTGACGCGCACATCCCTCACCCAGACCTCGCGCTGACCTACCCGAAACCGGAACTTGCCGCAGACCAGCGGATCGGGAACGTCGGTAAAGGCATCGCGGAACACCGGCGCCGCGCCCAGGCCGGCCACCGCGGCGCGCCGACCCAGCGCCTCGATGCGAGCGAGCAGCTCGGCATGCCGCGCGGGCTGCGGCACGTAGGCATCGGCGCCGGCTATGAGGCAGCGCGCCACCACATGCTCCGCATCGCTCTCGCCCAGCATCATCACCGGCACGCCGTGGCCCAGCGTGCGGCGAATCCAGTCCAGCAGCTTGTCGGCGTCGGTGCCTACCACGTCGCGGTCCAGCAGCAGCATGTCGTAGGGCTCGCGATGCATCGCCTCGACCATGCTCTGTCCGCAGCGAAAGCGCGCCACGCTGTGCCCGCCCGGATGCAGGGCGCGCTCCAGCACCATGGCCCGCGCCGGATTGTCTTCGAGCGCTGCAATCTTCAAGATCGGTTTCCTCGCTTGGGTTGGTCCTGCCGGAGAGGCCAGGTAATGCGGGCCATGGTAGGGCCGGCCACCTTGCGGAAGAAAGTAAACATTTGTGCCCGACGCAAAAATGAGCATCGTCTTATATGGTTTAGGGGCGGGATTGCATCTAATGGACGTCATGCCCACTCATGGTGCCCGGAGGCGGGGCACGACCACGCATGACAACCTCAGGTTTCGGTTTCAGGATTGCTTCCTTCGAAGGCGATCGCGCGGATGCCGCGCGCATTCGCGATGTCTGCGCCAGCGCGGGATACGAATGCACCACGTTCGCCGAAGGGCGTCGCATGCTGCTGGCCTTGCGCAAGGTCGAGTTCGACCTGCTGCTGCTGGAGTGGGAGGTGGCGGACCTCGACGGCATGGAGGTACTGCGCTGGGCCAGGCGGCATCTCGATCCGCGCCTGCCCATCCTGTTCCTGGCCAGGCATGGCGAGGAAGACGACATGGCGGCGGCGCTGGCGGCTGGCGCCGACGACTACATGGTCAAGCCGATCCGGCGCACGGAGCTTGTTGCGCGCATGGCCGCGCTGTTGCGTCGCGCGTATCCCGATGCCCGCGTGAACGAGGAGGCGCCGCTCACATGCGGGGCCTATACCTTCGATGTCATGGCTCGCCAGGTCTCGCGCCATGGTGCGCTGGTGACACTGACGCCCAAGGAGTTCGAACTGGCGCTACTGATGTTCCGTAACCTGGACCGCGTCGTGCCGCGCGAACACATGGTGCTGGCGATCTGGGGCCGCGATATCCCGCCGATGTCGCGCACGATCGACACGCATATCTCGCGCGTACGCAACAAGCTGGAATTATGGGAATGCCACGGCGTGCGGGTACAACCCATTTATACGTACGGCTACCGGCTGGAGCGCGTCGACGCACATGGCCAGCCGATGGCATCGGACGGAAGAGCGCGGCGCAAGACGGGATAGGGGAGGCGCAGGAATAAAAAAAAGGCACCCGAAGGTGCCTTTCCCAAAATCAGCTGATCTGAAATGCCGATCAGAAAATGTGGCGGATGCCAGCGGCAACGCCGGTCTGATTGTTCTTGCCCGGCAGTTCGGTCTGCACGCCGCCGGTGACCTTGTTGAAGTCCACCGTGCCATAGACCTGGGTACGCTTCGACAGCGAGTACTCGGCCAGCAGGACGCCGGTGTAACGGTTGCCGCCATTGTCGGCCACGCCGTTCTTGTTCTTGATGTGGTCGCCGTAGAACACGCCGGTCAGTGCCAGGGCCGGGGTGGCCTGGTACGTCAGGCCGATGTAGCCGATGGTGTCCTTGCGCGGGTTGGCCTGGGCGTTCTGCGTGCCGCCGCCGGTGTACGCACGTGCGTTCAGCCAGTCGGTCGTGTCCAGCGAGCCGGTGCGGTCCTTGCCGCCAATGTAGCCAGCGAACAGCTTGGCCGCGCCGAAGCCGACCTTACCTGCTGCGCCCCACATTTGCTGCTTGTTGCCAGCCTGGTCACGCACTTCCTGGTACACGCCACCGAAGCCGAACGGACCGGTTTCGTAGGAAGCGCGCGCGCCCCAGTACGAATTGGTCGTGGCCGTGCCCTTCGTGAAGCTGCCCGGTGCTTCGCCAAAGCCGTAGCTGGCGCCAACGCTCAGACCCTGGAAGGAGCCCGAGTAGCTGATGACGTTGTCGTTACGGAACTTGGTCAGGAAGAACGGCCATGCGTTGGCGGTGTAGTTGCCGATCGTCAGCGGATCGTAGTCACCGAAGAAGTTAAACCCTTCCGTGTACTGGCGGCCCAGCTTGATGGCGCCAAAGTCGCCCGACAGACCGACGTAAGCCTGACGGCCGAACAGACGGTTGCTCTGGTTGGCGCGGCCGGTATCCGGATCGAAGCCGTTTTCCAGTTGGAAGATGGCCTTCAGGTTGTTGCCGAGGGCTTCGCTGCCCTTCAGGCCCCAGCGGCTGTTGGTCACGGCGCCGTTGGTCAGTTGAACCTGGCTGTGATTGGCAGCATCCGAGTTCGTGGTGTAGCGGACGCTCTGATCGACAATACCGTACAGCGTGACGGACGATTGTGCGAAGGCGCTGCCGGCAAACAGCGAACCCAGTGCGAGGGCCAATAGCGATTTCTTCATGGTGCTCCTTTTCTGTCTTGTGGTTGGACTACACCGGATCACGGCGCGCCCATTTGAATGACGTTTGCTCTTAACGCCGCGAAAATTTATCAAAACACGGCTGATTCCGACATAAATCCGAACTCAAGCTTGATCTACAGGAGACATTTGGTGCAAATCCGTTGGTTTGCCGCTACAAATTGTCATAAACCTCTGGAGTTGGTGCACGGCAGCACGCGCCACGCTGGTGCAGCGCGGTTGGAAAGCGGCGAGGGAATAGCGATTGCACAAAGTCATGCAGCCGTCTCATGGGACGGCTGCGTGCGGTGCAATATCCCCCGCGAGAGAGGGGAGGGTTATCCCTTAAATCCCGTTAAATGGCCCGTGATAATGGGCCGGGATTTTAAGGGCTCAGCGATTCAGCGGTTCAGGGTAACCGCTTGAATCAGGCCTGGGGAATCTCGATCTTTACTTCGAGCACTTCCAGGTTGTCCTGGCGTTCGAGACTGACGCGCAGGTCCTGATCGCTGATCTTCACGTATTTGGAGATCACGGCCACCAGCTCGCGCTGGAGTGCCGGCAGGTAGTCGGCCGGCGCGGAATGGCCGGTGCGTTCATGGGCGAGAATGATCTGCAGCCGCTCCTTGGCAACCGAAGCGGACTTCTTCTTTTCCCCTAACAGGAAGGACAGGATCGACATGTGGATGAGTCCTCCTTACTTGTTGCCGAAGATGCGCGAGAGCAGCCCCGGTTTTTGATAGTCAGTGAAACGCAGCGGCTTGTCCTTGCCCAGGAAGCGGTCCACCACGTCGCCGTAGGCGTCCGCCACGTCAGTGCCTTCCAGATGGATGGCCGGCGTGCCCTGGTTCGATGCGTGCAGCACGGCTTCCGATTCCGGAACCACGCCGATCAGCTTGATACGCAGGATTTCCTGGATATCGGTCAGCGACAGCATCTCGCCGCCGTGCACGCGCTTCGGGTTGTAACGCGTGATCAGCAGGTGTTCGCGGATCGGTTCGCCTTCGCTGGCGCGCTTGGTCTTGGACGCCAGGATACCCAGGATACGGTCCGAATCGCGCACGGACGACACCTCGGGATTCGTCACGATCAGCGCTTCGTCGGCAAAATACATGGCCATCAGCGCGCCGGTCTCGATACCGGCCGGCGAATCGCAGACGATATATTCGAAATCCATTGCCTTCAGGTCGTTGATGACCTTTTCCACGCCCTCGCGCGACAGCGCTTCCTTGTCGCGCGTCTGCGAGGCCGGCAGGATAAACAGGTTCTCGCACTTCTTGTCCTTGATCAGCGCCTGGTGCAGGTTGGCTTCTCCCTGCACGACGTTGATCAGGTCATAAACCACGCGGCGCTCGCAACCCATGATGAGGTCGAGGTTGCGCAGGCCCACATCGAAATCGATCACGGCAGTCTTGTGGCCGCGCAGGGCCAGGCCGGCGGCGAAGCTTGCGCTGGTGGTGGTCTTGCCAACGCCCCCCTTGCCGGAGGTCACTACGATGATTTTTGCCATGGCTCTATGGTCCGGTTTGAGTGGAATTCGTTCCCCGATACGCGCTGCTTATTTCATCCGCAGCGGTTCGAGGATCAGTTTTTCGTTTGCCAGGCGAACCTGGGCCGATTTACCGAGCACGTCGGCCGGGAGCGCCTGCTCCGCGGTCCGGTAAATGCCGGCGATGGAAATCAGTTCGGGTTCCAGGCACGTGCAGAAGATGCGCGCATCCGGATTGCCCTTGACCCCCGCCAGCGCACGGCCGCGCAACGGGGCGTAAATATGGATGTTGCCTTCCGCGATTACCTCGGCGCCGTAGCTGACCAGGTCCAGGATCACCACATCGCCCTGTGAATAGACCTGCTGGCCCGAGCGCAGCGGCTTGTCGATCATCAGGGTGGGAATGTTGCGCGGGCCGGCTGCAGCGGTGGCCGCTGCCATGATCTCGGCAATGGCCGCCTGGGTGCCATTTGCGGTGTCTGCAGAGACGCCGGCGTCAGCATCCGGCGCGTTGCCAAGGGTTTGCCCTGAGTGATCCGCAGCGTGGGATGCGGCTTCCACGTCGGCCTTCGCCGCCTCGTCGCGGCCACCGCGCCGGCTCTGGCTGTCCAGCAGCGGCAGGCCGAAACCACCGGCCCAGTCACGCTGGGCGGCGCGTGCCACCACGCCGATGGCGCGAGCGTTGAGGGTGGAAAGGGTCTCGATCACGCGGTCCAGCGCCACGGCGTCATCGCCTTCCAGGCGGCGCAAATCCAGCGCCACGACGTCATCGGAGAAGAAATCGGGGGTCGATTCGAAGCGGGAGAGGAGGTCGTCCCGCAGCGCGTCCGTATCGGCGCTATGCAGTGCGAGAAGGAGGGCGTCGACATTGCCACTGCGCAGCTCGAAGCGTGGCGATTTCTTCTGAGACATAGTCGGTGGACCGTGGAAATGGGTCATTCTAACGTCGGAATTCCGGCGAACTGTAACAAATCTTGGTGTATCGACCCGTGAATGCTCAGGGGTGGACGATGCGGACCATATGGCGGCGCGACGTGGTACGCGCTGCACCGCGCGCGTGGAATTGCTAGCATGTCGCACCCTCACAGCGGAGTGCATATGGGCGCCATCGTCAACTGCGCAGCCTATCGGAACGGCAAGAAGGTCGGCCCGGTGGAGTTCGATGCCATCGAAACCGTGCTCGCGGAGCCGGGGACCTTCGTCTGGCTCGGCCTGCACGAACCCGACCTGACCCTGTTGCGGCGCGTGCAGCAGGCGTTCGGCCTGCACGACCTGGCCGTGGAGGATGCGCTGGACGCCCACCAGCGGCCCAAGCTGGAGAGCTATGGAGATTCCGTGTTCGTGGTGCTCAATACGGCGCAGCTCGCGGGCGAGGAAGTGGTGGTGGGCGAGACGCACCTGTTCGTCGGCCCCAACTATGTGGTCTCGGTGCGGCACGGCGCCAGTTCCACCTATGCGCCGGTGCGGGAGCGCTGCGAGCAGGATCCGCACGGCCTGGCCAACGGTCCGGGCTATGTGCTGTACGCGCTGATGGACTTCGTGGTCGATCACTACCTGCCCATCGTCACCAAGCTCGAAGACACGTTCGAGGCGCTGGAACAGGGCATCTTCCGCGACGAATTCGACCGCGCCGCCATCGCGCGCCTCTATCACGTCAAGCACCAGGTACTGCGGCTGCGCAACGCGGTGTATCCGGTGGAGGATATCTGCGGGCAACTGATCCGCCTGCACGAGGCCCTGGTGCCGAAGGAACTGCGTGCCTACTTCCGCGATATCGAGGACCACTGCAGCCGCATCGTCCGCTCGCTCGACGTGGTCCGCGAAATGCTGACCACCGCCGTGCAGGTCAACCTGGCGCTGGTGACCGTGACCCAGAACGAGGTGGTCAAGCGCCTGGCCGGGTGGGGCGCCATCCTGGCCGTGCCGACCGTGGTGTTCTCTCTATACGGGATGAACTTCACGTTCATGCCGGAGCTGAAATGGCATTACGCGTATCCGGTGGTGATCGGGGTCACGGCGACGGCGTGTGGATTCCTCTGGAGCAAGTTGCATCGGGCGGGTTGGTTGTAGGGCCAAGGCATAGGCAATCCCGCCCGGTTTGCTCCCCTCTCCCGCATGCGGGAGAGGGGAGCAAACCAGCGCGGAAGTCGGAAATCCCCATTTTTATATCTCGTTTACACCCCCCTTTCCCCTCTCTACCCCGTTTTTACCCCCCGATCCCTAACCTTCCATCCGTGAATCACTCGGCAGGCGCGATGCCTGCACACATGTCATGGACGGGATCTATTTCCTCGTATTGCTGGCTTTTGGTGCGCTGACGGGCGCGCTGCTGGCCCTGTGCGCCGCGCTCGGCGCCAACCTTCCTGCGGGGCGCGGTCAAGTCGACGACACCCCGGCGGCGAAGCATTCCGCTAGCGACAGGGGGCTCTGATGAACTGGACCGACCTGCTTAGCGGCGGCCTGGCCGTCGCCATCTTCATCTACCTGCTTGTTGCGCTGTTCCGGCCGGAGAAATTCTGATGGCTACCTCTCCCTACGCAGAGTTCTTCGGACTCCTCGCCCTGTTCCTTCTGATCCTGTTCGTGGTCGGCCCCTTCCTGGGCCGCTACATGCGGCGCGCCATCGAGGAAGGTAACTACGCCCTGACATCCTGGGGCCGCCCGCTGGAGCGCGGCCTGTATCGTGTGGCCGGCGTGCGCGCCGATGCCGAAATGAACTGGAAGCAGTACGCCATCGCCGTGATCGTGTTCAACGTGATCGGTGTGGTGGCTGTCTATGCGATCCAGCGCCTGCAAGGCATGCTGCCGTTGAACCCGCAGGGGTTTGGCGCCGTGTCGCCGGATTCCTCGTTCAACACGGCGATCAGCTTCGTTGCCAACACCAACTGGCAGGGCTATGCCGGTGAGTCGACGATGAGCTATCTCACGCAGATGCTCGCGCTGACCGTGCAAAACTTTGTCTCGGCAGCCACGGGTATCGCCGTGGTGTTCGCGCTGATTCGCGGCTTTGCGCGCCACGGCGCCAAGACCATCGGCAACTTCTGGACCGATATCACGCGCACCACGCTGTACGTGCTGCTGCCGCTGTCCGTGGTGCTGGCCGTCGCGCTGGTGGGGCAAGGCGTGATCCAGAACTTCGACAGCTACAAGGAAGTGAATCTCGTCACGGCTGTGGAATACACACAGCCCAAGGTGGATGCCGCAGGCCAGCCGGTGCTCGATGCCGAAGGCAAGCCCGTGACCGAGGCAGCCAGGACCGACAAGCAGACGCTGGCCATGGGGCCGGTTGCTTCGCAGGAAGCCATCAAGATGCTCGGCACCAATGGTGGCGGCTTCTTCAATGCCAACTCGGCGCATCCGTACGAGAACCCCACGCCGTTCGCGAACCTGTTGGAAATGCTCGCGATCTTCCTGATCCCCGCCGCGCTGTGCTTCACATTCGGTGAAATGGTCAAGGACCGGCGCCAGGGCGTGGCGGTCATCGCGTCGATGACGGTGATCTTCGTGGTGATGGCTGCGGCGGCAATGTTCTCCGAGCAGCAGATCACCGCGGCGCTGTCTGGCCTGCCGATCGACCACGCCGCTTCGGCGCTGCAGGCCGGCGGCAACATGGAAGGCAAGGAAGTGCGCTTCGGCATCTCGGCCAGCGCGTTGTTTGCCGCGATCACCACGGCGGCTTCGTGCGGCGCGGTCAATGCGATGCATGACTCGTTCACGGCCATCGGCGGTCTCGTGCCGATGCTGTTGATGCAACTCGGTGAAGTGGTGTTCGGCGGCGTGGGTTCGGGTCTCTACGGCATGCTGGTCTACGCCGTGCTTGCGGTGTTTATCGCTGGCCTGATGATCGGTCGCACGCCCGAGTATCTGGGCAAGAAGATCGAGGCGTACGAGATGAAGATGACCGCCGTGGCGATTCTGGTCACGCCGCTGCTGGTGCTTGTGGGCACCGCCATCGCGGTGATGGTCGAGCCGGGACGCGCCGCGGTGTTCAACCCCGGCACGCACGGCTTCTCGGAACTGCTCTACGCGCTGTCGTCGGCGGCCAACAACAACGGTAGTGCGTTCGCCGGTGTCTCGGTCAACACGCCGTTCTACAACGTGTTGCTGGCTGCGGCGATGTGGTTCGGCCGCTTCTGGATCATCGTGCCTGTGCTGGCGATGGCTGGTTCGCTGGCTGCCAAGCGTCGTACGCCGGTATCGGCCGGCACGATGCCCACGCACGGCCCGCTGTTCGTGACGCTGCTGGTGGGTTCGGTGCTGCTTGTTGGCGCGCTGACCTATGTGCCTGCGCTGGCCCTTGGCCCCGTCGCAGAGCAATTGCAGCCTGCCGCCGTGACGGCGGCTGCCAAGTAATCCGCGGAGAATTCGCATGCAACAACAATCCTCCGCGACGCGTGCCGCCAATACCGCACCGTCGCGCAACCCCGGCGCAGCCGCCACGCAGACACCCGCCCCGCAACATCCGCGCCCCCCGCGTGGCATGTTCTCGCCGGAGCTGGTGAAGCCGGCCATCGTCGATGCGCTGCGCAAGCTGTCGCCGCGTGCGCAACTGCGCAACCCGGTGATGTTCGTGGTCTACGCCGGCAGCATCCTGACGACGATCCTGTTCCTGCGCGCCTGGCTGGCGCCGGAGCAGGGCGCGGCGGGTGGCGAATCGGCTGGCTTCATTCTGGCCGTGTCCGTCTGGCTCTGGTTCACGGTGCTGTTCGCCAACTTTGCCGAAGCCCTGGCGGAAGGCCGCAGCAAGCAGCAGGCCGCTGCGCTGCGTGGCCTGAAGACCACCACCATGGCGCGCGTAGTGCGCACGGGCCGCAGCGATGCGCGTGCCGCGGGTGCCACCGAACCGCGTGCGGCTACCGAGCTGCGCCGCGGGGACATCGTGCTCGTGGAAGCGGGCGAGATGATCCCTGGTGACGGCGAGGTGATCGAAGGCGTGGCATCGGTCGATGAAAGCGCGATCACCGGCGAATCCGCGCCGGTGATCCGCGAGTCGGGCGGTGACTTCTCGTCGGTCACGGGCGGCACGCGCGTGCTGTCTGACTGGATCGTGGTGCGCATCACCACGAACCCCGGCGAGAGCTTCATCGACCGCATGATCAGCATGGTGGAAGGCGCCAAGCGCCAGAAGACGCCGAACGAACTTGCGTTGACCATCCTGCTGGTGGGCCTGACGCTGGTGCTGCTGCTGGCTACGGTCACGCTGCAACCGTACTCGCTCTATGCAGTACTCGTGACGCAGGCCGGCGTGCCGGTCTCGGTCACGGTGCTCGTGGCGCTGCTGGTGTGCCTGATCCCGACGACGATTGGTGGCTTGCTGTCGGCCATCGGCGTGGCGGGCATGAGCCGCATGATGGAAGCCAACGTGATCGCCACGTCGGGCCGCGCTGTGGAAGCCGCAGGCGACGTGGATGTGCTGCTGCTCGATAAGACGGGCACGATCACGTATGGCAATCGCCAGGCTTCGCGCTTCATCGCCGCGCCCGGCGTGACCGAGCGCCAACTGGCGGAAGCCGCCTGGCTGTCGTCGCTGGCCGATGAAACGCCGGAAGGCCGCAGCATCGTCACGCTCGCCCGTCAGCGTCCGGGCACCGCATCGCCGGAACTGACCACGCGCGGCATGGGTGCGCCCGTGTTCGTACCGTTCACCGCGCAGACGCGCATGAGTGGTGTGGATGTGACGAGCGGCAACATCGTGCGCAGTGTGCGCAAGGGGTCGGCCGATGCGCTGCGCCGCTACGTGACGGAGCGCGCCGGCAAGTTCCCGGATGCCGTGATGCAGGCCGTGGACGACGTGGCCCGCGCTGGCAGCACGCCGCTCGTGGTGTGCGAGTCGGTATCGGAAGGCACCGAAGATACCGTGCGCGTGCTGGGCGTGGTGGAACTCAAGGACATCGTCAAGACCGGTATCCGCGAGCGCTTTGGCGAACTGCGCAAGATGGGCATTCGCACAGTGATGATTACTGGCGACAACCGCCTGACGGCTGCGTCGATTGCGGCCGAGGCTGGTGTCGATGACTTCCTCGCGGAAGCCACGCCCGAAGCCAAGCTCGCGCTGATTCGCGAATACCAGGGGCAGGGTCGTCTGGTGGCGATGACCGGCGACGGCACCAACGATGCACCGGCACTGGCGCAAGCCGACGTGGCCGTGGCGATGAACAGCGGCACGCAGGCCGCGCGCGAGGCCGGCAACATGGTCGACCTCGACAGCAATCCGACCAAGCTGATCGAGATCGTGGAGATCGGCAAGCAGATGCTCATGACGCGCGGCTCGCTGACCACGTTCAGCGTGGCCAACGATATCGCCAAGTACTTCGCGATCATCCCGGCCGCATTTGCCACCACGTATCCGCAATTGAATCTGCTGAACGTGATGCATCTGTCCACGCCGGCGTCGGCCATCATGTCGGCCGTGATCTTCAACGCGCTGATCATCGTCGCGCTGATTCCGCTGGCACTGCGCGGTGTCACGTATCGCCCGCTTGGCGCGGCGGTGCTGCTGCGTCGCAACCTGCTGATCTACGGGCTGGGCGGCATCCTGGTGCCGTTTGCCGGGATCAAGGTGATCGACATGCTGCTGACTGCGGTTGGCTGGATCTGAAATTCGGAGCATCACAATGTCTGCAAAATCCACACTCGCCATGCAAGAACCCGCCCCCCAGCAGGGCATGCTGCGGCCCGCGCTGACCGTGTTCGTCGCGCTGTCGATCATCACCGGGCTGCTGTATCCGGGGCTGGTCGCCGGCATCGCACGCACCGTGTTCCCGCACGAGGCCGCTGGCTCGCTGATCGTCAAGGATGGCAAGACGGTCGGTTCCGAACTGATCGGCCAGCCGTTCTCCGACCCGAAGTACTTCTGGGGCCGCCTGTCGGCCACGGCGCCGATGCCCTACAACGGTGCGGCATCGGTGGGGTCCAACCTGGGCCCGACCAATCCGGCACTGACCGATGCGGCAAAGGCACGCATCGACGCACTGCGTGAAGCCGATCCGGGCAACAACGCCCCGGTTCCGGTGGATCTGGCCACCGCCTCCGGCAGCGGCCTCGATCCGCATATCAGCGTGGCGGCGGCTCAGTATCAGGCCGCGCGTGTCGCACGTTTGCGTGGCTTGCCGACGCTGAAGGTGGAAGCGCTGATCGCGGCGAATACGGAAGGGCCGGGGCTGGGCGTGCTGGGCGAGCCGGGGGTGAATGTGCTGAAGTTGAATCTGGCGCTGGATGCGGTGAAGTAAGCGCGTTTTCTCCCTGCTTGTTGCACTGCTCTCCCGCCATTATTCTTTCTCCCCTCTCCCGCTTGTGGGAGAGGGGAGAAAAAAAGGATGCGGGAGAGGGGAGCACCCCATCGCAACAACATGCTTTTCTTCCCCATGGCACAATCCCCCGCACGATGACCACCCCTCAACGTCCTGATCCCGACGCGCTGCTGCAACGCATGCAGGCGGAGGACGTGCGTGCTGCGCGTGGCAAGTTGCGTGTGTATTTCGGTGCGTCCGCTGGCGTCGGCAAGACGTTTGCGATGCTCGCTGCGGCGCGGGCATTGCGCGAGCAGGGTGTGGATGTGGTGATCGGCGTGGTGGAAACGCATGGCCGTGCCGAGACCGAGGCGCTGGTCGAAGGTCTCGAACATCTGCCGCTGCGCGATGTCCCCTACCGCGACCGTGTGCTGCACGAGTTCGATCTCGATGGCGCGCTGGCGCGTCGTCCCGCGCTGGTGCTGGTGGACGAACTCGCGCATTCCAACGCGGCCGGCAGCCGACATCCCAAGCGCTGGCAGGACATCGAGGAATTGCAGGCCGCAGGCATCGATGTGTGGACCACGGTCAACGTGCAGCACCTCGACAGCCTGAACCAGGCCGTGGGCGGCATCACGGGCGTGCGTGTCTGGGAGACCGTACCCGATACCGTGTTCGATGGCGCCGATGAAGTGGTGCTCGTCGATCTGCCTGCCGACGAACTGCTGCGTCGTCTGCGCGAAGGCAAGGTCTATCTGCCCGAGCAGGCGCGCCACGCGGCGCGTAACTTCTTCCGCAAGGGCAACCTGATCGCGTTGCGCGAACTGGCGTTGCGCCGCACGGCGGATCGTGTGGACGATGATGTCCGCGCGTATCGCGATGCCAAACAAATTTCCCCGGTGTGGCGCACGCGCGAAGCCGTGCTCGCCTGCATCGGGCTGGGCGATGATGCCGAACAGGTTGTGCGCAGCGCGCATCGCCTCGCGAGTCAGCTCGATTGCGACTGGCATGTGGTGACCATCGCCGCATCGCACCTGCTGCCGCCCGTGGACACGCTGCGCCTGCGTCTGCGCGTGGCGATGCAACTGGCCGAATCGCTCGGCGCCCGCACGGAGACACTCGCGGGCCATGACATGGTCGAGGCCGTGGTGGGCTATATCCGGCGCCACAATCTGACCAAGGTACTGGTTGGCCGCGCACGCACCGAATGGCGTGCCGAAGGCGGCGTGCTCGATCGTGCGCGCATCTGGCTGGCGCGTGCCTTGTCGCCGCTGCTTGGCGCCGGCAATCGATTGATCGGCAAGCAGTCGTTTGCCGATGCGCTGGCGGCAGGCTGCCCCGAAATCGATGTGGTGCGCGTAGCCGCAGACACCACGCGCGAAACCGTGCGCACGGAAACGCGGCCTGACACGCGTCATGAGGAAGACGCCGAGCCCTCGCGCCTGCGCAGCCGCGACTATGGCTGGGCGGTGGTGTGGTGTGCGGCGGCCACCGGCGTCTCGATGCTCGCGCGGCCGTGGTTCGACCAGGTCAACATCGCGATGCTGTTCCTGGTGGCCGTGGTCGTGGTGGCCCTGCGCCACGGGCGCGGACCGGCGGCGCTGGCGTCGGTGCTGTCCGTGGCATCGTTCGATTTCTTCTTCGTTGCCCCGCGCATGTCGTTCGCGGTCAGCGATGTGCAATACCTGCTGACGTTTTTCGTGCTGCTGGCGGTGGGTCTGGTCATCGGCCAGTTGACTGCGGGCCTGCGCGAACAGGCGTACGTAGCCGTGCGTCGCGAGACCGATGCGCGCACGCTGTACGAGCTGGCGCGCGAATTGTCTGCGGCATTGACGCCCGAGCAGATCGTCGAGATTGGTGGCCGCTTCCTGCGTGCCGCGTTCGATGCGCATGCGACGTTCTTCCTTGTGAACGAGAAAGCCCGGCTCGAACCGATCTCGTCGCCCCTGTCGCCTTCGTCGGAAGACCATGGCGGCGCGCGCTCGCCCAAGGGCGAAGCCATCGACACCGTGCTCGCGCAATGGGTGTTCGATCACGGCGAGCCTGCTGGCACTGGCACGCATACGCTGCCCGGCAGCACCGTGCTGTACCTGCCGCTGAAAGCGCCGATGCAGACGCGCGGTGTGCTGGCCGTGGAGCCCCGCGCATGGCATGCGCTGGCGGAGCCTGCACTGCGCAGGCAGGCGGATGTCTTTGCCACGCTGATCGCGATTGCCATCGAGCGGCTGCACTATGTGGATGTGGCGCAGCGTGCGTTGCTCTCGATCGAATCGGAACGGCTGCGCAGTTCGCTGCTGGCGGCGGTCTCGCACGATCTGCGTACGCCGCTCACGGGCCTGCTCGGCATGGCGGAGACGCTGCAGCGCGCCGACCCGCCGCTGGCGCATGACGTGGCCGAAACCGTCGATGCCATCCACGCGCAGGCGCAGCGCATGCGCACGATGGTGGTGAACCTGCTCGACATGGCGCGCTTGCAGCAGCATGACGTGGCGCTGCAACGGGGCTGGCAATCGCTCGAAGAACTGGTGGGCGCGTCGCTGGTGTCGATGCGCGAGACGCTGCGCGATCATCGCGTGGAAGTATCGGATCTGTCCGTGCTGCCGCTGGTCGAGTGCGATGGCGTGCTGATGGAGCGCGTGCTGAGCAACCTGTTCGAGAATGCGGCCAAGTACACGCCGCCGGGTACGGTGATTCGCGTCTATGGCGATATCGTCGCGAGCCCGACTGGCGACACCGGTAGCGACGAAGTCCGCCTGATCGTCGAGGACGATGGTCCTGGCGTGCCGGTAGGACAGGAGCGCCGCATCTTCGAGAAATTCACGCGTGGAGAGCGCGAGTCCGCCACGGCAGGTGTCGGGCTGGGCCTGGCTGTTTGCGAGGCCATCGTGCAGGCGCATGGTGGCCGCATCTGGGTCGAGCCTGCCCGGCCCGGCGCGCGATTCATCGTGGCACTGCCGCGCGGCAATCCTCCCGTGATCGAGCCCGAACTGCTCGACGAATCCATTCACTTTCCGCACTGAGATGCCCTTTGATTTCTCGCCGACCGTTCTGCTGGTCGAGGACGAACCCCACATCCGCCGCTTTGTGCGCGAATCCCTGCAGGCCGAGGGCTGCACCGTGCATGAGGCCGATACGCTCAAGCGCGGCCTGATCGACGCCGGCACGCGTCAGCCCGATATCGTGGTGCTGGACCTGGGCCTGCCCGATGGCGATGGCATGACGCTGATCCGCGAGATGCGTACGTGGACGGAAGTGCCCGTGCTGGTGCTCTCCGCACGCACCGGAGAAGAGGACAAGATCGCCGCGCTCGATGCCGGCGCCGATGACTACCTGACCAAGCCCTTCGGCGTGGGCGAACTCGTGGCGCGGGTGCGCGTGCTGCTGCGCCGCCATGCCAAGGCGAACCCGCAAGGCACGCCGCAGATATCGTTTGGCGATGTGCGCGTGGATCTGGCCAATCGGCTGGTGATGCGCGGCGAGGCGGCGGTGCACCTGACGCCGATCGAATACCGGCTGTTGGCCGTGCTGATCGCCCATCGCGGCAAGGTCATGACGCACCGCGAACTGCTGCGCGAAGTCTGGGGACCGTCGCACTCGGAAAGCAGCCACTACCTGCGCGTGTACATGGGCCACCTGCGCCACAAGCTGGAAGCTGATCCGGCCCAGCCCGTGCACTTGCTGACCGAAGTTGGCGTGGGATATCGGTTCGCAGGTTGATATTCGAGGAAAGAATGTTGTTGGATGATAGAAGCAAAGCAATATTCTTCATTCATATAAAGCAGCCCTTTCGCCGGCATCCTACACTGGAACGAGCCTGACGCTTTTTCTCGCCAGCCGCAGGATTCCGGAGCCACTGTCATGCCCTTCCCATCGATCCGCCTGGCCGGCTTGATCCTCGCCACGGCGCTTGGGCTGCCCGCCCTTGCCGCCACCGAAACCCCCGCTCCCGCACAAGCCCAGACCCGCGATGCCGTGGCCGCCTATGAGGCCGGCCATTTCGACATGGCGTTGAAGGGTTTTGCCGAGGCCGCGCAGAAGGGCAACCGGCTGGCGCAGTTCAACTACGCGATGATGCTGCTGCGCGGCGAGGGCACCCCGGCCAAGCCGCAGGAGGCGCTGGTCTGGCTGCGCCGCGCCGCCGACAACCAGATGACACATGCCCAGTTCACACTGGGCGATCTCCACGAGCGCGGCGGGCTGGTGCCGAAATCGCTGGAAGAGGCCAACCGCTGGTATGAGCGTGCCGCCAAGGGCGGGCATACGCAGGCCCAGATGGCGCTGGCGACGAACTACTTCACCGGACGTGGCGTGCCGCTCGACTACGGCCAGGCGTTTGCCTGGTACACGAAAGCGGCCAAGGGCGGTGACGGCAGCGCGCAGTACATCGTGGCCAGCTACTACGAGCGCGGCTATCCGGGCATCGTCGAGCGCGACGTGGAGCAGGCCAAGATCTGGTACGCCCGTGCGGCGGCCCATGGCGATCCGGGCGCGCTGGCCAAGCTGCGCTCGCTGCTGGAGGAAAGCCTGCGCGCGAAATCCCAGATGTAAGTCGGAGTAGGCGAGGCATGCAGGGTACAACTCTTGCTTGCCTGACACGGATGCAGTTTCGATTGATCGATGCTTGAGCAGGCAACCCCGGGGGAGGTCGCAAGTGGCCACGCATGTCGCGCTGAACCATGTCACACACTATCGCTATGACCGGCCGGTGCAGCTTTCGCCGCAGGTCGTGCGCCTGCGTCCCGCACCGCATTGCCGGACGCCGATCCTGTCGTACTCGCTGCGCATCGAACCGGTGCAGCATTTCGTCAACTGGCAGCAGGACCCGTTCTCCAACTACCTCGCGCGGCTGGTCTTTCCCGAGAAGACCACGGAGTTCCGCGTCACGGTGGATCTCGTCGCCGAGATGTCGGTCTTCAACCCGTTCGATTTCTTCCTGGAACCGTCTGCCGAAAAATTCCCGTTCGACTACGCCCCCGATATGGCGCACGACCTCGCGCCCTATCTGGTCAAGGATGCGCTGACGCCGCGCTTCAAGGCGTTCGTCGACAGCATCGATCGCAAGCCGCTGGCCACGCTCGATTTTCTGGTGGCGCTGAACCAGCGGTTGCAGCAGGACATCCGCTACCTGATCCGCATGGAGCCGGGCGTGCAATCGCCCGAGACCACGCTGGAGAATGGCTCTGGATCGTGCCGCGATAGCGGCTGGCTGCTGGTGCAGACCCTGCGGCATCTGGGGCTGGCGGCGCGCTTCGTCTCGGGCTATCTGCTGCAACTGGCGCCCGATGTAAAAGCCGTGGATGGGCCGAGCGGTACCGAGAAAGATTTCACCGACCTGCACGCGTGGTGCGAGGTCTACCTGCCGGGCGCGGGATGGATCGGACTCGACCCGACTTCGGGCCTGCTGGCTGGCGAAGGTCACATCCCGCTGGCCTGCACGCCGGAGCCGGGCAGTGCGGCGCCGGTCAGCGGTGCGGTAGATGAGTGCGAGGTAGAGTTCGAGCACCTGATGTCGATCACGCGCATCTATGAATCGCCGCGCGTGACCCGGCCCTATACCGAGGCGCAGTGGACTGCCATCGACGCGGCAGGTCTGTCCGTGGATCGCCAACTGCAGGATCTCGACGTGCGGTTGACGATGGGCGGCGAACCGACCTTTGTCTCGGCCCGCGACCGCGACGGCGCCGAGTGGAATACCGACGCGCTGGGGCCTACCAAACGCGGGCTGGCGACGGAACTGGTCCACAAGCTGCGTGCCAGATATGGCGAAGGCGGCTTCCTGCACTTCGGGCAGGGCAAGTGGTATCCGGGCGAGCAGTTGCCGCGCTGGGCGCTATCGATCTGCTGGCGCGCCGATGGGCTGCCGTGCTGGCAAGACTCGTCACTGTTCGCCGACGAACGCGCGCCCGAAGCGCATACCTCGGCAGACGCCGAACGCTTCCTGCAGACGCTGACGCGCCGGCTTGGTCTCGACACCGATACCATCGCGCCCGCCTACGAGGATGTCTGGTACTACTTGTGGCGCGAGCGCAAGCTGCCGGTCAATGTCGATCCGCTCGAAGCGCGCCTCGACGACGAGATGGAGCGCGCGCGGCTGCGGCGCGTGTTCGATGCGGGGCTGTCGGCGGTCACCGGCTACGTGCTGCCGCTGGCGCGCGCGGAAGAGGGCGATGGCTGGCTCACGGGCCGCTGGTTCCTGCGCGACGAACACATGTACCTGCTACCCGGCGATTCGCCGATGGGCTACCGGCTGCCGCTCGATTCGCTGCCATGGGTCAGCAAGGCCGACTATCCGCACCAGTTCGATCAGGACCCGTTCGCGCCGCGCGCACCGTTGCCGGCCGCACCGCCGTTGCGGCGTCAGTTGCAAGGCGCTGCGGCTGGCACCACCACCCAGTCCGCACTCGCCACGCGCCGGGCCGAGGCACGCGGACAGGTTGGCTACGGCAAGGCATCCACGTCGATGCCAGCGCGCGGTCAATCGGCCAGCGATGTGGTGCGCACCGCGCTCTGCGTGGAGGTACGGCATCCGGGCCGTGCCGCAGGGCCCGCCGCCGAGCTGAAATCCCCCAACGACAAACGCGGCATCCTCTACGTCTTCATGCCGCCGCTGACCGCGCTCGACGATTACCTGGCGCTCGTGGCCGAAGTGGAAGCCACCGCTGCCGAGACCGGCATGAAGGTGGTGCTCGAAGGCTATCCGCCGCCGCGCGATCCGCGCCTGAAGCTGCTGCAGGTGACACCCGACCCCGGCGTCATCGAAGTCAACATCCACCCGGCCGCGAACTGGGCCGAACTGGTGGATCACACCGAGTATCTGTATCAGGCCGCGCACGAGACGCATCTCTCCACCGAGAAGTTCATGCTCGATGGCCGGCACACAGGCACGGGCGGCGGCAACCACTTCGTGATGGGTGGCGCCACGCCAGCGGACAGCCCGTTCCTGCGCCGTCCCGATGTGCTCGCCAGCCTGATCGCGTACTGGCACAACCATCCGTCGCTGTCGTACCTGTTCTCGGGCCTGTTCATCGGACCTACCAGCCAGGCGCCGCGCGTGGACGAGGCGCGCAACGATCAGGTCTACGAACTCGGCATTGCGTTCGATGAACTGCGTCGACAACTCGATCTCTGCGAAGTCACTGGCGGCGGACACGTACCGCCCTGGCTGATCGACCGCATCCTGCGCAACCTGTTGATCGACGTGACAGGCAACACGCACCGCGCGGAGTTCTGCATCGACAAACTGTATTCGCCCGATGGCCCCACGGGCCGGCTCGGCCTGCTGGAACTGCGCGCGTTCGAAATGCCGCCGCACGCCCGCATGAGCCTGGTGCAGCAACTGCTGCTGCGCGCGCTGATGGTGCGTTTCTGGCGCACGCCTTACACAGCCAAGCTGTCGCGCTGGGGCACGGCGCTGCACGACCGCTTCATGCTGAGCACCTTCGTGCAGATCGATTTCGACGACGTGCTGGCCGAGATGCGCGCCGCCGGGTTTGTGTTCGAGTCGGCCTGGTTTGCACCGCATTTCGAATTCCGCTTCCCGCGCGTGGGGGAGGTGGATGTGGCGGGCCTGTCGCTGTCCCTGCGCAACGCGCTGGAACCGTGGCACGTCATGGGCGAGGAGGGCGGCGTAGGCGGCACGGTGCGCTACGTGGATTCATCCGTCGAGCGGATCGAGGTGCGCGTGCTGGGCATGAACGACAACCGCCACGTCGTCACCGTGAACGGGCAGACCGTGCCACTGCAGCCCACGGGACGTGCCGGCGAGTTCGTGGCCGGGGTGCGCTACCGCGCGTGGGCACCGCCGTCGGCGCTGCATCCCACCATCCCGTCGCATGCGCCGCTGACGTTCGACGTAGTGGATACGTGGATGGATCGCAGCCTTGGCGGGTGCCAGTATCATGTTTCGCACCCCGGCGGCCGTAATTACGAGACGTTCCCGGTCAACGCATACGAGGCGGAAAGCCGGCGCCTGGCGCGGTTCTTTTCGATCGGGCACACGCCGGGACGTTCCGTGGCGCCGCCGGCGCGACGCAGCCTGGAGTTTCCGTTCACGCTCGACCTGCGCGATGTGGTGCCGTGATGACCGCCACTCGCCATTGATCCCTTCATCGCTTTGCAGGAGAACCCCCAGCCGTGCCCTCGCAGCCGTCGCTACTCTCCGATGGACCTGACGGACCTGCCGCACTGGCGGGCCAGTCGGCGCCGCCCGTGCCCGACGGCCATCGCGACGAACTGCGCCTGCCAGACGGCACGTTGCGCGAACCCTGGGTCCGCTTCTTCTCTGAACTCGACGACCTGCGTCCCGATGCGCTGAACGCGCACGCGGCGGCGGTGGCGCGCCAGATCCGCGACAACGGCGTGACGTACAACGTCTATGCCGATCAGGGTGGCGGCACGCGCGCGTGGCAACTCGAACTCTTTCCGTTTCTGGTGTCGGAGTCGGATTGGGCGGCCATCGAAGCGGGCGTGACGCAGCGCGCCACGCTGGCCAACGCGATCATGGCCGATATCTATGGCGAGCAGACGCTGCTCAAGCAGGGGCTGCTGCCACCGGGGCTGGTGTACGGGCATCCGGGCTATATGCGTCCCCTCAAGGGCTATCGGCCACCGAACGAGAGCTTCCTGCAGACCATTGCTGTCGATCTCGTGCACACGGACGATGGCTGGACGGTGATCGCGCATCGCACGGAAACACCATCGGGCATGGGCTACGCGCTGGAGAACCGGCTGATCATCTCGGGCCAGTTCGCCGATGCGTTCCGCGAGATGCGCGTGCGGCGCCTGCCGCCCGCATTCGCGCAATTGATCTCGACATTGGCGCAGGCCGCGCCGGCCGGCACTGCGGACGGCGGCACGGCCCCGGGCACGGGGCGGCAGATCGTGCTGCTCTCGCCGGGACCATTCAACGAGACGTACTTCGAACACACGTTCCTGGCGCGCTACCTCGGCATTACGCTGGTCGAGGGCAAGGACCTGACCGTGCGCAACGATGTGGTCTACCTGAAGACGTTCGGCGGGCTGGAGCGCGTGGACGTGATCCTGCGCCGCCTCGACGATGTGTTCTGCGATCCGCTGGAATTGCGCGTCGATTCCACCATCGGCGTGCCGGGTTTGCTCGAAGCGATGCGTGCAGGAAACGTGGTGGTGTCGAACGTACCGGGCTCGGGCTTTCTGGAGTCTCCGGCGATTCACGGCTTCATGCCCGGCATCGCGCAGGCATTGCTGGGGGAGCAGTTGGTGCTGCCATCGGTCATGAGCTGGTGGTGCGGCGAGGCCGCCGCGCAGGAAGAAGCCATGCGGCTGCTGGGCGAGGCATTCGTGATGCCCACCTATCCGCGCGTGCCTGGCGATGCGCCGCTCGGGCTGGAGCAGGGCCTGCAGAAACTCGGCGCATGGCGTGCGCGCATCGCAGCCACGCCTGATCGCTACACATTGCAGGCGCCGTTGCCGCTTTCGCACACACCGTGCTGGGTGCCGAGTGCAGATGGCGGCGGCCGGATCGCCTCGCGTGCGGCCATGCTTCGCGTATTCGCGGTGGCCGATGGCAAGGGCGGATGGCAGGTGATGCCGGGCGGCTTCATGCGATTGGCGAAGCCGGGCATGGAAGCGGTGTCGATGCAACTGGGCGGCACCAGTGCCGACACCTGGGTGCTGTCGAGCCAGCCCGCGCAGGGCTTGATGCCACTGCCGCATTCCGCACGAGCAGCGCGTGCAGGCACGCCGCCGCTGGCCGCGATGCAGGCTGCCACGCGCCCGCTGGCGGTGTCGAGCCGCGCCGCAGAGAACCTGTTCTGGGCGGGCCGCTACGCCGAGCGCGCGGAGAACGTGGTGCGCGTGTGTCGCCAGATCCTCGGCTCGATCGAATCGAATGACGAGACCGATGACGGCACGCTGAACATGATCGGCCAGCTTGCACAGTGGTTCGGACTGGTGCCGCCGCAGACACCATCGCCGCAGGCATCGTTGCGGGTGTTCGAGCGCAGCCTGGTGTCGGCGCTGGCCGATGTGAGTGCGATATCGGGACTCATGAACACGTTGGCCGCGCACGCACGTGCCGCCAACGAGATCCGCAACCGGCTCTCCAACGACCACTGGCGCACGATCCTCGCGGCACGTAACGACTTTCAGGATGCGATGGCCGGTGCGCGGTGTGCCGCAGGCACAGCCGGTCACGCCGATGCCGCGTACGACCGCCTGCGCGTGCTGGGCGCGCTGGAACACCTGTCGATGCAGCTGGGCGCCATCAGCGGCGCGCAGGGCGATCGCATGACGCGCGACGAGGCGTGGCGACTCGTCTTCGTCGGCCGACACATAGAACGGCTCGGCACGCTCGCGCTGTTTCTGGAAGTGGCGGAAGGCAGCGGTGCGCTGGAGTCGCGCAGCGGGTTCGATCTGCTGCTGCATTTGTTCGACAGCACGCTGACCTATCGCGCGTTGTTTCCGGGACGCACCGACGTGGCGGCACTTGTCGATCTGGTGGTGCTGGAGCCGACCAACCCGCGCGGCCTCTATGGCGTGCTGGACCGCCTGCGCGAGAAGCTCGCGCAACTGCCGACCGGTGCCACGGGGCAGAGCCGCGTGCCGCTGGCCGAATTGCTGCCGCCACTCGACGCATTGCCATCGCGCTCGCTGCTTTGCCAGAGCGAAGCAGGCCGATATCCCAAGCTCGCCGCACTGTGCGATCAACTTGGCGCACGCATGGCAAAGCTGTCCGATGAAATCGGCGGGCGCTATTTCAGTCACGCGGGCGTGGCGCCGGAGACGGACCTGCCATGAGCGAAGCCCAGAACACTGCGGGGGCGCCGCAGACCGTGCCGCCGGATGCGCCGACCACGCTCGATGTGCACCACGTCACGCGGTATCAGTACGCGTGGCCCGTGGAACACGCCCAGCAACGTGCCGTGGTCACGCCGCCGCCGTACGCGTGGCAGCAGGTGGGCGATCACGCCACGGTTATCGAACCGGCGCCTCTGCACCAGCACGTGCGCACCGATGCGTTCGGCAACAATGTGCTGCACTTCATGCTCGACGCGCCGCACGAATCGATGCAACTGACTTCGCGCAGTACGGTGACGCTTGTACCGCGCTGGCGGGATTTCGATCCCGAGGCCGGACGCAAGTGGGAAGACGCGGCGCAGCAACTGCGCTACCGCGCGGGGCAGCCTTTCCATGCGGAATCGGAATTCGTCTACGCGTCGCCAAACGTGTCGCTGCACGCGGACTTGCGCGCCTACGCGCTGCGCAGCTTCCGGCCCGGCGTCCCGGTGGCGGCGGGCGCCATTGACCTGATGCATCGCATCCACGCGGATTTCGACTATCACGCCGAAACCACCGAAGTGCATACCCCTGCGCTGGAAGCCTTCGCGCAACGCAGCGGCGTGTGCCAGGACTTTGCCCAGGTGATGATCGGCTGCCTGCGTTCGATCGGACTCGCCGCAAGATATGTCAGCGGTTATCTCTGCACCGATCCACCACCGGGCGAGCCGCGCCTGCTCGGTGCCGATGCCTCGCACGCATGGGCCGGCGTCTGGTGCCCGGTCACGGGCTGGATCGATCTCGACCCCACCAACGACATGCTGGCCGATACGCGCCACGTCACGCTTGCCATCGCACGCGACTACAGCGACGTGCCGCTGCTGCACGGCGTGATCGTCGGTGGCGGCGAGCATACGGTGGAGGTGGAGGTCAGTGTGGTGCCGGTGGCGCAGACTCCGTCGTGACAGTCTCATCCATCTAGTTCCGCGCGCATCCATTCCCCGGCAACGCGCCCTTTGGAATGATGGCCTCAGCCCCGGCGCACTGCATCCGGGGTTCGTTGGAAGCCGCGGCTTCCGTTCGGGTCAACCTTCTGGAGCGAAACATGACGGGGATCGAGTACTTTCGTGTAAATAGCGATGAGGCCGATGCGTCGGTCACTGGTACCAACAGCGTGGGTGTTGGACCGCGCGCCGTGGTGGAGGGCAACAACAGCGTGGCCATTGGCCTGGATGCCAGCGCATTCGGACCCGGCGATGCCGTGTCCGTCGGCTACCTCGCCAGCAGCCTCAGTTCGGGAACGGTGGCGATCGGTTCCAGCGCCAAGGCGCCGGGCCAGAACGGCATCGCCATCGGCTGGGCGGCCGAATGCGGCGGCCTCGACAGTACCGCGCTGGGCAGCAATGCTGCGAGCGCTGCCGAGAAGAGTACGGCGCTGGGTTGCGCCGCCGTGGTGACGGTGACAAACGGTGTGGCGCTCGGCGCAGGTTCCGTATGCGACCGCGACGCTTCGGTGTCCATCGGCACGGCAGAGCAGCCCCGCCAACTCATCAACGTGGCAGATGCCAGCGCACCGGGTGACGCGGTCAACTTTGCGATGTACCTCGCCATGCGCGCGGAACTGGCCAAGCTGCAGGCCAGGGTGGCGGCTCTGGAAAAACGCTGATCCATCCGCGCCAGTTGCCGCCGGAGGATTAGCGAGAGTCATCGGAGCGGTTGCTCCCCTCTCACGCTTGCGGGAGAGGGGAGCCAGCCGGGCGTTTCCAAATCGCCATCCGCGCCGATGTTATCGACCCGCCTCCAGCGCGGCGATCCTTGCCCGCAGGCCTTCCAGTTCCCCAGTCACGGCACGCAGCTGGGCCAGATTGACGGCGTCGTTCAGTGCGGTGGCGTCCGCGACATTGACCAATTGCCGACGCGCGTCGGGACTGCCCACCGATACCGAGTTAGTGCGGTCGCATGTGGATCCGGCGCCAAGGGCAACGCCATTCGCCGCGGTCACCGCGGCAGCGCGACCCACCGCCGTGCCGTTGTCGGCAGTGGCACTGGACTCGTGGCCGAACACGGCGGAGCCCGCGTTTCCGGCTTGCGTGCGAGCGCCAATCGCGACACCGCCTTGCGCGGTAGCGCGGGCCTGCAGGCCTAGCGCCACCGTTTCTGCGGCCGATGCACTGGCATTGAAGCCAGCCGCCAATGCGGCCTGGCCTCCGCCATTGGTCTGCGCGTTAAACCCGATCGCCACATCGCCAGAGCTTGCGGCATACGCCCGCACGCCGAACGCCTGGGCATAGTCGGCGGTACTGACCGAACTGCTGCCCACTGCAATCGAGCCCAGTCCGCCGAGGGCGCGGGCTGCATAGCCGATGCCGAGGCTGCCCGGGCCGGCAGCGCCAGACGCAGGGCCAATGGCCACGGCATCATCACCGCTCGCTACGCCATCGGACTTGGTGCTCTTCACGCGGAAGTAGCGGATGCCGGCCGTGCTGTTCTCCAGCGCAATCACACGTTGGTTGGTCGCGTAGAGCTGTCGGCCGTTGACGGCATCGGTGCTGGCCTCGGCAATTTCGCCGTCACCCAGGTTCACGATGGGCCGTTTGCGCGCGCTGTTGCCCACGGACACCACATCGTCACGGTCGGCTGAGCTTTCGGCGCCCAGTGCCACACTGCGCGCCCCAATCGCTGCACTCAGGTAACCCAGTGCCAGCGCACTCTCGGCGCTGGCCTTGCTGTCCGCGCCGAACGCCTGTGCCGCGTGCGCCGACGCCGCCGAGTGCCCGCCGATGGCCAGTGCTCGTGTGCCGGTGGCCTGCACCACGCCGCCAATGGCCAGCGAGTTGTGCTCGCCGGTGGCGCGCGACAGGATGCCGAACGCCATGTTCTCCGTGCCGGTGGCCACGGCAGCCGGACCCACCGCCACCGTGTCGCCGCCTGTCGCGGAGGCGTCCTCGCTCCACCCAGTGTTCACTCGAAAGAAACGAATACCCTGCTGGTCTGCCATGGCAATGCTCCTAAAGTCGTCGAGTTCAAGAGAAGCCATCGGCAAGCGGCACCTGGCACGGCATCACCGACGGCCAGGTCATCCTTCCAGACAACGAAGCGGCAAACCATGGATTGAGGGGGTGACGATGGGGTGGGGAAACCCCATGCGCCAATCCATTCCCTGTGCGGATCGTGGCACTGGAAACTGCTCGATGAGGCGCCTTATCCGCTAGCCGTTCTTTTCTCCCCTCTCCCGCGTGCGGGAGAGGGGAGAAACAAAAACGGCCACGCTCGCGCGTGGCCGTTTGCACTACCAAAGCCGAAAAAAATCAGCCCAGCTTCTTCTTCAACAAGTCGTTGACCTGGGCCGGGTTGGCCTTGCCCTTGGTGGCCTTCATGGCCTGGCCCACCAGTGCGTTGAAGGCCTTTTCCTTGCCGGCGCGGAATTCCTCGACCGACTTGGCGTTGGCGGCCAGCACGTCGTCGATGATCTTTTCCAGCTCGCCGGTGTCGGACATCTGCTTCAGGCCCTTCACGGCGATGATCGCGTCGGCGTCGCCGCCCGACTCACCCGCCCACATCGCCGGGAACACATCCTTCTTGGCCGTGTTGTTCGATACGGTGCCGTCGGTGATGCGCGCAAGAAGCTTCGCCAGTTGGGCGGGGCGCACCGGCGCTTCGTCGATGCCGATGCCGTCGCGATTCAGTTGCGATGCCACGTCACCCATCAGCCAGTTGGCGGCGGGCTTGGCGCTGGCAGCGCCCACTTCCGTCACCACGGCCTCGAAATACGCGGCGAGCGATTTGGTCGCGGTCAGCGTGCTGGCGTCATAGGCCGACAGTCCGTATTGCGACACAAAGCGCGCCTGCATCGCAGCCGGCAGCTCCGGGAGTTCGCTGCGCACACGCTCGATCCATGCTGCGTCGATTTCCAGCGGCATCAGGTCCGGGTCCGGGAAGTAGCGGTAGTCGTGCGCGTCTTCCTTGGTGCGCATCGCGCGGGTCTCGCCGGTGTCCGGGTTGAACAGCACCGTGGCCTGGACGATATCGCGGCCGTCCTCGATCTCGGCGATCTGCCACTGCACTTCGTAGTCGATGGCCTGCTGCAGGAAGCGGAACGAGTTCAGGTTCTTGATCTCGCGGCGCGTGCCGAACTCCTTCTGGCCCACCGGGCGCACGGACACGTTGGCATCGCAACGGAAGCTGCCTTCCTGCATGTTGCCGTCGCAGATGCCGAGCCAGACCACCAGCGAGTGCAGCGCCTTGGCATAAGCCACGGCCTCTGCCGAGCTGCGCATTTCCGGCTCGGTGACGATCTCCAGCAGCGGCGTGCCGGCGCGGTTCAGGTCGATGCCGGTCATGCCCGCGAAGTCTTCGTGCAGGGATTTGCCCGCGTCTTCCTCAAGGTGGGCGCGCGTCAGGTTGACGGTCTTCTCGTAGACGCCCTGCTTGCCTTCCACCTGGATCGTGATCTGGCCGCCCTGCACCACGGGGATCTCGTACTGGCTGATCTGGTAACCCTTGGGCAGATCAGGATAGAAGTAGTTCTTGCGCGCGAAGATGCTGCGCGGCGCGATCTTCGCATCGATCGACAGGCCGAACTGGATGGCGCGCTCGACGGCACCACGGTTCAGCACGGGCAGCACGCCGGGCAGCGCCAGATCCACGGGCGAAGCCTGCGTGTTGGGCTCGGCGCCGAACGCGGTGGAGGTACCGGAGAAAATCTTGGAAGCCGTGGAGAGCTGCGTGTGCGTCTCCAGGCCGATCACCACTTCCCATTGCATGGCGTATTCCTTGTCTTTCTGAATCTGTATCTGTATCTGAAGATGGGTTCGTCGAATCCAATACCCCGGTGTCAGGGGTCGGGACTCGCGAGCCAGGAGTCGAGTTGGGCCAGCGCGGCCACGCGGGCCACGGCATCGCCGCCCACGGTCACGCCGCTGCCGTGCCGTGCGGCGATATCGCGCCGCACATGAAGTTCACTGGTGCCGTCGAAGCCATGGTACGCGCCGGGATAGATCTCCAGCCGAAATCGCGCGCCGGGCTGGCGGGACTGCACCGCGTTCTGCAGCATCGCGCAGCGCGTGGCGGGCGTCCAGTCGTCGGCGCCGCCAATCATCAGCAGCAACGGCGTACGCAACCGGAAATCATGTTGCTGCACCGCGCGCCGGCAGCCGGGATAGAACGCCACCGCGCGCTCTACGTTGGGCGTGGCGGCTGGCCACGGGCGGCTGGCGTCGATCGTCGCCAGCACGGCCTGCGCACCGTTGGACCAGCCCAGCAGCACGATGCGCCGCGCGTCGATGGTCGGTTGCTTCGATACCCAGCGCAGTGCCGCCAGCGCATCGGCGCGCCGCGTGCGGTCGTCGATCGAGCGGGCATCGAGGGCTTCGGTGCAGATGCCCTGCGCCTTGCCGCGCGGGCTGAAGCTGTCGGGCATCAACACCGCATAGCCGCGCTCGGTGAGCCACTGCGCATACTCGCGATAGCGGCCCTGCAACGCAGCGGCAGGGTCGATCACTTCCTCGATCGTGCCAGCGCGCCTGGCTGCCACGCGCATGTCCACGAGACCGCCGCAGCCGTGCAAGGCCACCACCACCGGCAACGGCTGGCTGCGCGCGAGCGAGCCTTCACGCGGCGTGAACCAGTATGCAGTCAGGGCCGGCGTGCCCGGCTCGGCTGGAAGCCGGATGAGCGTGGCCGATGGTTCGTTCGCCGATGTAGTGACCGATGCTGTCGATCCATTGACCGGCGCCGTCAGCGGCACCACCGGCGTTGTCGGGGCCATCGACACCGCCGGCTGGGCCGGTGCCGTGGGCATCAGCGCCACGCCCATCGCCAAGGCCGCCAGCGCGCCACGCAGCCAGCGCCCCACCCGGGTCGGAACCAGGTGCGAGGCAGTGGAGGCGGGAAGCGGCGGACGCGGCATGGAGATGAGGGTGATCGACGATAAGCGTCAGCGCGTAGTCGCGCAGGCGCCGGTGCCCGGCTCGAACATCACGGGCCAGGCTTCCTCGTAAATGCCCGGCGAGCAGCGCGCCTGACAGCCCGCATGCGCCAGCGTCACGCGGCGCGGGTCCTGCCAGACCATCAGCTTGCACGCGCTGCCGTCGTTGGCGCGCAACTCGATATGCGGCGTCTTGCGGACCTGACGGAAATCGGCCAGGTTGAAGCTGCACGAACCGCGCTTGCCTACCCACAGCTTCCATTGCAATTGCTGCACGGTGTTGTCCGCCACACGCAGTTGTGCGTCCTCGCGGAAACCATCTTCCTCGGTGCGCTGGCAATTGCCGACGAGGTCGATGTCGCGTGCCGCGATGGGCGTGGAGCGGCCCATGAACGGAATCTGGCAGCCGGCCAGCGTGGCGGCCAGCAGCAGCGCGGCAAGCAGCCGGGCAGAGACCGGCAGCTTGTGAGAGAGGGCAGACAGGCGCGTCATTGCTTCGTCACTCCGGCGTTCAGGCCGGACGGCGCAGGTGCCAGTCGGTGGCCTGCTGGAACGCATGGGCCACCTGCAGCAGGCGTGCTTCGTCGAAGTAGTTGCCGATCAGTTGCAGGCCTACGGGCATGTTGCCGTCGCCAAAGCCGGCCGGCACGCTCATGCCGGGCAGGCCGGCCAGGCTGGTGGACAGCGTGAAGATATCGGCCAGGTACATCTGCACGGGATCGGCGGTCTTCTCGCCCAGCTTCCACGCCACGCTCGGCGCCACCGGGCCCATGATCACGTCGCACTCGGCAAACGCGCGCTGGAAATCGTCGGCGATGATGCGGCGGATCTTCTGTGCCTGCAGGTAATAGGCGTCGTAATAACCGTGCGACAGCACGTACGTACCCACCATGATGCGGCGCTTGACCTCGGCGCCGAAGCCTTCGGCGCGGCTCTTCTTGTACATGTCGAGCAGATCGCGGTACTCGGCTGCGCGATGGCCGTAGCGCACGCCATCGAAGCGCGACAGGTTCGACGAGGCCTCGGCCGGCGCGATGATGTAGTACACCGGGATCGACAGTTCGGTCTTGGGCAGCGAGACGTCAACCAGCGTGGCGCCCAGCTTCTCGTACTCGGCCAGCGCGGCGCGCACGGTCTTCTCCACATCGGCGGAGAGACCCTTGCCGAAGTACTCGCGCGGCAGGCCGATGCGCAGGCCGGCCAGCGGCTGCGAGGCCGATGCGCCAGCACGCGGCTGACCCAGCAGGCGCGTGAAGTCTTCGTCCACACCGCCCTGCGCGGGCGCGAGGCTCGTGGAATCCTTGGGATCGAAGCCAGCCATCGTATTGAGCAGCAGCGCGCAGTCTTCGGCCGAATGGGCCATCGGGCCGCCCTGGTCCAGCGACGACGCGAACGCGATCATGCCGTAGCGCGACACGCGGCCATACGTGGGCTTGATCCCCGTGATGCCCGAGAACGAAGCCGGCTGGCGGATCGAGCCCCCCGTGTCGGTGCCGGTGGCGGCAGGCGCCAGGCCAGCGGCCACGGCGGCAGCGGAGCCACCCGACGAACCGCCGGGCACGTACTCGGTGTTCCACGGGTTGCGCACCACGCCCTGGTACGAGTTCTCGTTGGAGGAGCCCATCGCGAACTCGTCCATATTGGTCTTGCCCAGCGTCACCATGCCGGCGGCGCCCAGGCGCTCCACCACGGTGGCGTCGAACGGGCTTTCGTAGCCGGCAAGCATCTTCGAGCCGGCGGTGGACTTCCAGCCGCGCGTCACAAAGACGTCCTTGTGGGCAATCGGCACGCCGGTCAGCGGCGCGGCCTGGCCGTTGGCGCGGCGCTCGTCGGCGGCGCGGGCCTGCGCCAGCGTCAGGTCGGGATTGACGTCGACAAAGGCGTTGAGGTGTTTGGCGGCGTCGATGCGCGCCAGGTAGTCGCGCGCGAGTTCCTCGGCGGAGACGGTGCGCGCGGCCAGTGCGTCGGCGATCTGGCGCAGGGAAGTCACGGAATCAGCGGAAAAGGTCATGTCGGGTCAGATGGCGTCTGGATGGGAGGACGGACGGGCGGGGCCGCGCGTCACTCGATGACCTTCGGTACGAGATACAGGCCGTTCTCTGTGGCCGGTGCCGGGCGCTGGTAGTCGGCGCGGCGGTCGCTCTCGGTCACGGCGTCCTCGCGCAGGCGCTGGGCGATATCGCGCACGGCGGACAGCGGGTGGGCCAGCGGCTCGATGCCGGTGGTATCCACCGCCTGCATCTGTTCCACGAGGGTGAAGAAATTGTTCAGCTGGACAAGCGTCTGTTCGGCCTCGGCATCGGTGGTTTCGATGCGGGCCAGGTGCGCGATGCGCTTGACGTCGGAGAGTTCGAGAGCCATGGCTTGGTGCGGCGCTGCGAAGAGCGCACGGTTCAGTCCCAGGGGACCGGAGGTGTTGCGGCCGCACGCGCTGCGGGGGCGCGGGCACGGGGCCGGCGGTCACCTCGCCACGTCCGGGCGGCCGTCGGGGTGCCGGATGGGCGTCATGCGCCGGTCATCATGGCGCGAGCCAGGGCGTACCGGACGGATGCACCCGGGGACACCCCAGGATCGTCGAAGTTACAAGTTTTTCGGGGTCCAAACGCCCCGAAACAGCGTGAATTATAAGGTATCATTACGCGCTGCAGGCTTCCCGCAACGCGCACTCCACTTGGGCTGCGGCAAGGTGGCCTGACGGTGATGCCATCGGCACAGCCGCAGGTTCCGAAAAGGAATCGGGCAAATGTCGAAGCGGCATCCCAGGTGCAGTTTTCGATGCGGAACCCGGCTTTCAGCGGTTGGGCGTCGCAGACTTGCAACAGAGTGCAATGGCAGGGTGCAACAGTAGTGTGCCTGCTCCATGGCCGGACCGAGGATTAACGGCCGGTTTTCATCGCATTTTCAGTCGTAACAAACTGGTTCCTCCGATTAGGCTTCTGCATTGTCAGGTTTTTTGTCCTGGCAGGCCCACTGGCGGCGAACTTTCGCGCAGAGTTTAATCAAAGGTTCCCGTAGGTCCGGCGTGCTGCACGCGCCGGCGCGCGGAAACGCCGCAGGTGCCCGGGGCTCGACGCACCGGTGGCAACGGGCGCGCCGGGGCCGGGCTGGCAATTGCCGCCCGCACCTGGGGGACCGTGAACCATCACCCTTGCAAACGTATTCGTGGCCGGGCCGCATGCGGCGCCGGCCGCTTCGCATACTCGCGAACCAACAGAAGACAGGATTCCTGATGTTCGGATTTCTCCGTAGCTATTTCTCCAACGACCTGGCCATCGACCTGGGCACCGCCAACACCCTGATCTACATGCGCGACAAGGGCATCGTCCTGGACGAGCCGTCGGTCGTGGCCATTCGCCAGGAAGGCGGTCCCAACGCCAAGAAGACGATCACCGCCGTGGGCAAGGAAGCCAAGCAGATGCTGGGCAAGGTGCCGGGCAACATCGAGGCCATCCGCCCGATGAAGGACGGCGTGATTGCCGACTTCACCGTGACCGAGCAGATGCTCAAGCAGTTCATCAAGATGGTGCACGACACCAAGCTGCTGCGTCCGAGCCCGCGCATCATCATCTGCGTGCCGTGCGGCTCCACCCAGGTGGAGCGCCGCGCCATCCGCGAATCGGCGCTGGGCGCCGGTGCCAGCCAGGTGTACCTGATCGAGGAGCCGATGTCGGCTGCCATCGGCGCGGGCCTGCCCGTGTCGGAGCCGTCGGGTTCGATGGTCGTGGATATCGGCGGCGGCACCACCGAGGTGGGCATCATCTCGCTGGGCGGCATGGTCTACAAGGGTTCGGTCCGCGTGGGCGGCGACAAGTTCGACGAGGCCATCGTCAACTACATCCGCCGCAACTACGGCATGCTGATCGGCGAACAGACGGCCGAAGCCATCAAGAAGGAAATCGGCTCGGCGTTCCCGGGTTCGGAAGTGCGCGAAATGGAAGTCAAGGGCCGCAACCTGTCCGAAGGCATTCCGCGCGCGTTCACGGTGTCGTCGAACGAAATCCTCGAAGCCCTGACCGATCCGCTGAACCAGATCGTCTCGGCCGTGAAGATCGCGCTGGAACAGACCCCGCCGGAACTGGGTGCCGACATCGCCGAACGCGGCATGATGCTGACCGGTGGCGGTGCGCTGCTGCGCGACCTGGACCGTCTGCTGGCCGAGGAAACGGGCCTGCCGGTGCTGGTGGCCGAGGATCCGCTGACCTGCGTGGTGCGCGGCTCCGGCATGGCGCTGGAACGCATGGACAAGCTCGGCAGCATTTTCTCGTACGAGTAACACGAGGCCGGGGGCGCGACGTGAAGCCTGGCGTCGCCGCTCCCCTCCATCCCCTGATGTCTTCCCCCGCCAGCCCGTTCCGGCGCGCCCTGCAAGGGCCGCCCGGACGCGCTGGCGGAATGGTTTCGCCCGCGCACCGGTAAATGGATTACTCTCCACCGCCGCTCTTCAAGCAAGGTACATCGGCAGTCGCGCGTCTGGTCGTCTTCGTGGCGATCGCACTGGCGCTGCTGATCGTCGACGCGCGCTTTGACGCCATGCGCATTGCCCGCCAGGTGGCCGCTACCGTGCTGATGCCGGTGGAGCGCCTCGTCCTGGTGCCGCGCGATGCGATGCGCGGCGTCTTCGACTACGCCCAATCTTCGGTCACACTGGCCACCGAGAATCGCGAGCTGCGCCGCAGCGCCGTGGAGCAGGCCAATGCGGCCGTGCGCCAGGCGCAGCTGGAGGCCGAGAACGGCCAGTTGCGCAAGCTGCTGAATCTGGAACAGCAATCGGCCACGCCGGTGACGGCAGCCGAAATCCTGTACGACGCACGCGACCCGTACAGCCAGCGCATCGTCATCGACCGTGGCAGTTCGCAGGGCCTGCGTGCCGGCTATCCGGTGATCGACGAGCGTGGCGTGATCGGACAGGTCACGCGCGTATCGCCGTTCCAGTCCGAAGTGACGCTGCTGACCGACAAGGACCAGGCGATTCCCGTGCAGGTGGTGCGCAACGGCCTGCGCAGCGTGGCCTTTGGCGGCGCGCGTGCCGGCCTGCTGGATCTGCGCTTCATGGCCGCTTCTGCCGACCTGCAGCAGGGCGACCTGCTCGTGACGTCGGGCCTTGACGGCACCTATCCGCCGGGATTGCCCGTGGCAAAGATCGTCCAGATCGAGCGCAAGGCCGACACCGCATTCTCGCGCGTGTACTGCGAGCCCGTGGCCGGCGTGCGGTCGCACCGCCAGTTGCTGGTGGTGCGCTACGAGTCGGGGCTGGCGCCGCGTCCGGCGCAGGAGGCTGCACCGACCAAGGCCGAGAAGGGTGCCCGTTCGGCTGCGGCGCGCGCCGGTGCCGAGCAAAAGGCCGCCGACAAGTCCGAGAAAGCCGACAAGCAGAAATCTCCGGAGTCCGCCCAGTGACGACGTCCCAATACCTGCTGCGCCCGGTCAATCCCGTTTTTATCGCACTGACCTTCGTGCTGGCGTTCCTGTTCAACCTGATGCCGTGGGGCACCACGCTGTGGATCCCGGACATGGTGGCGCTGGTGCTGGTGTTCTGGAACATCCACCAGCCCCGCAAGGTGGGCATGGGCGTGGCGTTCCTGCTCGGCCTGCTGATGGATGTGCATGACGCCCGCCTGCTGGGCGAGCACGCGCTGGCCTATACCCTGCTGGCGTACTTTGCAATCACGATTCACCGCCGCGTGCTCTGGTTCTCGGTCTACACCCAGGCCCTGCACGTGATGCCGCTGCTGTTCATCGCGCACGCGGTGCCGGTGCTGATCCGCCTGGCCATGGGTGCGCCGTTGCCGGACTGGCCCCTGCTGCTGGCCCCGGTTATCGAGGCCGTGTTGTGGCCGATGGCCACCGCGCTGCTGCTGGCGCCGCAACGCCGATCGAGCGACGTCGACGAGACGCGTCCGATCTAGCGCCAGCTCCCACACACCCTGACACCGCCGCCCGCAGTACCGCCATGACCGAAATCCGCAACGTCGAACTGGAAATCGGCCGCTTCCGCATCCGCGTGGCGGCTGCCGCCCTGTTCACGGTCATCTGCTTTGGCCTGCTGATGACCCGCTTCGTGTGGCTGCAGTGGTACAAGCACGACCAGTACTCGGCCAAGGCCGAGGACAACCGCATCTCCGTGGCGCCGATCGAGCCGAATCGCGGCATCATCATGGACCGCAACGGCGTGATACTGGCGCGCAACTACTCGGCGTACACGCTCGAAATCACACCGTCCAAGCTGACCGACACGCTCGACAACACCATCGAGGCGTTGTCGGGGCTGGTCGATATCCAGCCGCGCGACCGCCGCCGCTTCAAGCGGGTGATGGAAGAATCGCGCAGCTTCGAGAGCCTGCCGCTGCGCAGCCAGCTGACCGACGAGGAAGTGGCCAAGTTCTCCGCCCAGCGCTTCCGCTTTCCGGGCGTCGATGTGCGCGCTCGCCTGTTCCGCCAGTATCCGCTGGGCGAATCGGCCAGCCACGTGGTGGGCTACCTCGGCCGGATCTCGCAGCGCGACCAGGAGCGGATCGAGGCCATGGACGAGGCCAACGACGCCGAGGGCGCCAAGTACGATCCGCGCAAGGACGCTGACAACTACAAGGGCACCAATTACATCGGCAAGATCGGACTGGAACAGAGCTACGAGACCGAGCTGCACGGCCTGACGGGTTTCGAGGAAGTGGAAGTCAGCGCGGGCGGGCGTCCCATCCGCACGCTGTCCACGTCGCCGGCCACGCCCGGCAACAACCTGATCCTCTCGCTGGACATCCGGCTGCAGCAACTGGCCGAACAGCTCTTCGGGGATCGCCGTGGCGCGCTGGTGGCCATCGAACCGGAAACCGGCGACATCCTGGCGTTCGTCTCCAAGCCGACCTACGACCCCAACCTGTTCGTGGAAGGGATCGATTCCAAGACCTGGGACGAACTGAACAACTCGCCGGACAAGCCGCTGCTGAACCGGCCGCTGCGCGGCACGTATCCGCCGGGCTCCACGTACAAGCCGTTCATGGCGCTGGCCGCGCTGACCACGGGCAAGCGCACGGCCGCGTGGGGTATGCACGATCCCGGCTTCTTCACGCTGGGCAACCACACGTTCCGCGACGACAAGCCGGGCGGCCACGGCTGGGTGGACATGCAGTCATCGATCGTCCAGTCGTGCGATACCTACTACTACGCACTGGCACGCGACATGGGTGTCAATGCGATCCACGATTTCATGAAGCCGCTGGGCTTTGGCCAGATCACGGGCATCGACATCGAGGGCGAGAGCAAAGGCATCCTGCCGTCCACCGAATGGAAGCGCAAGGCGTACCGCAAGCCGGAGCAGCAGAAGTGGTATGACGGCGAAACGATTTCGCTGGGAATCGGACAGGGCTACAACAGCTTCACGATCCTGCAACTGGCCAATGCCGTGTCGATCATCGTCAACAACGGCGCGGCGATGAAGCCTCACCTGGTGAAGGCGGTGGAGAACTCTGTCACGCGCGAGCGCACGCTGACCGTGCCCAAGGAAAGCTACCGGCTGCCGTTCAAGCAGTCCGATATCGACGTGATCAAGAAGGCGATGGTCGCCGTGACGCACAACGGTACGGCGGCACGCGTGTTCGCGGGCGCGGCGTACGAATCGGCGGGCAAGACCGGCACGGCGCAGACGTACACGCTGGCCAAGGGCGAGAAGTACAACCACCATGCGCTGGAGGAGCGCAAGCGCGACCACTCGCTGTACACCGCTTTCGCGCCTGCCGACAAGCCGAAGATCGCACTGGCGCTGATCGTCGAGAACGCCGGTTTCGGCGCAGCGGTGGCGGCGCCTATCGCGCGCAAGGTGATGGACTACTACCTGCTGCGCAAGTGGCCCGAGGAACTGCAGGCCAGCGCGCCGCCGCCCGAGGAGCGCGAGCGCGCCGGTGGCCGGCCGCCAGTGGATACGCCCAGCGTGTTCACCACGGGCCTGACCGCCAATGCGGCCTCCGCCACGGTGATGCAGACGGCACCGGGCGCCATGACCGAAGCCTCGGCCAGCGCCAGCGCGCCGGGCGCGGTGGCCGCGGCGTCGGTGCCATCGGCCCGGTCGGCGTCCGACTCCATCGCCACGCAACTGGACCCGGCCGCGATTGCGCCGGCCTCGGCGGTGGCGACGCTCGATGCCCGCATGCTCCGGGCGCTGGGCCACAGCAAGCCGGCCGCCTCCGCCCCGCCGGCACCTCCCACGCCAGCGCGCGCCACCCCGGCCGCTGCCTCCGCGCCGGCGCCCAAGCCGCGTGCGCGGCCGGTCAAGCCCGCCGAAGTGGCGGACGCCGGCGCGCCACGCAACAACGCCTCACAGTAAAGGAGACGCGCCATGGACAAACGCCGCGTCATCTCGATGATCCGCACGGCCCTGACCGGCTTCGACAAGCCGCTGGCCCTGATCGTCTTCCTGCTTTTCGCCACCGGCATCGTGGCGCTGTATTCCGCCGCCATCGACATGCCGGGGCGCGTGGAAGACCAGCTTCGCAACATCCTGCTGTCGTACGTGGTGATGATCGTGATTGCCTTCATGCCCACGCAGTTGCTGATGCGGATTGCGGTGCCGCTCTACACGGTAGGGGTGGCGCTGCTGATCGCCGTGGCGATGTTCGGCCTGATCCGCAAGGGGGCGCGGCGCTGGCTCAATGTCGGGATGGTGATCCAGCCATCGGAGATCATGAAGATCTCGATGCCGCTGATGCTGGCGTGGTACTTCCAGAAGCGCGAGGGGGTGATCCGATGGTTCGACTTCATCGTGGCGCTGGTCATCCTCGGCATTCCGGTGGGCCTGATCGCCAAGCAGCCCGACCTTGGCACGGGGCTGCTGGTGCTGGCCGCCGGACTCTACGTGATCTACTTCGCCGGACTGTCGTGGAAGATCATCCTGCCGCTGCTTGGCATCTGCGTGGTGGCGATCTCGCTGCTGCTGACCTTCCAGACCGATATGTGCAAGCCGGGCGTGAACTGGCCGGTACTGCATGACTACCAGCAACACCGTGTCTGCACGCTGCTGGACCCGACCACCGATCCGCTCGGCAAGGGCTTCCACACGATCCAGTCGATCATCGCGATCGGGTCGGGCGGCGTGGCCGGCAAGGGCTGGCTCAAGGGCACGCAGACCCACCTGGAGTTCATCCCGGAAAAGCACACCGACTTCATCTTCGCGGTGTATTCGGAGGAGTTCGGGCTGATCGGCAATGCCGTGCTGCTGGTGCTGTACCTGCTGCTGATCTTCCGGGGGCTTTATATTGCCGCCAACGCGCCGACATTGTTCTCACGGCTGCTGGCAGGCTCCATCACGCTGATCTTCTTCACCTACGCATTCGTGAACATGGGCATGGTGAGCGGGATCCTGCCCGTGGTGGGTGTGCCGCTGCCGCTGCTGAGTTACGGGGGCACGGCGCTGGTGACGCTGGGCATGGGCATCGGCATCCTGATGAGCATCTCCCGCCAGAAGCGATTGATCCAGACCTGAGCCGGACCCGAGTCGGCTACACTGCGCCTCGTAAAAGTACGGACTGAACACAGTAGAAGCCTATGAACGCCCAAGACGTCGCCGCCTATCTGCAAAGCAACCCGCAGTTCTTCGAGGACCACGCCGAACTGCTCGCCACCGTGCAACTGACCAGCCCGCACAGCCATCGCGCGGTGTCGCTGCAGGAGCGCCAGATGGAAATCCTGCGCGAGAAGAACAAGGGGCTGGAGCTGAAGCTGGCCGATCTGGTGCGCCATGGTCACGAGAACGACCGCACGCAACAGCGCCTGCACGATTGGCAACTGCGCCTGCTGGCCGAGGTGGATTCCCACGCGCTGCCGTATGCGGTGCAGGATGGGCTGCAGCAGGTCTTCGACGTGCCCGCCGTGGCACTGCGCCTCTGGAACGTGGGCGAGGCGTTTTCCCATATGGAAGTGGCGCAGGCTGCCAGCGACGATCTGCGTCTCTTTGCCGAAGGCCTGCGCGCGCCGTTCTGCGGCCCGAACAGCGGCTTCGAGGCGGCTGCGCTGCTGGAGCGGGACGATATCGCCTCGCTGGCGATGGTGACGCTGCGTCCGCCGGCCAAGGCGGGCGAGGAAGTTGCGGGGCCGGCATTCGGCCTGCTGGTGCTGGGCTCGCCCGAGACGCGACGCTTCCACGAAGGCATGGGCACCGCCTATCTGGCGCAGATCGGTGAAGTGGCCGGTGCCGCGCTGAATCGCCTGCGCGACTGACCCTTTCGCCATGCGCAGCCACCAGCAGGGCAAGGATGATGCGGCGGCAGGCAATTCGTCGCAAAAGCCGACACCCGATCCGCTGGTGCTGCAGTACCTCGACTGGCTGGCCACCAACCGCAAGCTGGCCGAACACACGCTGACGAGCTACGCCCACGACCTGGCCGTGCTGCAAGAGCATGCACAGCGCCTGGCAGCGGGCGTGGCACTACTCTCGCTCGAAACCCGACATATCCGATCGTTCGCCGCCCGCATGCACGGCGGCGGTCTCTCCGCGCGCACCATCGCCCGCTCGTTGTCGGCGTGGCGCGGCTTCTATCTGTGGGCGGCCCGGTATGGGCACGGCGTGACGGCCAATCCTGTGGATGGCGTGCGCGCGCCCCGTCGCGGTCAGCCGCTGCCGAAGGCGCTGTCGGTGGAGCACGCCGTCGCACTGGTGTCGCACCGCACTGGCGATACCGCGGAGGCGGTCCGCGACCAGGCGATGTTCGAACTGTTCTATTCCAGCGGGCTGCGACTATCCGAGCTGATCCAGCTCGACGTGCACTATGCGGAAGAAGGCGACTACCGCTCGGAAGGCTGGCTCGATCTCCGCAGTGCCGAGGTGACCGTGATCGGCAAGGGCTCGCGCCGGCGCACGGTGCCGGTGGGCAGCAAGGCCGTGGAGGCGCTGCGCGCCTGGCTCGGCGTGCGGCAGACGCTGCTGCGTCCCGACGCCACGCCCGACGATACGCACGCGCTGTTCCTCGGTACGCGGGGCCGACGGATCGCATCGAGCACCGTGCAGCAGCGTATCCGCCAGCAGGCGCTGGCAGCCGGCGTGCCCAGCCACGTCCATCCACACATGCTGCGGCACTCGTTTGCCACCCATGTGCTGCAATCCTCGGGCGACCTGCGCGCGGTGCAGGAAATGCTCGGCCATGCGAGCGTGTCCACGACCCAGGTCTACACCTCGCTGGATTTCCAGCATCTGGCCAAGGTCTACGATCAGGCCCATCCGAGGGCGGGACGGGGCGGCAGGAAGAAGTCCACCTCCGCGCCCAAGGCCGATACGTCGTCGGACGAAGAAGACTCGGAAGACTAGCGGCGGCTCACTTCCACTGAGAAAGGATGTTCTTGAAGCGTTCCATCTCGGGCAGCAGCCACTGTCGGAAGGCTTGCACCTTGGGCGTTTCCAGGCTGGCGTGCGTGGAGACGAAGTAGAGCAGCCACGGACACGGAATGCTGACGTTGAACAGCCTGACCACGCGCCCGGCCAGCAGGTCGTTGTAGGCCAGCGTCGAGCGGATCAGCGCAATGCCCTGGCCTTCGGCGGCGGCCTGCAACAACAGTGACGAATCCTGCAGCATCAGGCCCTTGGTCGGCTCCGCCCAGTCCAGCCCGGCGGCTTCGAACCACGGTTTCCACGGATCGCCCTCGCCGCGCAGCAGCGGCATGCCGGCCATGTGCGCGGGCTGCTCGGGCAGGCGCCCGCCGTTGAAGTTCGGGCTGCAGACCGGGAAGAACACGTCCTCGACCAGCCGCTCCGTATAGAGGCCCGGATACTGGCCGCTACCCATGCGCAGGGCCGCGTCGACTTCTTCATTGGCAAAGTCCACCAGCGCGTTCGACGACAGCAGTTCCACTTCCAGTTCCGGGTGCTGCTCGATAAAGCTGCCGATGCGTGGCGTCAGCCAGCGCGCGGCAAAAGACGGCATGGTGCTGATGGTCAGGCGTTTGTCGCGATTGCCGGATTGCAGCACGCGCGTGGCATCGGCAATCTGCAGCAGCGCGTCGCGGACACGCTCGGCATAGAGCCGGCCACTGGTGGTCAGCACCACGCGCTTGCCGCGCCGCTCGAACAGCGGCTGCCCCAGTTCTTCTTCGAGCGCGCGGATCTGATGGCTGACCGCACCGTGCGTGACGAACAACTCCGAGGCCGCGCGAGAAAAGCTCTCGTGGCGCGCTGCCGCCTCGAAGGTGCGCAGGGCGGCCAGCGCCGGCAGGCGCGGAAACTCCCGCTTCCAGCTGCGCGCGTCATCCGGACTCCAACTCCCGCTCCAGGCCATGGCGGCACCCCTTTCCCTATGTGAGTCGTGCTAACAAGACACCGCAATATATATCGTTTTGCCGCGCTGTTGGGAGTCACTAGAATCCAATGCACCGGATCCCGCCAACAACACCCGGAACTGTTCTGGTCCAGTCACCAAGCCAGTTCCGGCCATTCCGACAATACGGCGGCGCCCCCGGGAACCTGGAGAACCACCATGAAAGCCTTGCTCACAACGACCGTCTTTACGCTGAACCCAGGCGAAGTCACCGCGCTGTCGATGCACGCCGCCCAACGTCTGTTTGTGGAAGATGCCAAAGGTGTGGATATCTGGGTGACCCGCGAGAACGATTCGGAAGATTACTGGCTCCGTTGCGGCAGCAGCCTGCTGTTGCGGCGCGGTGACGAGATCGTGCTGAGCATCGATCCGCGTGCCTCGGGGCCAGTCCGGCTGGCACTGATCGCCGAAGCACGCCGTCCGGCGCTGACCCTGGCCGACCTGCCGCACCTGCTGCTGCGCGCTGGCAAGCGGCTGGTGCGCGGCACCGAATGGACCCCGGCCGAGGAGAAGGTCCGCGCCTGAAAGCCGTCTCCGAAGGGCCGGCCTGCCCAGCGTAGGCCGGCCCTTTTCGTTACACTCTCGGGCATGCATCCGATCCAAGTCATCGATCAGGGCCGCCAGCCTTACCAGCCCTGTTTCGACGCGATGCGGGACTTCACCGCCGCACGTACCGCCGAGACCCCCGACCAGATCTGGCTGGTTGAACATCCACCGGTCTACACGCTCGGTCAGGCCGGCGACCCGTCGCACCTGCTGGCTCCCGATGACGCGATTCCGGTCGTCAAAATCGATCGTGGCGGCCAGATCACTTATCACGGTCCAGGCCAGGTCGTGGCCTATCTCTTGCTCGATTTGCGCCGTCGCCACCTCATGGTGCGCGAGCTGGTGACCGATATCGAGCAGGCCGTACTGGACACGCTCGCGGCGTATAATCTCGCAGCCGAACGCAAGCCCGGCGCACCTGGCATCTACCTGTCCGACGGGCCGCACCAGGGCGCCAAGATTGCCGCGCTCGGCCTCAAGATCCGCAACGGCTGCAGCTATCACGGCGTCAGCCTCAACGTGCAGATGGACCTGACCCCGTTCCTGCGCATCAATCCCTGCGGCTATGCCGGACTGGAAACAGTCGACATGGCAACAGCGGGCGCCACCTTCGCGGTGGGCGACGATGCCGGCGCGGAGCCATCGCCGGTGACTGCGGCACAACAACCCGCAATCGCACACCGTCTGGCGGCGGCCCTGTGCGAAGTCCTGACGGCGCGCGAATCGCGTGCGCAGGTCAGCGGGAACGCCGCCGCCGAGGCCGCCTGAGATGGCACGCCCGGCCCCGAATCAACGCCACACATGCACGCGGCCGCGCGTGCGGAGAACAGTATGAGCGACGCACTGATCGCCACGTCCAGCGAAGTCCCGCAAGCCCCCGCAGAATACGACGCGACCAAGAAGCAGAAGTCGGCCGAGAAGACCGCGCGCATCCCCATCAAGATCGTGCCGGCCGAGCGGCTCAAGAAGCCGGAATGGATTCGCGTGAAGGCCGCCACCGGCAACTCGCGCTTCTACGAGATCAAGGACATCCTGCGCGCGAACAACCTCGTCACCGTGTGCGAGGAAGCGAGCTGCCCGAACATCGGCGAGTGCTTCGGCAAGGGCACAGCCACGTTCATGATCATGGGCGACAAGTGCACGCGCCGCTGCCCGTTCTGCGACGTGGGCCATGGCCGCCCCGATCCGCTCGACGTGAACGAGCCGGGCAACCTGGCGCGTACCATCGCCCAGCTTCGCCTGAACTACGTGGTGATCACCAGCGTGGACCGCGATGACCTGCGTGACGGCGGTGCGCAGCACTACGTCGATTGCATCTCGCAGACCCGCGAACTGTCGCCGAACACCCGCATCGAGGTACTGGTGCCCGATTTCCGTGGCCGTCTGGACAAGGCCCTGGACATCCTGCAGAACGCGCCGCCCGATGTGATGAACCACAACATGGAAACGGTGCCGCGCCTGTACAAGCAGGCTCGCCCCGGCGCCGACTACGCGCACTCGCTGAAGCTGCTGCAGGAGTTCAAGCGCCGCAACCCGGACGTGGCAACGAAGTCGGGCCTGATGGTGGGCCTGGGCGAGACCGACGAGGAAATCCTCGAAGTCATGCGCGACATGCGCGCCCACGACATCGACATGCTGACGATCGGCCAGTACCTGGCACCGTCGAACCATCACCTCCCGGTGATGCGCTACGTCCACCCGGACACCTTCAAGATGTTCGAGGAAGAAGCGTACAAGATGGGCTTCACCCACGCCGCCGTCGGCGCCATGGTCCGTAGCTCGTACCACGCAGACGAGCAGGCGCATCTGGCTGGGTTTGCTTGAGCCAGCGCACATGACGCCCTAGCCCGGTGTGTTGTCTGCAGAGAAACCGGTCAGCCAAGCTGGCCGGTTTTTTTTCGTCCTGAATGTCTTGAGGGGCCTTTCAGCGTCCTTTCAATGAAAGTTATCTATAAACCGCTTTCGCCCAAAACGTACGCGAACTTCCCCCTAACAGTGCACAAACACTAAGGGTTCCCCCGAGGTGCCGGGCATGATCATGTTTCGATAACATGAATTTATCGATAAATCGTCAATGAAATTCGATTGAGTCACATCGGGTTTGTTGGCGACGTCGCGCGGGGTGTCTGTGGTGCCTACACTACCTGGACCCTCAACGCGATTTTTCATGGCCCCCTCATGCCTCAATGCACCGTTCACCGTCTGGCCGAGCAGGCTCTCCTTTACAGCGTGGCACCGCCGGCGTCGCTCGACGTCCAGCGCCGTATCTGGGCCATGGCCGAGCGTGCTGCCGACTGGCGGGGTGTGGTGGATGTGGTGCCGGGCATGAACAATCTCACGCTGTCGTTTGACGAGACGGCCGATGTGGCCGCGCTGGAGCGCAACCTGAAGGTGGCGTGGGCGTCGGGCGAGACGCGCAATGCCACGGGCAAGCTCGTGGAGATTCCCGTCCGCTACGGCGGCGAGTTCGGGCCCGATATTGCCGATGTGGCCGCGCATACGGGACTGTCGCCGCAGGAAGTGGTGCGCCGTCATGCGGCGGGTGAGTACGTGGTGTATTTCCTCGGATTCCAGCCGGGATTCGCATATATGGGCGGACTGGCGCCGGAGCTGGCCACGCCGCGTCGTCGCGAGCCGCGTCTGGCGGTGCCGGCGGGTGCGGTGGGCATCGGCGGCGAGCAGACGGGTATCTATCCGGCCGTGCTGCCGGGCGGCTGGCAGTTGATCGGCCATACGGAGGCGCAGTTGTTCGTGGCCGACCGTGATCCGCCGTCGCTGTTCGCGCCGGGCGATACCGTGCGCTTTATCGCCGAGGAGGTGCTGCTGTGATCGAGATCATTCGACCTGGCGCGCAGGCGTCGGTGCAGGATCTGGGCCGTGTGGGATTCCGGCGCTTCGGTGTGGGCCGTTCCGGTGCCGCCGATGGGCTGGCGCTGCAGGTGGGCAATCGACTCCTCGGCAACGAGCCGGGCGCGGCAGCCATCGAGTTCACGCTGGGCCGTGCCGCGTTGCGGTTCGAGGCCGATATGCGCGTGGCACTGACCGGCGCCGAATGCAGCGCCAACCTCGACGGCGTGCCCGTGTGGTCGTGGCATGCCTTCGACGTGCGCCGTGGCGAGACGTTGACGCTGCCCGCAGCGCGCGGCGGCACGCGCACCTACCTCTGCGTGGCCGGTGGCATCGACGTGCCGCTGGTGATGAACTCGCGTAGCACGGATCTCAAATCGAACTTCGGCGGCTTCGAAGGCCGCGTGCTGCGCGATGGCGATCGTCTGCCTGCGGGCCGGCCTGGTATCGAGGAAGACCGCGACTGGCTCGGCGTGGCTGCGCCGGGCTGGGCGTTGCCCGCCAATCGCGAGGGCAGTGCGCTGACCATCCGCTTGCTGCCGGGTCCCGAGTATCCCGATTTCGAGCCGGCGTCGCAGCAAGCGCTGTGGTCGGCAGACTGGACCATCACGCCGCAGAGCAACCGGATGGGCCTGCGTCTTGAGGGTCCTGCGCTGGCGCGTCGGGCCGAGCGCTCGGCAGATCTGCTGTCGCATGGGGTGATGCCGGGCGTGATGCAGGTGCCGCCGAACGGCCAGCCCATCGCGCTGATGAGCGATGCGCAGACCACGGGCGGCTATCCGAAGATCGGCACCGTGATTGGCGCCGACCTCTGGCGCCTGGCGCAGGTGCCGCTCGGTGCAACGGTGCGCTTTGCCGAGGTGTCCCTTGAACAGGCTGCCGCCGCACAGGCGGAAGTCGACCGCTATCTGCGGCAGATCGACCAGGCACTGCGCTGGCAGGGCGCCGGCATGCAGATTGCCGCACGACGACGAACGACGACTCGCTTCGTTGCCTGAACGCTTCGCCTGAGTCTTCCAAGCCCCCACAACTACCGTCCCCTACGGAGAACGCCCATGCAAATCGACCTCAATGCAGACCTTGGCGAAGGCTGCGGCAATGACGAGGCGCTGATCGCGTTGATCAGCTCCGCGAACGTCGCGTGCGGCTGGCACGCGGGTGACGCGGCCACCATGCTCCAGACCGTGAAATGGGCGCTGGAGAAGAACGTGGCCATCGGCGCGCATCCGAGCTTTCCGGATCGCGAGAACTTTGGCCGCACCGAGATGCAGCGCGATCCCGAGGCGGTCTACGCCGACGTGCTGTACCAGATCGGCGCGCTCGACGCGATGGTGCGCGCACAGGGCGGCCAACTGGCGCATGTGAAGCCGCATGGCGCGCTCTACAACATGGCCGTGCGCGATCCGAAACTGTGTGCGGCCATCGTGCGCGCCGTGACGGACTACAACCCCAAGCTCGTCTTCTTCGGACTGGCCAACAGCCAGATGATCACGATGGCGCGCGAGGCGGGCCTGGCGGTCAAGGAAGAAGTCTTCGCGGATCGTGGCTACAACCCCGACGGCACGCTGGTGAAGCGCGGCACGCCGGGCGCGTTGCACGACGACGAGGAAGTGGCTTTGAACCAGACGTTGTCGATGGTGCGCGACCAGCGCGTGCAGGCCATCGACGGCACCTGGGTACCGATTCGTGCCGAAACCGTGTGTCTGCACGGCGACGGCGCCCACGCGCTTGCCTTCGCGCGCCGCATCCGGGATCGGCTCGGCGCGGAAGGCATCGCCATCCGTGCCGATGCCTAAGGGGATTCGCCCCGCAGGCATCGGTTGATTTCACGCAGTCCTTCACGTATCGCTTCACGCGTTATCAGGTGTTTCCCATGGAACCGGCTGTCAATCTTTGGCCCCTGCTCGGGGTCGGCGTCATCATCATCGGCTTCGTCTTGCGGTTCAATCCCATGATGGTGGTGGCGGCTGCCGCCATCGTCACGGGGATTGCTGCGTCGATGCCGCTTACGCAGAGCTTTACCGCGATCGGCACCGCCTTCGTCAAGGCGCGCAGTCTGCCGCTGATCATTCTGCTGCCGCTGGCCGTGATCGGCCTGCTGGAACGCCACGGTTTGCGCGAGCATGCGCAGGCGTGGATCTCGCGCATCAAGTCGGCCACGGTGGGCCGCCTGCTGATCGTCTACCTCGCTGTGCGCGAACTGACCGCCGCGATGGGCTTGACCAGCCTGGGTGGCCATCCGCAGATGGTGCGTCCGCTGCTGGCCCCGATGGCCGAAGGCGCGGCCGAGAACCGCTTCGGCCATTTGCCCGAGCCGGTGCGCCAGCGCGTGCTGGCGTTCTGCGCCGCCACGGACAACGTGGGACTGTTCTTCGGTGAGGACATCTTCGTGGCGTTCGGTGCCATCGCGCTGATGCACACGTTCCTGCTGGCCTCGCACATCGACGTGGAACCGCTGCATATCGCCGTCTGGGGTATCCCGACCGCCATTTGCGCCTTCCTGATCCATGCGGTGCGCCTGAAGCGCCTGGACATGTGGCTGGAGCGCGAGCTTGGCGCGCAGAAGCCGGTGGGCATGCCGGCCACCGCTGGTGCGAAGGGAGAGTAAGCGATGATCATCTCGATCCAATACCTGTACTGGCTGGCCGGCTTTGTCCTGCTGATCACGTCGCTGATGACGTTCTCGGACAAGACGCATCCGCGCCGGTTGTCCACGGGCCTGTTCTGGCTGCTCTATGCAGTGATCTTCCTGATCGGCGACAAGATTCCGCCGGCCATCGTCGGCGTGGCTGCGGTGGTGATGGCGCTGATCGCCGGGTTCGGTGGCGTGGGCATCGGCAAGCATGGCACGTTGCCCGAGGAAAAACGTCGCGCCAGCGCGAAGCGCCTCGGCAACAAGCTGTTTGTGCCGGCGCTGTTGATTCCGCTGATCACGGTGATTGGCACGGTGCTGTTCAAGGATGTGAAGGTGGCCGGCCTGCCGCTGCTCGATCCGAAGAACGTCACGTTCGTCTCGCTCGGCGTGGGCTGCCTGGTCTCGCTGGCGGTGGCGTGCTGGCTCACGCGTGAAACGCCGGTGCAGGGTCTGCGCGAATCGCGCCGCCTGATCGAATCGCTGGGCTGGGCGCTGGTGCTGCCGCAGATGCTGGCGATGCTCGGCCTGGTGTTCTTCGATGGCGGCGTGGACAAGGCCGTGGCGCACCTGACCACCTCGTACATCAACATGGACTACAAGTTCGTGGCTGTGGCGGTGTACTGCATCGGCATGGCGCTGTTCACGATCATCATGGGTAACGGCTTTGCCGCGTTCCCGGTAATGACGGGCGGCGTGGGCGTGCCTATCCTGGTGGGCGTGTTCCATGCGAACCCGGCAGTGATGGCGGCCATTGGCATGTTCTCGGGCTACTGCGGCACGCTGATGACGCCGATGGCAGCCAACTTCAATATCGTGCCGGCTGCACTGCTCGAACTGAAGGACCGCAACGCGGTGATCCGGGCGCAGGTGCCTTCGGCGCTGGGCATCCTCGTTGCCAATATCTTCCTGCTGTATTTCCTGATGTAAGGACATCGCCATGACCCGTACCGTCTTGCTGACCGGCTTCGAGCCGTTCGAACAGGAACCGATCAATCCGTCGTGGGAGGCGGTGCGGGCGCTCGATGGCGCGTATATCGGCGATGCCGTGGTCGTTGCGCGGCAACTACCTTGCGTGTTCGGCAAGGCCATCGACGCCATGGATGCACTCGTCACGTCGCTGCGTCCCGATGTGGTGATCGCGGTGGGGCAGGCGGGCGGCCGCACGGAGCTGTCGATCGAGCGCGTGGCGATCAATGTGGACGATGCGCGCGTGGCCGACAACGTTGGTGCCCAGCCCATCGACGTCACGATTGCCGCCGATGGTCCGGCCGCTTACTTCGCGTCGCTGCCGATCAAGGCCATCGTAAGAGATCTGCGTGCAGCGGGCGTGCCGGCGATGGTGTCGCAGACGGCGGGCACCTTCGTTTGCAATCACGTCTTCTATGGCCTGATGCACGCGCTGGCGAAGGCATCGAGCGTCGCACGTGGTGGATTCATCCACATCCCCTATCTGCCGGAGCAGGCCGCGCGACACCCTGGTGCGCCGAGCCTCGCGCTGGAGACGCTGATCGCGGGGCTGCGCGTGGCGGTGGCCACCACGTTATCGACGCAGCAAGATATCCGCGAACAGGGCGGGCAACTGCACTGATTCACCTCGCGCGGCGGAGCGCTAAGGCTGCTTCGTCTCGCGATGACTTTGGCTGTCCGTAGCGGCGGCCACTGCGCGTGCGGTGGCGCGGCGGCGTGCAATGCGCTGCAACCGGCGCCGCAGGCTGACCTGCTCGAAGCGCCAGATCACATACGTGAACGCCATGAACGGCCACAGCCACCCAAGCCACTGCGCCAGGCTGTTGAAATGGATGAAGCGGCCCATGCGCCATCCTTGCTCGGACACCCACGCATAAGGATTCGACGGCAGCACATTGGTCAAGGCGACCAGCCCCGTCAATGCCACCACTGCCAGCACGGCACGGAGCCAACGTGGTAGCCGCAGCAGTAACACCAGCACCAGCGAACTCGTCAGCAACGCAAAACGGCCGCCTTCGGAGAGCCAGTTGAACGCGTTGTCATCCGGAAACTGCAACTCGGACACTGCGGCCTTGATGATCAGCGCGGCGGTGAGCAGTGCAGCCAGAATGCGCAGCATCGGCGCGGTCCGCCGCATGGCGATCGACGCAAACAACCCCGTGCCGATCCAACTCGATGCGGTCACGGCTGTCTCCAGCAGCAACTGCGTTTGCATGTCGTCGGTGCGGATGCCGATGTTGTCCTGCCACGCAATCAGCGCGGGGAAGTACGCCTGCACCCACGCCATTGGCCATGAATCGGGATCGGTGAGCCACTCGCGCACGATGCCGCCCATGCCGAACAAATGTTCCTGCGGGAAGATCTGCGCGAAGGGCCACAACATCACGAGGACGATGGCAAAGCTCGCATGCGGTTCGAACCATGCGAGCCGCAGGCGCGTCAGCGTGCCCCGATCGATCAATGCGCCGGTGAACGGTGCCACCACGGCGGCCCCGAGCAGTGCCCCGAGCGCATTGGTGATCAGGTCAATGTTCGACGAGATCCGCGTGGGCAGCCAGGTCTGCAGCGCTTCCATCACGGCGGATAGCAGCGCGCCGGCCACGAAGGCGATCAGCGTGGCCCGCGCCCCGGAGACACGCGGGTGCAGGGACAACACCACGAGTGCGCCGAACGGGCAGTAGCCGATGACGTTCGTCAGCAGGTCGAACTCGGTGATGTAGCGCGGCTTGGGTGCGCTCAGGAATGCGAACGGCGAGATACCGTTGTTGGTCCAGCCGGTGAACGGATACAGGCTGGCGTAGGCCACCAGCAGTGTGAAGCAGACCAGCCCCACGCGCGCCAGCGGCGAATGGCGGGGCAGCCATCCTTCAAGTTCGGGCTGGCGCAAGTCCTGCGGCGGTGTGGGAGGCGGGGCGCTGTCCGAAAGCATGACGGCTCGCAACCGTTACAACGGGTTAAGCACCGTACGCCTCATTGGCGCGGCGCCGTGGCTTTTGGCGTGTCCACGGGCGGTATCGGCACGCTGTCGCGCGATGGCGGATTGGCGCGCGGCAACGCGGCGGGGCCGGTGGCCGTCGCGGCTTCCAGCGGCAACGCGGCTGCCCAGTCGAGGATGGCGGCGATCACTGCGTCACTGCTCGCGGCCAGCGCCTTCACACCGCCTGCGCCATCGGCACTCGTCGCCTGCTGCTCGGCAACGAATGTCTTCTGCCCGATCAGGTTCTTGTGGAATACCGTGGCGCGCGCACGCACCACGCCACGGCTGCTGGTGGCCGTATCGAAGACCTGTTCGAAACCCAGCAGGTCCACCTTGATGGCTGGCACGCTGGTGTCGCCATACCAGGTCAGTTCGCCCCGGCCCGACACCGCATCGCGCAGCCGGTCGTCGAACAGCCGCGTCGGGGCGTCGACCCAGCGCTGCGTCGCGTACGACTGCAACCGCTGCGCCTGCGTGTACTGCAGACGGTAGTAGATGCCACGGCCATCCATCCACGTGGGACCATCGGTCTCGGCCACGCGCAGCTTGGGCAGGCGGGCAGGCGGTTGCGATGGCGCGGCAGCCAGCGGGCCGAGGTCATAGGTGGTGGTGCTGCGCGACTGAGGCAACACGCCGCAGCCGGTGAGAACCAGCAGCGTGGCCAGTGTGGCGATGCGCGCGAAAGGGATGAGGGCGGAAGCATTCATGGCGGAATCTCGGCTGGGGCGCTCGGTGCGCGTCATGTTCGGGTTCAAGGCGCCTGGAAGCCCGGCTCGCCCGGACCTGCCGTGGGCGACGGGCCGCCGAACAGCACGCTGCTCGGCTGGTCGTTGAACTGGCCGGCTGCGCGGTCGATGCTGCGCGCGGTCTGCCGTGCGTCGCGTGCCAGGCCGTTGAGTTGCGGCAGCGTTTCCTGCGTGAAGATGCCGGCGGCCTTCTGCACGGAATCCGCGGCACCCTGCATGTTCTCGCCTACGCGATTCACCGTGGACATCACCGTGCCATTCGGATTGGCCAGGTCGTCGGCCAGCCGGCGCGTGGAGGCCAGCGTGGCGTTGAGGTTTTCCACGGCTTTGGGCAACTGGTTCACGGCCGGTTGCAGGGACTTGGCGAGTTTCGAGTAATCCTCGGCGGTCTGGTGCACCGAGTTGATCGCCGACATGAGCTCGTCGCGATTGGTGGTCTGGAACATCTCGTTGAGCGATGCCATCAGCGTTTCGGTCTGCGTCAGCAGCGAGTCGCCACGCTTCTCCAGTTCCTCGAAGAAGCCGGGCCGCATCACGATCCGCGCCGGTTCGCGCGCCGAAGTGGGCAGGCGCGGCGAGTTGGTGCTGGCGCCCTCTTCGCGCGCGGTATCGTCCAGTTGCACGTACGCGATGCCGGTGACACCCTGAAAACCGAGCGTGGCATAGGTGGTGCGCGTGATCGGCGTGTCCTGGTTGACGGTGATGCGCACGATGATCTGGCCCGGCACCTGCGGATCGAACTTGATGGATACCACCTTGCCCACGTCGAGCCCGCGATACTTCACATCGGCCTGCGGCCCGAGCCCGTTCACCGTGGAACGCGTGATCAGGTCGTACGGCACGCGCACGGCGTGGTCACTACTGAACCAGAACAGCGCGAACAGCACCAGGATGGCCAGGCCGATGGTGAACACGCCGGCAAGAAAGGCGTTCGATTTGTTTTCCATCAGGTGTCTCCACTGGGCGCTGCGGAGTTGCCGGACCCGTGCGGGGCGGGCAGCGCCTGCAGCGCGCGCTGGGCGCGGTCGCCCAGAAAATATTCACGAATGAAAGGATGATCGACCCGGATGACTTCGGGGATGGGCGCGGCGGCCAGCACCTTGTGGTCGGCCAGCACGGCCACGCGGTCGGACAGCGCCACAAGGGTGTCCAGGTCGTGCGTGATCATGACCACGGTCAGGCCTAGCTCGCGGCGCAGTTCGCGGATCAGGTCCACGTAGTCGTCGGACGCCATCGGGTCCAGGCCGGCAGTGGGTTCGTCCAGGAAAACGAGTTCCGGTTCCAGTGCCAGTGCGCGGGCCAGCGCCACGCGCTTGATCATGCCGCCCGAAAGATCGGATGGCATCTTGTCGGCATCCTTGGCCGAGAGTCCCACGAGTTGCAGTTTCAGCAGCGAGGCCTGGCAGATCAGGTTGTCCGGCAACGCGCGCAATTCACGCAGCGGCAGCGCGATGTTGTCGATCACGGACAGTGCCGAGAACAGCGCGCCGCGCTGGAACTGCAATCCCCAGCGGTTGCGCAGGGCCTGCAGTTGCGCGGCGGTCAGCGCGGCCGGGTTCTCGCCAAACACGCGGATGGTGCCGGAGGTGGGCCGGTCGAGCCCGACAATCTGCCGCAGCAACACGGTCTTGCCGGTGCCGGAGCCACCGACGATCGACAGGACTTCGCCACGATAGACGTCGAGGTTCAGGCCGTCATGCACCACGTTGTCGCCATAGCGTTTCACGAGGTCGCGCACCTCGATGATTTTCTCGCGTGGCGTACCGCGCTGGACGTCGGGTGGCATGGAATCGGTCATAGCCCCACGTCCTTGAAGAGGATGGCGAAGATCGCGTCGGCGATGATCACCACGGTGATCGACGTCACCACCGATGCCGTCGTCCCTTCGCCCAGGCTCTGCGTGTTGGGCCGGATGCGCAGGCCATAGTGGCAGGCCGTCAGCGCGATCAGCATGCCGAATGCCACGCCCTTGCCGAGCCCGAGCCACAGGTTGGCAACGGGCACCGCATCGGGCAGCTGGCGCAGGAAGAAGGCAAAGCTGATGCCGAGCTGGAAGCGCGCGGCGGTCATGCCACCGAGCAGGGCCATGAGATCCGTCCACGCTACCAGCAGCGGCATGGCGATGGCCAGCGCGATCACGCGCGGCATGATCAGCCGGAAGCCGTGCGAGATGCCCATCACGCGCATCGCATCGAGTTCCTCGGTCACGCGCATCACGCCGATCTGCGCGGTGATGGCCGAGCCGGAGCGCCCGGCGATCAGGATGGCCGCCAGCACAGGACCCAGTTCGCGGATCACGGCCATGCCCAGGATGTTGACGATGAAGGTGCTGGCGCCAAAGATCCGCAACTGGTTGGCGGACAGGTACGACAGCACGATGCCGATCAGGAACCCCACCAGCGCCGTGATGCCCAGCGCCTTGTAGCCCACGTTGTAGATATTGGCCGAGATCTCGCGCCACGGACCACGCTGCGGCGCACGCAGGAAGCGGAACAGGTCGAAGGTCAGCTGGCCGAGCATCGTGATGCCCACCCCGAGTTGCGCGAAGAACGATATCAGCGCGGCGCCGAAGAGCGTGATCGGATTGAACCGGTCGACCATCGTCTTCTTCCAGCCATCGTTGCGCAGCCCGGCGATGCGGTCGAACACGCGGCGCTGGCCCTCGTTCAGTTCCACGCGCTCGGGCATGCGGCCGTTCCACGCCTGCCAGATCAGTTGCGCACCGATGTGGTCGAGCCGTGTCACGGCGGCAAGAGACCAGCGCGTGTTGTCGGGTGCGCCGGCAAGCTTCTGCAGTTGTCCGCGCAGGCCCTTGGCCTCATGGCAGCCGGCAAGCGCGAGCGCGGTCCAGTCGCCCTGCAGGCTGACGCTGCAGGCGCCGTCCTGGCGCGAGATGTCGATGGCGGGCGTCGGGGGGCTGTCCAAAAGAGGGTGATGATGTGATGGCTGAGTCCCGATTCTATGCTACCCATCGCCGAGTTGCCGCCAGACATCCTCTGACACGGCCACAGCTACAATCTCGGCAGCCCCGCGCCCGCGTTTCGTTACCCGGATTTTTCCTACATGCCCGACCGCTCAACCTCCACGCCGATCTCTGCCCTCACCGACGATGCTGCCGCGCTGCCGGCGTGGCACATCGATGAAAGCGTCTTGCGGCGCACTCTCGATGGTGGCGCGGCGCGAGACTGGCAGGTCGATGTCGTGGCCGAGACGGGTTCGACCAATGCCGACCTGACGCAGGCATGCCGCTCGGCAACCTGGGACGACGCGCGGGCCCAGGTGCGCGTGGCGTATCGGCAGACAGCCGGTCGCGGTCGGCAAGGGCGTCCGTGGCAAGGGCAGGCTGGATTGACATTTTCGGTAGCGATGCCGCTGGCACTGGCGCCGGCGCGCCTCAGCGGACTGAGCCTGGCTGTAGGGCTGGCCGTGGCGCAGGCGCTGGAGGATTGCGGGGCGGCGACGGCGGTGGGGCTCAAGTGGCCGAACGACCTGCAGGTGGATGGCCGCAAGCTGGCCGGCATCCTGATCGAGTCGGTGCCTGCGGGGCCGCAGCGCCTGTGGGCCGTGATCGGCATCGGCCTGAATCTCGTACGCGATGCACGCATGGAAGCGGCGCTGGGTCGCGACCTGTCGGGCGTGGCCGAGGTGCTGTCGACTTTCGATCCGCATCGCGATCCCACGCGCATCCTCGGTGCCGTGCTGAACCGGCTGGCGGCGATGCGCGAAGTATTTCTGGCCGAAGGTTTTGCACCGCTGGCCCCGGCATGGTCTGCGCGCGACGCGTTCCGCAACGAGCCGGTGCGGCTGCTGCACGACGGCGCGGTGGTGGCCGAGGGGCTGGCGCGTGGCGTCGATGGCGAGGGCCACCTGCTGCTGGAGACGGCCAACGGGCTGGAGCCGATCACGAGCGGCGAGGTCTCGCTGCGTGGAGCCCCGGCATGAGCGCACTGCTGATCGACATCGGCAACACACGGTTGAAGTGGGCATGGTGCGACGATAGCCAGCCGCCACCCCTTGCACAGACTACCCCGTCGGGTGCGCTGCCCACGCCGTGGCAGCACGCCGGTGCGGCATCGCACGCGGTGCCGGCCGAGCGGGCCGCGCTGGTGGGTACATGGCGTCATCTGCGAGGTGCCGGGGTGGCACCGGCTGTCTGGATCGCCAACGTGGCCGGTGCCACGCTGGCCGGAGAGGTCGAGGCGCTGCTGGCCGAAGCATTTGGTGACATGCCGGGCGATGTACCGCTGCAATGGGTACGCACGGTCAGCGCGTACGGCAACCTCGTCAATGGGTATCGCGAGCCCACGCAGCTTGGCGTGGATCGGTGGGTCGGCAGCATCGGCGCGCATCGCTGGCTGCCCGGGGAGACGCTGCTGATCGTCACGGCCGGCACGGCGACGACGCTCGATATCGTCACGGCCACGCCGGAAGGGGCGCGCTTCGAGGGTGGGCTGATCCTGCCGGGGCTGGAATTGATGCTGGGCACGCTGGCGCGCAACACGGCGCAACTGCCCGAACTCGATGTGCTGGACACCGGTGCGGGCGCCGCGCGCGCGGTGCGAGCGTTGGGCGCAGACAACACTCACGATGCCATTGCTGCAGGCTGCCTGGCTGCACAGGCCGGTGCCATCGAGCGCAGCTGGCGCGCGTTGGGCGAACGCGGGCCGGTGCGCTGCCTGCTGTCGGGTGGAGCGCGCCACGCGGTGGCCGGCGCGCTCGCGATGCCGTTCGAGATGCACGATAATCTTGTGCTGCTTGGGTTGCATGCGATGGCGCAACCTGCCTGATCGGCCGACCCTGGCTCCTACTGACAAACACCTGCGCGCTTCCCCATGTCCCGGAAAGGTCTGAACGTCCTGCTGATCGCCCTGTTGGTGGCCAACGCCTTGCTGCTGGCGGCCTTGCTGGGCGCGTTCGGTCCGCAGCCCTTCTCAGGGTTGTTCGAAAGCCCGCGCGAGCCACAGCGTGTGGATCAGCAGGTGCGCGGCGAACGGATGGAACTGCAACCGCGCGACGACGCGTCTGCGCCCGCCGCCACGCCCGCACCGCGCAGCGCCACGCCCGGCAAGGTCACGCTGGCATCGACATCGGCGCCCGTGCGGGCCGAGGATAGCTGCATGGAAATGGGCGGCTTCACGGCGCAGTCCGTCGCTCACGCACGCGAGGATCTGGTGGCGATTGCAGCGGGCAGCACGTTGCCGGTAGATCAGTTCGAACGCAGCGAACAGGTGCGCTGGTGGGTGCATCTGCCCGCGCAGGCCACGCGCGAAAACGCCGACCGCAAGCTGGCCGAACTACGCCGCCGCAAGGTGACGGATGTCTCGGTGGTCAGCAATGAGGAAGCGGAGTCCTTCACGGTATCGCTAGGCCTGTTCCGCGAACGGGAGCGCGCGGATCGATTCCTGGAATCCCTGCGAGGCCAGGGCGTCCGCACGGCGCTGATCAGCGACGCTCCCCGCAATATTTCGCGCCAATGGCTGCGTGTGGCAACCACCGACGAAGCGCTGCGCGCACGGATGGAGGAGGTGCGCCAGCGTTATGGGGCGGAGGTGATGCAGGCTTGCAAGGGGGGGATGCAGGCGCGCGTCGAAGGTGCGGCGCGGGGCTGATGGTTTTCTCCCCTCTCCCGCTTGCGGGAGAGGGGCGGGGGAGAGGGGCAGCAGTGCAAATTGCCGTATGGTCGGCAAGCAGACCCTCCGGCCCTCTCCCCCAACCCCTCTCCCACTTCGTGGGAGAGGGGAGCATACCGGCAGCAGCATTCGCACCGACCCTCGGTTTTCTCCCCTCTCCCGCTTGCGGGAGAGGGGCGGGGGAGAGGGGAGCCAGAACAGTGCGGGAGAACCGCAAACTCAGCCAGCCCTCACCTTCGTCAACAACTTCGTAGTCGACCGGTCATGCAGGAATGGGATGGCATACGCCTCGCCGCCCCAACTCCGCACCAGCCGCGTTTCCTCCAGCGTGTCGATATCGTAATCGCCGCCCTTCACGTAGATATCCGGGCGTACCAGCCGGATCAACTCCACCGGCGTCTGCTCGCGGAACATTGCCACGAGGTCCACGGCGGCCAGTGCGGCCAGTAGTGCCATGCGGTCGGCCTCGTTGTTGAGCGGACGGTCGTCGCCCTTGCCGAGCATCTTCACCGACGCGTCGCTGTTCACGCCCAGCACCAGGCTGGCGCCCATTTCGCGCGCTTGTGCCAGGTAGGTGGCGTGGCCGCGATGGAGGATGTCGAACACGCCGTTGGTGAAGACCAGCGGGCGGGGCAGCGCGGCCACGGCGGCTTGCAGGGCGGCGATGTCGTCGGCGGGAACGAGCTTGGATTCGTAGGCGGGTGCGTTCATGGGAGAGAGCGAGTCGGAAAAGTCGGCGCGCCAATGAAAAACCCCATCGTATCCGATGGGGTCTTGTCACGCGGCGGAGAAGCGTCAACTCAGGCTTGGGCGGCCTGCAGGTTGGCGTTCAGTTCCTTGCGGTAGCGGTTCAGGTCCTGGACGGAATCGAACGTGCGCTCGAACAGCAGCGACATGTTGTGCAGGATCCGTTCGATGACCTTCTTCTCCCAGACCTCGTCGAAGCGGATCTGTTCGTCGAGCCAGTGCTCGAGCCAGTCCGGGTCCGGCAGGCGCGACTGCACCGTGTCGTTCGGGAACAGGGCCTTGTTCACGTGCAGGTTGGTCGGGTGCAGCGGCTTCTCGGTGCGGCGAGCCGAAGCCATCAGGACACCGATCTTGGCGAACGCGGCACGGGCGGTATCGCCGAACTGGGCCAGGTACTTCTTCATGTAGCGCAGGTAGGCGCCGCCATGGCGGGCTTCATCCTGCGACAGCGTGCGGTAGATATGCTTGATCACCGGTTCCGAGTGCCATTCGGCAGCGCGGCGGTACCAGTGGTTCAGGCGGATCTCGCCGCAGAAATGCAGCATCAGCGTTTCCAGCGGCGGGGCCGGATCGAACTCGAAGCGCACGGCGTGCAGTTCTTCCTCGGTCGGGACCAGGTCCGGACGGAAGCGGCGCAGATATTCCATCAGCACCAGCGAATGCTTCTGTTCCTCGAAGAACCAGATGCTCATGAACGCCGAAAAATCGGAATCGTCGCGGTTGTCGCGCAGGAACATTTCCGTGGCGGGCAGGGCCGACCATTCGGTGATTGCGTTCATGCGGATGGTCTTCGCCTGGTCGTCGGTGAGCAGGCTCGCGTCGAAGGAATCCCACGGGATGTCCTTGTCCATGTGCCAGCGGACCGCTTCCAACGATTTGAAGAGTTCGGGGTAGAGCATGCCTAAGCCTTTGAAATCACTGGCGGATTCTACCAGACAGGAATCATTCTCGAATGTTTTCTCTAGTGTCTTTCAGCAAACGCTGATGGATTTTTATCGGTGCGCCTGACAGGGCGCCCGAAAGTGGTGCGACTACGACACTTCCCGCGAGGGGGGGAGGCCGGGCGTTGGCCACGCCCGGCATGCATCACTTGGCCTCGTCGGGGGCCGTTTTTGGGGCGGCTGCCTTTTTGGGCGCCTTGGCTGCAGGCTTCTTTGCAGCAGGCTTTTTCGCGGTGGCTTTCCGTGCAGTGGGTTTTGGCGCGGCCGTCGAGGGCGCCTGACTGGCCGGCTCGGCGCCGTCAGCCCCCGCGGCCATGCCACCAAATCCTGGCATCCCGGGCATTCCGGGCATCCCCGACATGCCCCCGCCGAACGGCGCGGCGCTGGCCGCCGCCGCGCTGCTGGCGATCTGTGCGAACTGGCGCTGCAGCAGGTCCCACCACAGCGCGGCATTGGGCGGCAGTTGCGCGTTGCCGCTGTCGGACGCAGCGGCGGAAGCGGCGGCGTCCCCGGTTTCGGCGGCAGACTCGGGCGGCGAGTCGGCTTCTTCCTCGTCAGGGACGTCGTTCTCGGCATCGGCCTGTGCCTCGGACACCGTGCGCGGCGTCTCGAACGGGTTGGCGTGATGGGCTGGATGCGCGCTCGGGGCGTTGGCCGCGCGGGCCACGTTCTCCATCGCGCTCTGCATCTTCTCGGGAGACAGGGCGTTGCCGAAAGTCTGCAGCGCTACGAGCGTGGCGCGCTGGACTTCGAGGCCCTGGATCGTGGTACGCAGAAGGTTGGTGTTGAGCTGGAGCCAGCTTTCCACGGCCTTGAGGTCGTGGATGCGCTTGTCGACTTCGTCGAGGTCCATCGGCGGCGTCATTGCGCTCAGGCCAGGCATCAGGCCGCTGGGCATGCCGCTGCCGCTGGACCACATCCTGCGCAGCAGGTCGAAGCTATTCGAGAAATCGGGGATCTGTCCGAACATGGTGCGGCACTCCATCTGTCGGGGCCGTCCGACTAGGGAGAGGACGGCCGGTTACCGGAACTGGGGCGGCCGCTTCTCGCGCAGGCTCGCCATGCCTTCGTGTACGTCGGGGCCAGCGAAGCCCATGAATTCAAGCGCCAGCGAGGTATCGAACGCGGGACCGGCCATGCGCAGCCAGTTGTTGAGCGCGTACTTGGTCCAGCGGATGGCGGATTGCGAACCCGCCGCGAGCCGGTTGGCCACCTCGAATGCCTTGGCAACCAGTTCGTCCTCTTCCACTGCCAGCGATACCAGGCCAATCCGCTCGGCTTCCTCGCCGCTGACCGACTCGCACAGCATCAGATAGTACTTGGCCTTGGCCATTCCGCACAGCAGCGGCCACACGATGGCCGCATGATCGCCCGCTGCCACGCCCAGCCGCGTGTGTCCATCGACGATGCGCGCGGTCTTCGACGCAATCGAGATATCGGCCAGCAGCCCGGCCACGAGACCCGCGCCCACGGCCGGGCCGTGCATGGCGGAGACGATGGGCTTGTCGCAGTTGATGACGTTGTAGACGAGGTCGCGCGCCTCGTGCCAGACCCGGGTGCGGGTCTCGAAATCATTGGCCATGTCTTCCACCAGCGCCAGGTCGCCGCCCGCCGAGAAGCCCTTGCCTTCGCCCCGGATGATGGCGACGCGGATATCGGGATCGGCGGAGATGTCGCGCCAGATCTCGGCCAGTTCGCGGTGCATGTTGGCATCCGCCGTGGCCAGCTTGCGGTTGGACGACTGCGCCGCGCCCATGATGACTTCGAGCACCGGGCCGTGGCGGCGCAGCGTGAGCGCCTGATAACGCGACAGGCGGGGGGACAGCGTCTGGTCTTCGGAGGTCATGTCGGCGGGCTCTCTGTCTTTCGTGTGGGAGACGGCCCGTCCGGGCAAAAAAATTCCCCGACCGGACGGTCGGGGAATTATAGGCGGATCGGTACGGGGTGGGGCAAGCCGGGTTTGCACCCGGTCCCGATGCGATGGCTGCGATTACCGGGCCACCACTTCCTGATCGATGGCGCCGAAGATCGACTTGCCATCGGCGTCGAGCATCTCGATACGCACGGAATCGCCGAACTTCATGAATTCGGTTTCCGGCTTGCCGTTCTCGATGGTTTCGATGGTCCGCTTCTCGGCGATGCACGCGTAGCCCTTCTTGCGATCCACATTCGAGATCGTGCCCGAGCCGACGATGCTGCCCGCACGCACATTGCGGGTCTTGCAGATATGGGCGATCAACTGGCCGAAGTCGAACACCATGTCGGTGCCGCAGTCGGGCGTGCCTACCTTCTTGCTGTTCCAGTGGACCGTCATCGGGCGGTGGACCTTGCGGTCCTGCCACGCATCGCCCAGTTCGTCGGGCGTGACGGCCACGGGCGAGAAGGCCGTGGCGGGCTTGCTCTGGAAGAAGCCGAAGCCCTTGCCCAGTTCGGCGGGAATCAGGTTGCGCAGCGATACATCGTTGGCCAGCATGACAAGGCGGATGGCCTCGCCAGCCTGTTCGGGCGTGGCGCCCATGCGCACGTCGCCGGTGATGACGGCCACTTCGGCTTCGAAGTCGATGCCGAACGCTTCATTGGCGCAGACGATGTCGTCGTGCGGGCCGATGAAGTCGTCCGAGCCGCCCTGGTACATCAGCGGATCGGTCCAGAATTCGGGCGGCATCTCGGCGCCCCGTGCCTTGCGCACCAGTTCCACATGGTTCACGTAGGCCGAGCCGTCGGCCCATTGATAGGCGCGCGGCAGCGGCGCCATGCAGTGCTTGGGCTCGAACGGGAACGGATGGCGCGCGCGGCCTGCGTTCAGTGCATCGTAGAGATCCTGCAGTTGCGGCGCGTAGAACTGCCAGTCGTCGAGCGCGGTTTGCATCTTGCCGGCGATATCGGTGGCGTAGTGCGCGGTCTTCAGGTCGCGCGAGACAACGACGAGCTGGCCGTCGCGCGAACCGTCCTTCAATGTGGCGAGTTTCATGCGGAATCGAACGTTTGCGAACGTTGGGCGAAATGGATGGGCGGTAGTCTACCGGACCGGGGTTGTGAATCCGCGACGGGCCGGCTTGTATAGAATGGCCGGCAGCACTTTTCCAATTTCTCCAATTTCCCTTTAGCGAGCACGCATGACGGTTGTGGACGACCACGACACCCCCGGCGACACCTCATCCAGCGACGACGACAAGCGTGCTGGCATCCAGTCGATCGAAGTCGGCTTCCGGCTGCTGCAGGCACTGGCGGCCTCGCCCCGCGCGATGATGCTGCGCGACCTGGCCGCCGCCGCCGACATGAATCCGGCCAAGGCGCATCGATACCTGGTCAGCTTCCAGCGGCTGGGGGCCGTGACGCAGGATGCCGTCAGCCAGCGCTATGACCTCGGACCCTTCGCGCTGCAACTCGGGCTGGCGGGTCTGAACCGGCTCGATCCGGTGCGCCGCGCGCGGCCGGTGCTGTCGCAACTGCGCGACGAGATCGACCAGACTGCCGGCATCGCCGTGTGGGGCAATCATGGTCCCACCATCGTGCATTGGGAGGAATCGAGCCATCCAGTCAGCGTGAGTCTGCGGCTGGGCGATGTGATGCCGATGCTGAATTCGGCCACGGGGCGGTTGTATGGCGCGTATCTGTCACGGCGTCAGACACTGCCGCTGATCGAGCGCGAACTCTCGACGCGCAGCGATGCCGCACTGCCTGACATGCCCGCATCGCTCGCCGCATACGACGCCATCTGCGCCGATGTCCGCCAGCGCGGCGCGGCGCGCACGCGGGGCGGCGTGCTGCCGGGCATCAATGCCATCTCCACGCCGGTCTTCGATGCCAATGGCCATTTGTCGATGGCGCTCATCGTGCTCGGCGCGCAGAGCGTATTCGATGCAGAATGGGGCGGTGCGGTGGATCGGCGTGTGCGCGACATCGCGCGGCAGATCTCTTCGGAGCTCGGTTACCTTGGCGACAGCCAACCGGCCGGACAGGACGGCCAACCCTCGTAGGCATTCTTCGCGTTCGCCCCGCTATCGGCGTATCCGTCGCTGGCTGGTGGTGCTCGTACTGGTGGCGATCGCGCATGCGCTGGTGCTGCTCGGCCTGAACCACATACCGTTGACCACGCTGCCGCCGCTGCCGGATACGCCTGCGCTTGAGGCGATCCTGATTCCCCCTCCGGCACCGCCTGCGCCGCCACGGCCCCGGCCACCGCCCAAAGTGCGTCCGGCACCGGCTGCTCAAACGCCCGTTCCTGAAACCGAATCCACCCCAGAACCGGCAGCGCCTGCGCTTGCTACCTCGACGAGCGGTGATACCACCGCCAATGCCGGAGCCGGCGGCACGGGCGATGCCGCCAATGCCAACGCGGGTGCCAAGGCCAGCGCGCCTACGGAAGCGCCCGCCGTGCCTGGGCCGAACTATGCGCCGCCACCTTCGGTGACCATGCGTTACGCGAGTTTCGTCAATGGCGTGCAAAACCCCGACGGCACCATCCGATGGGAGCAGGATGGCCGGCACTACCGGCTGGCGGTGGAAACGCGCGTGCTGTGGTTCCGCTTCGCGTTTGAAAGCAGCGGTGACATGACCGCACGCGGCCTGCAGCCCACGCGATACCAGGAGGCCCGCCGCAACAAGCAGGCGGTGGCCCGCTTCGATCACGCCGCAAGTACGGTGGTGTTTGAAACGCGTGGCGGCCAGGTGCCGATGCCGACCAACTTCCAGGACCGGTTCAGCGTGTTCCTGCAACTGGTGGGATGGGCGCGCGGCGACCCGCAGCGCTATGCCACACCGGGTGTCACGGAGACGTTCAATGTGGCGGACACCACGGAAGTGGAGCCGATGCAGGTTCAGTACGTGGGTGAGGAGAATATCGATATCGGCACGGGCATGGTGCGCACGCGCCACTTCATGCGGCTGCCACGCCACCCGGGAGATCGCCGTCGCGTGGAAATCTGGCTGGCGCCGTCATTGGACTGGATGCCAGCGCGGTTGCGTCAGACGGAACCCGATGGCACACAAATTGATCTCGTCTATCGTAGTAGTGAGGGGCGGTGATAGTGAGCGCCGTGACAACGCTGGACAACACAGGAATTGCCATATGTCTGACACAGGGTCGCAGCGCATCCAGGCGGGAGATGTCGGACTTCAGGTTCGGGTCGACGGCCGCGAGGGCCCGTGGGTCGTACTGGCCCACGCGCTGGCTGCGAACCTGACACTGTGGGACGACACTGCCCGCCATCTGGCCTCGCGCTATCGCGTGTTGCGCATCGACATGCGGGGTCATGGCGGCAGCGATGCCCCCGTGGGCGCCTACACGATGACCCGTCTGGCGGATGATGTCGTTGCAGTGATGGATGCGCTCGATATCGGCCAGGCGCATTTCTGTGGGGTATCGGTAGGCGGGATGGTGGGGCAGACGTTGGGTGTTCGCCACGCCGAGCGGCTGTTATCGCTCACCCTGGTGGACACGATCGACCATACTCCCATGACAGCGCATCCGATGTGGGCCAACCGGATTGGCCAGGCAGAGGCGCATGGCATGAAGGGTTTGCAGGAAGGCACGCTCGAACGCTGGCTGACGCAGCCCTATCGCGACGGTCATCCCGAGGCAGTCGAACGGATTGCGCAGATGATTCGCGCCACGCCGGTGCAAGGGTTTGTGGGGGTGGCGCAGGCCATCCTGGCATTCGATCTGGCCGAGGCCATCCGGCGGATTCGTTGCCCGACGCTGGTGGTTGTGGGCGACAAGGATGAGGGTGCGCCGGTGTCGATGGCCCAATCCATTGCCGAAAAAATTCCTGGTGCGAAGCTGGAGGTGCTTCCCGACGCTGCGCACCTGTCGTTTATCGAACAGCCGGAACGGTTCCATGCCGCGTTCGACGTGTTCCTCGGCCACGCTGCATGTGGCGGACAGTGTGATATTCCGTAACGCAACCGTGTAGTTCGCAACACAGTAGTGCCCGGTGCTCAAGAAACTTGCTTCACGCGCCGATGCCCAATGTAAGAGGGCAGCAAAAGGGCAACAAGCAACAAGCAACAACCAGGGACAAGCAGCTGCACGAGGCGCGTCCGACTTGAATTACGGACGGCTACCCTCAGCTTGGAGAGGAAATCGCGTCGGTTCCGGCCAGGAACAGGGCGCCAACCATACGCCAGGAGGTAGTGCGATGCAAATGATCTACAACAGCGACAACTATTGCATTGTCGAGTTTGGCGCAGATGTCGAGCATGCGACCCTTGCCTCGGGCGGCTACGAAATCGTGGACAAGAACCTGAAACGCGAAATTTTCCTCGGCGGCCATATGGCCGAGACCTTCCGCGCCGACGTGACGCGTCTGATCGAGAGCGAGCCATCGGTCGAGGAAGTGGACGAATTCCTCGGCAAGTTCGATATCGTCATGAATAACCCCCTTGTCATGCATTGAGTCAACGACTGGCAGCGCACGATCCGGACACGATAACGCCCGCATCAGCGGGCGTTTTCTTTTGGTTCGGGCAGGACGTTCAGTATTGTTCCCACGGCAGGCCGTCATGGCGCCAGCCGTTGACGGTATTACGATGCCGGTGCGGATCGAGGTCCCCTTCGAAGCCGTGCAACACGTTATAGACCGTGGTGAATCCGGCGCCTTCCAGCGCCCGCGCCGCCGCTGCCGAGCGGTTGCCGCTGCGGCAGATCAGGATCACCGGACGCGCCGAGGCATGGCCGGCCAGTTTTTTTACCGCCTGCACAAAGTGCGGATTGACCTCCCAGTCGGGGCCATCATTCCAGGGGACGTTATGCGCACCTTGCGGATGGCCGACGAACAGGTACTCCATCTCGCTGCGACAGTCGATGAACAGCCCATCGGGCTCGGCATCGAGCAGCGTGCGGGCATCGCTGGGGGTCAGGTGTTGCATGGCGTTGACGGGAATACCGGGGTTCGTGGCGTAAGCGTCTCTCAGTGTAGGCGTGCAGGCCGGACCTGACAACCGGCGAAAAAGCCTTGGAAAGCCCCTTTCCTGCCGGCCGCAATACCTTGATCTACCTGATAAAATCGCGATCTTGCCCAAATTTTGCGCCGGCGGTCCGTCATACCGTGGACCGATGGTGACATTCCAGTGAAGCCCCAGATGAGCGCCGTCCAACCTGCCCCCCGCCCCTATACCCGGGCCGCCAGCCTTCCCAAGCTGCTCCGTGAACGGATCCTGATCCTCGACGGCGCCATGGGCACGATGATCCAGCGCTACAAGCTTGGCGAAGCCGAGTATCGCGGCACGCGTTTCCTGGACCACCCCATCGACGTCAAGGGCAACAACGAACTGCTGCTGCTGACGCGTCCCGAGGTCATCAGCGAAATCCACGAGCAATACCTGGCTGCCGGTGCCGACCTGATCGAGACCAACACGTTCGGCGCCACGCGCGTGGCGCAGGAAGACTACAAGATGGCGGACCTGGCGTACGAGATGAACGTCGAGGCCGCCCGCCTCGCGCGCATCGCCTGCGACAAGTACAGCACGCCCGAGAAGCCGCGCTTCGTGGCCGGCGCGTTCGGCCCGACGCCCAAGACGGCCAGCATCAGCCCGGACGTCAACGATCCCGGCGCGCGCAATGTCTCGTTCGAGGAACTGCGCCACTCGTACTACGAGCAAGGCAAGGCCCTGCTCGAAGGCGGCGCCGATGTGTTCCTGGTCGAGACGATCTTCGACACGCTCAACGCCAAGGCTGCACTGTTTGCCATCGACCAACTGTTCGAGGACACCGGCGAGCGCGTGCCCGTGATGATCTCGGGCACTGTGACCGATGCCTCTGGCCGCATCCTGTCTGGCCAGACCGTGGAAGCGTTCTGGAACAGCCTGCGCCATGCGCGTCCGGTCACCTTCGGCCTGAACTGCGCGCTGGGTGCCACGCTGATGCGCCCGTACGTGGCCGAGCTGGCCAAGATCTGCGACGCCGCCGTGTCGTGCTATCCGAACGCTGGCCTGCCGAATCCGATGAGCGATACCGGCTTCGACGAAACCCCGGAGGTCACCTCGGCACTGGTGGAGGAATTCGCAGCATCGGGCCTCGTGAACCTGGTGGGCGGCTGCTGCGGCACCACGCCGGACCACATCGCGGCCATCGCCAAGCGGGTCGCCAACAAGGCGCCGCGTGTATGGGCCAACTATTCCGAAAACGTCGTCGAAGACACCGCCGCCTGACGCATCGCACGCACCGAGCATAGAGAAAAGAATCATGAGCCAGCAACACCTGCCCCCGCGTCCGATGCGCCTGTCCGGCCTGGAGCCGTTCACGATCGATGACGACACGCTGTTCGTCAACGTTGGCGAGCGGACCAACGTCACCGGTTCCAAGGCATTCGCGCGGATGATTTTGAACGGCCAGTTCGACGAGGCGCTGGCCGTGGCGCGCCAGCAGGTCGAGAACGGCGCGCAGATCATCGACATCAACATGGACGAGGCAATGCTCGATTCGAAGGCGGCGATGGTGCGCTTCCTGAATCTGATTGCGTCGGAGCCGGACATCGCACGCGTGCCGATCATGATCGACTCGTCGAAGTGGGACGTGATCGAAGCGGGCCTGCAGTGCGTGCAGGGCAAGGCTGTGGTGAACTCGATCTCGCTCAAGGAGGGCGAGGAGCAGTTCCGCCATCACGCCACGATGATTCGCCGCTATGGTGCGGCCAGCGTGGTGATGGCTTTCGACGAGAAGGGTCAGGCCGACACGTTCGCGCGCAAGACCGAGATCTGCAAGCGCAGCTATGACTTTCTCGTAAACGAAGTGGGCTTCCCGCCCGAAGACATCATCTTCGATCCGAACATCTTCGCGGTGGCGACCGGTATCGAGGAGCACAACAACTACGCGGTGGACTTCATCGAGGCCACGCGCTGGATCAAGCAGAACCTGCCGTATGCCAAGGTGAGCGGCGGCGTGTCGAACGTGTCGTTCTCGTTCCGCGGCAACGACATGGTGCGCGAGGCGATTCACACCGTGTTCCTGTACCACGCCATTGCGGCGGGCATGGACATGGGCATCGTCAACGCCGGCCAGCTCGGCGTGTATGACCAGCTCGATCCGGAGCTGCGCGAGCGCGTGGAAGACGTCGTGCTGAATCGTCGCGATGACGCCACCGATCGTCTGCTGGAGATTGCCGACAAGTTCAAGGGCGGCGGCCAGAAGAAGGAAGAGAACCTGGCCTGGCGCGGCACGCCGGAGCAGCCGGTGCCGGTGTCGCAGCGTCTGACGCACGCACTGGTGCATGGCATCACCACGTTCATCGTCGAGGACACCGAGGAAGTGCGCCAGGAAGTGGCGGCGCGCGGCGGTCGTCCGATCGAGGTGATCGAAGGCCCGCTGATGGACGGCATGAACGTGGTGGGCGACCTGTTCGGCGCGGGCAAGATGTTCCTGCCGCAGGTGGTCAAGAGCGCGCGCGTGATGAAGCAGGCCGTGGCGCATCTGTTGCCGTACATCGAAGAAGAGAAGCGTCTGCTGGCCGAGGCTGGTGGCGATGTGCGCGCACGCGGCAAGATCGTGATTGCGACGGTGAAGGGCGACGTGCACGACATCGGCAAGAACATCGTGTCGGTGGTGCTCCAGTGCAACAACTATGAAGTGGTCAACATGGGCGTGATGGTCCCGTGCAACGAGATCCTGGCGCGTGCCAAGGTCGAGGGCGCGGACATCGTGGGCCTGTCGGGGCTGATCACGCCGTCGCTGGAAGAAATGGCGTACGTGGCGTCCGAGATGCAGCGCGACGACTACTTCCGCATCAAGAAGATTCCGCTGCTGATTGGTGGCGCCACCACGTCGCGCGTGCACACCGCCGTCAAGATCGCACCGAACTACGATGGCCCGGTGGTGTACGTGCCCGATGCCTCGCGCTCGGTCAGCGTGGCGTCGAGCCTGCTCTCCGATGAAGGCGCCGCGAAGTACCTGGACGAGTTGAAGTCCGATTACGACCGCATCCGCACGCAGCACGCCAACAAGAAGGCCACGCCGATGGTGACGCTGGCCGAGGCGCGTGCGAACAAGACGCCGATCGACTGGAGCACCTATGTGCCGCCGAAGCCGAAGTTCATCGGCCGCCGCGTGTTCCGCAACTACGATCTGTCCGAACTCGCCAAGTACATCGACTGGGGCCCGTTCTTCCAGACCTGGGATCTGGCTGGCAAATTCCCCGACATCCTCAACGACGAGATCGTTGGCGAATCGGCGCGCCGCGTCTTCTCCGATGGCAAGAGCATGTTGGCCCGGTTGATCCAGGGCCGCTGGCTGTCGGCCAATGGTGTGATCGCGCTGCTGCCGGCGAATACCGTCAACGACGACGATATCGAGATCTACACGGACGAGTCGCGCACGCAGGTCGCCATGACGTGGCACAACCTGCGCCAGCAGAGCGAGCGTCCCGTGGTGGATGGTGTGAAGCGTCCGAACCGCTGCCTGGCGGATTTCGTTGCGCCGAAGTCGAGCGGCGTGGCCGACTACATCGGCGTGTTCGCGGTGACGGCCGGCATTGGCGTGGACAAGAAGGAAGCGCAGTTCGAAGCCGATCACGACGACTACAGCGCGATCATGCTCAAGTCGCTGGCCGACCGTCTGGCCGAGGCGTTTGCCGAATGCCTGCACGAGCGCGTGCGCAAGGACTTGTGGGGTTACGACGCGGCGGAGTCGCTGACCAACGAGCAGTTGATCGACGAAACGTATCGCGGCATCCGTCCGGCGCCGGGCTATCCGGCCTGCCCGGAACACACGGTCAAGGCGCCGATGTTCGAGTATCTCGATGCAGCGGATATCGGCATGGGCATTACCGAAGGGCTGGCAATGACGCCGGCGGCATCGGTCAGCGGTTTCTACCTGTCGCATCCGGACTCGACGTACTTCAGCGTGGGCAAGATCGGGCAGGACCAGCTCGACGATATGGTGGCCCGCCGTGGCGAGGATCGCCTGACGCTGGAGCGTGCGCTGGCGCCGAACCTGTAAGCGGCGAAGTCGCAGCTGTAAGCAGTTGCAATGCATTGCGAGAGCCGGGACGCCGCATATCAGCGGCCTCCCGGCTTTTTGTTGCGTGGTCGCCGCGCGGGTAACGTTGATGCGTAAGGGATTTCCGATGCGGACGTTATCTGGCGATGCCGGCGCGATGATCGTCGTTCATGTCCGCAATGTCTTCACCACTGCTTACAGGGCATTACAAGTGCTCACAGACCGGCATGGTCGTGCTCCCTAGACTGGAACCCAGTTCACGTGACACCGCGTGAATGCCGCAGCGAATGTTTCGCTTGCGGTGCATACCAGTCAAGGAGTCTCATCCATGAAGAAGCTGCTGATCTCGCTGTCTGCCCTGTCGATTGCTGCTGCCTCGTCGCTGGCGATGGCGCAAGGGACTGGCGTCACCGCCGGTACGCAAGCCGGTGGCGGCATAACGGCCACTACGCCGGCTTCTCCGTCGGGCAGCCTGGGCGCTGGCGCGAACGCCGGTGTCAATGCTGGCGGTGCGGCAACCGGTGCCGTAACGCCGGCCAGCCCGAGCGCAGCCGACCCGGCGTCGCATGCCGACAAGGTTGGCAAGGCGGACAAGGCTCACAAGGCTGACAAGACGACGAAGACCAAGGGCAGCCACGCCAGCAAGTCGAAGTCGAAGAAGGACGGCGCCGAAAGCAGCGCGCTGGGTGCTTCGGCCGGTGCCGATGGCGGCACCAAGATCCAGTAATCCTCTGTTCCATTGACAACCGGCAGACGGCGGGACCCTCCAGACCGCCATCTGCCGGGGTCGGGAATAATGAAGAGAAGACGGGCGCCGTGATGGCGCCCGTTGTCGTTTTGTGCGCCGCAGTGCAGCATTTCCCCAGCGCGGATCTCCCCGCCCATGTCAGCCTGACACCGACATCTTCCGCGCGGCGCCAGCACTACAATGCAGGAAACCGGCCCGGTTCGTGCTTCGGCAGGCTGGCCGTACCCCTCACCGTGGAGACACCCGATGATTCGCGTCTTGATCGCCGACGATCATGAGATCGTGCGCGCCGGTCTGCGCCAGTTCATTTCAGAGGAGCCCGACATCAAGGTGACGGGCGAAGCCGCGAGCGGCGATGAAGTGATGGCGCAGTTGCGGGATAGCGAGTTCGACGTGCTCGTACTCGATATCTCCATGCCGGATCGCAACGGCATTGATGTACTCAAGCTGATCCGCCAGCGCCTGCCTAACCTGCCGGTGCTGATCCTGTCCACCTATCCGGAAGACCAGTACGCGATCAACCTGATCCGTGCGGGCGCGTCGGGCTATCTGACGAAAGAATCCGCGCCGGACGATCTCGTCAAGGCCATCCGCACCGTGGCGCAGGGCCGTCGCTATGTGAGTCCCGTTGTGGCAGACCTGCTGATTGGCGGGCTCGACAAACCTACCGAACAGCCGGTGCACCAGACACTGTCCGAACGCGAGTTCCAGATCTTCTGCAAACTCTCGCGCGGCCAATCCGTCTCGGTGATCGCCGATGAACTGTTCCTGAGCGTGAAGACGGTGAGCACCTACCGCTCGCGCATCCTGGAGAAAATGGGCATGAAGACCAACGCCGACCTGACCTACTACGCCATCAAGAACGGACTGGTCGAATAGGTATCCATCGCAGCTCACGTCGGACTTCTATCGCATAACCTACCTCCAGCCCGTTCCAACAGCCATGCCGGAGCAAGCCACGGCCTCTTCCCCTCGCTCGCTGCGAGTCCTCCTGATCGAGGACTCGGAGGTGTTGCGGGGCATGCTGCTGGAATATCTCACCGCCTTTCCGTTTGTGAAGGAGGTGGACTGGGCCGATACGGAGAGCATGGCCGTGGGACTGGCCGCGCGCGGCAACTACGACGTGGTGATCGTCGATCTGCAACTGCGTCAGGGCAACGGCATCAATGTCCTGCGCGAAATGCAGAAAGCCAGCATGTCCGGCATCCGCATCGTCTACACGAACCACGCCCAGGTATCCATGTACCGGCGCCAGTGCGCCGATGCCGGTGCGGATTATTTCTTCGACAAATCGCTGGAACTGGAGCAGGTGTTCCGGGTGATCGAGGAATATGCGATGTCGGCGGGGTAGCTCACATCTCCCACTGTCTTGCGCCCCTCTCCCGCAGAGCGGGAGAGGGGTTGGGGGAGAGGGCATGAGGTTCTGCTTGCCGACCACATAGCAATTTGAACTGCCGGCCCTCTCCCCCGCCCCTCTCCCGCAAGCGGGAGAGGGGAGCAAATACAAGAACCTCTCCCTCTCCGCATCAATCCCTCAAACCTCCGCCGCCTCCTCAGGCGGTGCCAGCACCGCGGTCGTCAACGGCACCTCTGCCCGAATCGTCACGCCCTGTTCCGGCGAGGAATCCACATGCATCGTGCCCCCCAGTGCCAGCACGCGCTGCTCCATGCCGAGCAGACCGTGATGGCCGGCGGTGGTGGTGACGTCGAAGTCAGGCGGCAGGCCGTGGCCATCGTCGCGGATGGTCAGCGTGATCTGCTGGTCGGTGCAGGCCAGGATTACGGACACATGCGTGGCTTCCGCGTACTTGCTGGCGTTGTTGAGCGATTCCTGGACGATGCGGTACATCGCGATAGCGGCGTTGTCGCGCAACTGGGGCAGCGACTCGGGCAGCACCAGTTCGGTCTCCCACTGATTCCGGGCGCCAACGTCTTCCACCAACTGGACGATGGCTTCGCGCAGCCCAAGGTTCAGCAACACCGTGGGCCGCAAATCCTCGATCAGACGCCGCTTGATCTGGATGGCCTGGTCGGCATGCTGCATCACGCGTGTGATCTTGTCGCGCGCTTCGGGGTGGGTGGCCTGCACGCGCATCTTGACCCAGTGCAGGTCGAGCTTGATGGCCGTGAGGATCGCGCCAAGTTCGTCGTGCAACTCGCGCGCCAGCCGTGTCTTCTCGTCTTCGGTTACGCGTTGCAAGTGAGCGGCCAGTGCAGAGAGTTGCCGCGTGCGTGCGCGCACCTTGCGGTCGAGCCGTGCGCTTTCTTCTTCGAGCTGGGTGCGGGCCGCCTCGGCCATCGTCATGCGGCGCTGGTGTCCCAGCCCCACCGTGACGAGCAGCAGGATGTTGATGGCGGTCAGCAGGCCGATGCCGTAACGCGACAACTGCAGGTCATGCTCGGCGGCTTCCAGGTTGTGCGTGACCGTGCCGGACTCGCGCACCTGCAGTTGTTCCAGTCCGCGCCGCGCGCTTTCCATGGTCTGCTTGCCGAAGTCGGTGCGGATCATGTCGAGCGCCACGTCCACATCGCGCTTGCCGTAGACCAGCGTCAGTGCCATCTCGTTGAGCTTGCGCGTCACGAACTGCGAAGTCTCGCCGAATAGCCGCAGCCCCTCGGGGTCATCGGCGTAATGCTGGCGGATGCGCGCCATCAGGTCGGTGATGTGCGGCAGTGCCTTGTAGTACGGATCGAGATAGCTCTCCTTGCCGGTCAGCAGGTAGCCGCGCTGCCCGGCCTCTGCATTGACGAGTTCGGCGGCCAGCGCGCCAAGATCACTTTGCAATTGCTGGGAGCGGATGGCCTCCGTATAGCCCTGGCGCAGGCGCAGGTTGCCGGTTTCCGATGCGATCAGCACCGCCAGGGTCAGCACGATGCCCCCGGCCAGCAACAGGGAATTACGGAGAAGGAGGGAATGCTTGGCCATCGGGAGAGTACCGGTTGAGGCGCCGCCCATCGACAAGCAGGGCACACGGGCGGCCATGGAATCACATCGTTTCAGCGGGGTCAATCGTACCGGTGCGCGCCCGGCGCCGCATCCGGCGCGGCGCGCGGCGCGGTGTAGGACTCGGCTGACATCTGAATCGGTCAGGTTTCGGTGTGCGGTCAAAGGGCCGGCCCCTAGCATGAGGCTATGAGCTTGCGCACCGTGGCGCAAGCCGGGCAAACCGGCATACCGGGGCGCCCGCTAACCTCGGGAGACCGGCCATGCTGTATTACGCACTCGTCTTTTTCATTGTCGCCCTGGTGGCGGCGATCTTCGGCTTCGGCGGTATTGCAGCCGGCGCAGTGGAGATTGCCAAGATCCTGTTCTTCATCTTCCTGGTGGTGGCCCTGGTGACGTTTGTAATGGGCCTGGTGCGCCGACGGTAAGCGCGACAGGTCTCGGCTAAGCCCGCCGGGTCTCTCGACGGGCGCCATGCTGAAAGATCCCGAACCGGAAAACAGGAGTCCATACATGCTCACGCAAAATCCGAAGGTCCGTAAGGAAATCAACCATCTGCACGACAGCGCCGATGCGGCTGTTCGCCAGATCAAGCATTCCGCCCGCGATAGCCGCGACGCCATGGCGCCCGCATCGGATGAAGTCAAGGCGCTGATCGCCCAGCTCCAGCAAACCATCGACGTGCTGGCGCACGAGGGGTCGGCCGAGGGGCTTGCCGCTGGCCGCCGCCTGCGCATGCGCGCCAACGAGATGGCCGAGCGTATGCGCGAACGCAGCCTGGACGGCATGCACTGGGCGCGAGACCAGGCCAGCGTGGCCGTGGATCACGGCCGCCAGCGCGTGGCCGAATCGCCGATGAAGGCCATCGGTATTGCCGCCCTGGTGGGCGCGTGTATCGGATTGATGTTGGCGGGCCGCCGTTCGGACGAATAGCGTCTGGAGCATTCCGACGGCCGCGTCATGCGTATTCGAAGGAGGTCTTGCTTCCTTCAATCTTGCAGCAACCCCCTTTCCGGATAAATCCCTGATCCGGGATGCCCGGGCACCTCACGGTGTCCGGGTTTTTTTTCGTGCGCAGGGGAAGGCGAGGGACAAATCTTTCAGAAGCCTTTCTGCGGATGCAGCAAGGCTGGCGGCGCGTGGCCGCCAGTGAAACGTCATGCAGCAGGGAGCAACGAATGCGAAGGCGGCTCAGACGCCCCACAACACGTCGGTGCCTTCCTTCTGCGAGAGGCGCAGCATGTCCAGGAATGGGTAGGCCCGCTGGCCAAGATGCAGCGGTTCCTCTTCCTTGTCATCCTGTTCGCCGGGGTGAACGGTGGTATCGGCCGGGTGGGTCCGCTTCGCGTCCAGGACGGCGGCTTCGAGCTTGCGGATGGCCGCCGGCATCTCCTCGGACGTGATCACCCCGCGCTCGCCCAGGTGCTTGCCGATGATGCCAAGCAGCGTGACGGCAAGGTCCTTCATCATGATCAGGTCCTGCGCCGCGTGGGATTTGAAGGTGATCAGCATGATGTTTCCTTTCACGAGTGGGGGGTCGCGCGCCCCAGGCGCCCGACCAGTCGCATGATGTCAGCATAGCACCTGATAAAATTCCGCGTTTCCCGATTTGCAATGTCGGTTGGGCGGCGCGGCCTTCACTTGGCCGTGGCCCGCAACCGGCAGCTTCCGCCTTCGAGGCCAAGATATCCATGCTGCCTGTTCAGACCTCACAACTCGCCGCCGCGTTCACTGACGCCGTGCGTGCGCTGGCCCCGGCCGACGTCAACCTGCCCGCGGTCACGTTCGAGCGCCCCAAGGCAGCCGCCCACGGCGACCTGGCGTGCAATATCGCCATGCAGGTGGCCAAGGCGCTGAAGACCAACCCGCGCGAACTGGCGCAGAAGGTGGTGGACGCGGTCAACGCCGATCCGCGTGCCTCGGTGCTGGTGGCCGCGCTGGAAATCGCCGGTCCCGGCTTCATCAACCTGCGCCTGACCCCGGCCGCCCGCGCCGAGGTGCTGCGCGCCGTGCTGGCCGATGGCGACCGCTACGGTGCCCGGGCCGCCGGCGAGCATGGCCAGGTGCTGGTGGAGTTCGTCTCGGCCAACCCGACCGGCCCGCTGCACGTTGGCCACGGCCGACAGGCCGCGCTGGGCGACGCGCTGGCCAACCTGCTGGACTGGCAGGGCTGGAAGGTCCATCGCGAGTTCTACTACAACGACGCCGGCGTGCAGATCCAGACGCTGGCCATCTCCGTCCAGGCACGGGCGCGCGGCATGAAGCCGGGCGACGCAGGCTGGCCCGAGTCTGCCTACAACGGCGACTACATCGCCGAGATCGCTGCCGACTTCCTGGCTGGCAAGACCGTGGCCGCTTCTGATGGCGAGCCGGTCACGGCATCGGGCAACATCGAGGATATCGAGTCGATCCGCAAGTTCGCGGTCACCTATCTGCGCAACGAGCAGGACATCGACCTGCAGGCGTTCGGCGTGAAGTTCGACCGCTATTACCTGGAGTCGTCGCTGTACAGCGATGGCCGCGTGGAATCGGCCGTGCAGTCGCTGGTGGCCAAGGGCAAGACGTACGAGAACGAAGGCGCGCTGTGGCTGCGCACCACGGACGATGGCGACGACAAGGATCGCGTCATGAAGAAGACGGACGGCACGTACACGTACTTCGTGCCCGACGTGGCGTACCACACCACCAAGTGGGAGCGCGGCTTCGCCAAGGTCATCAACGTGCAGGGCAGCGACCACCACGGCACCATTGCCCGTGTGCGCGCCGGCCTGCAGGGCCTGGACATCGGCATTCCGCAGGGCTACCCCGACTACGTGCTGCACAAGATGGTCACCGTGATGAAGGACGGCGAGGAGGTCAAGATCTCCAAGCGCGCCGGTTCCTACGTGACCGTGCGAGACCTGATCGAATGGAGCAACGGCGGCAGCGAGACGATTCGCGGCTGCCTGGAAGGCGCCGTGGCCGACTGGCCTGCGCACTTCACGCGGGGCCGCGATGCGGTGCGCTTCTTCCTGCTGTCGCGCAAGGCCGATACCGAATTCGTGTTCGACGTGGACCTGGCGCTCAAGCAGAACGACGAGAACCCGGTGTATTACGTGCAGTACGCCCACGCGCGCATTTGCTCGATCTTCGAGGCATGGGGCGGTGCCGACTGGCAGACGCGCCTGCCCGAGCTGGCCAGCGTGGACCTGGCGGCCGTGACCGCTGCCGATGTCAGCCCGCAGGCCATTGCGCTGGGCCGTCGTCTGGCGGAGTTCCCCGACATGCTGGCCGCCGCCGCTGGCGAACTGGCGCCGCATGCCGTGGCGTTCTACCTGCGCGATCTGGCTGGGGATTTCCACGCGTTCTACAACGCGGACCGCGTGCTCGTGGACGACGAGACGGTCAAGCGGGCCCGCCTGGCGCTGCTGGCCGCAACGCGTCAGGTGCTCAGGAACGGTCTGGCCGTGATCGGTGTGTCCGCGCCGCAACGGATGGATCGGGAACAGGCAGCCTGAACCCGGTGCAGGTGGCTCTATAATCCCCGGCATCACCGAAGAGGACTTCATGCAACACAAAGCCAAGCGCGCCGCGCGCACCGTCCGCCATCGCCTGACGCAACGCGGCGGCACGTTCCTGGGCCTGGTGCTCGGCCTGATCGTTGGCCTGGCGATTGCCGTGGTCATCGCGTTGTACATCACCAAGTCGCCCGCGCCGTTCCAGCAGAAGGGCGTCAATGGCCCCGCCACCCCGCGCGCGACCGAGCCCGGTAACGTGACCAGCGCGCTGCCGAGTCCGACTCAGCCTCAGCAGCCAAGCGCCGAGCCGTCGGACCCGAACCGTCCGCTGTGGAGCAAGACGCCCGCCAAGCCCGTGGGCCAGGCCGAGCCGCCCGCCGCACCGTCCCAGCCGCCCGTGGCGACGACGCGTCCGGCCGAGCCGGGTGCGACAAATGGCAACGGCCTGACGCCGATCAAGCCGACGGACAAGCCGGCCGAAAAGCCTGCGGACAAGCCGGTGACGCGTCCGGCCGAGAAGCCGGTAGCCGATCCGATCGCAGAAATTGCACAGGCCGATGCCAACAAGGTCGGATACCTGTTGCAGGTGGGCGCGTTCCGATCGCAGGATGATGCCGACCGGCAGAAGGCCAATCTGGCCATGCAGGGCTTCGAGGCGCGGGTCACGGACCGCGATGTCAACGGGATCAAGATGTACCGCGTTCGGGTGGGACCGTTCAACCGGATCGAGGACATGAACCGCGTGCGGGACCGCCTGCAGTCGGCTGGTTTCGACGCCTCGGTCATCCGCTTTACCAAGCAATAATTCCGGATGGGGTGGCGGCGGCGTGAACCAAGCGCCGCCGCCGTGGTCCTAGCCCCAATCATCCAGACGCATTCATCGCACGTTCAACCTGTAAGGCCCTTCGAACATGAAGAAAATTGCCGCACTGATCGCTACCGTTGCCGCCGTGAGCGGCCTGCTGATGTCCGCGCCCGCCGCCATGGCCGCGCCGACCGAAGGCAAGGACTACACCGTTCTGAAAGCCCCGCAAGCTGTGCCGGCTGGCAAGATCGAAGTGACCGAGTTCTTCTGGTACGGCTGCCCGCATTGCTACGACTTCGAGCCGGAACTGGAAGCATGGATCAAGAAGCAGGGCAAGGACGTGGTGTTCAAGCGCGTGCCGGTAGCCTTCCGTGACGACCTGCTGCCGCATACCAAGATCTACTACGCGCTGGAATCGCTGGGCAAGCTCGACGCCATGACCGGCAAGGTCTTCGAGGCCATCCACAAGCAACGCAAGCGCATGCTGGATACCAACGAGATCGCCGACTTCATGGCGCAGAACGGCATCGACAAGAAGCAGTGGCTCGATACCTATAACTCGTTCTCGGTGACGACCAGCGCCCAGCGCGCGAACAAGATTGCCGATGCGTACAAGATCGATGGCGTGCCGACTGTCGTGGTGCAAGGCAAGTACGAAACCTCGCCCTCGATCGCCGGCACGATTCCCAACGCGATCAAGACCATGGACTTCCTGGTCGACGGCGTACGTGGAAAGAAGCTTTGAGCGTTTGAGCGCTTGAGGTAAGACAAAAAACCCGGCGGTGTCGCCGGGTTTTTTTATGGGCGCTTGAATCCCTGATTGTTTACTCCCCTCTCCCGCATGGCGGGAGAGGGGCTGGGGGAGAGGGCAGGAAGTTCTGCTTGCCGACTTGTCTCAATTTGAACCGCTGGCCCTCTCCCCCGCCCCTCTCCCGCAAGCGGGAGAGGGGAGTAAACCAAGGGAAGCGGTTGAACCAGCTATATTCCACCCCATGCCAAATCAAAAGATCTTTCTCACGGGTGCGTCCAGCGGCATTGGCCAGGCGCTGGCGCGGGCGTATGCGGCGCAGGGCGCAGCATTGGGTCTCGTTGGTCGGCGCGAAGACGCATTGCGGGCTTTTGCCGACACCCTGCCAAATCCCGATGCCGTACGCATCTACACCGCCGATGTGCGCGATGCCGATGCGATGCTGGCCGCCGCCACCGATTTTCTCGCCCATGTGGGCTGTCCCGATGTGGTGATCGCCAACGCCGGAATTTCGGTTGGCACCGTGGCCAGCGAGCGTGAGGATCTGGAGCAGTTTCGTGCCGTCATGGATACCAACTGGTTCGGCACGCTAACCACGTTCCAGCCGTTTCTCTCGCCAATGTGCAAGCAGCCCCCGGGCGCCGATGGCTGGCGTGGGACGCTCGTTGGCATTGCCAGCGTGGCGGGTGTGCGCGGCTTGCCGGGTGGCGGGGCCTACAGTGCGTCGAAGTCAGCAGTGATCAAGCTGCTGGAGAGCCTGCGGCTGGAACAATCGCGCGAGCGGATTCGCGTGGTGACCATCGCACCGGGTTACATCCGCACGCCGATGACCGCGCACAATCCGTATCGCATGCCATTCCTGATGGATGCCGATGACTTCGCGCGCAAGGCGGTGCGCGAGATCGCGGGTGGCACGCGGTTCAAGGTGATTCCGTGGCAGATGGGTGTGGTGGCAACGGTGCTGCACGTGCTGCCGTTCTGGCTCTACGACGCATTGTTCCGCCGCGCGCCGCGCAAGCCGCGCAAGTCTGCGGAAGCGCGGGACACATGATGTGGATCGATGCCATCGGCCAGCAACACGACACCGCTTCCGGCGAGGTGCGTATCGCCTCGCTCGTGCCATCGATCACCGAGTTGCTGTTCGATCTCGGCCTCGCTGATCGCATTGTCGCGCGCACCGGCTTCTGCATCCACCCCGAGCCTGCGGTGCGGGCCGTGGAGAAAGTGGGTGGCACCAAGGACGTGAAGGTGGATCGCCTGCGCGCGTTGGCGCCGACGCACGTTATCGTCAACATCGACGAGAACCGGAAGGAGACCGTCGATGAGATCCGCAGCTTCGTGCCGCATGTGATCGTCACCCATCCGTGTCGTCCCGACGATAACTTCGCGCTGTACACATTGCTCGGCGGCATCTTCGACAAGCAGGCCGAGGCAGCGCGGCTATCCTTCAATTTGCGCGAAGCACTCGATGCACTGCGCGCACGCAAATGGACGCCACGACGCGTGCTCTACGCCATCTGGCAAGACCCATGGATGACGGTGTCGCGCGCCACCTATATCAGTCAGATGCTCGCGCTCGTGAATTGGTCGACGTGGCCCGACGATGCGCTCGTGGCCTGTGTCGATGGCGATTGCAGCCGTCCCAATGCGGAAGGCGAGCGCTATCCGACGTTCAAATGGAGCGATGCACTGGTGCGTGAGCTGGACGCCGTGCTGCTATCGACCGAACCGTACCGCTTCACCGAGGATCATGCCGATGCGCTGGAGCGCCAGATCGGCAAGCCTGTGCTGCTGGTGGATGGCGAGATGCTGTCGTGGTACGGCAGCCGCGCCGTGGCCGGTGCGAAGTATCTGCAGGCACTGGCGGCGGCCGGTATCTGACCGTCGCCAGCAGAGAAAGCATCAGGCTTTCGTGAAGCGGATGATGCCGTCCTCGCCCGTATGGCGCACCAGTTCGCCGCGATGCCACAGCGCATGCAGGTGCGCGAGCGATTCGCCAATCGCGAACGTCAACTGGTGGATGTCGAACTGGCGACGGAAGATCACGCTGACGATATCCACGGCATGGCAGGGCTTTTCCGCGCAGGCGTCGAGCGTTTCGGCCAGGCGATCCACATGGTGCTCGTGCAACTGGCGGATGCGCGTGTGGATGTTGCGGAACGGGCGACCATGCGAAGGCAATACCAGTACATCGGCAGGCAGGTCGTCGTACTTGCCGAGCGAATCCAGGTAGAGCTGCAGCGGATTGGCTTCCGGCTCCATGTCGAAGACGCTGACATTGGTCGAGATGCGCGGCAGCACCATGTCGCCGGAAATCAGCACGTTGGTGGCGGCGTTGTAGAGCGCCACATGTTCCGGTGCATGGCCGTAGCCCGTGATCACGCGCCACGACGACGTGGCCGGATCGGCGCCCATTTCCACCGTGTCGCCATCCATCAGGCGACGGTATTGCGTGGGCACGTCGGGCACCATCGACGGGTAGTATGCCTTGCGCGCCCGCAGCTTTTCGAGATGGTCTTCATCGGTCAGGCCATGGCGCGCGAAGTGGCTAGCCGCGAAATCGCCGCCCGCATTCGAACCCACGCCCGAGCCGCCGGCCATCACGCGCGCGGTCATGTAGTCGCCCAGGCTCATCCACAAACGCACATCCCACTGGCCGCAGATCCAGTGCGCCAGCCCGACGTGATCGGGATGGCAGTGGGTCACCAGCACGCGCAGGACGGGCAGCCCTTCCAACTCGTTGGCGAAGATCGTTTCCCAGTGGGTCTTGATGGTGTCGTTGGTGATGCCACAGTCGATGATCGTCCAGCCGTCGCGGCCTTCGATGCGGTCACGGACCAGCCACAGGTTGATGTGGTCCAGCGCAAACGGCAGCGGCATGCGCAGCCAGTAGACGCCGGGCGCCACCTCCTGTCGCTTGCCCGGTTCAGGCATGGTTTCGCCAAACGGATACTGGAGCTGATGTTCGAGTGCGTTCATGGGATGTCTCACGGAAAAACCGGCGCGCTCGGGGCTTTTGCCGGCGCGCTCTCGAATGTCGATTGTCAGGCGGGGAAGTTGACGCTAACGTTAACGTCAATCTGCGACCCACGTTCGTCATCTTAGACGAAAAACTTGATCGCGCAACGAATCCACGAACGATCGTTCACTTTCGCAGGACGCCATATGTCGGCTCAGCCATCTTCCGCCACCTACACGATCACGGACCTCGCGCGCGAGTTCGAAGTCACGCCACGCGCCATCCGTTTCTACGAGGATCAGGGCCTGCTGTCGCCCGACCGTGAAGGCCCCAGCGGACGCAAGCGCGTCTACAACAGCCGCGAACGGACCCGCCTCAAGCTGACGCTGCGCGGCAAGCGGTTAGGGCTCACTCTCAACGAGATCCGCGAGATTCTGGATCTTTACGAATCCCCGCGCGATACGGCGCCGCAACTCGAACGCTTCCTGCATCTGCTGAGCCAGCATCGCGGCACGCTGGAGCGGCAGATGGAAGACTTGCAGGCGCAGCTTGCCGAGATCGACCAGCACGAGCGGCAGTGCAAGGCGCTGCTGGCGGCACATCACGCGGCAGGCACCAGCCGGGCAGCGTGAGAGAAGAGTCCGAACCTGCGCATCGTACCTAATTGACGTTTACGTAAACGTCAATAAAATAGCGACACAGCCAAAGCAAGACAACGCAAGCAAAACGCCCAATCAGGAGACAACCATGACCGAACTTCCCGGCCTCAGATTCGATCTCGGCGAGGACATCGAGATGCTGCGCGAATCCGTGCGCAGTTGGGCGCAGGCCGAACTGGCGCCTCGTGCCGGCGAGATCGATCGCACCGACCAGTTTCCGATGGACGCCTGGAAGAAGATGGGCGATCTGGGCGTGCTGGGCATCACGGTGGCCGAGGAATACGGCGGCGCCAATATGGGCTACCTCGCGCACATGATCGCGATGGAAGAGATCAGCCGCGCGTCGGCATCGGTCGGCCTGTCTTATGGCGCACATTCGAACCTGTGCGTGAACCAGATCCACCGTAACGGCACGGCTGCGCAGAAGGCAAAGTACCTGCCGAAGCTGGTATCCGGCGACTGGATCGGCGCGCTGGCGATGAGCGAGCCGAACGCTGGGTCCGATGTGGTCAGCATGAAGCTGCGCGCGGACTTCAAGGGCGATCGCTACGTGCTGAACGGCACCAAGATGTGGATCACCAACGGTCCTGACTGCGACGTGCTGGTGGTCTACGCCAAGACCGAGCCGGACCTGGGCGCGCGCGGCATGACCGCCTTCATCGTCGAGAAGGGCATGAAGGGATTCTCGGTCGCGCAGAAGCTGGACAAGCTCGGCATGCGCGGCTCGCACACCGGCGAACTGGTGTTCCAGGACGTGGAAGTGCCCGTGGAAAACATCCTCGGCGCGGAAAACAGCGGTGCCAAGGTGCTGATGAGCGGGCTCGACTACGAGCGCGCCGTGCTGTCGGGCGGCCCGGTCGGCATCATGCAGGCGTGCATGGATGTAGTGACGCCGTACATCCACGACCGTAAGCAGTTCGGCCAGAGCATTGGCGAATTCCAGCTCATCCAGGGCAAGGTGGCCGATATGTACACCACGCTGCAGGCGGCACGCAGCTATCTGTACACGGTGGGCAAGAACCTGGATTCGCTGGGCACCGATCACGTGCGCCAGGTGCGCAAGGATTGCGCGGCCGTGATCCTGTACACCGCCGAGAAGGCCACGTGGATGGCGGGCGAATCGGTGCAGATCCTCGGCGGCAATGGCTATATCAACGAATACCCGGTGGGCCGGCTGTGGCGCGATGCCAAGCTGTACGAGATCGGCGCGGGCACTTCGGAAATCCGCCGCATGCTGATCGGCCGCGAATTGTTCGCGGAAACGATGTAATCGGCGCGCGTTCGGTTCTGGCCAGCGGGGATACCCAAAGGTAAGTGCCGAACGCCCGTACAATCTCGACTGCCTCTCGCGTTTTCTTTCTTGCTCGGAACCGCCCGTCCATGTCCCACTTCCCCAAGCTGCTTTCCTCGCAGATTGCCTACGATGTGGCGCGGACCATGCTGGACGGTTTCGACAAGCACTACCGGCTGTTCCGCGAAGTCAGCATCCAGGCGAAGACGCGCTTCGAGGCGGCTGACTGGCACGGGCTGCAGCAACTGCAGCGCGACCGTATCGCGTTCTACAACGAACGCGTGCGCGAATGCGAGGTGCTGCTGCAGGACGAATACGACGCCGAGCATATCGACGACACCATCTGGCAGCAGATCAAGCTGCACTACATCGGGCTGCTGACCAACCACCACCAGCCCGAACTGGCCGAGACGTTTTTCAACTCGGTCTGCACACGCATCCTGCATCGTTCGTACTTCAACAACGATTTCATCTTTGTGCGCCCGGCCATCTCGACGGAATACATCGAGAACGAAGAGTCGCCGATGCGGCCCACATACCGCGCCTACTATCCCGGCAGCCGCGAGGGCATGGCGGCCTGCTTCGAACGGGTCGTGCATAACTTCCAGCTCGACCTGCCATTCGAAGATCTGCGGCGCGATGTGGGCTACGTGCTCAAGGCCATCGACGAACATGCCGGCGCGTTCACCGTGGCGCCGAATTTCCAGGTGCATACGCTGTCGTCGCTGTTCTTCCGCAATAAGTCGGCCTTCATCATGGGACGCATCCTGAACGGCGACCAGACCTGGCCGATGGTGATCCCGGTCATCCATGGCGCGTCCGGCAAGCTGGTGCTCGACGCGGTCCTGCTGCGGCCCGAGCAACTGCTGATCCTGTTCTCGTTCGCGCATGCGTACTTCATGGTCGATATGGAGATTCCGTCGGCCTACGTCACGTTCCTGCGCGACCTGTTGCCGCGCAAGGCGCGCGCCGAGATCTATTCGAGCCTGGGTTTGCACAAGCAGGGCAAGAACCTGTTCTATCGCGATTTCCTGCATCACCTGCAGCATTCGTCGGACCGCTTCGTCAGCGCGCCGGGCATCAAGGGACTGGTGATGCTGGTGTTCACGCTGCCCTCGTTCCCGTACGTGTTCAAGGTGATCCGCGATACGTTCCCCGCGCCCAAGGAAACCACGCGCGAAGGGGTGAAGTCGAAGTACCAGCTCGTGAAGCAGCACGACCGCGTGGGCCGCATGGCCGATACGCTTGAATATTCGAACGTGGCATTTCCGCTGTCGCGCTTCGATGACGCGCTGTTGCGCGAACTGGAACAGCATGCACCGTCGATGCTCGAATATCAGCGTGCGAAGGATGGCACCGACGAGATCGTGGTACGGCACGTCTATATCGAGCGTCGCATGACGCCGCTGAACATCTGGCTCAAGGACGGCAGCGACGAACAGGTGGATCACGGCATCCGTGAGTATGGCGATGCCATCAAGGAACTGATCGCCGCGAACATCTTCCCCGGCGACATGCTCTACAAGAATTTCGGCGTCACGCGCCATGGCCGCGTGGTGTTCTATGACTACGACGAAATCGAGTACCTGACCGACTGCAATTTCCGCCGCGTGCCCGAGCCGCGCAACGAAGAGGAGGAAATGTCAGGCGACGTGTGGTACACCGTAGGTCCGCACGATGTGTTTCCGGAAACCTACCGCACGTTCCTGCTTGGCGATCCGCGCGTGCGCGCCGCGTTCCTGCGGCATCATCCCGATTTCTTTGACGCTGCCATGTGGCAGCACTACAAAGACCGGCTTCTGGCCGGTCATGTCCATGACTTTTTTGCCTATTCACAGCATGACCGTTTTCATCACCGCTACGGCGGCGCAACAATCGACGACGCAAGGAGGGCAGCATGAGTGAAGCCATCGCCCAGCTGTTCCGCAACAATCGCGAATGGGTAGACCGCGTCAACGCGGAAGACCCCGAATTCTTCACGCGCCTGGCTAACCAGCAGGCGCCCGAGTACCTGTGGATCGGCTGCTCCGATTCGCGCGTGCCCGCCAACCAGATCCTGGGCCTGGCCCCCGGCGAAGTCTTCGTCCATCGCAACATCGCCAACGTGATCGCGCACAGCGACCTGAATGCGCTGTCGGTGATCCAGTTTGCTGTGCAAGTGCTCAAGGTGCGCCACATCACCGTGGTGGGTCACTATGGCTGCGGTGGCGTCAAGGTGGCGCTCAAGCGCGAGCGCGTGGGCCTGGCCGACAACTGGTTGCGCCATGTGCGCGATGTGGCCGACAAGCATTCCGCCTATCTCGGCACCGTGCTGCGTGAAGACGATGCGCATACGCGCCTGTGCGAGCTGAACGTGATCGAACAGGTCAACAACGTCTGCCAGACCACCGTGCTGCAGGATGCATGGGCCAGCGGCCAGGAAGTCACCGTGCACGGCTGGATCTATGGCGTGTCCGACGGCCTGCTGCGCGATCTGGGCATGGCCGCCAGCAACAACGACGAATTGCAGACGCAGACCGCTGCCGCACTCCAGCAATACGGCGAACCGCCGCAGGCATCGATCCGCTGAACCCGAAATCAGACCCCCCGCTTCACGAGGAGACAGACATGCAAGATCACGTAGTCATCGTTTCTGCGGCACGCACCCCGATGGGCGCGTTTCAGAGTGAACTCAGTAGCCTGACGGCGCCGCAGCTTGGCGCGGCGGCGATTCGTGCAGCAGTGGAGCGGGCCGGTCTTCAGCCGGATCAGGTGCAGGAAGTCGTGTTCGGCTGCGTGCTGCCAGCAGGACAGGGTCAGGCGCCGGCACGACAGGCCGCGCTTGGTGCGGGGCTGCCGCTCGGTGTGGCGTGTACCACGGTCAACAAGATGTGCGGGTCGGGCATGCGCGCGGCGATGAGCGTGTATGACGGGCTGCTGGCTGGCTCGTTCGATATCGCCGTGGCGGGCGGCATGGAAAGCATGACCAATGCGCCGTACCTGATCCCGAAGGGGCGCGGCGGCTATCGCATCGGCCACGGCATGATCTACGACCACATGATGCTGGACGGTCTGGAAGATGCATACGAGAAGGGTCGCGCGATGGGCACCTTCGGCGAGGAATGCGCGGCCAAGTATCAGTTCACGCGCGAGCAGCAGGATGCGTTCGCGATGGAGTCGGTGCGACGTGCGCAGCGTGCCACGGAGCAGGGCGACTTCCGCTGGGAGATCGTGCCGATGACGATCTCGGGCAAGGGTGGCGATACCGTGATCGACACCGATGAAGGTCCGCGCCGCATCAAGGTCGACAAGATCCCGTCGCTGAAAGCCGCGTTTGCGAAGGACGGCACGATCACTGCGGCATCGTCGTCGTCGATCAATGACGGTGCCGCCGCGCTGGTGATGATGCGCGAATCCACCGCAACATCGCTGGGCCTGCAGCCGCTGGCGCGCATGCTCGGCCATACCTCGCACGCGCAGGCACCGGGCTGGTTCACGACCGCGCCCGTCGATGCCATCGCCAAGCTGTATCGCAAGCTCGACTGGACCAGCGACAGCGTGGACCTGTTCGAAATCAACGAGGCATTCGCCGTGGTGCCGATGGCTGCGATGCACGATCTCAAGATTCCGCACGACAAGGTCAACATCCACGGCGGCGCGTGTGCGCTGGGTCATCCGATCGGTGCATCGGGCGCGCGCATCATGACCACGCTGATCGGCGCGCTGCGCAAGACCGGCGGCAAGCGCGGCGTGGCCAGCCTCTGCATTGGCGGCGGCGAAGCCACGGCGGTCGGCATCGAAATCATCTGACCGTTCTTCATCGATAACCAATAACAAAAAAGGAATCTCTCCCATGCCCACCGCTCTCGTTCTCGGCGCCTCGCGCGGCCTCGGCCTTGAGTTTGTCCGGCAGTACCGCGCCGATGGCTGGCGCGTCATCGCCGCCGCGCGCAGCGATGAAGGTATCGAAGCGATCAAGGCGCTTGGCGCCGAGGCGCACAAGCTGGACCTGACCGATGCCGCAGCGGTAGCGGGCCTGGGCTGGAAGCTCGATGGCGAGACGATCGACGTGGCGATCTATAACGCCGGCGTGATCGGGCCGCGTACCGAGGGCGCGCAGCCGATTCCGAAACAGGATTTCGATGCGGTGATGCACAGCAACGTGCTGGGGCCGATGATGGCATTGCCGTTGCTGCTGCCGTTCGTCGAGACCGGCAATCACGGGCGCGGCGGCGTGCTGGCCGTGCTGTCATCGAAGATGGGCAGCATCGGCGGGATGGAGAGCAACCGCGCGTGGATGTACCGCATCAGCAAGGCAGCGGTCAACGCGGTGCTCAAGTCCGTATCGCTAGACGCGCGCCATGCCATCTGCGTGGCCTTGCATCCGGGCTGGGTGCAGACCGACATGGGTGGACCGCAGGCCGACCTCACGCCGCAGCAGAGCGTGGCCGGCATTCGTCGCACGCTGGCTGGCCTGACGCAGACCGATAACGGCAGTTTCCACAACTACGACGGCACGCCGATACCCTGGTAAGGGTGCGCCCGTGCCGCATCACGCGAGACAACGTACATGCTGCTGACCCCCGAACAGGAAATGATCCGCGACGCCGTGCGCCAGTTTGCGCAGGACGTGATCGCGCCGCAGGCCGCGCAGTGGGACCGCGACAAGACGTTCCCCAAGGACGTGCATCGCGAACTCGCGCAGCTCGGTGCCTATGGCGTGGCCGTACCCGAGGAACTGGGCGGCGCGGGGCTCGACTATCTGTCGCTGGCGCTGATCCTGGAAGAGATCGCAGCGGGTGATGGCGGCACATCGACGGTCATCAGCGTCAACAACTGCCCGGTGTGCAGCATGCTGATGGCGTTTGCCAACGATGCACAGAAGCAGAAGTGGCTCGTGCCGCTGGCGCGCGGCGAGATGCTTGGCGCGTTCTGCCTGACCGAGCCGCACGTGGGTTCCGATGCATCGGCACTGCGCACCACGGCCACCCGCGATGGCGATCATTACGTGCTCAACGGCGTGAAGCAGTTCATCACCAGCGGCAAGTATGCCGATGTGGCGATTGTCATGGCCGTGACCGACAAGGCAGCAGGCAAGCGCGGCATCAGCGCGTTCCTGGTGCCGACTTCGACGCCGGGCTATATCGTCGCGCGCCTGGAGGACAAGCTCGGCCAGCATTCCTCGGATACCGCGCAGATCGTATTCGAGGATTGCCGCGTGCCGGCGGATTGCCTGCTGGGCGAGGAAGGCGCAGGCTACAAGATGGCGCTGTCCGGTCTGGAAGGCGGACGCATCGGCATTGCTTCGCAAAGCATCGGCATGGCGCGCGCCGCGTTCGACGCCGCGCTGGCGTATGCGAAGGAACGCGAGAGCTTCGGCCAGCCGCTGTTCCAGCATCAGGCCGTGCAGTTCCGGCTGTCGGACATGGCGACGCAGATCGAGGTGGCGCGCCAGATGGTGTGGCACGCGGCATCATTGAAGGATGCCGGCCGGCCCTGCCTGAAGGAAGCCGCGATGGCAAAACTGTTCGCCAGCGAGATGGCCGAGCGCGTGTGCTCGGATGCCATCCAGGTGTTCGGCGGGTATGGTTATGTGAACGATTTCCCGGTGGAGCGGATCTATCGTGATGTGCGCGTGTGCCAGATCTACGAAGGCACCAGCGATATCCAGAAGATTTTGATCGCCCGCGCGCTTGGATAGCTCGTAGAAGTTTGGATAAGCTGCAACGTTGAGACGTACCTGAAACGTAGTTGAAACGCCCCTGAAACGCATCCTCACCGGAGCCACCTTGCGATGACCAGCCCCATCGATTTCTATTTCGATTTCTCCTCGCCCTACGGCTATTTCGCGAGCACACGCATCGACGAGATCGCGCAGAAGTACGGGCGTGGCGTGTTGTGGCATCCCATCTTGCTGGGCGTGGTGTTCAAGACCACGGGGTCGTCGCCACTGCCGTCGATTCCGCTCAAGGGCGAGTACTGCTGGCGCGATTTCGAGCGCACCGCGGCGTTTCACGACATCGAATACAAGCGCCCCACGCATTTCCCGCTGCCGACGCAGCACGCCGCGCGTGCCGTGCTGTGGCTGCAGAACCATCGCGGTGGCGACGTGGCTACGGCTTTCGCCAAGGCCGTGTACCGCGCGCTGTTTGTCGATGACATCAACATCGCCGAGCCGGCCGAACTCGCGAAGCTGGCCGAAGCGCTCGGCATCGATGCCGTGGCCATGAACGAAGGCGCCACGAGCTACCAGATCAAGGACCAGCTCAAGTCGGAGATCGACGTAGCGATGGCCAAGGGCGTGTTCGGCTCGCCTTTCGTCATCATCGACGGCGAACCGTTCTGGGGCTTTGACCGCTTCCAGCAGGTGGAAGCCCATTTGAAAGGCCAACGGCCTACCGAACTCCGCGCCGTTGGCGGCAATGACATGACGAAGGAAAAGAAACCCGCATGACCGTAGCAAACCAGTCCGCCCGCTTTGATTGTGTGATCTTCGACTGCGACGGCGTGCTCGTCGACAGCGAGCCCATCGTCCATCGCCTGCTGAATCGCGTGCTCAACGAACTGGGCATCGAGATCTCGCTCGAAGACTCGAAGCGATGGTTCCTTGGGCGCGCCGTCAAGGACGAACTCGGCAACATCGAGGCCCGTCTCGGCCGCCCGTTGCCCGAGAACTTTCTGTCGGACTGGTTCGTGCGCCGCAACGCCACGCTCCAGACAGAACTCGAAGCAGTGCCGTATATCCGGCAGGCCATCGAGGCGATCAAGGCAAGCGGGCTGCCGGTTTGCGTGGCGTCGGGCGCGGACCGCATCAAGGTGAAGCTGCAACTGAACCATACGGGACTGATCGACCTGTTCGTCGATGACGAGCGCGAACACATCTTTTCGTCGACCGAGGTGGAACACACCAAGCCCGCGCCGGATGTGTACTTGTTGGCGGCGCGCACGATGGGCGTGGACCCGTCGCGCTGCGCGGTGGTGGAAGACAGCCCCACGGGCACCACGGCAGGTGTCGCGGCCGGTATGACCGTGTTCGGTTACGCGGCGCTGAACTCGGCCGATGAACTGCGCGCGGCGGGTGCGAAGACGATCTTTACGGATATGCGCGATCTGCCGGAGCTGATCGGATGACCAAGAAGCGCGCCGCCGACGCGGCAGCCGCAGCGTGCCCCTGCGGCAACGGCCCATACGCCGGCTGCTGCGGTCGGTTTCATCGTGGCGAGGCCGTGCCAGCCACCGCCGAGGCGCTGATGCGCTCGCGCTACAGCGCCTACGTGCTGGGCGATGCAGGATGGCTGCGGCAGACCTGGCATGGTTCGACATGCCCCGAGGATCTGTCGTTCGACAACGGCACGCGCTGGCTCGGACTCACCGTGAAATCGCACGTGCAGCAGGACGACACGCACGCCACGGTGGCGTTTGTGGCGCGCTACAAGGTGGGCGGGCGCGCGCATCGCATGGAGGAACTGAGCCGCTTCGTCTTCGAGCCGCGCGAGCCGAATACTCCGGCGCGCTGGCTCTATATCGACGGCGAGCTGAAAGAGCAGGATTGAAGCAAGGCAGTACAGGTAGTACCCGGCAAAAGCAGGCAACGTAAAAAGCATCCACAGGAAGAGACATGCCCACGCTGGAAACCAAACTGAACGCACGCGCCGAATCGTTCAAGGCGAATGCCGAATCGATGCAGGCGCTGGTGGCGGACCTGCGCCAGAAGATCGCCAAGCTGGCCGAAGGCGGCGGCGAGGACGCGCGCAACAAGCACCTCGGGCGCGGCAAGCTGCTGCCGCGTGACCGCGTGCAGCAACTGCTCGATCCGGGCACGCCGTTCCTCGAACTGTCGCAACTGGCCGCGTACGACATGTACGACAATGCCGCGCCCGGCGCGGGCATCATCACCGGTATTGGTCGCGTGGCCGGGCAGGAGTGCGTGATCGTCTGCAACGACGCCACGGTGAAGGGTGGCACGTATTACCCGATGACGGTCAAGAAACATATCCGCGCGCAGGAGATCGCCGAGCAGAACAACCTGCCGTGCATCTACCTCGTGGATTCGGGCGGTGCGAACCTGCCCAATCAGGACGATGTGTTTCCCGATCGCGATCACTTTGGCCGCATCTTCTTCAACCAGGCGAACCTGTCCGCGCAGGGCATTCCGCAGATCGCCGTGGTGATGGGTTCGTGCACGGCGGGCGGTGCGTATGTACCCGCGATGAGCGACGAGTCGATCATCGTCAAAAACCAGGGCACGATCTTTTTGGGCGGTCCGCCGCTGGTGAAGGCGGCTACCGGTGAAGAAGTCAGCGCGGAAGATCTCGGCGGCGCGGACGTGCATACGCGGCTGTCAGGCGTGGCCGACTACTTTGCGCAGAACGATCATCACGCGCTCTCGCTCGCGCGCAATATCGTGCAGCACCTGAACCGTCGCAAGCCCGACCAGATCCGATTGCACGAACCGCAGGAGCCGCTGTATCCGGTGGAGGAACTGTACGGTGTGATTCCTACCGATACGCGCAAGCCGTATGACGTGCGCGAAGTCATCGCGCGCATCGTCGATGGCTCCGAGTTCGACGAGTTCAAGGCGCGCTACGGCACCACGCTGGTCTGCGGCTTCGCGCGGATCTGGGGCTACCCGGTGGGCATCATTGCCAACAACGGCATCCTGTTCTCGGAGTCGGCCCTCAAGGGAGCGCACTTCATCGAACTGTGCTGCCAGCGCAAGATTCCGCTGGTGTTCCTGCAGAACATCACGGGCTTCATGGTGGGCCGCAAGTACGAGAACGAAGGCATCGCGCGCAATGGCGCGAAGATGGTCACGGCAGTGGCCACGGCGCAGGTGCCGAAGTTCACGGTCATCATTGGCGGCTCGTTTGGCGCCGGCAACTACGGCATGTGTGGCCGCGCGTATTCGCCGCGCTTCCTGTGGATGTGGCCGAATGCGCGGATTTCGGTGATGGGTGGCGAGCAGGCCGCGAGTGTGCTCGCGACGGTGCGCCGCGATGGTATCGAGGCCAAGGGCGGCAAGTGGAGCGCTGACGAAGAGGAAGCGTTCAAGTCCCCGATCCGCGAACAGTATGAGCACCAGGGCCATCCGTATTTTGCGAGCGCGCGGCTCTGGGACGATGGCGTCATCGATCCCGCGCAGACGCGCACCGTACTCGGCCTTGGTTTGTCCGCCAGCCTCAACGCGCCGATCGGCGAGATGAAGTTCGGCGTCTTCCGCATGTAGTGCGTTTTCTCCTGAAGGTTGGTTGTTGTCATGTCCCGAGCTGTTTCCTCCGTCCGCGCTTTCACGCTCCTGCTGGCCGCTGCGGCGGGCATGGCGTGGTGCGGTGTGAGCATCGCGCAATCCACGTTGCCGCCGCATGTGGTGGAGCAGGTGGTGATGGTGCCGAAGACGGGGCAGGAGAAGACGATCAACCTGGAGACGACGATCTTCCGCCCGGCCGGGATGGGACCGTTCCCGCTGGTGGTGATCAATCACGGCAAGTCGCCGGGCAAGCCCGCGTTTCAAGGCCGCGCGCGCTTCGAGGCGCAGACCGCCGAGTTCCTGCGGCGCGGTTACGCGGTAGCGTTGCCGATGCGCCAGGGCTTCTCGAAATCGGGCGGCGTCTATGTGGGCGGCGGGTGCGACTTCCATGCCAATGGCATGAAGCAGGCCGAGGATGTGGTGGCGGCGCTCGACTACCTCGTGCAGCGCCCCTACGTGGACCCGCTGCGCATTGTCGTGGTCGGCCAATCGTATGGCGGGTTGTCGACCATGGCGCTGTCGGCCATCGGCTATCCGGGTGTGCTCGGCGTGGTGAATTTTGCGGGCGGCCTGCGCAACGACAAGTGCCCGGGCTGGGAGAACGGCCTGATCGATGCCTTTGGTGACTATGGCCGCACGGCGCGCTATCCCTCGCTCTGGATCTATGGCGACAACGACAGCTTCTGGCCGTGGCCGCTACCGGAGCGCATGTTCAACAACTACAAGTCCTACGCGACGGGCCGCGCGGCAGATGCGCGCTTTATCGATGTCGGCGAGTTTGAAACCGATTCGCACAAGCTGTTCAGCAGCCGCAAGGGGCTGGCGCTGTGGCTGCCCGAGGTAGGCGCGTTCTTCCGCCAACTGGGACTGCCGTTCGACGACCTGCCCGAGCGCGAGAGTTCCGCCACGACGGGCACGGTCGAGCAGGCTTCATAACGATTCCGAACACGGAGAGAGACATGCAATTCACGACGCTGACGGTCACGGCCGAACGCCACCTCGCCACGGTCACGCTGAACCGTCCCGATGTGCGCAACGCGTTCAATGAAACGGTCATCGCCGAACTGACCGGCGCCTTCCGCGCGCTGGGCGATACGCCCGAGGTGCGCGCCATCGTGCTGACCGGCAATGGTCCCGCCTTCTGCGCGGGCGCCGACCTGAACTGGATGAAGAAGATGGCCGGTTACTCGGACGACGAGAACCGCGCCGACGCACTCACGCTGGCGCAGATGCTGCATACGATCTGGTCGTGCCCCAAGCCTGTTATTGCACGCGTGCAGGGCGACACCTATGCCGGTGGCATGGGTCTGGTGGCCGCCTGCGATATTGCAGTGGCGGCGGAGTCGGCGCACTTCTGTCTGTCGGAAGCCAAGCTCGGTCTGCTGCCTGCGACGATCAGCCCGTACGTGATTCGCGCAATGGGGGAGCAGGCGTCGCGCCGCTACTTCATCACGGCCGAACGTTTCGATGCGGCGGAAGCGCTGCGGCTGGGCTTTGTTCACGCGGTGGCGTCGCCGCAGGCACTCGACGAGAAAGTGGCAGAGATCGCCGCCACGCTGATCGGCAACAGCCCGAACGCCGTGCGCGAAAGCAAGCGGCTGGTGCAGGAAGTGTCGGGGCGGGAGATCGATGGGGATTTGCTGGCGGATACGGCAAACCGGATTGCATCGATCCGGTCGTCGGAGGAAGGACGGGAAGGGGTGCGGTCGTTTCTGGAGAAACGGGCGGCGAGCTGGAAGGTTTGAGTGTGTATTGATCTCCCCTCGGTTTTTTGCTCCCCTCTCCCGCAAGGCGGGAGAGGGGTTGGGGGAGAGGGCAAGAGGCTCTGCTTGCTGACATATCGCATTTAGAACCGCTGGCCCTCTCCCCCGCCCCTCTCCCACTTCGCGGGAGAGGGGAGCAAACCAGCAGCGAGCAAGGGACAGCACAACAAGTAAATGCCGAAAGTTAGCGTCCAAACGCCACACCCAAGTGACATGCAAACCACGAACGCCACCAACTTCGCGCTTCCTCTCCTAAACCACTGATAAACGACGCGCCGCGCGATATTTGCCAACCCCCAATGCCCCTCCCTACCATGAGCCTTTCCCAGACCGCGACTGCCCGGCACGTACCGCCGGTGGCGTGGCTCATGGTTATTCCAAGGAGGGTCCATTGACACATCCTGTCCCCCAGACACAGACGCTTGCCGCACGCAGCCAGCGTGCCGTGTGGCATCCGTGTACGCGCCTGCGGCCCGATGCGGCCAGCAACGAGCCGCCGCTGGCTATCGCCAGTGGTGACGGCCCGTGGCTGGTCGATACCGACGGCCATCGTTATTTCGACGCCATCAGTTCCTGGTGGGTCAATCTGTTCGGCCATGCCAATCCGCGCATCAACGCGGCGCTGACCGCACAACTGCAAACGCTTGAACATGTGATGCTGGCCGGCTGCACGCATGCGCCGGCGGTGGAACTTGCCGAACGGTTGTCCGCGCTCACCGGCCATGCACTCGGCAATGCGTTCTATGCCTCGGACGGCGCATCGGCGGTCGAGATCGCGCTGAAGATGAGCTTTCACTACTGGCGCAACACTGGCCTCGCCACCAAGCGCGAGTTCGTGTGCCTGCGCCATGGCTATCACGGCGAGACGGTCGGCGCACTGGCCGTCACCGACGTGGAAATCTTCCGCGATGCCTACGATCCGCTGACGCGACGCGCCCATGTGGTGATGTCGCCCGATGCGCGTCAGGCCGCGGGCGACGAAACCGCCGCCGATGTGGCCGCACGCGCGCTGGCCGAACTGGAAACCCTGCTGCGCGAGCGCGCGGGCCAGATCGCCGCGTTGATCGTCGAGCCGCTGGTGCAGGGTGCCGCCGGCATGGCGATGTACGACCCGTCCTATCTCGATGGCGCGCGCGCATTGTGCGACCGTTACCGCATCCACCTGATCGCCGATGAAATCGCGGTGGGCTGTGGCCGCACTGGCACCTTCTTCGCGTGGGAGCAGACGCGTAATGGCGAGCCGGTGCCCGCGCATGCGTGGCCGGACTTCCTGTGCCTGTCGAAGGGCATTACCGGCGGCTACCTGCCGTTGTCGCTCGTGCTGTCGCGTCCGGAAATCCAGCGCGCATTCGTGGCCGATGACATCGCGCGCAGCTTCCTGCACTCGCACTCGTACACGGGCAATCCGCTGGCGTGCCGCGCCGCGCTCGCCACGCTCGATCTGTTCGAGCAGGACAATGTGCTCGCGCAAAACCGCGACCGCGCACAGTGGCTGGCCGATGCGATGGCCGGTATTGCTGCCGATGCACGCGTCAGCAATGTGCGCCAGCGTGGCCTGATCTGGGCGGCCGATGTCGATGCCGACGCAGCCGGTGCAGACTTTGCCGCGCGCTTCCACATCGCTGCGCGCGCGCATGGCGTGCTGGCGCGTCCGATCGGCAACACGCTGTACGTGATGCCGCCGTACGTCTTCGATGCCGAACTGGCGAACTGGCTCGGCGAACAATTGCTGGCGACGCTGCAATCGGTGCTCGGTCCGCAAGAACAGGAGACACGCCATGCTGCTTGATCTCCTGCAACAAGCCGCCGCCGAGCGCGAGGCGCAGGCGCTGACGCGTCGTCGCCGCATCGCGCATACCGCGTGCGCACCGCACCAGTCCGTAGGCGCCATCGATGCAGAACCGCAGCCGCTGCTGACGTTCTGCAGCAACGACTACCTCGGTCTCGCGAATCATCCTTCCATCGCGCATGCACTGGCCGAAGGCGCGCATCGCTATGGCGCGGGCAGTGGCGCATCGCATCTGGTCAGCGGTCATTCGCTGGCCCATGCGCAGCTCGAACACGAACTCGCGAGCTGGCTGTCGCCGCATATCCCGCAGGCGCAGGCGCTGTACTTCTGCACGGGCTACATGGCGAACCTGGCCGTGCTGACGTCGCTCGGTACAGCAGGCGCCACGCTGTTCTGCGAGACGCTGAACCATGCCTCGCTGATCGATGGCGCGCGGCTGGCGAAGGCCGACGTGCAACGCTATCCGCATGGCGACACCGCCGCGCTCGATGCATTGCTGCGGAACAGCGCGAGCAAGCTCAAGCTGATCGTCACCGACAGCGTGTTCAGCATGGATGGTGATATCGCACCGCTCACCGAACTGCTGGCGCTGGCCGAACAGCATGACGCGTGGATCATCGTCGACGATGCGCACGGTTTTGGCGTGCTCGGCGCGCATGGCCGGGGCGTGTTCGAACATCTGAACCTGCGCTCGGAGCGGCTGATCTACATCGGCACGCTCGGCAAGGCCGCTGGCGTGGCCGGTGCGTTCGTGGCCGCGCACGCGGCGATCATCGAGCATCTGGTGAACACGGCGCGTCCGTACATCTACACCACGGCTGCGCCGCCTGCCGTGGCGCACGCGTTGCTGACCAGCCTCGACATCATCGCGGGCGAGGAAGGCGAGTGCCGTCGCGCGCATCTGGCCGATCTGATCGCGCAATTGCGCAACGGTCTGGGTGAACTGGCCGCGCAAGCGGGATGGACACTGGGCGAAAGCGAGACTGCCATCCAGCCGTTGATCGTCGGTGACAACGCCGCCGCGCTGGCGCTGTCCGCCGCGCTGGAAGCGGAAGGGCTCCGGGTCGGTGCGATTCGTCCGCCGACGGTGCCGGCAGGAACGGCGCGGCTACGCATCACGTTGTCGGCCTCGCATACGGAACAGGATGTGGCGCGTCTGGTCGATGCGATCGCACGCCTGGTGCCGGCGCATGCCACATCCGCGCCACACAGGGAGGCCGCATGAGCCGAATCATTGAGAACCGGCCCGAGCGCTTTGCCTGCTTTGTGACGGGCACCGATACCGGCGTGGGCAAGACGCACGCCACGGCCACGTTGCTGCACGCATTGCATGGCGTGGGCTATAGCACCGTCGGCATGAAGCCCATCGCGGCAGGTGGCGAGTGGCTCGACGATGTGTGGCAGAACGACGATGTGGATCAGCTGCGCGCCGCGGGTTCGGTGATCGTGCCGCAGGACGAGATGTGCCCGTTCTTCTTCCGCACGCCGGCATCGCCGCATCTGGCTGCCGCGCTCGAAGGGGAGCGCATCACGCGCGGTCCGATCCGCCTGGCATTCGATGGCTTGCGTCGGCAGGCCGAGGCAGTGGTAGTGGAAGGGGTGGGCGGCTTTATCGTGCCGCTCGATGTGGGCGCGGCGCGCTGGAACACGGCCGATCTGGCCGTGATGCTGGACCTGCCCGTGATCATGGTGGTGGGCGTGCGCCTGGGCTGCCTGAGCCACGCGATGCTGACCGCCGAGGCGATCCGTTCGCGCGGCCTGCGGCTGGCGGGATGGATCGCCAACCGCATCGATCCGGACATGCTGCTACCCACCGAGAACATCGTCACGCTGCAGGATGCGCTGGACGCGCCGCTGCTTGGCGAACTGCCCTGGCAGGTGGCCCCGGCCGTCGCCGCGCAGCATCTCGATCTCAGGCCATTGCTGGACGGCCCGCAAGCCGCCGCATTCGCCACCACATCCGCGCAGCGTCAGATCTGACGCGCCCCACGAACAGAATACGAAATACCGATCATGACTCAAATCGCTCAAGAACAAACCGTCGCTTCCATCTCCGCCGATGCCCTGCGCCAATCGGCTCGCAATATCGCTGCCGCGGCACCGAAGGACACCGATGCCTGGCGCGTGGACGACGTGGCCGCGCTGTTTGCGCTGCCGTTCAACGACCTGTTGTTCCGCGCGCAGCAAGTGCATCGCGAACATTTCGACGCGAACACCGTGCAACTGTCCACGCTGCTGTCGATCAAGACCGGCGGCTGCGAAGAGGATTGCGGCTACTGCCCGCAGAGCGCGCACCACGATACCGATGTGAAGGCCGAGAAGCTGATGGAACTGGACGCCGTGCTCGACGCCGCGCGCGCCGCCAAGGCTAACGGTGCCACGCGCTTCTGCATGGGTGCCGCATGGCGCAGCCCGAAGGAGCGTCACCTGGAGCCCGTGATCGACATGGTGCGCGAGGTGAAGGCCATGGGCCTGGAGACCTGCGTCACGCTGGGCATGCTGAAGGCCGAACAGGCACAGCGCCTGAAGGATGCGGGCCTCGACTACTACAACCACAACCTCGATACCTCGCCGGAGTTCTACGGCAAGATCATCACCACGCGCACGTATCAGGATCGTCTCGACACGATCGGCCATGTGCGCGAGGCAGGCATCAACGTGTGCTGCGGTGGCATCGTGGGCATGGGCGAATCGCGCGCGGCGCGGGCGGGCCTGATCGCGCAACTGGCGAACATGGACCCGTATCCGGAGTCGGTGCCCATCAACAACCTGGTGCAGGTCGAGGGCACGCCGCTGGCGGGCACCGAAGCGCTGGACCCGTTCGAGTTCGTACGCACGATTGCGGTGGCACGCATCACGATGCCGCGCGCAATGGTGCGCCTGTCCGCTGGCCGCGAGGCCATGGACGAAGCATTGCAGGCGCTGTGCTTCATGGCCGGCGCCAATTCCATTTTCTACGGCGAAAGGCTGCTGACGACCGGCAACCCGCAGGCAGATCGCGACCGCGCACTGCTGGCACGCCTGGACATCCGCGCGGAAGGCTACGCGGGATAACAGGAGAGGGTTTGCCGATCTGAGGACGCTGGCTCGCCGACCGGAGACAACAAGGGAGGAGCCATGTTCAACAAGATCCTGATCGCCAACCGTGGCGAGATTGCCTGCCGGGTAGCGGCCACGTGCCGTCGCCTTGGCATTCGCACGGTGGCCGTGTATTCGGACGCAGACGCCGACGCACGGCATGTCGCGTTTTGCGACGAGGCCGTGCATATCGGCGGCCCGGCCGCGCGCGACAGCTATCTGCGCGCGGACCACATCATCGAGATGGCGAAGGAAACCGGCGCCCAGGCCATTCATCCGGGCTATGGTTTCCTGTCGGAGAACGAGGATTTCGCACGCGCCTGCGCGGAAGCGGGCCTCGTCTTCATCGGCCCGCCGGCCGAAGCCATCCATGCAATGGGCAGCAAGAGCGCGGCCAAGCAGTTGATGGAAAAAGCTGCGGTGCCGCTGGTGCCCGGCTATCACGGCGAAGATCAGGACGCCGCGCTGCTGCGGCGCGAGGCCGACGGCATCGGCTATCCGGTGCTGCTCAAGGCCAGCGCCGGTGGCGGTGGCAAGGGCATGCGCGTAGTGGATGCGGGCGAGGGCTTCGAGGCTGCGCTGGCATCGGTCAAGCGCGAGGCGCTGGCCAGCTTCGGCGACGACAAGGTGCTCGTCGAAAAATACCTGACGCGTCCGCGCCATATCGAGATCCAGGTCTTTGCCGATACGCTCGGCAACTGCGTCTACCTGTTCGAGCGCGACTGCTCGGTGCAGCGTCGCCATCAGAAAGTCTTGGAGGAAGCGCCCGCGCCGGGCATGACGGAAGAACGTCGTCGCGCGATGGGGGAGGCCGCCGTCGCGGCTGCACGCGCGGTCGGATACGTGGGCGCCGGCACCGTCGAGTTCATCGCCAATCAGGACGGTTCGTTCTACTTCATGGAGATGAATACGCGCCTGCAGGTGGAACATCCGGTCACGGAGATGATCACCGGGCAGGACCTCGTGGAGTGGCAACTGCGCGTGGCATGCGGTGAAGCATTGCCGCTCACGCAGGAGCAATTGCGCATCGACGGCCATGCGCTGGAAGCGCGCATCTACGCCGAGAATCCAGAGAAGGGTTTCCTGCCATCCACCGGCACGCTGCGCTTCATGCGTACGCCGCCTGCAGTGCAGTTCATGCGCGGTGGGGATGCGCATGGTCCGGCCGGTGTGCGTATCGATGCAGGCGTGCGCGAGGGCGACACCATCAGCCCGTTCTACGACCCGATGATCGCCAAGCTGATCGTCTGGGGTCGGGATCGCGATGAAGCATTGCATCGCATGAGCCAGGCGCTGGCGCACTACCACGTGGTGGGGTTGTCGACGAACGTGGCGTTCCTGCAGCGACTGATCAAGTCCGACGCCTTCCGCACGGCCGATCTCGATACGGGTCTCATCGAACGCAATCAGGCCACGCTGTTCCCGCCGCAAAAATCGGCAGGCATCGAATCGATTGCGCTGGCTGTGGCCGCGTTGCTGGAGCGCGAGTCGAAAGAGCGGCGCATCGACGAGGCCGATCGGCATTCGCCGTGGACGCACGCCGGCAACTGGCGCCTCAATGGCCGCGATACGCGCACGCTGTATTTCGAAGCCGCGGGACACAAGCTGGAGGTCGTGCTCAAGGGCGATGTTCGCGATACGCGCAAGAGCACGTTGATCTATGCCGATCAAGCTGCACCGTTCGCGTACACGTTCAAGGCCGACGACATCCGTGTTGACCTCGGCACGCGCCGCACGCACGGGCAGGTGCATCGCGAAGGCGATACCTTCCATGTGTTCCATGATGGCCGCCATACTGTACTCGGCTGGCTCGATCCGCTGCTGCATGCCGGCGAGGCAGAAGGCGAGGGCGGCAAGCTGACCGCGCCGATGCCCGGCAAGGTCATCGCCGTGATGGTGCAGCCCGGCAGCAAGGTCACGCGTGGCACCCCGCTGCTGGTGATGGAGGCCATGAAGATGGAACACACCATCGCGGCGCCCACGGACGGGGTGGTGAGCGAGGTGCTGTACGGCGTGGGCGAGCAGGTTGCGGAAGGCGCGCAGTTGCTGGCGTTTGCGGTTGAGGAAGCGGCTGGCGCCTGATCGCTCTCTCCCGTCTTGTTTTAGCTCCCCTCTCCCGCCTTGCGGGAGAGGGGCCGGGGGTGAGGGCCAGCGGTGCAATCACCAACAAGTCGCCATTTGCACCGCACACCCTCACCCCCACCCCTCTCCCACTTACGCGGGAGAGGGGAGCGCATAACAACGGGCGAGGGCACTTGGCGAGCCACGCGTTGTCGTGCGCTAACCGCCCACCGCCCGCCAACAACCAGAAGACAAGCGCATAATCGCCGGATAGCCCCACACAACAATGGAGTCGAGATGAAGTTGCAGTTGTACGTGCCTGATGGACGCTACGCGCCGTGGATCGAAGGATTTGCCGAGGTGTTGCCGGAAGCGCAATGCCTGACCTGGGAGGAGAGCCAGGGGCAGTCCGTGGACTACGCCGTGGTGTGGCGTCCGCCGCTGGAAATGCTGCGCGGCAGAACGGACCTCAAGGGCGTGTTCAACCTGGGCGCGGGCGTCGATGGCATTCTGCGCCTGCGCGATACGCATCCCGATGCGCTGCCTGCAGGCGTGCCCATCGTGCGTCTCGACGATGCCGGCATGGCTGCACAGATGAGCGAGTACGTGACCGCTGCCGTGCTGCGCTACTTCCGCAAGCTCGATGCCTATGATGCACAGCACAAGGCTGGCAACTGGAAATTCCTGAAGCCGCATCGTCGTGCCGATTTCACGATTGGCGTGATGGGCATCGGCACGCTTGGCTCGCACATCGCGCGTACGCTCGCCAGCTTCGGCTTCCCCGTGCGCGGCTGGAGCCGTTCGGAAAAAACCGTGGAAGGCGTGCAGTCGTTCCATGGCGATGACGGACAGAAGACGTTTCTCGATGGCCTCAAGGTGCTCGTCAACGTACTGCCGCTGACGCCCGAGACCGAGGACATCATCGGCACGGATCTGCTGTACAAGCTGGCCCGGGGCGCCTACGTGATCAACGTGGCGCGTGGTCCGCATGTGGTGGAGGAAGACCTGCTGGCCGCTGTACAGGATGGCCAGATCGCGGGCGCCACGCTGGACGTGTTCCGCACCGAACCGCTGCCGGCGGAGCATCCGTTCTGGCAGGAACCGCGCATCACGATCACGCCACATATCTCCGCGCTGACGCTGCGCGAAGACAGCATCGCGCAGATTGCGGACAAGATCCGGCTGCTGTCCGAAGGCAAGCCAATCGCTGGTGTCGTGGACCTGCAGCGCGGCTACTGAAAGCCCTGATCGAAGGCGCGGCCACCATGCCGCGCACGAGGAGATAACGATGACTATCCCCCAATACGTGAAGATCGTCGAAGTGGGGCCGCGCGATGGCCTGCAGAACGAGAAGGCGATGGTGCCCGCCGACGTCAAGGTCGCGCTGATCAATCAATTGACCGATGCCGGCTTCGTCAACATCGAAGCCGCATCGTTCGTCTCGCCGAAGTGGGTGCCGCAGATGGCCGATGGCGCCGAGGTCATGGCACGCATCGCGCGACGGCCCGGCACACTGTATTCGGTGCTCACGCCAAACATGAAGGGCTTCGAAGGCGCGGTGGCTGCCGGGGCCGATGAGGTGGTGATCTTCGGCGCGGCCAGCGAAGCGTTTTCGCAGAAGAACATCAACTGCTCGATTGCCGAATCGATCGCGCGCTTCGAGCCCGTGGCTGCGGCGGCGAAGGAAGCGGGCATGCGGCTGCGCGGCAGTATCTCCTGTTCGCTCGGCTGCCCGTATCAGGGCGACGTGCCGGTCAGTGCCGTGGTCGATGTGGTGCGCCGCATGCGCGAACTCGGTTGCGACGAGATCGATATCGCCGACACCATCGGTGTAGGCACGCCGACCAAGGTGCAGGAGGTGATGCGCGCGGTGTCGGCGGAATTCGCCATGGATCGTCTGTCGGGCCATTTCCACGATACGTACGGGCAGGCACTGTCGAACATCCTGGCAAGTCTGGAAGTTGGCATCGCCATCTTCCACGCATCGGTGGCGGGTCTTGGCGGATGTCCGTACGCGAAGGGTGCGACGGGCAATGTGGCCACCGAAGACGTGCTGTACATGCTGCACGGCATGGGCCTGCACACCGGCATCGATCTCGAAGCCGTGGTGCGCACCGGCGACTTTATCTCGCAGTCCATTGGCCGCCCCAACAGCTCGCGCGTGGGCAAGGCGCTGCTGACCAAGTGGGCGGCTGCTGCGCCTGCTACCTGCGTTTGAACGATAGACAAGACATGAGCCAGACATCCCCCGCACCCTCCCCCGCACTGCCCGAATCCGCGCAGCGCGTGGCCGATCTGCTCGCCGGCATCGGCCATGACCGTCCCGTCGTGATGCTGCCGGCCACCGGCAAGACCTCTGCCGAAGCCGCGGCCGGACTCGGCTGCAGCGTGGCCGAGATTGCGAAGTCGATCATCTTCCGTCGCGTGAAGGACGATGTGCCGGTGCTGGTGATCGCCAGCGGCAGCAATCGCGTGGACGAGGCCAAGGTGGCTGCGCGCGTAGGTCCGCTCGGCAAGGCCGATGCGAAGTTCGTGCGCGAGAAGACGGGCTATGCCATTGGCGGTGTCTGCCCGATCGGCCATGCGGTGGCGCCCGTGATGCTGCTCGACGCGGACCTGTTCCAGTACGAGAGCGTGTGGGCTGCGGCGGGACATCCGCACGCGGTGTTCAATCTCACGCCCCAGCAGTTGCAAGCCATGACCGGCGCGCCGGTGGTGGACGTGGCACAGGCGCCGCAATGACACCCGCACGGCGCAGGTTGCTGTCGGAACTGGTGCGCGGCGCGGCGGCGGCGCATATCGTCTCGCCCGTGCCATCGCCATGCCGCAGCATCTGCAAGATGGATCGCACGAGCGGCTATTGCGAAGGCTGCCTGCGTACCATCGAGGAAATTGCGGGCTGGTCCAAAGCCGATGACGTGGAGCGCCGCCGCATCTGGGCGCTGCTGCCGTCGCGCGTGACGCAGTTGTGCGAGGCAGGCAGCGAAGCATGATCGCGCTGCCCGACACCTTGCGCGTGTTCGAGCGCGGCTGGCTGTCGGCGAACAACGTGCTGTTCATCGACGATGCCACGCAGGACACGACCCTCGTCGATACGGGGTACGTGACACACGCCGCGCAGACCGTGGCGTTGGTGGAAAACGCGCTCGATGGACGACCACTGCGCCGTGTCATCAACACCCATCTCCATTCCGATCATTGCGGCGGCAACGCGGCGCTGCAGGCGCGCTGGCAACCGGTGACGTCGATCCCGGCTGCGGAAGCGCCAGCGGTATCGATATGGGACGACGATGCATTGAGCTTTGTCGCTACGGGGCAGCAGTGCACGCGCTTCACGTTCGATGATGTGCTGCGCGACGGGGATACATTGTGTCTCGGTGGCATCGACTGGCAGGTTATCGCCGCACCGGGGCACGATCCCCACGCCGTGATGCTGTTCGCGCCGCAATCGCGCATCCTGATCTCCGGCGATGCGTTGTGGGAAAACGGCTTCGGCGTGATCTTCCCGGAGTTGGACGGCGAGAGCGGCTTTGCCGAACAGGCAGCGATCCTCGACTGCATCGATACGCTCGACGCCCGCATCGTGATCCCCGGCCATGGTCGGGTATTCGATGATGTGGCGCAGGCGGTGACTCGTGCGCGCAGCCGGCTGGAGTATCTGCGCAGCGATCCACTGCGCAACGCGACGCATGCGATCCGCGTGCTCGTGAAATTCAAGCTGCTCGAAGCGCAGACGATTTCGCGAGAAGACCTGTTTGCGTGGTTTGCCGGGACGCCGCTGATGCAGCGGGTGCGATCGCGTTATGTGGCGGCGCAGTCGATGGAAGCGGTCTTCGATCAGGCGATGAAGGCGCTTGAGAGGGTGGGGGCGTTGGTGCGGGATGGTGAGATGGTGAGCAATCGGGATTGATTGCCGCCTCTCTTGCCCCATGCTTTTCTCCCCTCTCCCGCAAGCGGGAGAGGGGCGGGGGAGAGGGCCAGCGCTTCTGCTTGCCGATAGTGGCAGCTTGCACCGCCATGCCCTCTCCCCCAACCCCTCTCCCGCCATGCGGGAGAGGGGAGCAAACAAGCGGAAACGCGAGTTAAAACTGCGTCCGCATCCCCACTCTCACACTCCGGCCCGGCAACGGCGCGATATCCCGCAAGATCGACGTCGCGCTGCGCGCTTCCGTGTTCGTGAGGTTATCCCCGCGCACATAGAACAGCGTTTCCGTACCCGACAGTTTCATCTTGTACGTCAGCGCGACACCGAGCATCGTGTACGCATCGCTCGGCGTGTCGCCAGCGGGCACGCGGCTCTGGCGCGCGTTCCAGTCCACGTTGATGCGTGCGCCCCAGCGGCCAGCGCCATAGACCAGCGAGCCACCGAGACGTAGCGGCGACAGACGCGGCAGCGGTTCGCCGTTGCTGCGGTTCTCGCCGTGGACGTAATCCGCGCGCGCTTCGAAGTCGAGCGTGTCGCTGGTGGTCAGCATCTTGTTCAGCAGGCGCGTCTTGCCGTCGGCTTCAAAACCATACAGCGTGGCCGGCACGCCAAGGTATTGGTAAGCCGGCAGTGCACCGTCAGCGCCACCGGCTACGACATTGCCTTCCTCGTCGCGGAAGCCACCGGTGTTGACCAGTGCGAGATAGTTCTGGAATCGGCTGTAGTAGCCCGACACGCTGCCGCTATGATTGCCCTGCTTGAAACGCATGCCGAGGTCGATCGAAGTTGCGCGTTCCTTGCTCGCGTTTGGATCGCCGGTTTCATACGAGCCAGTGGCCAGGTGCGGGCCGTTCGCGTACAGCTCGTAGAACGTGGGCGCGCGCTCGGTATAGGACAGGTTCGACGTGACCGTCCAGACCGGGTTGAGTTTGTAGAGCAGGCCGGCCGACGCACTGCCGGCGTTGAAGCTGCGCTCGGCATCGCTGAAACGGTCGTTCCCGTTGGCGCTCGCTTTCACGCGGCTGTGATCGAGGCGACCGCCGAAGTTCAGCTTCAGATCGCCCGACGAGATCAGCGGCAGTTCCTCGAAGACGAAGAATGCGGCGTTGTCCGTGGCGGTGGTCGGTACGAACGCTTCCTCGCCCAGCGCCGAGAAATCGGTGTGACCGAACTGCGTGCCGATCACACCGGTCATGTTGCCGATCTTGCCGTGCGTGGCTTCCAGTCGGGCATCCCAGCCGTGATTCTTGAACGTGGTGCCGGTCTCGCCGCCCTCGATCTCGCGGTGCTCGTAGTCGGTGTAGCTGAACTTGCCCTTGATCGACTGGATGATGCCGTTGGTGCTGCCGCCCAGGTTACGGGCTTCGCCTTCCAGTGCAAAACGGTCCTGGCGCATCTTGATGCGTGCGTCTTCCTCGGCCGGTGTGCCGTAGTCGTTGCGATACGTGGACCAGTTCGCGCCCACGAAGCCATCGGCCCATGTGTACGAGCCGCCCAGCGATCCGCCTTCCTGGTGCGCGTTGGTGTTCGGGATTTTTCCGTACGCCTCGCTCTCGCCTTCGGGCAGCGGCTGCGTGGCACGCTGCGTGCCACTGCGTGCGTAACCGGGGATGCGCAGGTCGCTGGTCTGGCGCACGAACGCGTCGGCATGCACGGCAAACTTGCCGTTGCCGGCTTCGATCATGCCGCTGGCGTTGCGGCCCTTGTCGCCGCCTATCGTGCCGCTGAAATCGGTTGCGCCAGACACCCCAGTGATGGGATCGCGCGGGATGCGGTTGTCGATCACGTTGACCACACCGCCCACGGCATTGCCGCCGTACATCAGCGCGGCGGGCCCGCGCACCACTTCGATCTTCTCGGCGATCAGCGGGTCGATGGGCACCGCGTGATCGTAGGACAGCGTGGAGGCATCGAGCGTGGAGCCGCCGTTCTGCAGCACCTTGATACGGTCGCCGTCGAGACCGCGAATGATCGGGCGGCTGGCGTTGGGGCCAAAGTACGACGAGGTCACACCGGGCAGGCTGTTCAGCGTTTCGCCCAGCGTGCTGCCCTGGCGCACGGTCAGTGCATCGCCGCCGAGCGTGGAGACGGGCGCGACCATGTCGTTCAGGTCGCTGCCGAGCGGATTGGCGGTGACCACCACTTCCTTCAGCGTTTGCGGAGTGGCGTCCTGCGCGATGGCGGCGGAGGAAAGACCAGTGGCGATCAGGGCGGCAAGTGCCGCCAGCGGGGTGCGGCGCACCGCCGGAATACGGTTGGAGTTCGAGTACATGGCTCGCGATTCGAATTCGAGTGGGCGGGCATGCGGCGCGGCTCAAGGCGCGGCATGCCCGGTCAGGCAGACGCGAGGGCGCGTGGCAGTGCGCCACGACCCAGGCGATCAGACGAATGCGAATGCGGATGGAGGCGCGCGGGAGTGGAATGGACGCGCGGCCGGCAGATCGGGCCAGCGCCACGCCAGGTTTGCCGGCTTGACCGGCTTGCCGAAGGCGAGATCGGGCAGCGTGAAACTGCCGAAGAGGGTGTCAGCCATCGTCGCACCGTCGAACAGCACGCACGAGTGGAGACCGAGTTTCAGGAACGAGGCGCCGTGATGGGCGCCATGGCTTGCATCCGCAGCCGTCACGAGACTGACTTGCGGCAAGGCCGGAAAACCGCCGTGCACCACGCGGTGCACCAGACCCGCATGCTGCGCGAGCAACAGGCAGGCCACGAGCCACAGCGCTGGCCAGAAGCCAACGCCGCGTGCCCGCCAGCGCGAGAGAAGCGGAACGTCAGTGCGCATGCCCGCAGCCACAAGGGCCGTCGCCATGATCGTGATCGTGCGCATGGTCGTGATCATGATCGTGACCTTCGTGGTCATGGTCATGCACGTCGTCGAACGCGTCACCCCAGTCCGGGAACGGATCGGGATAGGTGGCCCAGGTTTCCGGGCCGGCTGCCATCTCTTCGTCCGTCAGCAGGCACGCATCAAGCCGCGCGAGCAGCGCGTCGGAATCGAGGTCGATGCCGGTCAGCACCAGCTCCTGGCGGCGGTCACCGTACTCGGCGGGCAGGCCGTCTTCGAGCAGGTCGGCCTCGATGGCCGCGCGTGCCAGTCCTTCGGACGGCCATTCCTCCGCGTCGATGGCGGCCCACCACGCACCGGCAGCACCGGGACGGCAGACACCGCCAGCCTGGCTCCAGTCGCCGGCAATATCCATGCGGCTGGCCAGCCAGAACAATCCGTGCGAACGCAGCACGTCGCCATGCTCGCGCATCCAATCGGTATGGATCAGGTCGGCGAAGCGCTGTGGGTGGAAAGGACGGCGACGACGGTAGAGCAGGGTGGAGACCCCCGCAGCGGCAGGCACGGCATCACCTTGCAACGCGGCTTGCCAGCCTGCGGCATTCGGCGTGGCATCGATATCGAACCGGCCCGTGCCCAGCACTCGCTCGGCGGCCACATTGCCATGGCTGGCATCAACGATATCGGCGCGCGGATTGAGCGCGTGCAGCACCACATGCAGGCGGCCCAACTGGCCCGCATCGACAAGGTCGATCTTGTTGACGACGATGACGTCGCAGACTTCGATCTGGTCGATCAATACATCCACAACGGTGCGGTCGTCATCGGCATCGGCCAGCCCGCGCGCCGAAAGGAAGTCGGCGTCGTGGAAGTCCTGCAGGAAGCGGCTGGCATCGACCACTGTTACCAGTGTGTCGAGATGCATCACGACGGGTGCCTGCCCACCGTGCTGGTCTTCGAACGCGAAGGCATCGGCAATGCCGAGCGGCTCGTCGGTGGCGGCGGCCTCGATCACCACGTGATCGTGCTGGCCGGCCTGCGCCAGCGACTCCACCTCGGCCAGCAGGTCGCCCTGGCTGTCCACCACGGCCACGCGCGCGCCAGACTGCGACGCGAGGTGATGCAGCACGGTGGTCTTGCCGGCGCCGGTGAATCCGGACAACACGGTGACGGGCAGGCGAGTGGCCATGAGATGGAAGTTGTATCTGTTATTGCAACAAGGTTGCGACTGTAGCAGAAAGCCGGCTGCGGTAACAGGCCGGACTCACAGCTAATGGTAGTGCGCCTGCGTGACGGCAAGACGGCTGGACGCGGGGTTTGCCGCAAAAAACAAAAACGGCCCGGCAAGGCCGGGCCGCATGGCCAGCATTCGATGCGCCGAGCGGCGGATCAGTCGCCGAACAGCTTCTGGCGCAGTTCGCGGCGCTGCTGGGCTTCCAGCGACAGCGTGGCGGTGGGACGGGCCAGCAGGCGCGGCACGCCGATCGGCTCGCCGGTTTCCTCGCACCAGCCGTAGTCGCCGGAGTCGATACGCTGCAGGGACTGCTCCACCTTCTTCAGCAGCTTGCGCTCACGGTCGCGCGTGCGCAGTTCGAGGGCGTGTTCTTCCTCGATCGTGGCACGGTCGGCCGGGTCCGGCACGATGACCGTTTCGCGCAGGTGTTCCGTCGTCTGGTCCGCATTCTTGAGGATATCGTCGCGAAGCTGCTGAAGGCGATTCTTGAAAAAGGCGAGTTGCGCCTCGTTCATGTAGTCCTTGTCGCTCATCTTCAGGATTTCAGCTTCAGTCAGAATTTTGTTGCTGCTCATGGTACCTGCTGATTCTCTTGTTGATGCGACCGGCGGTGTCTTCGTCCGCTCGGGTGCAGTGGCCGTCCGCTTGCGCGGTGCGGCTGTTTCACTCTGGCTGGCTGCAGTCTTGCTGCTTCGCGTGCCTCCCTTGGCCTCGCCCGCTTCGGCGTGCGCCGTACTGCCGCGGGGAGCTGGCGTCGCCTTTACAGGCTGCGCCTTGAGCGTCTCCGTCGCAGCGGTAACTGTCTTGCTGCGGCTTTCCTTGCTTTTTGTTGCGGCTGTCATGGGGCACCTCTCTCTACGCGTCGAAGAGTGACGGCGCGTATGCGAGGAACCCCAGGCGGAGGGCGGTCTCCGCACTAAAGCCCTGCGACCGCGCCTGCTGGCGGCCCTTGCCTCGTGCTGACGACGCCTGCCGCCCTGCGAATACCGGCAACGCCCAGAGGTGCGCCGCCCGTATCAAATCCGGCCTATTGTACTTGAACAAATTTCTTCGAGATATGGGAGAAAGACTGACAAGAGACAGGAGTTTTCCCCATATTCCACCCATCTGGAGGGTGTCGGGCGCAGAAAGCGGGGGGACGCCGCCCGCCGGCCAGGGTGGCGGCGGGCGCATATGACGCATCGGGCAGACCGGCCGTTGCCCGGTCAACCAGCGATGGACTGGACGGGAATCAGGCGAGGCAGGCGGTCAGGCCCTTGAGGATGGCGTCGCGCGGCAAGTCCACGCCGATGAATACCATGCGCGTACCGGGCGTCTCGTCTTCCCATTTGGCGCCGATGTCGCTGCCCATCAGCTGGTGCACGCCCTGGAACACCACCTTGCGGTCCACCCCTTCCATATAGAGCACGCCCTTGTAGCGCAGCAGCTTCTCGCCGTACACCGACAGGATGCCCGACAGGAATTCCTCCAGCTTGCCGTAGTGGAACGGCTTGTCGCTACGGAAGACGAACGAGGCGATTCGGTCCGTGTGGTGGTGGTGGTGATGGTGGTCGTGCGCATGACCATGCCCGTGATCGTGGCCGTGGCCGTGGTCATGGGAGTGATCGTGACCGCAATCGGGGGCGCACTCCTCGCCGTGCGCATGATCGTGCCCATGGTCATGGTCGTGCTCGTCGGTACGCAGGAACTCGGGATCGATCTCGAGCTTTTCGTTGAGGTTGAAGCCGCGCAGGTCGAAGATCGTGTCGATCGGTGCCTCGCCGAAGTTGGCGGTGCGGATCGGCGCACGGGCGTTCATGTGCTTCAGACGGTGGCGCAGGTCGTCCACCTCTGCGGCGCTGACCAGATCGGACTTCGTGATGAAGATCGAATCCGCAAAGCCCACCTGGCGTTGCGCTTCTTCCTGCTTGTCGAGCTGGATGTTGCCGTGCTTGGCATCCACCAGCGTGATCACGGCGTCCAGCAGGTAGCGCGATGCAATTTCCTCGTCCATGAAGAAGGTCTGCGCCACAGGACCCGGATTGGCCACACCGGTGGTCTCGATTACCACGCGGTCGAAATCGAGCTTGCCTTCGTCGCGCTGGGTGACCAGATCCGACAGGGCCTGCACGAGATCGCCACGGATCGTGCAGCAGATGCAGCCATTGCTCATCTGCACGATCTGTTCGCGGCCATCCTGCACGAGGATCTCGTTGTCGATATTTTCTTCGCCGAACTCGTTCTCGATCACGGCGATCTTCATGCCGTGCTGTTCGTTCAGGATGCGCTTGAGCAGCGTGGTCTTGCCGCTACCGAGGAAGCCGGTCAGGATCGTGACCGGAATGAGCTTGGACATGTCGTTGGACTCCGAGGGAGATCGTTGGGCCGGCGTCTGGCCGGCATGTTATTCAGTGTTCGGTGTTACTGCCCGCCGGCATCGCGCACCCTTCCGCATTCGGCACATACGCCGTTGACGGTCAGTTCCACGTGCTCCACGGCAAAGCCGCTGGGCACCCTGGGCGCTACGGACTTGCCCGCCGATTCGAGACAGAAGGTGCGGTCACAGCGCGTGCAATGAAAGTGGCTGTGCTGCCGATGCACCTGTGCGCGGGCTGCCTCGTGCTCCACCAGCGTGAAACGGAAGACGCGGTCGCGGCCAGCGCGCTTCTGTGCCATGCCCTGATCGACGAGCCAGTCGAGTACGCGATACACGGTCACGCGATCCACGTCGCCATCGGGCGGCAGGCGGTCGATCACGGCCTGGTGCGTCAGCGGCTCGTCGGCATCGATCAGGCAAGCCAGGATCGCCACGCGGGGCTGGGTCACACGGGCGCCCAGATGCCGCAGCCGCGCCTGGGCAGCTTGCGCGGCATCGACATCAGTATCGGGTTCCGCCTCGGCAGGCAGCGTCTTGGCGCGCGTGGAAGCGGGTTCGGAGGTGGTGCGGGTCATGCCGGAGATTTAACCATAGCGCCCATCGAGTTGCAATTCAGTTGCACAAGCAAGGTCTTTCCGGAGGGCGTTGCGCACCCGTTCGGGTGAGTGTCCGAGGAAGTCTTCGGTTCCCTCGGATATGTCCGTTTCTCGCGGGTTAGCCCCTATACCTCGCGCTTGTTCGCGGTTGCTAACATCCACCTCCGGCTCCGCCTGTCGGCGGGGTTTGCAGCCGCTTACCACCCATACATCGTGCCGATGGTCACCCCGTGTTTTCCGATATGGATCGACGGGGCCGGTGCCCGCGAAACGCGGGATTTCCGGCGGCGCGGGCGGCGCTGGAACGGGTTACAGAGGGAACAGGAGAGACGCAAATGAAACGAGTTGCAATCAAATTTGCAGCCGCGCTGGTTGTGGCCGGCGTGGGTGCCTTCACGGGAGCCCAGGCTCAGGAATTTCCGGGCAGCAAGCCGGTTCAGGCCGTGGTGCCGTTCGCGGCCGGTGGCCCCACAGACAAGGTGTCGCGTGAACTCACGGCGATCATGTCCAAGCACCTGGGCACCACGATCGTGATCGAAAACCTCGGCGGTGCTGGCGGCACCATCGGCGCCAAGAAAGTGGCGCAGGCGAAGAACGACGGTTACACGATCCTGATCCACCATATCGGCATGTCCACTGCGCCGGCCCTCTATCGCAACCTGGGCTTCGATCCGCTGAAGGATTTCGAGATGGTCGGTGAAGTGGCCGACGTGCCGATGATCATGGTGGGCAACAAGCAAATGCCGCCCGCCAACTTCAAGGACCTGATCCCGTACATCAAGGCCAACGCCGCCAAGCTGTCGCTGGCCAACGCCGGTATCGGCTCGGCCTCGCACCTGTGCGGCCTGCTGTTCCAGAGCGCGATCCAGACCGAGCTGACCACCGTGCCGTACAAGGGCACGGCGCCGGCACTGACCGACATCCTGGGCGGTCAGGTCAACCTGATGTGCGACCAGACCACGAACATCGCCGGCCAGCTGAAGGCAGGCGCGCTGAAGCCTTACGCGGCCATGCAGTCGCGTCGCGTGGAAGCGTTCAAGGACATCCCGACCGCAGCCGAACAGGGCATGCCGGGCGTGGAAGTCAAGATCTGGCACGCCATGTACGCCCCGAAGGGCACGCCGAAGCCGGTCATCGACAAGCTCTCGGCCGCGCTGCAGAAGTCGGTGACGGACCCGACGTTCCGCGCCAAGATGGCGGAACTGGGTGCGGAAGCCGTGCCGGCACAACGCGCCACGCCGGATTCGCTGCGCACGTTCCTGGCATCGGAAATCAACAAGTGGACGCCGGTGATCAAGAAGGCTGGCGTGTACGCCGACTGATCGGACTGTCGCAATATGAAGAAAAGGCCACGCGCGATGCGTGGCTTTTTTTATTTTTGTCCGTGAGCTGTTGCCTATAGTGGGAAAGCTGCCGTCCGAGGGGACGCCGGAAAAATCTTCCCTTGAAAGCGGGCCATGCGGCGCCACCTACGCCGCTGACACCTCTCACGCAAAGGCACCATGGAACAGTATCACGGCACCACCATCGTCAGCGTCCGGCGCGGCAACCAGGTCGCGCTTGGCGGTGACGGCCAGGTCACGCTCGGCAATATCGTGATGAAGGGTACGGCCCGCAAGGTCCGTCGCATCTACAACGGCAAGGTGCTGGTGGGGTTTGCCGGCAGCACGGCCGACGCATTCTCGCTGCTGGACCGCTTCGAGGCGAAGCTCGAAAAGTACCAGGGCAATCTGACCCGCGCCGCGGTGGATCTCGCCAAGGACTGGCGCTCGGATCGCGCGCTGCGCCGCCTGGAGGCGATGCTGATCACCGCCGACAAGGACACCACGCTGGTCATCACCGGCAATGGCGATGTGCTGGACCCGGAAGGCGGCATCGCGGCCATCGGGTCGGGTGGCGCGTACGCGCAATCGGCTGCCAAGGCGCTGGTGGAGAACACCGAGCTATCGCCGAAGGACGTGGTCGAGAAGGCGTTGACCATCGCCGGCGAACTCTGCATCTACACGAATACCAACTTCGTCATCGAAACCATCGACTGACCGACGCTGAACGGAACCCCATGTCGCAAACCATGACCCCGTCGGAAATCGTTTCCGAACTCGACAAGCACATCATCGGCCAGAACAAGGCCAAGAAGGCCGTGGCCGTGGCGCTGCGCAACCGCTGGCGCCGCCAGCAGGTGGCAGACCCGCTGCGCCAGGAAATCACGCCGAAGAACATCCTCATGATCGGACCCACGGGCGTGGGCAAGACCGAGATCGCGCGCCGCCTGGCCAAGCTGGCCGATGCGCCGTTCATCAAGATCGAAGCCACCAAGTTCACGGAAGTGGGCTACGTGGGCCGCGACGTGGACACCATCGTGCGCGACCTGGCCGAGATGGCCGTCAAGCAGACGCGCGAATCGGAAATGAAGAAGGTGCGCGCCAAGGCCGAGGACGCGGCCGAGGATCGCCTGCTCGACGTGCTGCTGCCGCCGCCGCGCGATATCGGCTTCCAGCAGCATGAGGACAAGGATTCGAACACGCGCCAGGTATTCCGCAAGAAGCTGCGCCAGGGCGAACTCGACGACAAGGACATCGAGCTGGAAGTGGCCGCTGCCATGCCGGGCATGGACATCATGGGGCCGCCGGGCATGGAAGACATGACCGAGCAGATCCGCACGATGTTCGCGGGCATGGGCCAGGGCAAGAAGGCGCGCCGCAAGATGAAGGTCAAGGAAGCGTTCAAGCTGCTGATCGACGAGGAGGCCGCCAAGCTGCTGAACGAGGAAGAGCTCAAGCACAAGGCGATTGCCAACGTCGAGCAGAACGGCATCGTGTTCCTGGACGAGATCGACAAGATTGCCAGCCGCAGCGATGTGGGTGGCGGCGAGGTGTCGCGCCAGGGCGTGCAGCGCGATCTGCTGCCGCTGGTGGAAGGCACCACGGTCAACACGAAGTACGGGATGATCAAGACGGACCACATCCTGTTCATCGCATCGGGCGCGTTCCATTTGTCGAAGCCGAGCGACCTGATTCCCGAACTGCAGGGCCGTTTCCCGATTCGCGTGGAACTGGACTCGCTGTCGGTGCAGGACTTCGAGGCCATCCTCACGCAGACGGACGCCAGCCTGACCAAGCAGTACCAGGCGCTGCTGAAGACCGAAGAGGTGGAACTGCAGTTCGCCGAAGACGGCATCCGCCGCCTGGCCGAGATCGCGTTCTCGGTGAACGAAAAGGTCGAGAACATCGGCGCACGCCGGCTGTACACGGTGATGGAGCGCCTGCTCGAAGACCTGTCGTTCCACGCGACGAAATCGTCGGGCGAGACCATTACTGTTGATGCGGCTTATGTCGAGGAACGTCTCGGCGATCTGGCGGGGAATGAAGATCTGTCGCGCTACGTGCTGTGATGGCGCGTTGATCGCTTGATGCAAAAAAGCCGGACGTTGTCCGGCTTTTTTGTTTTTGCGATGTCGCTTTCGATCCTGTTGGTTGTCTCCCCTCTCCCGCAAGCGGGAGAGGGGAGACAGACGGAGGCGGGAGAGGGTGTTGTCCCCCGTGTTTCATCAGCCCTTACACCCGTAAGCATTGGTAAAGCCTCTGGCGCGGGCGTGACCGCGAATGAGACCCTTCCGCACCTTCCACAAAACAGATTAACGGGAGTGAGCCAATGTCACGCATGGAATCGCGTACACCTTTCTTCAAGAGCAGCAACCGCGTGCGCAAGCGTCGCGTGGCGATGGCCGTGGGCGGCGTGGTGGCTGCCATCACGGCGGCGACGGTGTTTCTCTGCATCCGTCCCGATACCCCCGCTCATGCCAGCACGAAGCCGGCAAAGCAGGTAGCCACCCAGGCCGCGATCGCCGCTGAAGCCATGGCCTCCGGCGCGCTGGTCACACTGGCGGATCGCCATGCCCGCGATGCCGTGCGTATCGCCGAGGCATCGGACGACGATCTCGGCTGGGACTACGTCCAGCTTCGCCTGTAATCCATCGTCATCAGACGATCAGCGCGAGACTGGCCGCTTGCCGAGCTTGCGTTGCAGCGTGCGCCGATGCATATTCAGCGCGCGCGCCGTGGCGGAGATATTGCCGCCGTGCTCCGTGAGCACGCGTTGAATATGCTCCCACTCCAGCCGTGCCACCGATAGCGGCACCGGCTCTTCTAACGCGGCTTCCGCCGCATCCTCGGACACGCCTGCCATCAGCGCGGTCAGGATCGAATCCACATTGGCCGGCTTGGCCAGGTATTCATCGGCACCTTGCTTCACTGCGGCCACGGCCGTGGCGATGCTCGCATAGCCGGTCAGCACCAGGATGCGCGCGTCGGGCAGTGCATGCCGTAGCGGTCCCACCAGATGCAGTCCCGACTCTGCCGGTGCAGTGCCACCCGTATCAGGCGGCGGGCCGAGATGCAGGTCGAGCGTGACGTAGGCGAATGGCGTTTTCGTGGCTAGCGCCAGCGCACTGGCGCTGTTGTGCGCCACCTGCACCGCATAGCCGCGGCGCGTCAGCGCGCGTGCCAGCGTGCCGGAGAAGACCTCGTCGTCATCGACCACAAGAAAGGGGGTGGCATCGGCAGGCGCCGGGGCGTCGATCATCAAGGTTGGAAGGCGTTGGGGTTGAAGGTCTGGCGGCGCGTGGCATCGCCGATAGGCAGCCGCAGTTCGGTCACGGTGCCGCCGGCAGGATTGTCGAGCCATGCGAGTTGTCCACCCAGTTGGCGCGCGGCGCTTTGCGCCAGATACAGGCCGATACCCTGTCCGCCGAGCGTGCTGGCAACGGGACGCTCGCCCAGCTGGCTGCGCAGCGCGGGCGCGATGCCGCTGCCGTGATCGGTCACGCGCAGCAGCAGGGCATCGCCTTCCTGCGCGATTGCCAGCGCCAGCGGCGGCCCGCCTCGTGCGTCGTCGCCATGTTCGCCGTGCTGGCTGCGCGCGGCGTTGTCCAGCACGATGGTCAGGATCTGCGCCACGCGCGCGGTATCCACGGCCTGCATGCCGGCGTCGGGCGAGAGTTCGGCTTGCAGACTGGCTTGCGGATGGCGCAACTGCCAGCGCTCCACGAACGACGTCAGCCAGGCATCGATGCGTTGCGGCGCCAGCGTCTGGTGATCGGCACGCAGCCGGGCCAGGATGGAGCGGCACAGTTCGAGTTGCTGCTCCATCGTTTGCAGGTCGGGCAGGTAATCGGCAATCGCGGTCCTGCCGCGCGCGGTGTCGGCGGCGTCGCCACGCAGTTCGCCGGCGATCACGGCGAGCGTGGCCAGCGGCGTACCGATCTCGTGCGCCACGGCAGCGGCCTGATCGTTGAGCGCTTCCACGCGCGCCTCGCGCAACAGCAGTTCGCGGGCGTCGTTGAGTTGCGCGTCACGCTGCCGCAGCACGTTGGACAGGCGTGCCACGAAGATCGCGATCATCACCGCGCTGGCCACGAAGTTGAGCCACATCCCCGCCAGGTGATAGTTCACGGCGTTGTCGGGATTGTGCAGATGCAGCGGCACGTAATCGAGCAGCAGCAGGGAGTAGCAGGTCAGCGCATAGCCGGCCAGCAGCGCCACCAGCCGCCACGGCAGGATGGCCGCTGCGATGGCCAGCCCCGGCAAGTAGAACGACACGAAGGGATTGGTGGCGCCGCCCGTATAGAACAGGATGGCCGACAACGCGGTCAGGTCCACCAGCATCTGCACCATGAGTTCCGGATCGCCCGGCATGGTGTTGCGCCGGGTGTGCCAGCGCAGGCGCGCCACCGTATAGAGGTTGAACGCGGCCTGGACGGCGAACAGGAACAGCAGCGGCTGGAAGGGCAGGTGGATGCCGGCCACGGATTCGCACAGGGCCAGCAGCAGCGCCTGCCCGGCCAGCAATGCCCAGCGCAGCCAGCACAGCCGGCGCATGCTCACCAGGCTGTGACGGGGCGCTGGCATGCCCGGCATGCCAGGGGGAGTGGCGAAGGCTGGCGGAGGCGGCGGGGGCAGGTCGATCGAGGCTTGCATGGCGCGAGTGTAGCAATGCTGGGCGGGGTTGCCTGCCGTGCGACACCGTGCCGCATTCGGGCGTGGCGCAGGTCGCGCACGCAGCGCGCGACATCATGCTAATGTCCCGGCTTCCGGCCTGTTCGACCTGCTCGATCTATCGGGCCAACACAGCCAACCTGTCAAATTCGTGGAGATGTTCCGTATGCAAGTCAGAACCCGCGCCCTGCGCGCCGCCTCGATCGTCACCCTTGGGGTGGCCGGCCTGCTGACCAGCGCCCAGGCCATGGCCCAGGTCGATGTCAGCGACGCCTGGGTGCGCGGCACCGTACCGGCGCAGACGGCGTCGGGCGCCTTCATGACGATTCATGCGCATCAGGGCGCGAAGCTGGTGGGCGTGTCGTCGCCGCTGGGCAGCGCCGAGTTGCACGAGATGAAGATGGACAACAACGTGATGCGCATGCGTCCGATCGAGTCGCTGGACCTGCCGAAGATGCAGAACGTACAGCTCAAGCCGGGCGGCTATCACGTCATGCTCATGGGCCTGAAGCAGCAACTCAAGGCCGGCGATTCGGTGCCCATCACGCTGAAGATCGAGCAGAACGGCAAGGTGACGGAGCAGACGGTCAAGGCGCAGGTGCGCGACGTAGCGGCCCCGGCGCAGTCCGGCGGCCAGATGGACCACAAGCACTGAGCGGCAACGGCACCAAACGAAAAGGGGAGCAGACGCTCCCCTTTTTCATCCCCGCAGGCTGATTGCTGCGGTGTCTTCCTCTGTTTCCGTGGCGGCGGTGGCCGCCTGCTGCACGCGTTCGCGCAGCCAGGTGTGCCCCGGATCGGCATCGGCCTTTTCCGGCCAGATCATGCTGTAGGTGAAGCCGGGAATCGTGAACGGCGCCTCGAAGATCGCCAGCCGCTCGTCGGCCAGCGCCTCCAGCGTGCGCCGCGCGGCAGTCAGGACCATGTTGGTGCCGACGATCAGCCCCGGCGCCACGCTCCACTGCTGCACCACGCAGGCAATCTTGCGTCGCCCGCCCAGTCGCGTGACAGCGGCGTCGATGGCCTCGCCGCGTTCCGTGGGACCGGTGACCAGCACATGGGAGCGCGCGAGGTAGGCCACGTGGTCCAGGCGTCCGGTGTCGCGCACGGTGGCGGCATCGACGGCGCAGGCAAAGTCGTCGTTGAACAGCGCAGCGGTGCGCACGCCCTCGGGTTCGAAGGAGAACGCACCCAGCGCGATATCGAGTTCGCCGTCGGCAATCTGCCCCGTCATCGATTCGCGGCTCGACTGCGTGACCACGAGGTCGATGTTCGGCGCGGCCTTGCGCACCGTGCGCAGCAGGCGCGGCAGCACCACCAGCGCGCCGTAGTCGGACATCGCCAGCCGGAACGTGCGACGTGCCGTGGCCGGCTGGAAGCCGCCGGGGCCCAGCAGGATGCGCACCTGCGCCAATGCCTCGGCCAGCGGACCGGCAAGCTCGTGGGCGCGCGGGGTGAGCACCAGCCCACCCTGGCCACGCACCAACAACGGATCGTCCAATAGCTGCCGCAGCCGCGCCAGCGAGTGGCTGACGGCAGGCTGGCTCAGCTGCAACCGCAGCGCGGCGCGCGAGATATGGCGTTCCGCCAGCAGCGCTTCCAGCACTACCAGCAGGTTCAGATCGATTCCGCGTAGGCTATTCATGCCGCGAATGTTAAACCGGAAATCGTTGCTTTTGTCATTCGCAACATGCAAATCACCGGTAAACAACAAAAATTTTGGACGAGATTCAGAAGTGTCTCAATCTGGTGCGGATTCCCTACGCTGTTTGAGGCAGTCCGGACACAGGCAGTACTGGTTGGCCACGATCTGGCGGGAGGGCAGCAGCGGCTGGCTGGCGCACCAGCATTCGGGCAGTCCGGCCACGAAACCGCAGACGAACGGGGCTCCGCATGCACTGCAGCGTTCCACCGGGCGCAGTTGTCCAGTCAGGATCGTCGACGGATCGGTCATGGTCTGAAAGCGTTGTTGCAAAGCAGCGATTGCAATGCTGCCGCCGGTTTCTTGTAAAATCGGCGCCTGCCGTGGCCGGATGGCGCCTGCGGGGCACATCGTCCCGCTGTGGCCCTTGTGCCCGGCCGGTAGCCGCAACGCCGGCCTCGCCCGTATCGCCTACCAGGCGGACGGTTAATCATGATACCTGCTCCACATCACACGGAATGTCCGAAGCCATGAACGCTGACAATCCTGGGCCTGCCGCCACCACGGTTGCGGCCATCGCCCCCGCCCTCAAGGCCGAGATCCTCGCCGAGGCACTGCCTTACATCCGCAAGTTCCACGGCAAGACCATTGTGGTCAAGTACGGCGGCAATGCGATGACCGAGGAAAAGCTCAAGCACGGGTTCGCGCGCGACGTGATCCTGCTCAAGCTCGTGGGTATGAACCCGGTGGTGGTCCATGGCGGCGGTCCGCAGATCGACGAGGCGCTGAAGAAGGTCGGCAAGGTCGGCACCTTCATCCAGGGCATGCGCGTTACCGACGAAGAGACCATGGAAGTCGTGGAATGGGTGCTCGGCGGTGAAGTCCAGCAGGACATCGTCATGCTGATCAACCAGTACGGCGGCCAGGCCGTGGGCCTGACGGGCAAGGATGGCGGGCTGATCCGCGCCAAGCGCCTGCAGATGCCGGACCGCGAGAACCCGGGCACGTTCATCGATATCGGCTTCGTGGGCGATATCGAGGCCATCAACCCGGCCGTGGTCAAGGCGCTGCAGGACGACGCGTTCATCCCTGTCATCTCGCCGATCGGCTTCTCCGATGACGGCCAGGCCTACAACATCAACGCCGATGTGGTGGCGGGCAAGATGGCCGAGATCCTGAAGGCCGAGAAGCTCGTCATGATGACGAACATCCCGGGTGTGATGGACAAGAAGGGCAATCTGCTGACCGACCTGTCCGCGCGCGAGATCGAGGAACTGTTTGCCGATGGCACGATCTCGGGCGGCATGCTGCCCAAGATCTCGTCCGCACTGGATGCCGCCAAGAGCGGCGTTCACTCGGTTCACATCGTCGACGGCCGCATCGAACACTCGCTGCTGCTGGAAATCCTGACCGAACAGGCGTTCGGCACGATGATCCGCTCGCACTGAGTGCGCCACCGGGAGGCCCGCGCGGGCTTCCCGCTCCGCTTCCTGTCTCCCCTTGCATTCTCACAATCCAGGCGTGTTCATCCACCAGCCCTCCCGGCGACGGGGCAAGGCGCGCACGCGCGCGTGGCTCGACACGTCCGCGCACCGTCCGCGCCGGCATCTGCGGCGCGATGTCGCCGGTGACACGTCGGGTAGCACGGTCTGGCTGTTCGACCTCGACAATACGCTGCATGACGCCTCGCACGCCATCTTTCCGGCCATCAACGGGCTGATGACGGAATACGTGGCGCGTGTGCTGGGCTGCGACCTGGCCGAGGCCAGCCGACTGCGCGTGGACTACTGGCGACGCTATGGCGCCACGCTGCTCGGCATGATCCGCCACCATCAGGTGGACCCGGCTGATTTCCTGCGTGCCGCCCACGAGTTTCCGGACCTGGCAGACATGGTGCGCGTGCGGCGTGGCCTGGCGACGGCGTTGCGCCGGTTGCCCGGCCGCAAGATCCTGGTCACCAACGCGCCGCGCGACTATGCGCATGCGGTGATGGCTCTGGCGGGCATCGACCGCTGTTTCGAGCGCGTGGTGGCCATCGAGGACATGTGGGTCCACGGCCATCTGGGTCCGAAGCCGGACCGGCGCATGCTGCTGCGCCTGCTGGCGCAGGCGGGCGTGGCCGCGCATCGCGCGGTGCTGGTGGAGGACACGCTGTCGCACCTCAAGCACTATGCCGGCATGGGCATTCGCACGGCATGGGTCACCGGGTTCCTGCGGACGGTCTCGCCGTCGCGTCCGCATCCCATGGGGCCAGCGGCGGATGGCACGGCGCGCGACGCCGCCACGCGCCAGACCCTGGCCGCCGAAGATCGCCAGCACGCGGGACACGCGGCGCAGGAGCACGCCGTGACGCTTGTGGCGGCGGAAAGCCAGGACCCGGGCACCCCGGCGATAGCCCGGGCTGCGGCAACGGCGCCACAGACCGAGGCCGGCGCGGTGCCGGCAACGCGTGCGCGACTGGTCAATCGCCCGCGCTATGTGGACATAAAAGTACAATCGATGCATCAACTCCTAAAACAAAAGCGGAGAATCGGGTCATGACGCAAACCATCGCTCGACAGGCCGAGGCCCCAGTGCCTCCTGTCACATCGGTCGCCGATCCGGACGCGCCGGCGCGCAAGCGTCCGCGTCCCGGCGAACGCCGCATCCAGATCCTGCAGACGCTGGCTGGCATGCTCGAGCATCCGCGCGGGGAAAAGATCACCACGGCGGCGCTGGCCGCCAAGCTGTCGGTTTCCGAGGCCGCGCTGTATCGCCATTTCGCGAGCAAGGCGCAGATGTTCGAAGGGCTGATCGGCTTCATCGAGCAGACCGTGTTCGGGCTGATCAACCAGATCACCACGCAGGAAGAGCACGGCCTGCGCCAGTTGCAGGCCATCGTGCGCATGCTGCTGACGTTTGCCGAGAAGAATCCCGGCATGACGCGCGTGCTGACCGGCGAGGCGCTGGTGGGCGAGCACGAGCGCCTGCAGGAGCGCATCAACCAGATGGTGGACCGCATCGAGGCATCGCTGCGCCAGTGCCTGAAGGTGGCCGTCTCGCAGGCCGCGTTTCCGGCCGATGCGGACGTGTCCGGGCGCGTGGCGCTGATCATGGCCGCTGTGCAAGGCCACTGGCACCGCTACGCGAAGAGCGGCTTCCGCAAGCTGCCGGCTGAAAGCATCGACGCGCAACTGCGCGTGCTGCTGGGGTGAAAACCGTGCAGGGCGCAGGGTCGTGAGCACGGCCCGCGCTTTGCACTATAATGTGCGGGTCGCGCCGATTTGATGACTGGCTTGCGGGCGCGCGGCAGCCTGGGGAGTGTCCCCGGGACGCCAATATAAATGCGGCTAAAGAGGTTGGGTCGGTGCCTCGCGAATGACGTGTGACAGATGATGTCGATGTCGTCCACGCTCCAGCACCGGCACGCGGGACACCGCGAAAAGCCCGACTTGGCTGCGAATCCAACGCATATGCCGGTCGGGTTTTTTTATGCCTGCCATTTGCGCGGGCCCGCTCAATGACCGATGTCGCCCCTCCCGCTGGTGTCCTCGACGTGCCGACCGATTCGGTTGGCGTCGTCACGCCCCAGCGACTGCATTTCGACGAGCCGCTGAAGCTCCGCAACGGCACCCAGCTCGCCGGCTATGACCTGATGGTCGAAACCTACGGCACGCTCAACGCCGCTCGCAGCAATGCCGTGCTGGTGTGCCACGCACTCAATGCCTCGCATCATGTGGCCGGCATCGCCGCGGACAATCCGCGTGATATCGGCTGGTGGGACAACATGGTGGGCCCCGGCAAGCCGCTCGATACCAACCGCTTCTTCGTGATCGGCGTGAACAACCTCGGGTCGTGTTTCGGCTCGACCGGGCCGATGAGCATCAACCCGGCCACGGGCCAGCCGTACGGCGCGCTGTTTCCCGTGGTGACGGTCGAGGACTGGGTCAACGCGCAGGCCCGCGTGGCCGATCACTTCGGCATCACGCAGTTCGCGGCGGTGATGGGTGGCAGCCTGGGCGGCATGCAGGCGCTGGCCTGGAGCCTGATGTATCCGGAGCGGCTGCGCCATTGCATCGTGGTGGCGTCCACGCCCAAGCTGTCGGCGCAGAACATTGCGTTCAACGAGGTGGCGCGCAGTTCGATCCTGTCGGACCCGGACTTCCACGGCGGCAACTATTACGCGCACAACGTGAAGCCGAAGCGCGGCCTGCGCGTGGCCCGGATGATCGGCCACATCACGTACCTGTCCGACGAGGACATGGCCGAGAAATTTGGCCGGACGCTCAAGGCCGAGGACATCCAGTTCTCGTTCGACGTCGAGTTCCAGGTGGAGAGTTACCTGCGATACCAGGGCGACAAGTTCGCCGAGTACTTCGACGCGAATACCTACCTGCTGATCACGCGGGCGCTGGATTACTTCGATCCTGCGCTGACATTCGACGGCGACCTGACGCGGGCCATGGCGCAGACCAGTTCCAATTTCCTGGTGGTGAGCTTCAGCACGGACTGGCGTTTTGCGCCGAACCGCAGCCGCGAGATCGTCAAGGCGCTGCTCGACAACAAGCGCCGCGTGTCGTATGCGGAGATCGATGCCCCGCACGGCCACGACGCCTTCCTGCTCGACGATCCGCGCTATCACAACCTGATGCGCGCCTACTACGAACGCATTGCCGAGGAGATCGGTGCATGAACGCCGCCACCAATCCCAATATCCTCGCGCTGCGCCCTGACTTCCGCGCCATCGCGCGCTGGATCGAACCCAACTCCAGCGTGCTCGATGCCGGCTGCGGCGACGGCAGCCTGCTGCGCGTGCTGCAGGACGAACTGGACGTGCATGCCTATGGCATCGAGATCCGCGACGAGGGCGTGCTGGCCTGCGCGCAGAAGGGTGTTCACGTAATCCAGCAGAACCTGGAGGGTGGACTGGCACTGTTCGAGGACAAAAGCTTCGACACGGTGATCCTGTCGCAGACGCTGCAGACCATCCACAACACGGCCCAGGTGCTGCGCGACACGCTGCGCGTGGGGCGCGAATGCATCGTCTCGTTCCCGAATTTCGGTTACTGGCCGCATCGGCTGTCGGTATTCCGGGGCCGCATGCCGGTGTCGGAGTCGCTGCCGTACCAGTGGTACAACACGCCGAACGTGCGCGTGCTGACCATTGGCGATTTCGAGGAACTGGCGCCCAAGGTCGGCCTGCGCGTGCTGGATCGCGTGGTGATGCACGAAGGCGTGACCGTCAACTGGGGCGTGAACTGGCGCGGCAGCCTGGCCGTGTATCGCGTCACGGCGGTGTGACGATGGCGTAACGGAAGGGGCGTGGCGTAGCGACTAGCTTGACGCAACCCTCTGGCGGGCATACCGTACGGATTCATCGAACGACCGTACTATTTTCTGCCATGACGCAAGCGCCCCTCCATCCGCTCGATCACGCCCTGCAACTCGAACCCGCCGGCGAACACCGCTACCTGGGCCATACGAGCCAGGCTTACTGGAACATGATCGGCCCGTTTGGCGGTGCCACGGCGGCCGTGATGCTGCAGGCGGCGCTCGCTCATCCCGAGCGGCTGGGCGACCCCAGCGCACTGACCGTCAACTTTGCCGGCCCGATTGCGGAAGGACCGTTCGAAGTGGTGGCGCGTCCGTCGCGCACCAATCGCTCGACCCAGCACTGGCACCTCGAACTCCTGCAGAACGGCGAGATCACGACCACCGGCAGCGCGGTGTTTGCGGTGCGGCGCGAGACCTGGAATTGCGGCGAGGCGAAGATGCCCGAGGTGCCGGCGGCTGAGGGGCTGCCGCGCATGGGTGGGTTTGCGCCGGTCAAGTGGATCGGCAGCTACGACATGCGCGCCGTGCGTGGCGCCAAGCCCAACGCAGCGGCGGGTACTGAAAACCCGGACAGCCTGACGCAATTCTGGATTCGCGACGAGCCGGCGCGCACGCCCGACTATGCAGCCATTGCGGCCCTGTGCGACGCCTTCTACCCGCGCATCTTTCTCAAGCGCGCCGGGTTTGTGCCCGCCGGCACGGTGTCACTGACCACTTATTTCCACGCCGATGCCGCCACGCTGGCCGCGCTCGGTGATCGCCATGTACTGGGCAGCGCCCAGGCGCGCGTGTTTCGGCAGGGGTTCTTTGACCAGACGGCGGAGATCTGGAGTCCGGAAGGCGAGTTGCTCGCCACCTCCCATCAAATCGTCTACTACAAAGAATAATCAGGCAGTGCGCGCGCCAGCCACCGGCTCTGGCTCGCGCGCCTGCGCCTCGTAGCGGTGGACCGTGCGGCGCATCGCCCAGAGCAGGACCACGCCGGGCACGGCGGCCACGACGGTGCCGAGGTAGAACGGCGCCCAGCCCCAGGCTTCCACCATGTAGCCCGAGGTGGGACCCACGTAGACGCGTCCGATCGATGCCAGCGCGGACAGCAGCGCGTACTGCGTGGCCGAGAATGACCGGTTGCACAGCGTCATCAGCAACGCCACGAACGCGGCGGTGCCCATGCCGCCACACAGGTTCTCGATGGCGATGGTCGCGCCCATCGACCACAGGTGGGGCGGCGTGACCGACAGCACCCAGTAGCCGAGGTTGGAGACCGCCTGCAGGATGCCGAACAGCATCAGCGAGCGGTACAGGCCGAGCCGCACCATCAGCGATCCGCCGAACAGTGCGCCGATGATCGTCGCGGCCAGCCCGAGCGTCTTGTTGACGATGCCGACCTCGCCCGGATCGAAGCCCAGCCCGCGGATCAGGAAGGTGGTGGACAGGCTGCCGGCAAAGGCGTCGCCAAGCTTGTAGAGCACGATCAGCAGCAGCAGCCACCACGCGCCCTGACGGCCGAAGAAATCGCGCAGCGGACCGAACACCGCTTCTTCAAGTGTGCGCGGCGCGCGCGCTGGCACATCGGGTTCCGGCGCCCAGGCCAATGTCAACAGGCCGATGCCCATCAGCCCGGCCATGCACAGGTACATGTTCGACCAGCCCAGCACCCGATCCGCCAGATACAGTGCGAGCCCGCCGGACACCAGCATTGCCAGCCGATAGCCGAGCACCTTGATGGCCGCACCGAGTCCGCGTTCGCTCGGTCGCAGCACGTCGGTGCTGTAGGCATCGAACACGATGTCTTGCGAGGCCGACAGGAAGGCCACCAGCGTAGCCAGTGCGGCCAGTGCCCAGAGCGCCTGCTGTGGCGGACAGAACGCCATGGCAGCGATGCTTGCCATGAGGCCGAGCTGGGTCAGCAGCAGCCAGCCGCGCCGCCGTCCGAGCAATGGCGGCGTATAGCGATCCATCAGCGGCGCCCACAGGAACTTGAAGATATAGGCTTGCCCGACCAGCGAGAAGAAGCCGATCGTCTTGATGTCGAGCCCTTCCACGGTCATCCACGCCTGCAACGTGCCGGAGGTCAGCGCCAGCGGCAGCCCCGAGGCGAAGCCGAGCGTGAGCATGGCGGCGAACCGGGGATTCCTGAAAAATTCGAGGTAAGTGAGGAGATTCATGTTGGGGAGGCGCAAAGGCTGGCGTGTATTATTGCATCACCCGTTCGCGCCGCCGCCACCTTTATCGTCCCCGACACCATGCGTCAGACCTGCTTGCGCGCCGCCCTGGCCGCTACGATTTTCGCGTTGGCGCTGCCTGCCATGGCACAGGGGGTGGCAGTGGTAGCCGCGCCCGACGACGGCGTGCGCGTGGAGCGCAACGACTCCCGCGTGCGGATGATCGTGCCGATGGAGGTGATCGACCAGCAGGCCGCCCGAGAGTACGAGCAGGTCCGGCAGGAAGCCATCGCCAAGAAAACCCTGCTCGGCGACGATCATCCCCAGGTGCAGCGCCTGCGCGAGATCGGCGTTCGCCTGCTGCCGCAGACCGTGCTCTGGAATCCGCGTGCCGGACGCTGGCCGTGGGAAATCAACGTGATCCGCTCGAAGCAGGTCAACGCCTTCTGCATGCCGGGCGGCAAGATGGCCGTCTATACCGGCCTGCTCGACGACCTCAAGCTGACCGATGACGAAGTGGCCATGGTGATGGGCCACGAGATCGCCCATGCGCTGGAGGAGCATGCCCGGCAGCGCGCAGCCCAGGCCGAGATCTCCAACCTGGGCGCCAACGTGGTGTCGCAACTGACTGGCTTCGGCAATCTCGGCAACATGGACATTGCCACGCGTGCCAAGGTGCTGTCGCTACGTTTCTCCCGCCGGGAGGAGACCGAGGCCGACCTGATCGGGATGGATATCGCCGCCCGCGCCGGCTACGACCCGCGCGCGGCCATCACGCTGTGGCGCAAGATGGGAACGGTGCTGCAGGCCGGGGACGAGTTCACGTCGACCCACCCGTCGGGCCGCAGCCGTATCGCCGTGCTCGAAGCCCACATGAACGAAGTGCTTCCGCTCTACGCGCAGGCCATGAGCATGCCGATGGACAAGCTGCCGATGCACCAGCCCAACATGGCCAACCTGGGCGGCGCCCCGGTGGATGCTGGCGACGAGGATCAGCGCAGTCCGCTGAAAAAGTAGGGCTCGGCCGCGCTCCATCGCCTGCGGCCACCCATGAAAAAACCGGCTCCTGGGAGCCGGTTTTTCTTTGCGCTGACGCCGTAGCGTCGACGGCTTCGTCAGGCTTTCAGGCCAGCGGCCTCGTCGGCACCGAGTCGCACGTTCATGCACTGCACCGCCGCGCCGGCGGCACCCTTGCCCAGGTTGTCCAGGCGGGCCACCAGGTTCAGGTTGTTCTCGTTGCCGAACACGAACAGGTCCACGCGGTTCGTGTCGTTGCTGGCCTGCACGTCGAAAAAGCCGTGGTCGAGGTTCTCGTCGGCATTGAACGGATGCACGCGAACGAACTGCTCGCCTTCGTAGTGCTTGCGGTAGATGTCGAGAATCGCCTCGGCATCGACCTTGCGCGACAGCAGCGACGGGAACACCGGCACCGTGACCGACAGGCCCTTGAGGAAGTTGCCGACGATCGGATTGAAGATCGGGGCCTGGGCCAGTCCGGCCTGCACGCGCATCTCGGGGAGATGCTTGTGCGAGAGACCCAGCGCGTACGGACGCGGGCTCATCAGCTTCGGGTTACCGCCCGCCTCGAACTCCGCAATCATCGACTTGCCGCCGCCGCTGTAGCCCGTCAGCGAGAATGCCGTGGCCGGGTAGTTGGCCGGCATCAGGCCCGCTTCCACCAGCGGACGCACCGCCATCACAAACGCGCTGGCGTGGCAGCCCGGCACCGCAATGCGGTTGCTGGCGCGGATCTTCTCGCGCTGCCCACGGGTCAGTTCGGGCAGGCCATAGGCCCAGTTGTCGGCCGTGCGGAACGCCGTGCTGGCGTCGATCACGCAGGTATCCGGGTTGGTCACCAGCGATACGGCCTCACGCGAGGCCACGTCCGGCAGGCAGAGGAACGACACGTCCGAGGCATTCAGAAAGCGTGCGCGTTCCTGCGGATCCTTGCGCTTGTCATCGGCAATGCGCAGCAGCTCGACATCGCTGCGACCCGAGAGATAGTCAAGCAGCCGGAGACCGGTGGTGCCTTCCTGACCATCGACGAACACTTTGAAAACCATGGCGGACTCACTCTGAAAAATGCAAATGCGAAAAGTCTCACATCCCTGGGGGGCGAGATATCCCGCATTGTAACGAGGTTGGAGGCGGGTCGCAGGGTTTACGCCGAATTGGGACGCACCCCGGAACTTCCCCTCAAAGTCATCACGGCGCCACTTTCTTCACAACGGAAAGTCGTAGTCGATCGACAGTGGTGCGTGGTCGCTGAACTTCTCGTCCTTGTAGATCGCGCAGCCCTTGGCGGTGGCGGCGATCTTCGCGGTGGCCAGGTGGTAATCGATACGCCACCCGACGTTCTTGGCGTAGGCCTGTCCGCGGTTGCTCCACCATGTGTACTGGTCGGGCCGGGGGTCGAGCTGGCGGAAGACGTCCACATAGCCGTGGCTGTCGAACAGAGCACCGATCCACGCGCGTTCTTCGGGCAGGAAGCCTGAGTTCTTCAGGTTGCCCTTCCAGTTCTTGATGTCGATTTCCTTGTGCGCGATGTTGACGTCGCCGCACAGCACGATCTCGCGGCCGGTGGCCTTCAGCGCCAGCAGGTGGGGCAGGAAGGCTTCCATGAAGCGGAATTTCGCGAGCTGGCGCTCCTCGCCGCTGGAGCCGGATGGCACATAGACCGAAATCACGGCCAGGTGCGGATACTGCACCTCGACGTAGCGGCCTTCGGCATCGAATTCGGCGCAGCCGAAGCCGGTGACCACGCGCTCGGGCTTGTGGCGTGTGTAGAGTCCGACACCGCTATAGCCCTTTTTCTCCGCGTAGTGGAAGAAGCCGTGGTAGCCATGTGGCGCCAGGAACGCCTCGGTCATGTCGGCTTCCTGAGCCTTGAGTTCCTGCACGCAGACCATGTCTGCGTCCTGCTTGCCCATCCACTCGAAGAAGCCTTTCTTGGAGGCCGAGCGGATGCCGTTGAGGTTGGCGCTGATAATCCGTAACATCTCGGGAAATTTTGAAAATCAGAGAGAAAAGAATGACGCAGCAGACCACGCCGGACGACCTCAGCCAGTCCTTTATCCGCTTTGCACTGGATGCGGGCGTGCTGTCCTTCGGCGAGTTCGTGACCAAGGCCGGACGCAAGTCGCCGTATTTCTTCAACGCCGGCCTGTTCAACCAGGGCGCCATGCTGGGCCAGGTGGCGCAATTCTACGCGAAGACCCTGCTGGACTCGGGCGTGGAGTTCGACGTGCTGTTCGGGCCGGCCTACAAGGGCATCACGCTGGCCTCGGCCACGGCGGTGGCGCTGGCCGGTATGGGACGTGACGTCGGGTTTGCCTACAACCGCAAGGAAGCCAAGGACCATGGCGAGGGCGGCACGCTGGTGGGCGCCAAGCTGCGCGGCAAGGTGGTGATCGTGGACGATGTGATCTCGGCGGGGACCTCGGTGCGCGAGTCGATGCAGATGATCCGGGCGGCGGGCGCCGAGCCGGCGGCCGTGCTGATCGCGCTGGACCGCATGGAGAAGAGCGGCACCGCCGACAACATCGGCACACATTCCGCCGTGCAGGACGTGCAGCGCGAATTCGGCGTGCCGGTGATCAATATCGCCTCGCTCAAGGATCTGCTGGCCTATCTGGATGCGTCGCAGGATCCCGCGCTCGGGAACTCCCGGGCCGCTGTGGCTGCCTACCGTGAGAAGTACGGCGTCTGACAGCACACAATACGACGGCCCCGCTTGGGGCCGTTTTCATTTCCAGGGATTCCAGGGAGGATGGGCGTGGCGAAGAAACGGCAGCAGGACGTGGCAGCGATCAAGGAACAGGTTGGCGCGCAGGTCGCACCGCCGCAGGATTCTTCCCCCGATGCCGCCACGCCGGCCAAGGCCAAACGCAGCGCGGCCAAAAGCGAACCGCTGCCGTTCGCGCATTGCGCGCCCGACGCGCCGCCGCACACCGGCCCGGCGCACGAAGCCTATGCCATCCGCGCGCTGGTGCTGCAGGGTGGCGGCGCGCTCGGCTCGTATCAAGCGGGTGTTTATCAGGGGTTGTCGGAAGGCGGCATCCATCCGAACTGGGTGGCGGGAATTTCCATCGGCGCACTGAATGCGGCCGTGATCGCCGGCAATCCGCCTGAAACACGTGTGGCGCAACTGCGCGCGTTCTGGGAGTACATCTGCGCCCAGCCGTGGTTGCCCGGTTTGCCGCTCGATCTGCTGACCGAGGCCGCGCCGATGTGGCCCGAGCCGATGCGTATCTGGTTCGATAGCGTCAACGCAGCGCGGGCATTGGTGGAGGGGCAACGCGGCTTCTTCACACCACGCGCCGTGACGGACCTCTGGGCGCGCCGCGACGATCCGGGCAGTGCCAGCTACTACGACACCGCGCCGCTCAAGGCCACGCTGGAGCGCTTTGTCGATTTCGACCGCGTGAACCGCTCGAAAGAGATGCGTGTCTCCGTGGGCGCGGTCAACGTGAAGACCGGCAACTTCGCCTACTTCGACAACACGCGCATGACGCTGCGGGCCGAGCATTTCATGGCATCGGGCGCCTTGCCGCCGGGCTTTCCGGCCGTGGAGATCGATGGCGAGTACTACTGGGATGGCGGCCTGGTGTCGAATACGCCCTTGCAGGAAGTGCTGGTGGCCCAGCCGCGCAAGGATGCGCTGATCTTTCAGGTCGATCTGTGGAGCGCGCGCGGCAAGCTGCCGCACAACCTGCTGGACGTGGCCGAGCGCCAGAAGGACATCCAGTATTCCAGCCGCACGCGGGCGATCACCGACGTCATGCGCGAGCAGCAGAACTATCGCCGCATGTTGAGCGAGGTGATGGCGCTGGTGCCACCTTCGAAGCGCGACGATCCGTGGTTCAAACGCGCGGCCGATCATGCCTGCGACGCGCGCCGCAACGTGATCCAGCTGATCTATCGTGACAAGTCATTCGAAGGCAGCGCCAAGGATTACCAGTTCGGTGTGCTGACGATGCACGAGCACTGGTCGAGCGGCCTCGACGATATCCGCGACACGCTCAAGCATCCGCACTGGCTCGCGATGCCCGGGCCGGAACGGCCCTTCGTCACGCATGACGTGCATCGCGGGAACGGGGATACCTGAGCATCAGGCTTACTCCACCACGAGCTTGGCCAGTTCCGGCTTCGGCGGCGGATACTCCGGCTTGAGCTGGGCGAAGACCGCGCGCAGGATCTCCGCCACCATCAGGTTGCGGTGCGTCTTGGAGTTGGCCGGCACGATATACCACGGATTGGCGGGCGTGGCCGTGGCGGCGATGGCCGCTTCATAGACGCGCTGGTACTCATTCCAGAACTTGCGTTCGGCCAGGTCCTGCGCGTCGAATTTCCAGTGCTTCTGCGGATCGCCGATACGCTGCTCCAACCGATCCTTCTGCTCGTCCTTCGATATGTGGAGAAAGCACTTGACGATGGTCGTGCCGGTCTCCGTGAGCATCTGCTCGAACGCGCGGATCTGCTGATAGCGCCGCGCGCATTCGGCATCGTCGATCCAGCCGTGCACGCGCGTGATCAGCACGTCCTCGTAATGGCTGCGGTTGAAGACGACGATTTCGCCCTTGCGCGGCACCTGCGCATGCACGCGCCACAGGTAGTCGCGCGCCAGTTCCTCGGCAGTCGGCGCCTTGAAGCTGACCACGCGTAGCCCGAGCGGATCGAAGCTGCGGAAGACACCGCGCACAGTGCCATCCTTGCCACTGGTATCCATGCCTTGCAGGATGACCAGCAGCTTGCGCGAGTGCTCGGCGTAGAAGATGTCCTGCTGCTTGTCGAGCCAGTCCGAGATTTCGGTTACACGCGCCTGGTCGATGGCCTTGGTGCTGCCAGAGAGTGGCTTGGACTTGGGATCGAAGGATTCCAGCTTGAAAGACTTGCCGGAGGTAATGCGGAAATCGTCCAGATTCATGGGCTCTCCGAGAACGGGGCCGGGCGGCCCCGCGTTCCTCATGACCTCCCGGAACGTGCGGGAGGCAAGCCCTCATGGTCAGGCAGGCAGCATGGCCAGGTCAATAGACCCTTCGAATACCGTCGTGGCCGGACCAGTCATCTGCACCGGCTGGCCCACGCCATCCCAGGCGATGGTCAGGTCGCCGCCATGCGTATGGACCTTGACCGGAGAGTCGAGCAGGCCACGATGGATGCCCGCCACCACCGCCGCGCAGGCGCCGGTGCCGCAGGCCAGCGTTTCACCGGCGCCGCGTTCGAATACGCGCAGCCGGATGGTCTGGCGGTTCACGATCTGCATGAAGCCGGCATTGACGCGATTCGGGAAGGTCTTGTGATGCTCGATCACGGGGCCATCCTGCAGCACCGGGAACTGTTCCACATCCTCGACGACCTGCACCGCATGCGGATTGCCCATCGATACGGCGGAGATCCATGCCGTACGGCCGTTGACCTCCAGGCCGTAGAGCGTGTCGCTGCCCTCGGTGCGCGTGGGCAGGCCGGCTGGCACGAACGGCACGCGGGCAGGCGTCAGTTCGGGCGCGCCCATGTCCACGGTCACCTGGCCGTCATCCTGCAGCGTCAGCGTGATGATGCCGTTCATGACTTCCACGCGCACCGTGCGCTTGTCGGTCATGCCCTTCTCGCTGACAAATCGCACGAAGCAGCGCGCGCCGTTGCCGCAGTGCTCCACCTCGCCGCCATCGTTATTGAAGATGCGGTAGCGGAAATCGACATCGTCGCGCTCGGATTTCTCGACGATCAGGATCTGGTCCGCGCCGATGCCGAAATGCCGGCTGGCCAGCGCGCGCCACTGGGCGTCGGTGAGGTCGAGCTTCTGGTGGATGCCGTCCAGCACGATGAAATCGTTGCCGGCGCCATGCATTTTGGTGAACTGGAGTTTCATGCTCGGCATTGTAATCAGTAGATGTCAGGTTCGCCGGGCGGCCGGTGCTTGAAGCGTTTGTGCACCCAGTAGTAATCCGCCACACGCGGGCGGATCGCGTCCTCGAAGAACTGGTTCATGCGGCGCGTATCTTCCGTGACGCTCTCGCCGGGATAGTTGTCCCAGGCCGGCAGAATGTGCAGCACATAGCCCTTGTAGTCGGGCAACTGCTCCGTGTAGATCGGCACCACCTGTGCGCCGGAGGCGCGGGCCAGGCGTGATACCACGGTCAGCGTCAGCGCCGGCGCGCCGAAAAACGGGATGAATTCGGAGTCGCGCGGGCCGAAATCCATGTCGGAGATCAGTTGAAGCGCCTCGCCTTGCTTGAGCACGCGCAGGATGCTACGCGCGCTGTCATTGCGCGAAATCATGTTGGCGCCAAAGCGCCCCCGCGCGACCTTGAGGAAGTTGTCGAACAGTTCGTTCTTCTGCACCGTGTACAGCGAGGCACCCGAGCGGCCCACAGTGTCGCGCAGATGCATCGTCAGGCGGATGGCACCGGCTTCGAGGCCGGATAGATGCGGCGTGACAAGAATGTGCGGCGTGCCGTCGAGCGCGGGAAGGTTGGCCTGATCGTCGATCTGCACGAGGCGGCGCATCTTGTCCTCTCCGCACGTCCAGAAAATGCCGCCTTCGGCCAGGCTGCGAAACACCTTGCGGAAGGTTTCGTGCGACATGGCTTCGATTTCCGCAGCAGATTTTTCCGGAAAGCACAGGCGCAGGTTGGCGCGTACGACCTCGCGGCGCGAACTGGGAATCCGGTACAGCAGGCTGCCCAGCGCCTCGCCGAAACGGGCGACAAAGGAATACGGAAGCTTGCCCAGCAAGGTCAGCAGACCGATACCGAGCGAGGTAAATATGCGGCTCATCAATGATTTTGGGTCGTGGTGTCGGGCGAAACTGGCGCGGAGGCCATCGTTGCCGGTGGCGGTTCGGCGCCACCTGGTTGCTTGTAGCGGTTATAGCCCCACAGGTACTGGGTCGGATCGATCTCGATCAAGTCTTCGATGGCGGCGTTGATCGTGGCCGATGCGGCGGCGGGGTCGTCGGGCAGCCTGCCGTTGTCGCCGAGCACGCGCACATGGCCGCGATAACCCTGCCCGTGCGGCAGCCGTTGCGCATAGATCATGACCACCGGTGCGCCGGTCAGTTGCTGCAAACGATGGACCAGCGTCATCGAATAAGCCGGCTTGCCATAGAACGGCGCCCAGGTGCCCTCACCACCACTCGGTACCTGATCGGGAAGAATGCCGAGGGCCTCGCCGCGCTTGAGCGCCTTGACCAGCATGCGCACGCCGCGCGGAGTGGCGGGCGCCATGGCCAGGTTGGGCCGGGTGCGCATGCGTTCCACAAACTCGCGCAGCCAGGGCTGGTGCGGCGGCTTGAACAGGCAGGTAATGGGACGGAGCCGGGCGTGCGAGAGCGGCAGGATCTCGAAACAGCCCAAGTGCGGCGTGGTGAGAATCAGGCCGTTGCCCTGACTCTGGAGCCGGTCCATCTCGGGCCAGAGGTGATCGTCGAAGCAATCGGTCCGCACGGTGATCGACTTGCGGCTCCAGAAATACGGCATCTCGACGATGAGGCGGCCAGTATGGCGCGCGGCCTCCGCGATCATGGCATCGGTGGCGTCGGGGTAGGCGTGGCGGAAGTTCTCCACGAGCCGCCGCCCATAGCGGCCGGGGAGCCGGGCCGCCAGCAGTCCCAGCGCGCCGCCAATGGCGTGCAGGACGCGCAGGGGCAAGCGGGAAATGAGCCAGAAGATAAAGGTCATGAGGGAGAAAGGGGAAATCGATCCCGGGATGAATCTTGTGTAATCGTCTCGTACATCACGTCGCGTGATCGGCAGGGCGCTGCCAAACTTCAGCCCTGAATCGAGCCGAATAACGTCCGGTATGGGCGCCTGCTTGCTCGATTGGACCCGATGCAGCATCCCCGGTCGCGGCGTATAATACCGCCCATCGCCGAGTTAACTGACAACTTGCGGGGCGATACCGCTCGATAAGAGTGGCCTAAATACCGCTAAAGCGTCGCCGCACGGTTTTCAGGGTGGCGCGCAATAGCCACATAGCCAACCTGGAGAACCTAGATCGTGTCGAACGATTTCCTCTTTACTTCGGAATCTGTCTCCGAAGGCCATCCCGATAAAGTAGCCGACCAGATTTCGGACGCCATCCTGGACGCCATCCTGGCTCAGGACAAGTATTCGCGTGTGGCTGCCGAGACGCTTTGCAACACCGGTCTGGTCGTGCTGGCGGGTGAAATCACCACGACTGCGAACGTCGACTACATCCAGGTCGCACGCGACACCATCAAGCGCATCGGCTACGACAACACCGACTACGGCATCGACTACAAGGGCTGCGCCGTGCTGGTGGCCTATGACAAGCAATCCCCGGACATCGCCCAGGGCGTGGATCGCGCCTCGGACGACTACCTGAACCAGGGTGCTGGCGACCAGGGCCTGATGTTCGGCTACGCCTGCGACGAGACCCCGGAACTGATGCCGTTCCCGATCTATTACTCGCACCGCCTGGTCGAGCGCCAGTCGCAACTGCGCCGTGACGGCCGCCTGCCCTGGCTGCGTCCGGATGCCAAGTCGCAAGTGACGGTGCGCTACGTGGACGGCCGTCCGCACAGCGTGGACACCGTGGTGCTGTCGACCCAGCATCACCCGGACGTCACGCAAGCCCAGATCCGCGAAGCCGTGATCGAGGAAATCATCAAGCCGGTGCTGCCGGCCGAGATGCTCAAGGAAACCAAGTTCCTGGTGAACCCGACCGGCCGTTTCGTGATTGGCGGCCCGCAAGGCGATTGCGGTCTGACCGGCCGCAAGATCATCGTCGATACGTACGGTGGTGCTTCGCCGCACGGCGGCGGCGCGTTCTCGGGCAAGGACCCGTCGAAGGTGGACCGCTCGGCGGCCTACGCTGCACGCTATGTGGCCAAGAACATCGTGGCCGCGGGCATTGCGCGCCAGTGTCAGGTGCAGGTCAGCTACGCCATCGGCGTGGCGCGTCCGATCAACGTGACCGTGTACACGGAAGGCACCGGCAAGATCTCCGACGAGAAGATTGCCGAACTGGTGCAGGAACACTTCGACCTGCGTCCGAAGGGCATCGTCCAGATGCTGGACCTGCTGCGCCCGATCTACGAGAAGACCGCTGCCTACGGCCACTTTGGGCGCGAAGAGCCGGAATTCTCGTGGGAAGCGACCGACAAGGCCGCCATCCTGCGCGCTGCCGCCGGCCTGTAAGTCTCCGGGCTCCGGCCCCACGAAAGAACCCCGCCGGTCCTTGCGGATCGCGCGGGGTTTTTTGTTGGTCTCGCATCACATGTTGGTGGGGCGTCAGGCGAGTTAGAATCCGGCCATCCCAAGAGAAACCGATCAAGCGGAATTGCCATGTCCCTGGACCTGATCCGTACCCAGCCCTATACCGAGTGGTCGCCCGAGGTGTCGCCGGAAACGCGTGCGACGCTGCGCCGCGAGCTGGAGCAGGGCGCCGTGCTGTATTTCCCGAATCTCGATTTCAAGTTTACGCCGGGCGAGGAGCGCTTTCTCGATCCGCGCTACTCGGATGGCAAGTCGAAGAACATCAACCTGCGCGCCAACGAGACGGCGGTGCGCGGCGCGGCAGGCACCGAACAGGACCTGACCGATCTGTACAACCTGATCCGCCGCTATGCGGAATCCAGCGAAGCACTGATCCACGCGCTGTTTCCCGAATACGCGGGACACATGACACGTGCGGGCACGTCGCTGCGCCCGAGCGAGATCGCCGGCCGGCCCGTGAGCTGGCGCAAGGACGATACGCGGCTGCACGTGGATTCGTTCCCGTCCAATCCGATGCTCGGCAAGCGCCTGCTGCGCGTGTTCCATAACATCGATCGCGAAGCCCCGCGCGTGTGGCGAGTGGGTGAGCCGTTCGGCGATTTCGCGAAGCATTTCGTGCCGAAGACGCATGGCATGTGGCCGGGCCAGGCATGGCTCATGAAGACGTTGCACATTACCAAGCGCACGCGCAGCGAGTACGACCATCGCATGCTGCAGCTGCACGATCTGGCCAAGGCCGATCTCGACTACCAGAAGTCCGTGCCGCAGCAGGAATTCCATTTCCCGCCAGGCGCCACGTGGATCGTGTTCAGCGATCAGTTGCTGCACGCGGCGATGCGCGGCAAGGCGATGATGGAACAGACGATCTATCTGGACCCGGCAGCAATCGGGGATCGCACGCATTCGCCGGAGGCGGTGTTGTCGCGGATGCTGGGGAGGCAGATGGTGGAGGCTTGAGTCTTTGCTATCCCGCCCGGTTTTTACTCCCCTCTCGCTTGGTTTTTACTCCCCTCTCCCGCAAGGCGGGAGAGGGGAGCAAACAATGGGGAAGAGCGAAGCGCTTACCCCATCAACATCTTCACCATCCGCTCGAACCGCTTTCCATACGGCGCCTTCAACAGCCCCGCGCCATTCAACCCCGCCTGATAAAACACCGGCTTGATCTTCGAGAACGTCTCGAAGCCGGCCTGTCCGTGATACGCGCCCATGCCGCTGGGGCCGACGCCGCCGAACGGCAGGTTGTCCTGGGCGATATGGAAGAGCGTGTCGTTGACGGTCACGCCGCCGGCCACAGTCTGGCGCATCACGTGGTCCACCACATCGCCGTTCTTGTCGAATACATACAGCGCCAGCGGGCGCGGGCGGGCGTTCACGAAGCCGATGGCGTCGTCGATGTTGCGGTACGTCACCACGGGCAGGATCGGCCCAAAAATCTCCTCCTGCATCGCCTGGGTATCGACGGGCACATCGGTCAGCAGCACGGGCGGCAGGCGGCGCGCGGCAGCATCGGGCGCGGCGTCGGTCAGCGGCACGACGCGCGCGCCGGAGCGGGCGGCGGACTCGATCATCTCGGCCAGGCGCGCAAAATGGCGCGGGCTGATGATGCTGGTGAAGTCGGGGTTGCGTGCGATGTCGGGATAGAGCCGGGCCACGCAGCGGCGCGCGGCTTCGACAAAGCGCTCCTGCTGGTCAGCCGGCACGAGCACGTAGTCAGGCGCGATGCAGGTCTGGCCGGCGTTGAGCAGCTTGCCGACCAGGATGCGTTCGACCGCCCGCTCGAAATCGGCACCCGGCCCGATGATGGCGGGCGATTTGCCGCCCAGTTCCAGCGTCACCGGTGTCAGGTTGGCGGCGGCGGCTTTCATCACGTGGTGGCCGACGTTGGTCGAACCCGTGAACAGCAGATGATCGAACGGCAGCGCGCTGAACGCAGCGGCTACCTGTGCATCGCCGTTGACGACAGTCACCTCGTCCGGCGCAAAGGTGGTCTGCACCAGTTTCGCGAACAACTCGGAAAACCGCGGTGTGAACTCCGATAACTTGATCATCGCCCGGTTGCCAGCCACGAGGGCGCCGGCCAGCGGACCGATCGCCAGGTAGAGCGGATAGTTCCACGGCACGACGATCCCGACCACGCCGAGTGGTTGCGGCATCAACCGCGATTTGGCTGGCAGGAACCAGAGCCCGGTCTTCACGCGACGCACGCGCATCCAGCGCTTGCCGTGGCGCAGCGCATCGTCGATGCCGGCCAGGCTCGGGAATACCTCCAGCAGCGCGGTTTCCTGACGGGGACGATTCGTGAAGTCGGCGCTAATTGCCGCGGCGATGGCTTCGTGGTTGTCGCGCACCAGCCGCTTGAGCCGCCGCAGCCGGTCTGCCCGGATTTCCCATGGCGGCGTCTGGTCGTGGCGCGAGGCGGCGCGCATGGCGTCGAACACCGTCGACATGGCGGGGACTTCTCTCATTGGCGCTGTCTCCTTCCTGGAATCGTGGGTCCGTGACGTCTGGTCCATGGGCCATCGGGCACCATAAGCCAGCCCGCCCGTTATATCAATGGAGGACTTCTCCCAAACGCCCCGGTCGGGCATTGGGTGGGGCAGCACGCCGATGCGGGGTTGCACTGCTTCACCAGCCGGATGGCAACGCCTACACTGGATTTTCGCGGCTGGCGTGCGCCGTGGCGTGACGGGGATACGGATGGAAACGACCTTTGACTATCTCGTCGTAGGGGCTGGATCGGCCGGCTGCGCGCTGGCGGGACGGCTGGCCGATAGCGGCAGCGACACCATCGCGCTGCTTGAGGCCGGCGGACACGACCATCATGTGCTGGTCCGCACACCTGCCGGACTCGCCGCCATGCTGCCGCGCGCCGGGGCGCGCAACTACGGCTTTCAGACCGTGCCGCAAACCGGACTCGACGGCCGGCGCGGCTATCAGCCCCGGGGGCGAGGGCTGGGCGGCAGTTCGTCGATCAACGCGATGATCTACACGCGCGGACGCCCCGCCGATTACGATGGCTGGGCTGCCAACGGCTGCGATGGCTGGTCGTGGGACGACGTGCTGCCGTACTTCCGCCGCGCCGAGGGCAACGAGCGCGTGGCCGGCCATGACGACGATCCGCTGCACGGCGGTACAGGTCCCCTCCATGTGAGCGACCTGCGTTCGCCCAATCCATTCGTCCAGCATTTCATCGACGCCGCGCAGCATGCGGGCATCGTGCGCAATGATGATTTCAATGGCGAGGAACAGGAGGGCGTGGGCTGGTATCAGGTTACGCAGCACAACGGCGAGCGATGGAATGCCGCACGCGCTTATCTGCATGGTGGCAATGCACGCGATCGTCGCAGCAACGGCGGGCGCCCGCATCTCCATGTGATGACCGATACGCAGGTGCTGCGCATCCTGTTCGAAGGGCGACGAGCAGTGGGTGTGCTGGTCTGGCGCGATGGCCAGGAGGTGGTGCTGCACGCGCGCCGCGAGGTCATCGTCTCGGCGGGTGCCTTTGGCTCGCCCCAGTTGCTGATGGCATCGGGCGTGGGACCCGCTGCGCATCTGCGCGAACACGGCATTGCCGTCGTGAACGACCTGGCCGGCGTGGGCGCGAACCTGCAGGACCATGTCGATATCGCCGTGCATCGGCGCGTGGCGGTGGCGGAGCTATTCGGCTTGTCGTTCGGTGGCGTGCGGCGGCTGATTGGCGAGACGTTGCGCTATCGGCGCGACCGCAGTGGCATGATGTCCTCGAACTTTGCCGAAGCGGGCGCATTTGTGCGTAGCCAGCAGGGCTTGCCCGAGCCGGACCTTCAGTTGCACTTCGTGGTGGGCATGGCCGACGACCACATGCGGCGGCTGCGCGCGGGCCATGGCTATTCGTGCCACGTCTGCCTGCTGCGGCCACGCAGCCGTGGCGAGGTGCGGCTGGCGTCGCCGGACATGCGCGACGCGCCGTTGATCGATCCGCGCTACCTGTCCGATCCGCAAGACATGGAGGATCTGCTGGCTGGGCTGCGCATCGTGCAGGAGATTCTGGCGCAACCGCCGCTGGCCGTGTTCGGCGGACGGGCGTTGCATGAAGAGGGAAGGGCGGCGGCGAGCGATCTGATCCGGCGGCACGCGGATACGATCTACCACCCGGTGGGCACTTGCCGCATGGGCATGGATGCGATGGCCGTGGTGGACCCGCAGTTGCGCGTGCGCGGCGTGGAGGGTTTGCGCGTGGTGGACGCGTCGATCATGCCAACGCTGATCGGCGGCAATACGAATGCGCCTGCCATCATGATTGGAGAGCGTGCGCATGATCTGATCCGGTTCGCGCCACATGTGACGTTGCGGATCAGGGAGGCGGCAGTGGCGGGGTAGCACGGTTCGTCTCCCGATGGTGTGTTCTCCCCTCTCCCGCTGTGCGGGAGAGGGGTTGGGGGAGAGGGTCGGAGGTTCTGCTTGCCGATGTGGGCAATTTGAACGGCTTGCCCTCTCCCCCGCCCCTCTCCCGCGCGCGGGAGAGGGGAGCAAACCGCGAGTAGTTGATGCGAGTTTCAACCCCGCATCTGAAACTGCCCCACCATCTCCCGCAACTTCCCGGCCTGTTCATCCAGCGATTGCGCGGCCGCTGCGGCTTCTTCCACGAGCGCGGCGTTCTGCTGCGTCACCTGATCCATCTGGCCTACTGCGTGACCCACTTGCTCGATGCCGGCGCTCTGTTCCTGCGATGCAGCGGAGATCTCGGCGATGATGTCCGAGACGCGTTTCACGGCCTGGCGGATCTCGTTCATCGTGTTGCCTACGCCATGCGCCTGCGCGGAGCCGGTGCGCACGGTGTCCACCGATGCTTCGATCAACTCCTTGATCTCCTTGGCCGCGCTAGACGAGCGTTGCGCGAGGCTGCGCACTTCGCCTGCCACCACCGCAAATCCGCGACCCTGCTCGCCTGCGCGCGCAGCTTCCACGGCAGCGTTCAGCGCCAGGATGTTGGTCTGGAATGCGATGCCTTCGATCAGGTTGGTGATGTCGGCGATGCGGTTCGAGCTGCCGCTGATCGCGCCCATCGTATCCACCATCTGCTGCACCACCTGGTTGCCTTCGTCGGCCACCAGCGCGGCGTTCGAGGCCAGCGAAGAAGCCTGACGGGCGTTCTCGGCGTTCTGGCGCACCGTGGCCGTGAGCTGCTCCATGCTCGATGCGGTTTCCTCCAGCGATGCGGCCTGCTCTTCGGTGCGCGACGAGAGATCGACGTTGCCTGCTGCAATCTGCGCGGCGGCCACACTCACCGAGTCGGTGGAGCGGCGCACTTCGCGCAGCGTGCCGCCCACGCGCTCGATCAGCGTGTTGAACGAGCGTGCCGTCAGGCCGATTTCATCGAGGCGATCCACGGGCGCGCGGTGATCGAGGTCGAGCGACTGGCTGACGTGTTCCAGCGTGCCCTGAATTTCCGCGAGGCTGGTGCGGATGCGCTGGAAAAGCGAATACGCGAGGAACGCGGTCACGGCGGTAGCCAGCACGATCACAATCCAGAACAGGCGCACGGAGGCATCGTACTGGGCCTTGTTGTGCGCCACGGCTTGCTCACCGAGCTTCGTGTTGTATTCCAGATGTTCGTCGAGCGCCTTGCGTACGGCGTTGGATGCCACGTTGAGGTCGCCGGACGTGATCATCTTCTGCGTGGCGGCAAAGTCGTTGGCGCGCGAGCGTTCAAGGTACGCCACGGTGGATTCGCGATAGCGCTTCATCGCATCGCGGTCTGCTTCGAGCAGCTTGCGGTCCGTGGGGTCGGAGATATTGTTGCGCTCGTATTTGGCGACCAGGTCGTCAAAGCGCTTGTTGCCGCGTTCGAACAGGGCTTCGGCTTCGGTCTTGGCGCCGGCGTCGTCGCTCATGGCGTGGCGATACAGCGCCACACGCACGGTATTGAGCGCACCACTGACATTGTTGAGGTCGCGCACGCTGGTGAGCGTGTTGTCGTTGAAGTATTCGAAGCGCTCTTCGGATTTCTTCATCTGCCAGATACCGCCAAGGCCGACAAAGAGAAGCGCAAATAATGACAGGGAGAACGTGAGAAGCAGGCGTTTGCTGATATTCATGAGAGGCTTTGGCGGCACACGTTACTTGGCGCGGACCGTCCCGTTGTGACGACTTGGTTTTCGCAGCGGGCAGACAGCCCGTCGCCACAACGTTTACGGCACAGGGTTCACTCATTTGAGGTATCAATCCCGCAATGCAGCAAAGCCCTGTGCGATGTTCGCCATCCTCTCTCTTCAATCTCTCCGCCTATGCCGGCCAGGTGCGATCGACAAGACGTTGCAATGTGCCGATATCGGCATCCAACGTGCCAAACACGCGACCATGCTGACGTCCCAGTCGGCTGGCGATAAAGACCTCGGCACTCTCGGCATCGCCATGCGCGATCATCAATGCCGCCTGTGCGGTGAGCACGAGTCCTTGCGCGAAACGTCGCGCGCTGGCTTCGAGCGTATCGGCGGGTGCGCGCAGCATGGCCTGCAGCGAAGCGAGTTCGGCGCGCACGGCAGCGTGACCGTTCGAGAGCCGCGCAAGATCCTGCAGGATCAGCGCACCATCGTTGGGTGTACGTTGCAGGGCGCGCAGCACGTCGAGGCACATGATGTTGCCCGAGCCTTCCCAGATCGAGTTGACCGGCGCCTCGCGATACAGCCTTGCCATCGGGCCTTCTTCCACATAGCCGTTGCCGCCCCAGACCTCCATCGCTTCGCCAGTGGCTTCGAGCGCGCGCTTGCAGATCCAGAACTTGGCGGCGGGTGTCATCACGCGCTTCCATGCAGCAGCCAGGGGATCGTCGTCGGCGTGTTCGAAGGCGTTGGCCAGCGCCATCATCATTTGGGTGGCGGCATCGGATTCGAGCGCGAGATCGGCCAGCACGTTGCGCATCAGCGGCTGATCCGCCAGCAACCTGCCAAAGGCCATGCGATGACGCGCATGATGAAGCGCCTGCACCAGCCCCGCGCGCAACAGCGCCGCGCTGCCGATCACGCAGTCGAGCCGCGTGTTGGTCGCCATCTCGATGATGGTGGGGATGCCGCGTCCTTCCTCGCCAATCAGGATGCCCGTGGCGCCCCGGAATTCCACTTCGCTGCTGGAGTTCGAACGATTGCCAAGCTTGTCCTTGAGGCGCTGGATCAGGATGGGATTCTTGCTGCCGTCGTCGCGCCAGCGTGGCACGAAGAAGCACGACAACGGCCCGTCTGCTGCGCCCATGCGCGCCACCACGAGGTGCGCATCGCACATCGGCGCCGAGAAAAACCACTTGTGACCGGTCAGCGCATATTCGGCGCCGCGCCCCTCGCCACGCACCGGCACGGCCACGGTAGCGTTGGCGCGCACATCGGAGCCGCCCTGTTTCTCGGTCATGCCCATGCCGATCATCACGGCGGACTTGTCGCGCCACGGCAGGTCGCGCGCGTCGTGCTCCTTCGTATAGAGACGCGATTCGAGATCGGCAAACAGCGCGGGTTCCTTGGCGAGTACCGGAATGCTCGCCAGCGTCATCGTGGTGGGGCACAGCGAACCGGATTCGACCTGCGCCTGGAGGAAGTAGCCAGCGGTGCGCGCTGCCCATACACCGGCGCGCGGTTGTGCAAACGGCAGCGCCTGCAACTGCTGGCTGCGCAGCAGCGTCAGCAACTGGTGCCAGGCGGGATGGAACGTGACCTGATCGATGCGCTCGCCGGTGCGGCTGTGCGTGTGCAGTTCAGGGGTGAAACGATTGGCATCGGCTGCCCAGGCTTGCACCTCCGGATCGCCAAGCCGTGTTCCATAGGTGGACAGCGCGTCGGCGTGCCAGTTGCCGCCCAGCCTGTCGAGCGCGGCGCGCAGGCCGGGATCGGACTCGAACAGGTTGTAGTGGACGAGATCGGGAACCTGGTTGGTCACGCGGTGGGTCTGCGCGTCGTTGAAATCTGCGATCCCTGCGGCGGATGTGGCGGTCATGACATCTCCTGGCACAGTCTGATTGCTGCGATGGGTGTATGGGTAACCTGCTGCGGGCCATGGTACGGCAACTCGCGCGTTCGCCATATCGAGGGTGCCCCGATGCACGGGCCCCGTTCGCGCATCATTGGGCACTCGCCATGCATCGTGCAGCGCAGCATGGGCGTTCGATACTTGCACGCACGACAGCTGCGACCGAATTTTGGGTGGCGCGGGGCAGGGCGTTGTGCTTAAATTCACCCCGTTGGATGAAACAGGGGTGCCGTCCGGATGGGCCGGGCGGCTGAGAGAGTCCCTTCGAACCCGATCCGGCTAGTACCGGCGTGGGAAGTTTCACGAAGAACCGAAAGTCTCCTGTCCCGCGGAATTTCCGCAACGGGACGCCGCCGCCGGCCATGCCGCGCGTTGCGGGCTCACAGGGCTCCTGGTTTCGTCCATCCCCGCAAAGAGAGGACGACACTCATGGCCCGTACCGCCCCTGCCGCTTCGTTTGAATCGCTCGAAAGCGATCTCGACCAGAAGTTCGCCTACCCGGCTTCCAGCAAGACCTATATCCCCGGCAGCCGCCCCGATATCCGCGTGCCGATGCGCACGATCCTGCAGACCGCCACGCGCACCGACAAGGGCGAGATGGGGAATCCGCCGATTCCCGTCTACGACACCTCGGGCCCGTACAGCGACCCGGACGTGCATATCGACCTGAAGGCCGGCCTGCCCGCCGTGCGCGAGCAGTGGATTGCCGAGCGCGGCGACACCGAGGTCCTGTCGGGCCTGTCGTCGGAATACGGCCTGGCGCGCGCCAACGATCCGGCCACCGCCCACCTGCGTTTTGCGCAACTGACGAATCCGCGCCGTGCCAAGGCCGGCGCGAACGTGTCGCAGATGCATTACGCACGCCGCGGCATCATCACGCCCGAGATGGAATACGTGGCGCTGCGCGAATCGCTGAACATGCAGGCGCTGTACGACAAGCCCGAGTACAAGGCGCTGCTGCGCCAGCATCCGGGCAACCCGCTGGGCGCGTCGCTGCCGATGCGTCCGGAAGACATGACGCCGGAGTTCGTGCGCCGTGAAGTGGCCGCCGGCCGCGCCATCATCCCCGCCAACATCAACCACACGGAACTGGAGCCGATGGCCATCGGCCGCA
>Ga0102591_1000145_pt1 | contig 169085 bp, 147 predicted proteins | sample AraplaCol_mCL_r2_2_FD_76860 | JGI IMG/M metagenome (GOLD analysis project Ga0102591, IMG submission 76860) | Arabidopsis root microbial communities from North Carolina, USA - plate scrape MF_Col_mCL_r2 (SPADES assembly) (version 2) | ecosystem: Host-associated > Plants > Roots > Endosphere... | reverse complement strand
CTTCATCATTCTCGGCACATCGATGGGCAGCGCGCTCACCCCCAAGACGCTGTACGACATCCAGCTCTGGCCGATGAGCTTTGTGATCCTGCTCGTTTCGGTGGCCGTCACCATGGCCGTCGGCGCCTGGTATCTCAGGCGCTTCCACGGCTGGGACGACGCGACGGCACGGCTGAGCTCGACGCCCGGCGCGCTCAGCGCCGTCCTGATCCTGGCGACCGGCACGCGGGCGAATTTCCCCGTCGTCGCGCTCTCCCAGACCTTGCGCCAGTTCGTGCTCATCAGCCTCGTGCCTGTCGCGATGATGATGGGCACGCCCGCCGTCGTCGCCCTCCCCCAGTCGACGGCGGGACCCTTCGACATGCTGCTGATGCTCGCCGGCGGTATCGCCGGCTCCTGGGTAGCGATGCGGCTGAAGGTGCCGGGGGGACGCCTGATCGGCGCCATGCTGGCAAGCAGCGTCCTGCATGTGCTGGGCTATGTCGATGGCCGGCTCGCGCCGTCGCTGCTGACCGCGGCCTATGTACTGATGGGCTGCGTCATCGGCTCGCGCTTCCGCGGCACCAGCCTCTCCACTTTGCGGGCTAAGCTCCTGCCGGCGCTCGGCTGCATCTTTGTTACCGTGGGCTTCTCCGTCGCCTTCGCCCTGCTCTGCCAGCATTTGCTCGGCCTGCCCTTCGCCGAGGTCTGGCTGGCCTATGCGCCCGGCGGCGTCGAGGCGATGACCGTCATGGCCTACGCCCTCAACCTCGAGCCCTCCTATGTCAGCGCCCATCACGTCATCCGGCTGCTGGCGCTGGTGCTGCTGAGCCCGCTCTGGACGGCCGCGATCATGCGCCCGCCCGCCGAGAAGACGACCTGACCTTCGCCGCCTTTCCATCAGCCGCCGCCAACCGAGAACCGCCATGACCCGCACCGACGACGACAGCTCCACCTTCTCCCGCCGTTCCGTCCTGACCCTGCTCGCCAGCAGCGCACTTGCCGGCGCCGCATTGCCCGCCTTCGCCGCCGAGAAGCCTGAGCTCTCCGCCATCGAGATCGGCGGCAACCGCGACCCGCAGCTCGGCGCTCAGATCATCGTCGCGCATCTGAAGGGTTACTTCAAAGAAGAGGGCGTCGACGTCACGGTGCGCTGGACCGACACCTCCGGCGACCTGCTGCCCCTGATGGCGAGCGGCTCCATCAACCTCGCCGGCCTCGGCATGGCGAACATAGCCAACCTGATCGCGCGCGGCGTTCCCGCCAAGGCGATCAGCGCGCTCTGCGACTATTCCGGCACGCAGGCGCTGGTGCTGCGCCCGGGGCTGAAGCTCAACGACCCCAAGGATCTCGCCGGCCGGAAATTCGCCGCGCCGACGACGAGCCCGCATGAGGTCGCCATCGCCGAGCTCGGCCAGCGCTACGGCTTCGACGCATCGACGGTGACGCTTGCGCGGATGCAGCCCTCGGAAGGCGTCGTCGCGGCGGCCCGCGGCGATGTCGACGGCGTTCTAACCTACCCGCCCTTCCTCGGGCGCATCCTCGACATGGGCGGCACGCTCTACTTCACAGGCAGCGCTACCTATTTCGACGGCAAGGAAACGCCGCTCGCGACCAAGGACCGGCTGCTCAACATCCGCTCGATCCTCGCCGGCAACGAGACATGGATGAAGGCCAACCCGAACACCACCTTCGCCGTCCTGCGGGCGGTGGCGCGCGCCAACGGCTTCATCGCCGCCAATCTCGACGAAACCTCCAAGATGCTGGCCTCGTTCCTGAAGTCGACGCCGGAGGTGATGCTCCAGTCGCTCAAGGCCAATGTCTATTCGCTGGCGATGGACGAAGGCCTGCTCGGCAGCATTACCTTCACCAGCGGCTGGCTGCAGAAGATCGGCCAGCTCAAGGCGCCGATCGACCCCGCCAAGACGCTCGATACGAGCTTCCTGGCCAAGTTCGACCCCAAGCTCGTGAGCATCACGGTCTGACGGACCTGCGCCCGGCGCCTGACGCCGGGCATTTTCCTTGCTTTGTCCCGCTGCCGGCCATGCCGGCAGGAACGGAGGATGACATGACCGATGTCGCGCAAATGGACGTCAGCGTCCTGGTCCGCGCCGCGCAGAACCGCAAGCGCAACAGCGAGCGGATCTACGCGGTGCTTCGCTATGCCTCGATCGCGCTGTTCTTCCTCGTCTGGTTCCTGGTGACTTGGCTCAACAACAACGTCCTGCGCCTCTACAACCCGATCCTGATCCCGACGCCGCTGCAGGTCGTCGCGGTCGGGATCGAGGCCTGGCAGAGCGGCGATCTGCTGAAGGATATCGGCGCGAGCTTTTATCGCGTCGTGCTCGGCTTCACGGTCGCGGCGGCTGCCGGCATCGGGCTAGGCGTTCTCATCGCCAAGATCCGGCTGGTCGAGAGCCTGGTCGAGCCGATCCTCGAAATGTTCCGCCCGGTGCCATCGCTGGCCTTCCTGCCGCTGCTCGTGCTCTGGTTCGGCATCGGCGAGACCTCGAAGATCGTCTTCATCGCCTATGCCACCTTCTTCCCGGTATTCACGGCCACGCGCCTCGGCATGCGCCAGATTGACCCCGTCCTCATCCGTGCCGCCCGCAGCCTCGGTGGCACGACGAGCGAGATCTTCCGGCACGTTGAACTGCCGGCGGCCTCACCCAGCATCCTGAGCGGCCTGCGCATGGGCTTCGGCATGGCCTTCTTCGTCATCGTCGCGGCGGAGTACATCGCAGCCGAGTCGGGCCTCGGCTACATGATCAACAACTCCCGCACCTATTTCGACGTGCCGCGCATGCTGCTCGGCGCCTTCGTCATCGGCCTCATCGGCTTCTGCATCAATATCGGGCTCAGCCGGCTCGAACGCAGGCTGCTGCGCTGGCAGCCCGGCGCGCGGCGCTGACCCGCGAGGCACTGGATATGAACCCGGCTCCCAAAATCCGCATCGAGAACGTCACCAAGATCTACGATACCGGCATGACGGCGCTCAGCCATGTCTCGCTGGAGATCGCGGAAGGCACCTTCATCTCCCTGCTCGGCCCCTCCGGCTGCGGCAAGTCCACCCTGCTCAACATGATCGCCGGCTTCGTCCAGAAGACCTCGGGGCGGATCGCCGTCGACGGGCGCGAGGTGCAGGGGCCGGGCGGCGACCGCGGCATGGTCTTCCAGGAATACGCGCTCTTCCCCTGGCTCACGGCATTGGAGAACGTCGCCTTCGGGCCGATGCTGAAGCGCGTCGCGAAGGCTGAACGGCTGGAGACCGCCGCGCATTATCTCGGCCTCGTCGGTCTCTCCAGTCATGCCGGCAAGTTCCCGTCCGAGCTCTCTGGCGGCATGAAGCAGCGCGTGGCGATCGCCCGCGCGCTCGCCAACGCCCCCTCCGTGCTGCTGATGGACGAGCCCTTCGGCGCGCTCGACGCCCACACCCGAGAGACGCTGCAGGACGAACTGCTCTCGATCTGGGAGAAGGACCGCAAGACGGTAGTCTTCGTCACGCACAGCGTCAGCGAGGCCGTCTTCCTCAGCGACCGTGTCGTGCTGATGGGCGCCAATCCCGGCCATGTGCGCGAGGTCTTCGACATCGACCTGCCCCGCCCGCGCCGGCGCGACACCGACGGCTTCGTCGCACTGGAGCGGCGCATCCACGCCATGATGCGCGACGAAGCTCCGGCCGCCGCCGCAGCAGCCTGATGCCGCTGACCCTGCCCTATTCGCCGATCGTCGAGCGCCCGCGCCTTACCTGGCCGGGCGGGGCACGGCTGGCGTTCTGGGTGGTGCCGAATATCGAGCACTACCAGTACCGCCCATCGGCGGAAGCGCGGCCCAATCCCTGGCCACGCATGCCGCATCCCGATATCGGCGCCTATGGCGTGCGGGACTACGGCAACCGGGTCGGCTTCGGGCGGATGATGCCGCTGCTGGCGCGCTACGGCTTCAAGGCTACTCTCTCGCTCAATATCGGCGTCTACGAACTCTTTCCCGAGATCATGGCTGCCTGCGAAGCCGGCGATCACGAGGTGATGTGCCATGGCCGCTTCAACACGGACCGGATGACGGGGCTCAATCGCGAAGAGCAGCGCGCCTATGTCGAGGATTGCCAGGCCACCTTCCAAGCGCTGACCGGGCGCAGCTTCCCCGGCTGGTTCTCGCCCGCGAACAGCGCCACGGCCGAGACGGCAGCAGCAGCAGCCGATGCCGGCATCTCCTACATCGTCGACTATTTCCACGACGACCAGCCAACGCTGCTGGCCGATGGGCGCATCGTCTGCCTGCCCTACAGCATGGATCTCAACGACGGCTGGAACTTCCGCTTCGCGATGGAGGCCGAGGACTTCGTCCGGGCGACCATCGACCAGTTCGAACAGCTCTATGCAGAGGGCGAGGAGCACGGGCGGGTGATGAGCCTGCCGCTCCATCCATACGTCTTCGGCCAGCCCCACCGCATCCGCCATCTCGAACGGCTCTTCGAGCATATCGCCGCGAAGGATGGCGTCTGGCACGCCACAGGCGGCGAGATCGCCGCCTGGTATCGCGACCGGATCGAGCCACGGCCTTGATGATCCATCCCCCTCCGCCGCGCGACGGCGAGCACGCTCTCTTCGCCGCCAGCAACATCGCCTCCCGCCCACAACTGCCTTGGCCCGCCGGTACGCGCGTGGCACTGCTCCTCGTCCTGCATCTCGAATGCATGGATTTCGACGCGCCGCCCGAAACCACCGCCGATCCGCGTTGGCGCGAGCGGGTCTGGCCCGACCCACGCCTGCAGAGCTGGTACGAATACGGCAACCGCGTCGCGATCTTCCGGGTTCTCGATCTGCTCGATCGGCTCGGCCTCAAGGCCACCGTCGCCGCCAATGCGCTGGCCTGCGAGCGCTATCCGTCACTCGTCGAACGCCTCGTCGCGCGCGGCTTCGAGATCGCGGCGCATGGCCCCGCAGCCAACCGCATGATCTCGGACAAGCTCGACGAAGCCGCCGAGCGCCAGCTGATCGGCGAAACCCTCGCACGCATCGAAGCCACGACCGGATCGAGGCCGCAAGGTTGGATCGCCCAGGATTTCGGCGAGTCCCCGGGCACGCCGAAGCTGCTCGCCGAGGCGGGACTACGCTATCTCGCCGATTGGCCGAACGACGACGAGCCCTATGCCATGGAAGGAGCCGGCGGCATCGTCAGCCTGCCCGCGGCCTACGAACTCGACGATCTGCGGCTGTTCATCGAGAGGCGACTGCAGGCGTGGCGCTATCCACCCCTGATCCGCGACGCCTTCGCCACGCTTTCGGCAGAGGGCGCGACTCGGCCACGGGTCCTGCCACTGTCGATCCACCCTTGGGTCTTCGGCGCGCCGCATCGGTTGCGCCATCTGGCCGAAGCCCTCACCTTCCTCGCCGGGCAAGACGGCCTCTGGAGCGCGCGGGCCCTCGATCTCGCCGCCTTGGCACAAAGCAGGACATGATGATGACCACGCCTCCCTGGCAGCTCTCCGCGACCGAACTGGCCGCGGCCTACCGTGCCGGCAGCCTGAAGCCCTCCGAGGCGCTGGCCTCGATCCTCGATCGCATCGCGGCGCTGGAACCGCGCCTCAACACCTTCGCCGTGCTCGATGCCGAAGGCACCAGCAAGGCGGCCGCCGACAGCGATGCGCGCTTCGCTCAGGCTAAACCGCTCGGCGCCTTCGACGGCATCCCCGTCAGCATCAAGGACAACATTCCGGTCGCCGGCCTGCGCTGTGCGTGGGGTAGCAAGCTCTACCTCGACGACGTTCCGGAGAAGGACGAGCTGCCGGTCGCGCGCCTGCGGGCTCAAGGAGCGGTCATCCTTGGCAAGACCAATGTCTCGGAATTTACGCTCGGCAAAGGCACCGTCCATACCGAGGCCTTCGGCACCACCCGCAATCCCTGGAACCCGGCGCTGACGACGGGCGCATCCTCGGGCGGTGCGGCCGCCGCTGTCGCGGCCGGCTTCGGCCCGGTCGCGCTCGGCACCGATGGTGGCGGCTCGATCCGGCGGCCTGCCGGCTATCAGGGTCTGGCCGGCATCAAGCCTTCGACCGGCCGTGTCGCGCGCGTCGACGGGCTGCCGATCATCCTGCATGATTTCGAGGTGATCGGGCCGCTCGCGCGCACGGTGGACGACCTCGCCATGACGCTCGCCGCCATCGAGGGGCCCGACCCGCGCGACCGGCTCTCGCTCGGCTTCTCGCCCGGCGCGCTCGCGCCGCTGGAGCGACCGCTGAAGGTCCTCTACGTCCCGCGCTTCGGCGACTGGACGGTCGAGGAACCGATCGCAGTATCTTGCGCCGCCGCTGCCCGGGGCCTCGCGGCGATGGCCTTCACCGTCGAGGAAGGCACTGCGCCCTTCGATCTTTCGCTATTCGAAACACATTGGCCGCTGATCGGCGGCGCCGGCCTCGCCTGGCTCCTGCGCGACACGGACTGGGAGGGCAAGATCGGCGACGCCTACCCGCCACTGATCGAGCGCGGCAATACAGCGAGCGCCGCCGAATACGTCGCGGCACTCGACGCCGCCCGCCGCATCTACGGACAGCTCACGGAGGCCTTCGAGCGCTACGACCTGATCATGACGCCCTCGGCCGGCGCGATGCCCTGGACGGCGGAAGAACCCGCGCCCGCCTATCACCGCGCCTTCACCGGCTTCGTCAACGCGGCCGGCCTCCCGGCGATCTGCCTACCGGCAACGCCCTCGCCCGACGGCATGCCGATCGGCTTCCAGCTCGTCGGCCCCTTCGCCAAGGATTGGTTGCTGCTGTCGGTGGGCAAGACCTTCGAGGCGGCCCATCCCTGGCGAGACCGGCGCCCTGCCTGCTAGGCGCAGCGTCGGATATCTGAGCATTCCTTGAGCGCACGGCCTGCCGAGGCGCGGCTTAGCCCGGATTCTTATGATGTCCGATGGCAGGCGATCAGCCTGTCGTCCATTGCCCGAAGAGCGGGCGCCACTGCCGAACAATCCGGCACGGCGATCGGGCAGCGCGGGTGGAAGGCGCAGCCTGGCGGCGGCGCGATCGGGCTCGGCACCTCGCCCGACATCGGCTTGCGCTCCCGGTTGGGCCGCTCGACATCCGGGATCGTGTCGAGCAGCAGGCGCGTATAGGGATGGCGCGGGCTGGAGAAGATCGCCTCGGCCGCGCCGCTCTCGACGAAGCGGCCGAGATACATGATCGCCAGCTGGTCCGACATATGGCGGACGACCGAGAGGTTGTGGCTGATGAAGAGATAGGTCAGCCCGAATTCCTTCTGCAGCCGCACCATCAGGTTGAGGATCTGTGCCTGCACCGAGACGTCGAGCGCCGAGGTCGGCTCGTCGCAGACCAGGAAATCGGCCTCGGTGGCGAGCGCCCGGGCGATCGAGATGCGTTGGCGCTGCCCACCAGAGAAGGCGTGCGGATAGCGCTCGGCATCGGCCCGTGACAGGCCGACGATTTCGAGGAGATCGCCGACGCGCTGGGCAACGGAAGCCTCGTCCTGACGCAGCCTCAATTCGCGGATCGGCTCTGCAATGACATCGCCGACGCGCCAGCGCGGGTTCAGCGAGGCGTAAGGGTCTTGGAAGATCATCTGCACCCGCGGCGGCCCGAAGCTGCCGTCGCTGCGGCGGATGTCATGGAAGCGCAGCGCGCCCTCGGTCGGCTTCTGCAGGCCGACGACCATGCGCGCCAGCGTCGATTTCCCGCAGCCGGATTCACCGACAATGCTGAAGGTGGTCCCGCGCTCCACGGCGAAGGAGACGTTCTCCACCGCGCGCAGGATACGCCGTGGCTGCTGCGACAGCAGCCGCGTCAGGGCCGGCGGCGAGACGTCGAAGCGGCAGGAGGCCGCGGAGACGGTGAGGATCGGGCTCGGCTCAGGCATGGGCCGGCTCCGTCAGCGGGAAATGACAGGCGGCGGCGTGGGATGCGCTTGGCAGGCCGGGCTTCATGTCACGGCAGAAGGGCTCGGCCCGGCCGCAGCGCGGGTTGAAGGCGCAACCCGCCGGAATGGCATTGAGCCGCGGCATGGCGCCGTCGATCTGGTGGAGCTCGCTGTGACGAGCATGAATGCTCGGGATCGAGGCCATCAGCCCCGCGGTGTAGGGGTGGCGCGGCCGGCGCGTCACCTCCTCCACCGGGCCGATCTCGACCACGTTCCCGGCATACATCACCGCGACGCGGTCGGCGGTTTCCGCGATCACACCCATATCGTGGGTGACGAGCATGATCGCCGTGCCATGCTCGCGGCAGAGCCGCTTCAGCAATGTCGTGATCTGGGCCTGGATGGAAACGTCGAGCGCCGTCGTCGGCTCATCGGCGATGATCAGGCTCGGCTCGGCACAGAGCGCGAGCGCGATGACGACGCGCTGGCGCATGCCGCCGGAGAACTGGTGCGGATACTGATCGATCCGCGTCTCGGCGGCCGGGATGCCGACCTCCTTCAAGAGCTGAAGCGCACGCCCCCTCGCCTCCGCGCGGCCGACAGGCAGATGGGTCGTGATCGTCTCGACGAGCTGCTCGCCGACAGTCAGCAGCGGGTGGAGCGAGGTCAGCGGATCCTGGAAGATCGCGCCGATCCGGCGGCCGCGCAGCTTGCGCATCGCCTCCGCCGGCAGGTTGTCGATGCGCTGGCCGTCGAGATGGATACTGCCGCCTGCGATCCGCCCCGGTGGATCGAGCAGACCGATCACGGCCGTGCCGGTCAGCGACTTGCCCGCTCCCGACTCGCCGACCACGCCGAGGATCTCGCCCGGCGCGATATCGAAGGAGACGCCGTCGAGCGCCGTCAGCGGACCATGTCGCCCGTCGAAGACGATGTGCAGGTCGCGGACGGAGAGCAGCGGCGCGTTCATGCGGGGCCTCCACTGCGCTCGATCGGATAGCTCGACGAGAAGATCTCGCTCATCGGCGGATGGTCGAGCGTGCGCTCGGGATAGCGCGCCATCACGCCCTCGAACTGGCGCTGGGCGCGGGCATTGTCCGCCGCTTCGTCAATGCCGGGAATGACGCGATCCTCCATGACGAAGCGGCCGTCGATCACCACCGTCGAGAAATCGCGGCCATGGCCGGTCAGCATCATGGTCTGGACCGGATCGATGACCTGTCCGCTATGGGGCCTGTCCAGCTCGAAGACGGTGATGTCGGCGCGCGCGCCCGGCTGAAGCCGGCCGAGATCGGGCCGGCGCAGCGCATCTGCCCCGCCGATGGTAGCGGCGTCGTAATAGCTTTCCGCACGCACGGCCGTGGTGCTGCCGGCCATGGTGCGGGCGAGGACCATGCCGAGTTGCAGGTTCATCACCATGTCGGGAGGGCTGGTGTCCGTACCCATGGCGATATTGAGCCCCATGGCACGGTAGCGGCCGAAATGGTCGATAGCGTTGCCGTGCCGGCCGGAGACCAGCGGACAATGGACGATGCTCGCTCCCGCGTCGCGGATGATCTCAAGATCGCGGCCGGGCCGGTCGATCTGGCGGCTGCCGGAAACGAAGGTGCCATGCGGCAGCAGGCAGCGCTCACTCAGGAAGTCCAGGCTCTGCAGCCATTCCGGCGGGCTGAGGCCGTGCTGCGACAGCACGAGCGCATATTCGATCTTCGATTGGCAGCAATGCAGCCGGATCGGGATGTCGAGATCCCGCGAGACGGCCGCCGTACGGCGCAGCAGTTCCGCAGTGGAGGTCTCGATGCGGTCCGGCGCCAGCATGGCGCGGATCAGCCCACCGGCCACTCCTTCATGGCGCTTCGCGAAATCGGCCGCCGCATCGAGCTCGGCAAGACCGCGCGGTTCGTCATAATGGGTGACGACGCGGCCATCCGCCTCGACGAGCTGGTTTCCGGTGCGATAGGCCGGGCCGAGATAGGCGCGCAAGCCCAGTGACGCGGCCGCTTCCGCTGCGTCCTCGAACTCCTCCACGGTCTCGCCCCAGGCGCGGTAGAACAGCGAGGCGATCGGCAGGGCCGTGGTGATGCCGTTGCGGATAAGGCTTGCGAAAGCGTGCTTCTTCTGGAAGGCCAGCTCCTCGCGCGAATACATCTCGTACGGACCCGCATCGAGATAGCTGCGCGGCCAGACCCTGCCCTTCTTCCAGGCCGGCTGGTTGTCATAGGCGAGGATCGTCGTGTCGAGATCGGCGAGCGCGTCGCAATCGACGAAGCCCGGCCCGATTAGCGCGTTGCCGTAGTCGATGCGACGGGCGACCTCGCCCGGAAAGCCGTGGCCGACGAAGACCACCGCACCATCCTCGAAGACGATCTCGCCATTCTCGTAGAGGCGATGGCGACCCTGCGCGTGGCCGAGCAGCCAGCGCGCCGTCATCAGGATGCGCCCCTCGGGGCGCCTGGCGGGCTGCTGCGTCACGGTGCCGTCCTGATCGAGACGCCGTCGCGGGCGACGATCTTGCCGCGTTTGACGACGCGGCGCTTGTGCGAGCGGGTCACGACCAGCTCGGCCAGGCTCTCGCCCGGCATGATGACGAGGTCCGCGGCCTTGCCTTCGGCGAGGCCGTAATCAGCGATCTCCATCACCGCGGCACCGCCCGTCGTGCAGACATCGAGACCGAGCTCGACCTCGTCGTCGCGGCGGAAATTGTTGCGCAGGCCGATGAACATCGCCCGCTCCACCATGTCGGCGTTGCCATAAGGTCCCCAGGTGTCGCGGATGCCGTCCGAGCCGGAGCAGACGCGGACGCCGGCATCCAGAAGCTTCTTGACGGGCGGCGCGGCACTCCGGGATGGCGCCGTCGTCATGATCGCGATGTCGAGCTCGGCAAGCTGCGCGATCAGCGGATCGACCAGCGCCAGATCGGGGCTGCCGAGGCAGAAGGCATGGCTGATCGTGACCTTGCCCTTCATGCCCAGCGCGCGGGTACGCTCGATGATGAGATCCATCGAGAAGGCGCCCATCTCGCCCGGCTCGTGCAGATGGATGTCAAGCGGCTTGCCGTAGGTCTGGCAGAGCCCGAAGATCGCATCGAGATGCCCTTTCGGATCGCGGTCGATGGCGCAGGGATCGAGCCCGCCGACGATCTCGCAGCCGGCCTTCATCGCCTCATCCATCAGCGCGAGCGTGCCCGGCCGGCGCAGCAGGCCCGATTGCGGGAAGGCGACGAGCTCGATGTCGACGATGTCGCAATACTCGTCGCGGGTCTTCATCACGCCCTCGACGCCCCACATGCCATGGTCGGTGTCGACATCGACATGGCTGCGGATATGGGTCGAGCCCATCAGCGAGGACTGGACGGTCTGGCGGGCCGACTGGCGCGCAGGATCCAGGTCGAGGCGCCGCTTGTTCAGGCGTTCGTTGTCGATCTTGTCGAGCAACTTCGGGCCAACCTCGTTGACGTACCAGGGCTGGCCCCAGAGGCTCTTGTCGAGATGGGTATGCGCCTCGACGAGGCCGGGGATGGCGATCTCGCCGCGGCCGTCCTCGACCGCGACACCGGCCGGCGCGGCGATGTCGTTCGCCATACGGGCGATGCGACCATTCTCGATCAGGATGTCGAGCGCCGGCCCGGCATTGGGGCGGACATTGCGGATCAGGAGGGAGGCGGTCATGGCAGGCGTGTCCTCGTGGTTTCTCGTGAGTGTCAGCGCAGCTTCGGATTCAGTGCGTCGCGCAGCCAGTCGCCGAGCAGATTGACGCTGAGTACGATCAGCCCGAGCTGCAGCGCCGGAAAGACGACGAGCCACCACGAGCCGGAGAACAGGTACTGGTTGCCGATGCGGATCAGCGTGCCGAGCGAAGGTTGAGTGATCGGCATGCCGACGCCGAGGAAGGAGAGCGTGGCCTCCGAGAGGATGGCGAGGCCGAGATTGAGCGTGGCGGCGACCATGACCGGCGTCAGCGTGTTCGGCAGGATGTGCCGGCGCATGATCCGCGACGACGCGACCTTATGATGCGCGCGGCCAGCACGTATTCCTTGCGGCGCTCGACCATGGTCGAGGCGCGCACCGTGCGGGCATATTGCACCCAGTTGGTCAGCGAGATCGAGACCACGAGCACGAGCGCCGCGAAGGGCTCACGCAGGGCCGGCGGCAGCAGCTCGCGGAAGATCGCGCTGACCAGGATCGCCATCAGCAGCGTCGGGATCGACAGCACCGTGTCGCCGAGCCGCATCAGCAGGTTGTCGATCCGGCCGCCATGAAAGCCGGCTGTCAGGCCGATGGTGACGCCGATCGCCATCGAGACGACGACGCTGGAAAATCCGATGATCAGCGAAATGCGCGTGCCGTAGAGGATCGCGGACAAGACGTCGCGGCCCTGCGGATCGGTGCCGAGCAGGAAGGGCCATTCGCCATCCGCGCTCCAGATCGGCGGGATCTCGGCCTTGTCGATGAAGATCTGGCTGAGGTCATAGGGGTTCTGCGGCGCGATCAATGGCGCCAGGAAGGCGCTCGCGACCAGCAGCCCGAGCACCAGCGCTGAGAGCCAGGCCGCCGGCGTGCGCCTGAAGCTCCAGCCGATATCGCTGTCGAGGAAGCGGTGCAGCCGGCCGCGGCGAGTGGCGTCAGCGGGCATTGGCGGCTCCCGAGATCGCGTCGTCGCGCAGGCGCGGATCGACGAAGGCATAGGCCAGGTCGACCAGCGTGTTGAGCGAGACGAAGATGAAGGAGACGACGATCAGATAGGCCGCCATCACCGGGATATCGACGAAGGTCACGGCCTGGACGAAGAGCAGCCCCATGCCCGGCCATTGGAAGACGGTCTCGGTCACCAGCGCGAAGGCGATCAGGTTGCCGATCTGGAGGCCGGTGACGGTGATGACCGGCATCAGGCAGTTGCGCAGCGCGTGGCGGAAATGGATGGCGCGCGGCTTGACGCCGCGCGCGCGGGCGAAGCGGATGAAATCGGTGCGCATCGTCTCCAGCATCTCGGCCCGCACCAGCCGCATCACCAGCGTGATCTGGAAGAGCGACAGCGTGATGCCGGGCAGGATCAGCGCGCGGAGGCCGGAGGGCGTCAGGAAGCCAGTGCTCCACCAGCCGAGCTGCACGACCTCGCCACGGCCGAAGGCCGGCAGCCATTGCAGCGTCACCGAGAACAGCAGGATGAGCAGGATGCCGACGGCGAAGCTCGGCAGCGAGACTCCGAGCACGGAAACGAACTGCAGTGCCTTGGCCGGCAGGCTGTCGCGCCGGATCGCGGTATAGACGCCGAGCGGGATGCCGACCGCCAGCGACAGGAAAGTCGCGACCAGCACGAGCTCGAACGTCGCTGGGAAACGCTCCGAGATCAGCGTGAAGACGTCCTGCTGATTGCGGAAGGAGATCCCGAAATCGCCGCGCAGCGCATTGCCGACGAAGGTCGCGAACTGCATCACGAAGCCCTTGTCGAGGCCGAGCCGCACCCGAAGCGCATCGCGCTGCGCCTGGCTCGCCTGCTCGTTCAGCATCAGCTCGACGGGATCGCCGACGAAGCGGAAGATCAGGAAAGCGAGGAAGGCGACCGCGAGCATGACGCCGGCCGCATTGAGCAGTCGCTTGAACAGGAAGGCCGGCATCGCGCGCTCCGTTCACGGGGGGGCAGCAGCCGGACCCGCGCGGACCCGGCCGGGAGAGACGGCTCACTTCATCATCGTCAGCCAGAGGCGCGGCTTGTTGTCCGAGGCCTGCACGGTCGAGACGACGGTCGAGCGCATCGCCCAGGCCATCGGCTGCTGGTGCATCGGGATGAAGAGATGCTCAGCCTTCGCGATCTTCAGCGCCTCCTTCATCATCGGGATTCGCTTGCTGTCGTCGAGCTCGACGCCGGCCTTGTCGATCAGCGCGTCGATGCGCGGATCTCCCCAGTTACCCCAATTGAACACGCCGCCGGTTCCGCTCTTCGAGCGCATCACCTGCACGAGCAGCGAATAGGCGTCGATCATCGGCTCGTTGGCCCAGCCGAAGGAGATCACGTCGAAATCGCCCTTCACGCGCTTCGGCGCCTGCTGGCTGCGCGGAGCCATGCTGAGATTGGGCTTGAGGCCGGCGCGCGACCACATCGAAGCGACCGCCTGGCAGAACTCCTCCTCGTTGACGAGGGAGTCGCTCTGGCAGTTCATCTGGAAGGAGAAGCCGTTCGGATAACCGGCTTCAGTGAGCAGCTTCTTGGCGCCGTTCAGGTCGAAGGGCAGCCGCTCATCCTGCGACGGCTCGTAACCCGGGATGGCGGGAGCGACGAGCGCGCCGGTGTTGCGCGAGAGGCCGCGCATCGCCCGCTTCTGGACGGCATCGATGTCGATGGCGCGATAGAGCGCCTCGCGCACCTTGATGTCCTTGAAGGGGTTCTTGTCCTTCACGTCGCTCTCGAAGAGCTTGTCCGTCAGGTTGAAGGCGAAGAAGACCGAGCGCAGCTCGTTGGTCTGCAGCACCTTGACGTCCGGCGAGGCGGACAGGCGCGGCAGATCCTGCAGCGGGGCGACGTTGGTGAAGTCGATCTCGCCGGAGAGCAGCGCCGCGACGCGCGTCGAGGACGAGGTGATCGGCGTGAACTCGATCGTGTCGATGTTGTGCTTGGGCTTGTCCCACCAGCTCGGGTTCTTCGCGAACACCGTCTTGGAGTCGGCACGACGGCTCTCGACGAAGAACGGGCCGGTGCCGTTGGCGTTGTCGGTCGCATAACCCTTCACGCCCTTGCCGGAATCGGTCGGCAGCAGCGAGTTGTTGGCCTCCATCCACTCCTTGTCGAAGATGAAGATGTTGGTGAGGTCGTTCAGCAGCAACGGATACGGGCCGTTGACCTCGATCTCGACCGTGTAATCGTCGATCTTCTTCGAGCTCTTATAGGCGGGCAGATTGCCCTTGAGCGGCGAGGTTTCGTGCGTCACCCGGGCCAGCGAGGCGATGACATCGTCCGCGGTGAACGGGTTGCCGTTATGGAACTTGACGCCCGGGCGCAGCTTGAAGCGCCAGACCGTCGGCGACACCGTCTCCCAGGATTCGGCCAGCGCCGGCTCGATCTTGAGATCGCCGGTGTAGCGCACCAGCCCCTCATAGACATGGTTCAGCACGGACAGGGTGAAAGTCTCGCCGAAGGAATAGGGATCGAGCGAGGCGATCTCGCGCGCCGCACCCCATTTCAGCGTCTTCGCCTCCGCTGTCCCGCCGAGTGCGAGAGCCGCAACGGCCGCCAATAGCCAATGCTTCTTCATCGATATCTCCTCTCGATGAGCTGTGGCGCTTTTTGCGCTCGTCCGGCTCGCACCCCTCGCGTTGCCGCTCTTTTAGCCGGAATGATGCTTCAGGCGGCATATCGCGTGCAATCGATAATCAATATTGCATACGATACATGGATCGTATTGTATGCCATTATTGAGCACAAGGGAAAAACTGGAGCGGAGCAGCGTCCCGTGGCATCGAGCGTGTCGAAACTCTCGGAACCAAGGCGAAGAACGGCCGTCATGTCGGAATCCCGTGCCCCAGGATTGCGCGCGCAATCGGTATACAGAGCGCTCCGGCGCGCGATCATCGAGCAGGCCTTGAAGCCCGGGACGAAACTGCCGGAGGATTCGATCGGCGAGCAGCTCGGCGTCAGCCGCACGCTCGTGCGCGAGGCCTTCGGGCGGCTCGCCATCGAGGGCCTCGTCGAGCTCAAGCCGAACAAGGGCGCCTCGGTCGCCTATCCGACACTGGAAGAAGCGCGCGACGTCTTCGACGTGCGCCGCGGCCTCGAACGGCTCGTCGCCGAGAACCTCGCCGGCCGTCTCACCAGCGCGCAGGCGGCGGAGCTGGAGGCTCATGTCCAGATGGAGGAAAGGGCTCACGGCCAGGACGGGCCGGAGTCGATACGGCTCTCGGGTGAGTTCCACATCAAGCTCGCGGAGATGACCGGCAACACGCTGCTGCTGCGCTACGTGCAGGAAACATCGTCGCGCTGCTCGCTGATCCTGGCGATCTATGGCCGGCCGCACTCCTCCGAATGCGCCGTCTCCGAGCACCGGCAACTGATCGAGGCGCTACGCGCGGGCGACGCCGCGCGGGCCATCGACCTCATGGACCGTCATCTGCGCGCCGTCGTCACACGCGCGCTGCTTACCCCGCGTGTCGAGCGCGACATCCGAGACGTGCTCGCACCCTACGCCCTCAGCGAAGGACTGACCCCATCGTGACCGCTCAGCCGGCCCTGCCACCCGGGACGCAAGAGACGCCCGGCATCGTCACCTTCGACTTCGCGGCGCTGACGCCGCGCGAGCGCTACAAGCTCCTGATCGGAGCGGTGGTGCCGCGTCCGATCGCGCTGGTGACGACGGTCGATGCGCAGGGCATCGTCAACGCTGCGCCCTTCTCCTTCTTCAATTGCCTCTCGGCCGATCCTGCGATCCTGGCACTCGGCGTGGAATACCGCCCGACCGGCGCGCAGAAGGATACCGGCCGCAACGTACGCGAGACCTTGGCCTTCACCGTCAACATCGTCTCCGACGCGCTGGTCGAAGGCATGAATGTCTGCGCGACGCCGTTCGAGCCGGGGACTGACGAGCTCGCTGAGGCCGGGCTGACCGCCATGCCCGGGGTCAAGGTGCCATGCCCCTGGATCGGCCAGGCGCCGGCGGCCTTCGAATGCCGCCACCACACCACGCTTGGCATCGGCAATTCGCGCGAGATCATCCTCGGCGAGGTCGTCTACGCTCATTTCCGCGCCGACACGGTCGACGCCCACAAGCTCTACGTCGATCCCGCTGCCCTCGATGCCATCGGCCGCATGGGCGGGCATGGCTATGCGACCACACGCGACTATTTCGACCTGTCGACCATGTCTCTCGATGCCTGGCGCGCAAACCCCGATCTGGCGAACGCCCGACGCTGAAGACGCAAGCACGGCCGAGCAAGCCAAGGAAGTTTACGGAGGCCCTTCCGGCGAAGCCGCCGGCTGAAGCTCGGCTTTTGGCCGCGTCGAGGGCCTCAGGCGCTCCCGCAGCGACTGGAAGAAGACATAGAGCGGCGGGATCACGAAGATGCCGATGAAGGATGCGGCGATCATGCCGCCGAACACCGGCGTTCCGACATCGCGGCGGGCAAGCTGCGATGCGCCGGTCGCGATCACCAGCGGGAACAGGCCGAGGATGAAGGCGAAGGACGTCATCATCACCGGGCGGAAACGTAGCCTGGCGCCTTCCGTCGCAGCTTCGTGCAGCGGCACGCCGCTCTCGCGCTGCTCCTTGGCGAACTCGACGATCAGGATGCCGTTCTTGGCCGCCAGACCGATCAGGACGATCATTCCGATCTGGGCGTAGACGTCGAGGGTCAGTCTCGCCAGGACGATGGCGGCGAACGAACCCAGGATGCCGATCGCGACCGATAGCAGCACCGGCACTGGAATCGTCCAGCTCTCGTAGAGCGCCACCAGGAACAGGAAGGCGAAGAGGATGGCGAAGGCCAGGATGATCGGCGTTTTGCCTTCCGCCCGCTTCTCCTGATAGGCGGTATCCGTCCATTCGCCGGAATAGCCGGGAGGCAGCACCTTCGCAGCGACCTGCTCCATCGCGTTCAGCGCTTCACCGGACGAAACGCCCGGAGCCGGGCCGCCCTGGACCGTCACCGCGCGCAGGTTGTTGTAGCGGATCAGCGCCGGCGGGCCGACGATGACGTGCACCTCGAGGAGGCTCCTCAGAGGTACCATCTGCCCATCGGCATTCCGGACATTGATGCGGTAGATGTCCTCCACCGATGCGCGATCCACGGCCTCGGCCTGCAGCTGGACCTGCCAGGTTCTACCGAACAGGTTCATATCATTGGCATAATAGCCGCCGAGCGAGGCCTGCAGGGCCTGGAAGACATCCTGAAGCTTGATGCCGAGGATCTCGACCTTGTTCCGGTCGATATCGAGATAGATCGACGGGCTCGTCGCCGAGAAGGTGCTGAACACACGCGACAGCCTCGGGTCCTGGTTGGCCGCGATGCTCAGGCCGCGGACAACCGGCGCCAGCTCCTTCGGGTCCCCGCCTCGAAGGTCTTCGAGGACATAGGTGAAGCCGCCGCCGGTTCCGAGACCGACGATCGGCGGCGGCGCCAGCGGAACCACGCTGCCTTGCTCGATCTGCGCGAATTTCGGCGCAAGGCGACGCATGATCGCCTGAACGGACTGGTCGGGCGACGCACGCTCCTCGAAGGATTTCAGCGAGACGACCATGAAGGCCGAATTCGACTGCGAATAGCTGTCGATGAAGTTGAGGCCGACGACCGAGGTGTAATCGGCGATCGCCTTCTCGTCCTTCAACAAGGCTTCCGCCTGCCTGACGACCTGCGAGGTTCGGCCGACGGCCGCGCCGTCTGGCAATTGCACGACGACGAAGAACGCGCCCTGGTCGTCCTCCGGCAAGAAGCCCGTCGGCGTGATGCGGGCGAGGCCACCGGTGGCGAAGGCCGCCACCGCGACGAGGACGAGCCCCAGGATCGAGAAGCGCACGATGCGCGCGACGACGGAGCCATAGCCATCGCGCACGCGGTCGATACCCCGCATGACATAGCCGAGCAGCCCGCGGCGCGGTCCATGGTGCGGCTTGAGCAGGACTCCGCACAGCGCCGGCGACAGGGTCAGCGCATTGATGGCCGAGAGCACCATCGCGACCACCACCGTGACAGCGAACTGGCGAAACAGCTCGCCGGCGATACCGGGGATGAAGGCGACCGGCACGAAGACCGACAGCAGCACCAGCGTGATCGCGATGATCGGAGCGGTGATTTCCCGCATCGCCAGCTTGGTGGCCTCCTTCGGCGTCAGGTCCGGGCGCTCCTCCATGACGCGCTCGACATTCTCGACCACGACGATGGCGTCATCGACGACGATGCCGATGGCCAGCACCACCGCGAGCAGGGAAACCGAATTGGCGGAGTAGCCGATCGCGTTGAGCACGATGAAGGCGCCGATTAGGCTCACGGGGACGGCGAGCGTCGGGATCAGCGTCGCACGGAAGCTGCCCAGAAACAGGAAGACGACGAGGACGACGAGGACGAAGGCTTCGATCAGGGTCTTCTTGACCTCATCGATCGTGGCCGTGATGAACGCGGTCGGATCGTAGGTGACCTTCCACTCCATGTCCTCCGGGAAGGACTTCGCCAGCTCGGTGACCCGGGCCCGCACCGCCTCCAGCGTCGCGATCGCATTCGCACCCGGAGACTGATAGAGCGCGACGACCGCCGCCGGCGACCCGTCGAGGCGCGTTTCGCGGTCGAGATTGGCCGCGCCGAGCTCCAGCCGCGCGACGTCCCCCAGCCTGAGCACCGAGCCGTCCGGATTGGTCCGCAGCACGATGTTGGAGAACTCCTCCGTCGAGGTCAGGCGCCCCTTCGTCTGGATGCTGAGCTGCAATTGCTGATCGTCGGCAATCGGCCGCCCGCCGATGCGGCCGACAGCGGCCTGCACATTCTGGGACTGGATCGCTGCGATCAGATCGCCGGTCGTCAGGTTGAGCCCGGTCAGCTGGTCCAGCTTGATCCAGGCCCGCATGGCGTAGTCCTGCGGTCCCCAGAGCGCGGCGTCGCCGACACCCGGCGTGCTCTTGATCCGGTCCAGCAGGTTGATCGTGACGTAGTTCGAGAGATAGAGCGGATCGTAGGTGCCCTTCGGCGAATGGAAGGCGATGACGCCGAGCAGGGCCGAGGACTTCTTCTTGACGGTCACGCCCTGGCGCTGGACGTCCTGAGGGAGCTTGGAGAGAGCGATCTGAACGCGGTTGTTGACGTTCACCGCATTGATGTCGGGATCGGTGCCGAGCTCGAACGAGCACAGAAGCGTGTAGCTGCCGTCATTGCCGCTGACGCTCTTCATGTACATCATCTTGTCGACACCGACCATCTGAGCCTCGATCGGCTGCGCGATGGTCGCGTCGACCACGTCGGATGACGCGCCCGGATAGGCGGTCGTAACCGAGACCTGCGGTGGAACGATATCCGGGTACTGCGCGACCGGTATCGTGAACAGGGACAGCAGGCCGGCGATCGTGGTGACGATCGCGATGACGATGGCGAGCCGGGGGCGATCGACGAAGACCGACGACAGCATGGCGTTCAGTTCCCCTTGACGTCGGGGGCAACCTCGCGGGCGCGGACCGAGACGCCCGGCCGGACGGCCTGCAAGCCCTGAACGATGATCTGTTCGCCGCCGTTCAGGCCGCTCGCGATGACAGCATCCGGTCCGTTTGTCGCCGAGATCTGGACGCGCTTGGTCACGGCCTTGCCGTTCTCGACAGCGAACACATAGGAACCACCCTGGTCCGCGATCAGCGCGCTTTGCGGCACGACCACCATTTCGCTCGGCTTATCGGAAACGATGTCGACCCGGACGAGCTGCCCATCCGTCAGCGCTCCCGTCGGGTTGGGAACCTTCGCTCGCACCAGGATCGTGTCGGTGCCCCGATCGACGGAATTGTTGACGAAGTCGATCTGGCCCCGCTGATCGTATTCGGTTCCATCCGAGAAACGGATCCTGACGCTCAAGGTCTTGGGGTCGATGTGCTTGCCGGCCTCGGCGGTCTTGAGGAACTCGCGCTGGCTGACCGGGAAGGTCAGGTACATCGGGTCCTGGCTGATGATCGTCGTCAGGACACCGCTATCGGGGCTGACCACATTGCCCTTGGTGACGTTGGTGAGGCTGATCCGGCCCGTGATCGGGGCGTTGATTTCGGTGTAGCCCAGATTGACCTTCGCCGTGTCGAGATCGGCCTGGCTGGTCATCATGGAGCCCGCCGTCTGCTGCTTCTGCGCCTGGGCCTGATCGCGCGCGACCACGGTGCCTGCGGCCTTGGCCAGAAGATCCTCAGCCCGCTGGAGCTGGATTTCAGCAAGGGCGTCCGCCGCCTTGGCGATCTCGAGCGCGCCCTGCGCCTTCTCGACGGCCGCCTGAAACAGGCTCTGCTCGATTCGGTAAAGCGGCGCCCCGGCCTGGACGATATCGCCCTCCTTGAACAGCACCTGCTCGAGGAAACCGGTCACGCGGGCACGGACATCGACCTTCTCGATGCCCGAGATTCGGCCCACGAAATTGGCGGTTTTCGCGACGGGCCTGCGCTCCACCTTCATGGTCGCGACGGGTATCGCGGGAGGCTCGGGCGATTGGGCAGCCGCAGGCGAGGCCAAAGCGAATGCGATTGCAATCCAGGAAGCTCTGCGCATCGACGCCTCGAACGCTGCGTTAGAAAGCCTTGCTACGTTACCAATATTCGCTCGCGAGAAAAGCCGCACGCGACATCTTCCGCATTCTGCCCTTCCTGAGTGTCATCGAGACGAAAAGACTGTTCGCAGTCCGGCCGCTTCTAAGTCTTCTTGTGGTCCGCCGTGCCCGGGGCATTGCTGCCGGCATTGCGCCCCTGCGTGATCAGCCGGGCGCTGTGCTGGCCGGAGATGAAGGTCCAGAACCAGCTCCAGGCGACGGCGACGCGGCTGCGCGCGCCGATCAGGAAGAAGATGTGGGCGATGCCCCAGAACCACCAGGCCAGCCAGCCGCGCAATTGCAGCCAGCCGAAATCCACCACCGCCGCGCTCTTGCCGATGGTGGCGAGATTGCCCTGATGGCGATAGCGGAACGGCGCGGGAGCGGGCTTTCCAGCCAACCGCGCGCCGATCACGTCAGCAACGTAGGCGCCCTGCTGCTTGGCGGCCGGCGCGATGCCGGGGATCGGCTTGCCATCGGCGGTCGGCACCGCGGCGGTGTCGCCGATGACGAAGATCTCGGGATGGCCGGGCGCATTCAGCTGTGCATCGACGATCGCCCGCCCTGCCCGATCGGCCGGGATATCCAGCCAGGCAGCGGCGGGAGATGCGGCGACGCCGGCCGCCCAGACAACCGTGCGGCAGCCGACGAACTCCTCGCCGATCGTCACCCCCTCCGAGCTGATCTCGGAGACCGGGCGGCCAAGCAGGATCTCGACGCCGAGCTTTTCCAGCGCCCGCCTCGCATAGTCCGAAAGCGGGTCGGGAAAGGCAGCAAGCACGCGCGGCCCGGCCTCGATCAGGAGGATGCGAGCCTCTCGCGTGTCGATATGGCGGAATTCCTGCCAGAGAATCTGCTTGGCGAGTTCGGCGATGATGCCGGCGAGCTCGACGCCGGTCGGCCCGGCGCCAATCACCGCGAAGGTCAGCAATGCCTGCCGGATCTCCGGGTCGGTCTCGCGTTCCGCCTTCTCGAAGGCCAGCAGCATCCGCCGCCGGATCGTGGTGGCGTCCTCCAGCGTCTTCAGCCCCGGCGCCAGCGCCTCCCACTCGTCGCGGCCGAAATAGGAGTGCCGTGCCCCCGTGGCGAGCACGAGCGTGTCATAGGGGATCGCCGACCCGTCATCGAGGAGAACCTGCCGGCCCTCCTTGTCGATGCCGGTGACCTCCCCCAGCAAAGTCGTCACGTCGGCTCGCTCCCGGAACAGCCGCCGGATCGGCCAGGCGATCTCGGAAGTGGCGAGAATGGTCGTCGCCACCTGATAGAGCAGCGGCTGGAAGAGATGGTGGTTGCGCTGGTCGATGAGTGTGATCTGCAGGCCCGCGACCTTGAGCTTGCGCACAAGCTGGAGCCCGCCGAAGCCTGCCCCGACAACGACAAGACGATGAGTATCGGGCGATCCTTGGTCGGCCATGGCTGATCGTCCCCGCGTCCTGCCATCCATCCCGCAGGTCGCAACGGCGCCCTCCGGTCGACCGACAGGAGGACAGCGTACGAGGTCCGAAGCAAGCGGAGTTTGTACGCAGGACCTGCCCAGGCCGATTGGCTCTCCGCCGGCCCTAGCCGCCAGAACCGCGCCCGGCAGCGATCTTGCCCTCCCGCCCGCGATCGAACCTGCCGAAGCCAAATGACGACAGATCGATCCGGCTCGCACCATCTAGTACGCGCTGGCTGACAGCCTCGCCGATCGCGGCCGAATGCTTGAAGCCATGCCCCGAACAGGGCGACACGACCAAGACGCGCTCGCTCTCCGGCCATTCATCGATGATGAAGCCACCATCCGGCGAGACGGTGTAGAGGCAGGTCTTGCGGCGCGAGGCATCGGCGCGCAACCCCTTCAGCCGCCCATCGATCGATCGCGCATAGAAGCTGCGCGACTCGCCCTCCTCGCTCGACCGGTCGAAAGCATCGGGATCGACGACGCGCGTCTTCTCACCATGGGCGAGCTTCACCGCGCCGTCCTTGGCCGGGAAGCCATAGAAGCCCTCCTCCGCGCCATGCCCATAGGACCAGATATAGACCGGTGCCTGCGCCCATTCGGGCGGAGCGGAAGGCTCCAGCTCGTACCAGTGCAGGATCTCGCGTGTCGGGCGCAGCAACGAGGCGACATGCGGGCCGAGCAGCCGGCCGGCCCAGGCGCCAGCGCTGACGACGACGCGCCCCGCCTGGATCGTCCCCTTGTCGGTCCTGATCTCGACATGATCGCCATGCGGAACGATCGCTTCGACCCGCGTGCCGAGCGCAAGCCGCGCGCCGGCCTCGGTGGCGAGGCGAAGCTGCGTTGCCACGCAGCGCTCAGGGTGCAGATAGCCGCCCTCGGGCTCGAAATAGACGCGGTCTTCCTCCCCAACGTTCAGCCAGGGATAGCGGCGGCGCGCCTCGGCAGGATCGATCAGCTCATGCCGGACACCGCTGCGCTGCGCGACAGTGCGTGTCCGCGTGACATAATCGGCGGCGCCGGGCTGCGAAGACTCGCTCGATATCGCCAGGAAGCCGACCTGCCCGAACAGGCTTTCGCCGGTGCGGCCCTCCAATTCCTTCCAGATCTCATGCGCGCGCCGGACCAGCGGCGCCAGCGCCGTTCCTTCCGCCACCGCAAGGCGCGTGACGCGCGTCTCGCCATGGCTCGAACCGAGCTCATGCGGCGGATGGAACTGATCGATGCCAAGGACGTCGGCCCCGCGCGAGGCAAGCTGGAACAGGGTGGCCGAGCCCATGGCTCCGAGACCGAGGACGACGATATCGGCTGTTTGCCGGGTCATGACGGTCATCGTCTCCATTGATCGATCATTCGCGCGGTACGAGCCCGCGATGGCAGGACTGCCGGCAATCGCGGCACGCTCAGTATCTTGGCAGACCGGCGGGATTCGTCTCTGGCTTTTCGAGGCGCTCCTCCTCCACGCCCCAGCGCTTGAGCGCGGCGCCGAAGCTGCCGTCCCGATAGGCGCCTTCGAGCGCGAGCGTGATCGCCTTGGCAAGCCCCGCGCCCTTGCGGGTCGCGACCGCGACGTCCGACCTCTCGGGCCAGCCCGCGCTCAGCACACCGACGCGCCTGATGTTCTTGTCGCGCTGCTGGATGAAGAGAAGCTGCGCATGCGGCTGCACGATCACGTCGGCACGACGCGAAGAGAGCGCCAGCAGGCGGCTTGCCTCGTCATCGAAGGCGATGAGTTCGATCGGCTTCAGCCCGGCAGCGACATTCTGCTTGCTCCATTCGAGGAGGATGCGCTCCTGATTGGTGCCGCCGCCGAGAACGATGGTGAGCCCAGCGGCATCCTTCGGTTCCGCGATGGTCTCGATCTTGCTGTCGGCCCGGACGAAGAAGCCATGCAGGCCAAGGCGATAGGTCGAGAAGTCGAACTTCTCCTTGCGCTGCTCGGTGACGCCGATGTTCGAGATCGCCGCGTCGTATTTGCCGGAGATCACGCCGAGCGGCCAATCCGCCCAAGGCGTCGGCACGAGCTTGAGCTTAAGGCCAAGGCTGTCGGCGATGAGCTGCGCAACATCCGGGTCTGCGCCGACGAGCGTCGCTGAATCGGTCGCATAGGTGGCCAGCGGCGGCGTGGTTGCGTTGGTCGCGACGGTCAGGACGCCGGGCTCGACGAATCTATGGTCCTTGGCGATCGCGGCGATCGCAGCCGGATTGGGCTGCGTGCGCGGCCGGCCAGGCTGCTCCGGGCTCAGATCATAGACGCTCTGCGCGCGAACGGGAGCGGCAACGGCGAGGATGGCGGCAACGGCCAGGGCCGCCCTGCGAGTGAACATGCATCTCTCCTGAAGAAGCGAGGCGCCTTCCTTCGGCGCCCCGCATCGCGTTTTGACGATCGAACGCGGTCTCAGCTCGTTTTCAGCTCTTGGGGAGACCGGGCGGGTTGCTGCGCGAGACGTCGATCGCTTCAGGCGCAAGGCCCCAGCGTGCCAGCGACTTCTGGTAGCTGCCATTCTTGATCTGCGCGTTGATCACGGCGGTGATCGCGTCGGCGAGACCGGCACCCTTCTTCGTCGTCACGGCGATCTCGGCGATTTCCGGCCAGCCGCCGGAGAAGGAACCGACGAGGCGCGTGGTGCCGGTCTGCGCGGATTTGAAGCCCAGCGTGCCGTTGGGCCCGAAATAGGCATCGGCACGGCCGGACTCCAGCGCCAGATAGAGCACGACATCGTCGTCGTAATACTGGACCTCGGTGGTCTTCAGGCCCTTGGCCCCGTTCGCCTTGATCCAGCGCAGCAGGATCTGCTCCTGGTTCGTGCCCGAGCCGACGATCACCTTGAGGCCGGCGACATCCTCCGGCTTGCTGATCTCCTTGATCGCGCTCTTGCTGCCGACATAGAAGCCGAGCTGGTCCTTGCGATAGGTCGAGAAGTCGAACTTCTCCTTGCGCTGCTCGGTAACGGTGATGTTCGAGATCGCCGCATCGTACTTGCCCGAGGTGACGCCCAGCGGCCAGTCGGCCCAGGCCACCTGCACCACCTCCAGTTCAAGCCCGAGCCCATCCGCAACGAGCCGCCCGATATCGGGCTCGGAGCCGACGATGATCCTCTGGTTATCGGTCGCGTTGATGCCGAACGGCAGGCGCTGACCGGTGGTGGCGATGGTCAGGGTGCCGGGCTTGGCGAGCTTTACGTCCTTCAGCAGCTTGACCGCTTCCGGCACGACCTCGGTACGCGGCTGGTCCTTCTGCACGGAGGTGAGGTCAAACTGCTGCTGCGCGAAAGCGAACGAGGGGGCAAGCGCAGCAAGGGCAACGAAGCCAAGCGCAGCGCGGCGCGGGATGGCGAAGGAATGCGTCATGGGGCATCAGCCTTTCGATCGTTGGGAAAACAAGGTCTTGGAGGAAGGATCAGAGAACCTTCGCGAGGAATTCCGCGGTGCGCGGGTGCTCCGGCGTGCTGAGTACCTTTTCAGGCAGGCCCGCCTCGACGATGCGGCCGGCATCCATGAAGACCACCGTGTCGGCGACCTCGCGGGCGAAGCCGATCTCATGGGTGACGATGACGAGGGTCGCACCGGAGCGGGCGAGCTCCTTGATCACCGCGAGCACCTCGCCGACGAGCTCCGGATCGAGCGCGGAGGTCGGTTCGTCGAAGAGCAGAGCCTTGGGCTTGAGCGCCAACGCTCGGGCAATGGCGACGCGCTGCTGCTGACCGCCGGAAAGCTGGCGCGGATAGGCGTTCACCTTGTCCGAGAGACCGACGCGGGCGAGCAGCTCGCGGGCGGACGCTTCAGCCTCTGCTCGCGATACGCCGCGAGCATTGATCGGCGCCTCGGCGATGTTCTCCAGCGCCGTCAGATGCGGGAACAGGTTGAAGTTCTGGAAGACCATGCCGACATCGACGCGCCGGCGCAGCACCTCGCTCTCCTTCAGCTCGTAGAGAAGCTCGCCCTCCTGCCGATAGCCGATGAGCTGGCCGTCCAGCGTGATGACGCCGCGGTCGAGCCGTTCAAGGTGATTGATCGAACGCAGCAGCGTCGACTTGCCCGAGCCCGAGGGGCCGATGATCGCGGTGACGGAGCCGGACGGCAGGGTCAGCGAGACGTCGTCGAGCACCCTCAGCTCGCCGAAGCTCTTCGCGACGTTGCGGATGGTGATCTCGCCGCCGCGGCGCCAGGCCAGCGGAGCGGGAGCAACCGGCTCGGCCGCGACGACAGGCGCCGCCGTGATGGGAGCAGCCTTCCTCGCCAGAAGACGCAGCAGCGGATCGAAGATCGAGGGCGGCAGATGGCGCAGCGCGCCACGGGCGTAATGGCGCTCGATCTGCGTCTGGATGACCGAGAGCGCGGTCAGGATCACGAGGTACCAGACCGTCGCCACCATCAGCAGCGGGATCACCTCCAGATTGCGGCGGTAGATCACCTGCACGGTGTAGAACAGCTCGGGCAGCGCCAGGATGTAGACGTTCGAGGTTCCCTTCGCGAGCCCGATGATATCGTTGAACGCCGTCGGGATGATCGAGCGCATCGCCTGCGGCAGCACGATCCGGAAGAACTGCCGCTGCCGCGGCAGGCCGAGCGCAGCGGCCGCCTCATGTTGGCCCTGATCGACCGACAGCAAACCGCCGCGGATGAACTCGGCCGAGAAGGCAGCCTGGTTCAGCGTCAGGCCCAGCACCGCCGCCATGAAGGGGCTGATGAGCTGCGTCGTCGGATAAGAGAAGAACGTCCAGCCGGTGAACGGTACGCCCAGCGAGACCGTCTCGTAGAGATAGCCGAGATTATTGAGGATCAAGAGCAGCACGATCAGCGGGATCGAACGGAACAGCCAGACGAAGGTCCACGACACACCCGCCAGCGGCGCCGAGCCCGACAGCCGCGCCAGCGCCAGAAGCGCGCCGATGGTGAAGCCGAAGAAGGCGCCCAGCACCGTCAGCAGCAGCGTGCGCCCAAGCCCCACCAGCACCGGCTCGGCGAAGAACCACTCGGCGAAGACATCCCAGCCCCAGCGCGGATTGCCGAGCACGGAGTTGACGACCGCGACGACGACGATGAGCGCGAAGGCGCCGCCGACGATGCGCCAAGGGTGGCGAGCCGGCACGATGCGCGATCCAGCCGCATCGAAACGGGTCAAGGAAACGGGCGCGGCGGCCGGGCGGCCGTCGACGGCGAGGGTCATGGCGATGTCCTCTTCAGGATGCAGGCTCAAGCAGAAACGGCGAAGGCCTCGGCAATGGGGCTTTCAGTTGCGGCCAGGCGCTTGCGGAACGGCAGGAGGCTGAACTGGGTGGAGTCGACGTTCAGGTCGAATTGCGGCTCGTAGCCGAGCGAGAGGTAGAGGCCGACGGCCTCCGGCTGGCGGCTGCCGGTCGTCAGGTAGAGATTGGCGTAGCCCTGCTGGAGTGCGAGGCGTTCGAGCTCGACGACGATGCGGGCCGCGAGGCCCTGCCGCCTCAGATCGCGGCGGGACCAGACGCGCTTGATCTCGGCCGTCCCCTCCTCGGCATGCGGCATGAAGGCGCCGCCGGCGATGGCCTCGCCATCGCGGAGAAGCAGAAGGAAATTCCCGCGCGGCGGCAGGAAAAGCTCCGGCGCATAGCGATGCAGCTCGACGACGGCCGGGTCGCGGCCGGGAACATCGCCATAGCGCCCGTCATATTCGCGGATGAGATCCTGCACCAAGGGCTGCGCCAGCGGGTCGATAGGGCTGGTCGAGAAGAAAACATCGGTGGGCGGCGGGATGCGAACCGGCGCATTCATCACGCCACCGTCCGCGACGCTGTGATCTCCTGCTGCGCGTAGCGGCTCGGCTTGAACGGCAGGCCGAGATGATCGCGTAGCGTGTCTCCGCTCAGTTCGCGACCGTAGCGCCCACGGGCTTCGAGTTCCGGGATCACCAGCTCGGCGAAGTCGTTCAAGCCCTCGGCGGTCACGGAGAAGCCGAGGATGAAGCCATCCGCCGCGCCGGCATCGATCCAGCGGATGATCTCGTCCGCCACATGGGCGCCGGTGCCGATGAAGTTGGGCTTGGGCGTCGCGACTTCGAGCGCCACTTCGCGCAGGGTCTGGCCCTTTTCCTGCGCCTTCTTCTTGATGCGATCGGTGGTGGAGCGGAAGCTGTTCTTGCCGAGTTCGCCGAGCTCGGGGAAAGGCGCATCGAGCGGATATTGCGAGAAGTCGTGATGATCGAAATAGCGGCCGAGATAGGCCAGCGCCTCGTCGATCGTCAGCAGGTTGCGGATGACCTCGTATTTGGCCTGCGCCTCCTCCGCCGTGCGACCGACGATGGGGCCGATGCCGGGGAAGATCTTCACGTCGTCGGCCCGGCGCCCATGCGCTATCGCCGCCGCGCGCACCTGATCGCGGAAGGCCTTCGTCTCGGCGATAGACGGCGAATGAGTGAAGACCGCATCGGCATATTTGCCGGCGAGTTTGATGCCGGCATCGGACGAGCCGGCCTGGAAGATCACCGTCTGGCCCTGCTTGGAGCGGCCGATATTGAGCGGGCCCTCCACCTGGAAGAAGCGGCCCTTGTGGTCGAGCCGATGCAGCTTCGCCGGATCGAAGAAGCGGCCCTTCTCACGGTCCCGCAGGACGGCGTCCTCGTCCCATGAATCCCAGAGGCCTTGCGTGACCTCGAGATATTCGTCGGCGATCTCGTAGCGCAACGCGTGCTCGGGATGCTGACGGCTGTAGTTCTTCGCCGAGCCCTCGAGCGGCGTGGTGACGACGTTCCAGCCCGCCCGTCCCTTCGAGATCAGGTCGAGCGAGGCGAACTGCCGCGCGACGGTGAAGGGGTCCGAATAGGAAGTCGATACTGTGCCGGCCAACCCGATCTTCGTCGTCGCGACCGCGAGCGCCGAAAGGATGGTCAGCGGCTCGAAGCGGTTGAGGAAATGCGGGATCGACTTCTCGTTGATGTAGAGGCCGTCCGCCACGAAGGCGAAGGTGATGCCCGCCGCTTCGGCCTTGCGGGCCGTATCGATGTAGAAATCGAGATTGACGCTGGCATCGGCCGGGCCGGAAGGGTGGCGCCAGGAATTCATGTGTCCACCGGCACCATGCAACATGATGCCGAATTTTACGGGCTTCGCGTTGGTCGCGGTCATCTGTGGCGTCTCGTCTGGTTTCGGTGAGCGATCAGGCTGCGGCACGCTGCGCGCCGGTGGCGATCAGCTCGATGGAGAGCCGCCGCGCGGCACCGTCGGGAACCGGGTTGTCGAGCACGAACTCCGTCACGCCGAAGCGCTCGGCCAGAGCATCGAGCTCGGCACGAACATCCTCGCCCGTGCCGGCGATGACGTGCGGATGCGTCTCGCGGATCGTGTACTGCGTGTCGCCCGCCTGGCGGGCGAAACTCTCGGCCTGCTCGCGGCTGCGCACATTCACCGCGCGCCCGTCCGACAGCGTCACCCGGAAGATCCGCGTCTCCCGCACCGCATCGCGCGCAGCGGCCGTGGAAGGGGCCGCGAAAGCATGCACCGCCAGTGCCGCAGAGTGGCCTCCGCCGGCGCGATAGGCGCCGAGGCTGGCCTCGATCAGCGCCGCATCGCCGTTGAAATGGCCGGCGAAGACGAATTCCCAGCCGAGCCGGGCCGCGAGCGCGCCGCTCTCCGGAGAACCGCCGAGCAGAATGCGCCGGGGCGCAACGCGCGGCAGCGGACGGGCGAGATCGCCGGTCAGATGTGCTTCCAGCTCCTCGGCCAGCGCGGCGAAATCGAGCGGCGCCGATTTGTCGAGGCGAGCCTGCAAAACCTCGGTGGTCTGGGGCAGTCCGCCGGGCGCCCTCCCCACCCCCAAATCGACGCGATCGGGCGCGAGCGCCGCCAGCAGCTTGAAGCTCTCGGCGACCTTGAGCGGGCTGTAGTGCTGCAGCATCACGCCGCCGGAGCCGACGCGGATACGGTCGGTCGAGGCCAGGATCCACGCGGCCAGAATCTCCGGCGCGACACCGGCGACCTCGCTGCTGCCATGATGCTCCGCGAGCCAGAAACGATGATAGCCCAGCCGCTCGGCTTGGCGCGCATAGGCAACGGAATCGGCCAGAGCGCGCTCCGGATCAGATCGCTCTGAAATCGGGCTCTTATCGAGAAGGCTCAGTAGATAAGTCATGATCGACTCCGTTGGCGCCTGTCGAAGGCGTCATCCGGCAAGTTTCGTGTCGACCAGCAGCCTGAGTGAAATAAAGATTGGCTCTTTGCTTATGCCGATCCGTCATAAGGCGGCGAAATGACAGGACGCTTCTCCGCCCGCTCTTCAGCACGCGAAGATCTTCTCCCGATACGCAGAAATTTGCGATGAATACCTCGCCGCCGTTTCGGCCTGTCGGGCTCGGAAAGACCTGCTAGCGCGGCCTGATAGGCCTGCCGGAGCCTCGACCCGTGCTATCCAGGCGGCGAACATTCCTGATCCTCGCGCCAAGGCGGACGTCTCGAGGGGGTTCGGCATGCACCGACAGGCCCTCGCGAGAGAATCCTGCATGCGTCGGCGGCGATCGAGCGCGGGATTCCTTCTTCAAACCCGAAGGACTTCGCAAAGACCCACTCGGTCACGCCCCCTATCATGCCGCGACAAGCTTTCGATCCAGGCAGCGCGTCGCTTCAGAGATGAACCTCCAACAATTTCGCATTCTTCAGGAAGCTGTCCGCAGCGGATACAACTTCACCGAGGCCGCCGCAGCGTTGAACACGTCGCAATCCGGCGTCTCGAAGCACATCAAGGATCTCGAGCTGGAACTCGGCGTCGAACTGTTCGAGCGGCGCGGCAAACGCATGCTGGGCCTGACCGAGGCGGGCCGCTCCGTCATCAGCTATGTCGAGCGCATTCTCGCCGACTCGATGAGCATCAAGCGCGTCACCGATCATCTGCGCGATCCGGCCTCGGGCGAGTTCGTAATCGCCACGACGCATACCCAGGCACGCTATGTCCTGCCCGGTGTCATCAAGAGGTTCCGCGAGGAGTTTCCGCGCGTCCGGCTCTCGCTCAAGCAGTGCGACCCCACCGAAATCGTCGCCCGCCTGCGGGAAGGGAGCGCGCATATCGGCATTGCGACCGAGAGCCTCTCGCAAGCCCCTGAACTCGTCGCCTTTCCCTATTATTCGTGGCGGCACATCGTCATCGCCGACAAGAATGATCCGCTCGCCGGCCGCGCCGACATAGGCCTCGCCGAGATCGCGGAACGACCGATCGTCACCTATGGCCAGGGCTTCACTGGGCGCCCGCTGGTCGATGCGGCCTTCCAGGACCGGGGCCTGACACCAGACATCGTCGTCTCCGCCATCGATTCCGACGTGATCAAATCCTATGTCGCGCTCGGGCTGGGCTTGGGCATCATCACCGAGGTTGCCTATGCTCCGGAGAGCGACCGGGATCTGGTCAAGATCGCCGAAGGGCTGTTCCCGGAAGCGACCTCCTACATCGCCGTGCCGCGCGGTCGCTTCCTTCCCGGCTACGCCCATCGCTTCATCGAATTGTGCCGGCCCGAGCTGGAGGCGTCGATTGTCCGGGCGGCCATCGGAGCAGAACCACGATGACGCTGCCAGGGCCGTTGCGGGTGGATTGCATATCGGCCGAAGCGGCCACGCCAGACTGGCAACGGGTAGAAAAATCCAACATCGTTCAGTTGAATAGAAACATATTCTGACAACACATCGAAAATAACGACACTTAGTTCCTTTCGATATCGACATGAATATCGCAGAATAGAATATACGATAATTGAATTTGACGCCTCGATTGGCAAAGTTATTTGCTGAATGCCGATTTGAGGGAACCGCAAGACGCCCTGAAATCCTTGACCATCAACATATGACAGCGCGGGTGGAACCGACCTGTCAGGTCGGGAGCCGAATGGAATGACGACATTGCACGCCGAATCTCCCGCTCGCTTCGACGAGCGGACCATCGTCGCACCCTCTGATCGTGAGGCCGCTTCCACGAACGACGTCATCGTCCAGTCGTCGCATCACGATGCGGCGGCGCAGCCGCTCGTCGAGGGCCTGATCCAGGAATATGACGGGCGCTACGGCGCAAACAGCCGCCCCGGCGGGGCGCGCTCCGAGCTATTCCGCTACCCCACTGAGGCCTTCTCGGCGCCGCTGGGCGATTTCATCCTGCTTCAGCGCGCGGGCAGGACCATCGCCGGCGGCGCCTTCATGAGCCATGACGACGAGACGGCCGAGCTCAAGCGCATCTGGACCCATGACGATTTCCGGCGCCAGGGGCTCGCCGAGCGCATCGTCGCCGAGCTCGAAGCGCGCGCCGCGGCATTGGGCTATACCCGCGCCTATCTCACCACGGGTTTTCGGCAGCCCGAGGCCACGGCGCTCTATCTCAAGCTCGGCTATCGCCCGCTCTTCGACGTCACGGCCGATCCGGCGCTTTATCGCTCGCTGCCCTTCGAAAAGCTGATCGGCACCGCGGCGGGGCAACCCGGAACGACTCCGATCTACCCGCCCACCGCCTCCCTCGAAGCGGCAACGGCACGGGTCGCCGTGCTGAAGCGCGAGCAGGAAGCGCTGATCCTGGCGCGACTGGCTGCCCATGGCGTCCGCGCCGCCTGAATGCCCGAGATCGGAAAGACGGACATGAGCAACATCAAGCCGCTCATTCTCGGTGTGGCGCTGGATGCCGGAGCGATCACCTATGGCCCAGCCGAAGGATGGCGCGATCGCTGGAGCACCTTGTTTGCCACACTCGACGGCGTGGCGGAATTCGCGACGATCGAGGACGGTTTCGCCCGGACAAGCGGGGACGGCCCGGACGCGACGCTTCTCGCCAATTGGCTGGCGCCCCGCGCTCCCCGGATCGGCCTTATCGCCGACGCAGCGCTGAACTTCGCCGAGCCCTTCCACGTCTCGACCGCGATCGCGACACTCGACTATGTCAGCGAAGGCCGGGCCGGACTTCTGGCCCAGCGTCTGCGAGGCGAACGCGTCAGTGAGGCGATCGCGGCGATCGGCGCCCTCGATGGCTTCCCACGCGCTGATGACGAGGCGCTCGACCAGGACGGCACTGACGCCATCGAAGTCATCCGGCGCCTGTGGGACAGCTGGGAAGACGACGCCGTGATCCGGGACCCCGAGACCCAGCGCTATCTGGACGGCGGCAAGCTGCACTACGTCGATTTCCGCAGCGATTCCTTCAAGATCCTCGGCCCTTCGATCACGCCGCGCCCACCGCAAGGGCAACCGGTCGTGGCGGCGCATTGGGCGAAGGGCACGGATTCAAGCCTCGCGCTCGCCGCCGACCTCGTCATCGTCCGGGTTGAAGACATCGCAGCCTTCCGCGCGCTTCCCGGCGCCACCGGCAAGCTGGTGATCGCCGAGATCGACGATACCGACAACCTCTTTGCAGCGGCTCGCGCGGCAGTCGTGGCTGGCGCAGGCGCCCTGCGTATCGCGCTCTCGGGCTCGCTGGAACAGGCGGCCCGCTTCGCATCGGACATCGCGCCGTCACTGCGGGCAGCCGGCCTCGTGCGCCCCTCGGCCGAAGGGCCGCTGCGCCAGCGCTTCGGGCTGCCGGCAACCCCCAACCGCTACGCTACCGCAGCCTGAGGACAGGGCCTGACGTCATGAGCAAGAAGCAGGTCATCCTCGGCGCGCAATTTCCCGGTGTGAATAATTTCACCGTCTGGAGCGACCCGCAGGCCGGAAGCCAGATTGCCTTCTCGTCCTTCCGGCGCTTCGCCGAGACCGTCGAGCGCGGCAAGTTCGATTTCATCTTCCTCGCCGAAGGCTTGCGCCTGCGCGAGCAGAAGGGGCGCTTTCACGAGCTCGATGTCGCCGGGCGTCCGAACACCTTGGCGGTCCTGACCGCCCTCGCCTCCGTCACACGGAATGTCGGCCTGATCGGGACGCTGACGACGACCTTCAACGAGCCCTACCCGCTCGCGCGCCAGCTCGCGACGCTGGACGTTCTCTCAGAAGGGCGCTCAGGCTGGAACGTCGTCACCTCGCCGGGCGCCTTCACCGGAGCCAATTTCCGGCGCGGCGATCATCTGCCCTTCGCGCAGCGCTATGAGCGCGCCCGCGAGTTCATCGAAACGGCGCGCAAGGTCTGGGCCGGCGGCGCCTTCGAGGCGCATACCAGGCATTTCGACCTGTCCGGCAAGAACGCCGTCGGACCCCTGCCTCAGGGCGCTCCGGTGATCGCGCAGGCCGGCGATTCCGACGAGGGGCGCGAGCTCGCCGCCAGCCATGCCGACCTGATCTATTCGCGCCACGGCACATTGGAGGAAGGACAGGCCTTCTATGCCGACGTGAAGGGGCGCCTCGCCAGATATGGCCGCAGCCCGGATTCCCTGAAGATCCTGCCCGGTGCCAATTTCGTGCTGGGCGACACGCAGGAGGAAGCCCAGGCCAACCATCGGGCGATCCGCCTCCAGCAGGTCAGCCCGAAGAGCGCCATCGTCTTCCTCGAGCAGGTCTGGAACCGCGACCTTTCGGCCTATGATCCCGATGGTCCGCTGCCGGAGGTCGAGCCCGACGTCGAAGCTCAGCTCGCCCAGGGCCGGGCCACTCGCTACGACCAGCGCCTGGAGACAGCGAAGGCCTGGCGACAACTGGCCGAGCGCGACGGCCTGAGCATCCGCGATCTCATCATCCGCGTGACGGAGCGCAAGCAGTTCATCGGTACCCCGCAGAGCGTGGCGCAAGAGATCGACCGCCATGTGCAGGAGAATGCGGCTGATGGCTTCGTCTTCGCCCCGCATCTGACGCCCGGCGGCTTCGACGTGTTTGTCGAGAAGGTGGTCCCGATCCTGCAGGAGCGCGGTGTGCTCCGGCGTGACTACGAAGCGGGGTCGCTACGCGCCAATCTCGGGCTAGCCGCCTGAATGCGAGCGAAGCAAATGAAGATGGAACAGCCCCCGGAACCCGGTGACAGCATGAATCGACAGCTCGGCCAGTTTGATGCCCGCGACATCCAGTCGGATGCCTTCAAGAGCGTCATGCGCAATGTCGCGGGCGCCGTCAGCATCGTGACGGCTTCTCATGGCGGCCTCCGCGCCGGCTTGACCGCCACCTCGCTCACTGCGCTCTCGGCCGAACCGCCGACCGTCATCGTCTGCGTCAACCGCGCCGCTTCCGCCTGGCCGACCATCGAAGCTGCCGGCCATTTCGCCATCAACGTGCTGGCGGCGCGGCACCAGAACATCGCCGACCGCTTCGCCGGCCGTGGCGGCCACAAGGGCGAGGCCCGCTTCGGCGAAGGCGATTGGGGCCGTCTCGTCACCGGCGCGCCGACGCTCGACGGAGCGCTCGCCGTGCTCGACTGCGAGACCGAGGAGGCGATCGAGCGGCACTCCCACACCATCCTGATCGGCCGCATCAGGGCGCTTCGCCACGCCCAGGGCGAGGGCGCCCTACTCTATTGGCGCGGCGTCTACGGCAAGCTCGACGAACCTCTGCAATACGGCGCCGGCATCTGAGCGGCTTGTCGATGGGGGCAATTGAGCTTGGCACTAGTTCCGCGCCGCGGCGGACGCCCCGCTCGGCTTCCTCTGCCTCGTCGACGCCAGCCGCGACCGCCCGGCCCTGCCGACGCTTGAGGAATTGGCCGAGCTGAAGGCCTCGCCGGAAATCGCGGCCCTTCTGGACGGCTGATCGGACGAAGACGCCAATCGACGAGCGCCTCGCCCGGCCCTACGGCTTCGCCCGCTGCAGCATGCCGAACAGATCGCGCGGATCGTCCGGGTCGGCAATCAGGTCGAGTTCCTGGAAGAAGCGGGTGCCGGCCAAGCGATCGCGCACATAGCGCAGCGCCGAGAAATCCTCGATGGCAAAGCCAACACCGTCGAACAGCGTGATCTGATCGGGGCCGCGGCGCCCCGGGGCCGCGCCAGTCAAAACCTGCCACAGCTCCGTCACCGGGAAATCCACCGGCATCTGCTGGATCTCGCCTTCGATGCGCGTCTGCGGCGTATATTCCACGAAGACGTCGGAGCGCAGCAGGATGTCGGGGTGCAGCTCCGTCTTGCCCGGGCAGTCGCCGCCGATCGCGTTAATATGGACGCCAGCGCCGATCATGTTGTCGGTCAGGATCGTCGCGAACTGCTTGTCGGCCGTACAAGTCGTGATGATCTGCACGCCCTCGACAGCCTCTTGCGTTGAAGCGCAGGGGATGCAGCGGAGGCCGAAGCCGGCAAGGTTTGCTGCGACCTTTTCGGTCGCGCGCGGATCGATGTCGTAGAGGCGGACGGTCTCGATCCCGCAGACCGACTTCATGGCGAGCGCCTGGAATTCCGCCTGCGCGCCATTCCCGATCAGCGCCAGCGTGCGCGCCTCCCTCGGTGCCAGATGGCGGGCGACCATGGCCGAGGTGGCTGCCGTTCGCAGCGCGGTCAGCAGGGTCATCTCCGTCAGCAGGACGGGGTAGCCGGAAGCCACATCGGCCAGCAGGCCGAAGGCCGTCACCGTCTGCCGCCCCTCAACGATGTTCTGCGGATGGCCGTTGACGTATTTGAAGCTGTAGATGTTGCCGTCCGAGGTCGGCATAAGCTCGATGACGCCCTCACGCGAATGGCTGGCGACGCGCGGCGTCTTATCGAAACTCTCCCAGCGCCGGAAATCGGCTTCGATCGCGTGAGCGAGCTCAGCCAGCGCGGTCTCGACGCCGAGGTGATGGACAAGGCGCATCATGTTCTCGACGCTGACGAAAGGCACCATGGCCTTGGCTGACGGAAGCGGCAGCAACATCGATGATCCCTGAAGCGAACGCGGTATCGCAAAGGCTACCGATCGGGAGCGCTGTCCGAAAGCGCAAGGATGTGCTATTTCCAGCACCGATTTGATCAATTTGCTCAACTGATTTGCGCGATATGTCCAGATCATCGGAACCCGAGAAACGCACGGCGCGATATGTGCCCGATGATCTGGACCGCCGGATCACGGCCCTTCTGCGCGCCGACGGCCGTGCCTCCCTCTCCAAGATCGCCGATACGCTCGGCGTCGCCCGCGGCACCGTTCAAAGCCGGCTGGAGCGCCTTCTGGAGACCGGAACGCTTCTGGGCTTCACCGCTCGCGTCCGGGAGGACTACGACGTCAATACCGTGCGCGCGGTGATGATGATCGAGGTCGTCGGCAAATCGACCACGCAGGTGATCCGCAAACTGCGCGGCATGACCGAGATCCACGCCCTGCACACCACGAACGGAAACTGGGATCTCGTCGCCGATATCCGGGCCGACAACCTGCAGGAGTTCGATCGCATCCTGCGCGAAATCCGCCTGATCGACGGCATAGCTAACAGCGAGACGAGCCTGCTGCTCAGTAGCGTCTAGCGAGGCGACCGGTCAGAACTCGTACGAAATCTTCAACTTGGCCTGGTGGCGCGAGAAATTGTCGAGATCGAGCCGCCGCCCGGGAGTGGCCTTCGAACTCCCTCCGACCTGGGTAGAGAAGGCTGCGGAGATCGAGACGTTCTCGCTCAGCTTCGCGTAGAGGGTCGGGCCGACGAAGATCGCGTGGCCCTCGAAGCGGTTCAATCCGAGCCCCGCATAGGATCGCAGATAGCGGAGCTCCCCGCCCAGGAAGACACTCGGCCTGACCTGAACAGCAAGAGCGCCCGATATCCCCAGGAGCGACGAACGCTCCGCCGACAGGCGACGGGCGGATGCGACGCAGGTCTCCAGAACGTCCTCATCCTCGACTTCGCCTGACGGGCAGGCTCCGGACGCTATCCCTTCCAGAGGCTCGCCTTCCGCATTGAACAGCGTTCGTCCGCGGGAGCGGAATTTCTCAAGCTCGTAGGTCAGGTTCACCGCGCCGAACAAGGTTTTCGGCACCAGCTCCGCATCGAGGACGATCCGCGCTTCGAGGCCGGCGCCACGACCGCGCTCGCCGCTATCTGCATCCCGCCAGTTGAGCGTGGGCTCGACGACGAAGGTCAGACCGACTGGAAACGTCGTCGAACGCTTGATGGCTTGCCATTTCAGCTCGGTCGAGATGCCGCTGAAGCCGCCGCCATTGCGATTGTCCAGCTCGGGCACATTGCGGATCGCATAGACGTTTCCTGTTGCGCCCAATTCGATGCTCAACCCTTCGATGAGTCCGAACGCCAAGGTGCTGGTCAGCGCGCTGGCCCGGTATCGGCCCATGCGCTTGCCAAACGCGCCTTGGTACTCGCCGGAGACCTCGACCTTGCCTTTCTCCAGGATGCTGCTGCCCTGCGTGAAACCGAACGTGTCTTCGGTTTCCGCGGCTTCGTCGTCGTCATCACCGGACTTGCGATCGGCCTCGCCGGAGCGGGCCTTGAGGACGCTGACGCAGTCGTCGAATTCGCGCTCGGCAGCCTCGCCTTCCGCCTTTCGGAGCTTGCGTTCGAGTTCGCCCCGGCCGGCAGGAGCAGCGCGCGCCAAAGAACTTCGGAGGCGATCGATGCCACTCAGGCACTCGCTTCGATCGTCCGCATAGGCCGGGATGGCGGCAAGGAGGGTGGTTGCAGTCGCGGTCAGGACAAGGCGCATAGGACCTCGCGAGGATTCGCTGCAGTGTCCCATTGATGGCCAGTTTTGAGCCCTAGGCGAGTAGAATTCGTACGAATGCCGCGGCGTCCACCCATTCGACCGGAGATTTCGATACTGAAAACTACTCTTCGCCGGTAAGGCCGGCGACCGCCTCTTCCTCCCCATCAGCCGCCTTCTGCGCGACGCCCTTCATGACCGCGACCGATTCCTCATAGATCCTGATCGCCTCGTTGATCCGAGCGAGCTCGTGCACCTCCTCGACGCCCCGCGGATTGTTCAGCAGATCGGTTGCCCGCTCCAGCGCGGCCAGATGTTCGGCTTCGTTGCGGATGAATTGCCGCATCTCAGGACCAGTGCGCGAAGGGCCCTTCCTCGCAGCGACGGATTAGCTTGCCGCTCGGAAGCCGAAAGACGCCCTCATCGACGGCCGCCACGCGCGTGCCATCGAGAAGCGTATATCGCGATATGCCGTCACGGCTTCTCCAGATCGCGACGATATAGCGATCGCCGCCCATATCCTCGCAGCGCTCGTGACAGCTCGGTATGGGCGCGCGCGACCGGCGCATTTCCATCTCTCGCGACGGCATGCTCAGTTCCTCGACGATATATCAGGCTGCGCCGTGCGGCAGGCGACGAACGAGTGCGTGAACCGGTCTTGCCAATATGTTCGCTCAAGCATGCGACAGCACTCCCGGACGCGACGCATAGATTCAATCCGGGCCAACGCGGCTTGTTCCACGAGGACAGACATCGGTGCGGACAGCTCGCCTCTGATGTCGCCCACCCCTTCGGACGACTATTCCCGCCCATTCTGTTGCAATAAGCTGTTGACAGGGTGGCCTGAGGAATTCCGCCGACGAAGCTTCCGATGCAACGGGGCCATCATCCCGTCCAACCGCGGCGGAGAGGGTTAAGGAGAGTACCAAATGAACAAGTTGCTGTTGGCGACGCTGTCTGCGTCCGCCCTCATGGCGGCGCAGCCGCTCGCAGCCAAGACGCTGATCTATTGCTCGGAGGGCAGCCCGGAGAATTTCGCGCCGAGCGTCAACACCACCGGCACGTCCTTCGACGCCAACACGCAGATCTACGACACGATCGTGCAGTTCGAGCGCGGCGGCACCAAGGTCCAGCCGGCGCTGGCCGAGAAATGGGACATCTCGGCGGACGGCCTGACCTATACCTTCCACCTGCGCAAAGGCGTGAAGTGGCACACGAACAAGAACTTCAAGCCGACGCGGGACTTCAATGCCGACGACGTGCTGTTTATGTTCGAGCGTCAGTGGAAGGAAGACAATCCGTTCTTCAAGGTCACTAGCTCGAACCACTCCTATTTCAACGACATGGGCATGCCGAAGCTGCTCAAGTCGGTCGAGAAGGTCGACGACTACACCGTCAAGATCACGCTGAACCAGCCTGAGGCGCCGTTCCTCGCCGATCTCGCCATGCAATATGCAAGCGTGCAGTCGAAGGAATACGCCGATGCCATGCTGAAGGCCGGCACGCCCGAGAAGCTCGATCAGGAGCCGGTCGGCACGGGCGCCTTCTATCTGGTGCAGTACCAGAAGGACGCCATCATCCGTTACAAGGCCTTCCCGGCCTATTGGGCGGGCAAGGCCCAGATCGACGATCTGATCTTCGCGATCACGCCGGATGCCTCGGTGCGCTGGGCCAAGCTCCAGAAGGGCGAATGCCACGTCATGCCGTATCCGAACCCGGCTGACCTCGACGCCATCCGCAAGGACGCGAATGTCCAGCTCTTGGACCAGCCCGGCCTGAACATCGGCTACCTCGCCTACAACACCACCAAGAAGCCCTTCGACGACGTCAAGGTGCGCCACGCCATCAACAAGGCGATCAACAAGCAGGCGATTATCGATGCCGTCTACCTGACCAGCGGTGTCGCGGCGATCAATCCGATCCCGCCGTCGCTCTGGTCCTACAACGACGCGGTCAAGGACGATCCCTTCGATCCGGAAGCCGCCAAGAAGGAGCTGGCCGAGGCCGGTTACCCGAACGGCTTCGAGATCGACCTCTGGGCCATGCCGGTGCAGCGCCCCTACAACCCCAATGCCAAGCGCATCGCCGAGCTGATGCAGGCCGACCTCGCCAAGGTCGGGGTCAAGGCCGAGATCAAGACCTTCGAATGGGGTGAGTACCGCAAGCGCTTGCAGGCGGGCGAGCACCAGACCGGCATGTTCGGCTGGACCGGCGACAATGGCGATCCGGACAACTTCCTGCACACGCTGCTCGGCTGCGATGCGGCCAAGAACAACGGCGGCAACGTCGCCAAGTTCTGCTACCAGCCCTTCGACGAGCTGGTGCGCAAGGCGAAGACGATCACCGACCAGGCCGAGCGCGAGAAGCTCTACAAACAAGCTCAGGTGATCTTCAAGGAGCAGTCCCCCTGGTTCACCATTGCGCACGCGGTGCAGCTGAAGCCCGTCCGCAAGGAAGTGAAGGACTTCAAGCTCTCGCCCTTCGGCCGTCACGTCTTCTACGGCGTCGACATCGCCAACTGAGCCGGCACGGCTGATGCATCGATAACGGATGCGGCCCGGTTGGGCCGCATCTTTTCAGGGCGGAAGACGACGAGGCAGCTCCGCCTCGCGCCAGATTCCGCTCCTTAAAGCGTTCGAGAGAATTGCCATGGCCGTTCGCGCATATACCGCTGCCCTCGCCCTCGGGCTGAGTGCCTTCCTGCTGCCCGCCGCAGCCAGCGCCCAGGCGCTTGTCGTCTGCACCGAGGCCAGCCCGGACTTCCTCAACCCGCAGTTCAGCAGCCAGAACACGGCCTATGACGTCGCCGCCCAGGTCTATGAGCGGCTGACGGCCACGGAACGCGGCGGCTCGCAGATCATCCCGAGCCTCGCCGAATCCTGGACCATCTCCGACGACGCGCTCACCTACACCTTCAAGCTGCGCAAGGGCGTGAAGTGGCATGCGAGCCGGACCTTCACGCCGACGCGTGAGCTCAATGCCGACGACGTGCTGTTCTCGTTCCAGCGCATGTCCGACGCGAACCACCCCTACAACAAGGTCGGCAGCGGCAATTATCAGTTCTTCACCGAGATCGTGAAGCCGAGCTTCAAGTCGATCGAGAAGCTCGACGACTACACGGTGAAACTCACCCTCTCCAAGCCGAACGCCCCGCTGCTCTCGGCTCTCTCGGTCGAGCCGATGTCGATCTTGTCGGCCGAGTATGCGGCCGCGATGAGCAAGGCGGGCACGCCGGAGCAGGTCGACCTCTCACCGATTGGCACCGGGCCGTTCTCCTTCGTTGCCTACCAGAAGGACGCGACGATCCGCTTCAAGGCGGTGCCGGACCACTGGACGAAGGCTGTCGGCAACCGTGATCGCATGGCGCTGGTGAGCGACCTGATCTTCGTCATCACGCCGGATGCCGCTGTCCGCTATGCCAAGGTGAAGTCCGGCGAATGCCAGATCGCGCGCTATCCCAATCCCGGCGATCTCGCTGCGATGAAGGCCGACGCCAACCTCAACCTCCTGCAGGGCAGCATCGCCGATCAGAGCTTCCTCGCCTTCAATCAACGCAAGAAGCCCTTCGACGACCAGCGCGTGCGCGAGGCTCTCGCTTACGCGACCAACATCCCGGCCATTCTCGACGCGGTCTACCAGGGCACCGGCAAGGCTGCCGCCGCCGCCGTGCCGCCAGCACTGTGGTCGCATGACGAGGGGCTGAAGCCCCGCGCCTACGACCCGGAGAAGGCGAAGGCGCTGCTCAAGGAGGCGGGTCTCCCCAACGGCTTCGAGACGACGCTGTGGGCGATCCCCGTGGTACGCGCCTATATGCCGAACGGTCGCCGCGCAGCTGAGCTGATCCAGGCCGACTGGGCCAAGATCGGCGTCAAGGCGACGATCCAGACCTTCGAATGGGGCGAGTACCTCAAGCGCGGCCGCGCCGGCGAGCATGAGGTCGGTATGTTCGGCTACACCTGGGACTATCCCGACCCGAGCCAGATCCTGCTCTCGGGCTGGACCTGCGAAGGCGTGAAGACCGGAGGCAATCGCGCTGGCTGGTGCAATCAGGAGGCTTCGGACGCGCTCGCCAAAGCGAACACGATCACCGACCAGGGCGAACGCACCAAGCTTTACAAGCGCTTCCAGGAGCTGTTCCACCAGGATGTGGCGGGGCTTCTCTTCGCCAATGCGCAGGCCTTCACGCCGGTGCGCAAGGAAGTGAAGGACTACAAGATCCACTTCTTCGGCGGGCAGCCGTTCTACGGCGTGTCGATCGCGAAGTAAGGCTCTGCGCGGCTGATCGCCCAGAGATGGAGCGAAATCGCGCCGGCGTCGCATTCATTGCTTCGCCGGCGCGTTTCTTGATCATATTGTTGCGCCAGGATGGATAAGGCTTTTCAGGTCTTTCAAATGGCGGCTGCACCGCGCCGCAGCAGCCGCACACCTGTCCCCGATTCTTCAGCGAGACCTTCTTGATCTTTCGTTCGATCTGGTGTTTGCGCTGCGCCGGATTTCGAACTTGAATAATACGACAAGACAAGACGCCGCGCGCAGCGCCATGCCCCGGCTGACAAGACTGGCAAAACCATGCTCCGCTTTATCCTGACCCGGGTCAGTCTCGTGATCCCGACCTTCATCGGGATCACCCTGCTCGCTTTCTTCCTCGTCCGCCTCGTGCCGGGAGACCCGATCGAGACCATGGCGGGCGAGCGCGGCATCGACCCGGCCCGCCACGCCCAGCTCGTCAAGGAATATGGCTTCGACCAGCCGCTCCTGACCCAGTACGGCGTCTATATCGAGCGTGTCCTGCAGGGCGATCTCGGCAAATCGATCGTGACGCGCGAGAACGTGCTCGCCGAGTTCAGCCAGCTCTTCCCGGCCACCATCGAGCTCGCGCTCTGCGCCATCATCATCGCACTCATGATCGGCCTCCCGGCCGGCATCATCGCCGCGGTGAAGCGCAACTCAATCTTCGACCATGGCGTGATGGGCATCTCGCTGACCGGCTATTCGATGCCGATCTTCTGGTGGGGCCTGCTGCTGATCCTGCTGTTCTCGGTGCAGCTCGGCCTCACCCCGGTTTCGGGCCGCATTGCGGTGCAATACTTCATCGAGCCGGTCACCGGCTTCCTGACCATCGACAGCCTGCTCGTCGGCGACATCGACGCCTTCTGGTCGGCGCTGTCGCATCTCGTCCTGCCGGCCATCGTGCTCGGCACCGTGCCGCTTGCCGTCATCGCCCGCATGACGCGCTCGGCGATGCTTGAGGTGCTCGGCGAGGACTATATCCGCACGGCGCGAGCCAAGGGCATGGCGCCGATCCGCGTCGTCGCGCTGCACGCGCTGCGCAATGCGTTGATCCCGGTCGTCACCGTCATCGGCCTGCAGGTCGGCACGCTCTTCACCGGCGCGATCCTGACCGAGACGATCTTCTCCTGGCCTGGAGTCGGCAAATGGCTGATCGAGGCGATCAGCCGGCGCGACTATCCCGTGCTGCAAGGCGGAACCCTGCTCCTGGGCATGGTCGTGATGAGCGTCAACCTGCTGGTCGACCTGCTCTACGGCCTGATCAACCCGCGCATCCGGCACGCCCGATGACCTGCTGCACGTTCACGCATTGCGCCCACCGGAGTTCGCGTCCATGAGCGCCGAAACCCTCGAAGCCCCCGCCGTCGCCGCTCCGAGCGGCACGCCGCCGCATCCGGCCCGCGAGTTCTGGACCTATTTCAGCGCCAATCGCGGCGCCGTGGCCGGGCTCGTCGTCATCGTGGTCGTGCTGCTCTGCGCGCTCTTCGCGCCGCTGCTCGCCCCGCACCATCCCGACCTGACCAACAACGCGGTCTTCCTCAAGCCGCCCTTCTGGCAGGAAGGCGGCTCGCTCTCCTACCCGCTCGGCACCGACGCGATCGGCCGCGACATCCTCTCGCGCCTCATCTTCGGCGCGCGGCTCTCGCTCGTCATCGGCATCGCCGTCGTCGCGCTCGCCATCGTCGTCGGCGTCGTGCTCGGCCTGATCGCAGGCTATTTCAAGGGCATCGCCGATATCGCGATCATGCGGTTCATGGACATCCTGATGACGATGCCGAGCCTGCTGCTGGCGATCGTCATCGTCGCCATCCTCGGCCCCGGCCTGATGAACGCGATGCTCGCCGTCGCCATCGTCGTGCTGCCGCATTATGTCCGCATCACCCGCGCCGCCGTCATCGCCGAGACCAGCAAGGACTATGTCGTCGCCGCCAAGGTCAGCGGGGCGCAGACGGTCCGGCTGATGTTCTCCGAGATCCTGCCGAACTGCGCCGCCCCGCTCATCGTGCAGGCGACGCTCGGCGTCTCCACTGCGATCCTCGATGCCGCGGCGCTCGGCTTCCTGGGCCTCGGCGCCCAGCCCCCAACCCCGGAATGGGGCACGATGCTCGCCGATGCGCGCGAATTCGTGCTGCGCGCCTGGTGGGTCGTCACCTTCCCGGGCCTCGCCATCCTCATCACCGTGCTCGCCTTCAACCTGCTGGGTGACGGCCTGCGCGATGCGCTCGACCCCAAGCTGAAGCGCTGATCCCATGCCATTGCTCGAAATCGAAAATCTCAGCGTCGAATTCCCCACTTCGCAGGGAACGCTGCGCGCCGTCGACCGCATCGACCTCACCCTCGACGAGGGCGAGGTGCTCGGCGTGGTCGGCGAATCCGGCTCCGGCAAGAGCGTCACCATGCTCGCGCTGATGGGTCTCGTCGGCTATCCCGGCCGCGTCCGCGCCGACAAGCTGCGCTTCGACGGCCGTGATCTCCTCACCATGTCCGCCCGTGAGCGCCGCCAGCTCACCGGCAAGGACGTGGCGATGATCTTCCAGGAGCCGAGCACCAGCCTGAACCCCTGCTTCACCATCGGCTTCCAGCTGGCCGAGACGCTGCGGAAACATGAGGGCATGGACCGCAAGGCCGCGAAGCGCCGGGCGATCGAGCTTCTGGAGCAAGTCGGCATTCCGGCCGCCGAGAGCCGCCTGAAGGCTTTCCCGCACCAGCTTTCCGGCGGCATGAACCAGCGCGTCATGATCGCCATGGCGATCGCCTGCAATCCGCGCCTCCTGATAGCCGACGAGCCGACCACGGCGCTCGATGTCACCATCCAGGCGCAGATCCTCGAATTGCTGATGACGCTGCAGCGCGAGCGCAACATGGCGTTGGTGCTCATCACCCACAACATGGGCGTCGTCGCCGAGACGGCGCAGCGCATCATGGTGATGTATGCCGGGCAGATCATGGAGGAACGCAAGGTCGACGCGCTCTTTGCCGACCCGCAGCACCCCTATTCCGCCGCCCTGCTCGCGGCCCTGCCGGAGCGCAGCGAGAATGCGACGCGCCTCGCGACCATCCCCGGCATGGTGCCGGGCCTGAACGACCGGCCGAAGGGCTGCCTGTTCAGCCCGCGCTGCGCCTATGCGACGGAGCACTCCCGCAACGTCCAGCCGGAGCTCCGCTCCTGGGCGGATGGACGCGTGCGCTGCCACTACCCGCTCGGCGACGCGAACCGGGACGCCGAGCGCGCCCGTGATGAAGGCCGCCTGGCGACGGAGGCGACGCGATGAGCAACCCCGTCATCGAAGCCCGCGAGCTCACGCAGGTCTATCCGGTCAAGCGCGGTCTGTTCCAGGCGCCGGCGCAGTTGCAGGCCGTGAACAAGGTCTCGTTCTCGGTCGAGGCCGGGCGGACGCTCGCCGTCGTCGGCGAATCCGGCTGCGGAAAATCGACCCTGGCGCGCATGGCGACGCTGATCGAGCCGCCGACCTCGGGCGTGCTCACGCTGGACGGGCTCGACGCCGTGAATCCCCCGGCGAGCGAGCGCAAGCGGCTGCGCCGCACGGTGCAGTTCGTCTTCCAGAACCCTTACGGCTCGCTCAATCCGCGCAAGAAGATCGGCACGATCCTCGAGGAGCCGCTGCTGATCAACACCACGCTCTCGAAGGCCGAGCGGACCGAGAAGGCCCGCGCCATGATGGCGAAGGTTGGCCTGCGCCCCGAGCATTACGCCCGCTACCCGCATATGTTCTCAGGTGGCCAGCGCCAGCGCATCGCAATCGCCCGCGCGCTGATCCTCTCGCCCAAGGTCGTGGTGGCGGACGAGCCGGTCTCGGCGCTCGACATCTCGATCCAGGCACAGGTGCTCAACCTGCTGGCCGATCTGCAGGACGAGCTCAAGCTCGCCTATCTCTTCATCTCGCATGATCTCAGCGTCGTCCGGCACATCGCCCATGACGTGATGGTCATGTATCTCGGCAATGCCATCGAGCATGGGCCAAAGGAGCGCATCTACGCCCGCCCGCTCCACCCCTATACGCAAGCGCTGCTGGCCGCGACGCCGCGCGTCGGCGGGGAGAAGCGCGAGCGCACCGTCCTGCGGGGCGAGCTACCCTCACCGCTCAACCCGCCGAAGGGCTGCGTGTTCTCGACGCGCTGCCCCTTCGTGACCGATCGCTGCCGCGCTGAGCGCCCCGAAAAGCGTGAGGTCGACGGGCGCCTCGTAGCCTGTCACTACGCCGAGGACTTCCTGGCTAAGGCAGCCTGAGCAGGCCGGCTTACGCCCCAGCGCTGCTTGCTCGATCGAAGGATGACGATCCTGTGCTAAGGCGCGGGTTTGGCAGGCTGATCTCGCTCGGGTGCTTTCGCGCGATCGTCCTCGTCATCGAGCAGGATGCGCTCAGCGGCGCCGTCGAGATCCTCATACTGACCGCTGCGCAGCGACCAGAGAAAGGCCGCGAGAGCCGCCCCGCCGAGCAGGAGTGCTAGAGGAATGAGGAAGATGAGGCTGTTCATTCGCTCGTCCTGAGCGCCCCGGGGAGTTCCTCGGCCCGCTCTCGCAGCGAGGTTCGGCGGCGCGGCGCGGCTTTGACATTAAGCCGCAGCGCATTGGCAACGACCAGGATCGAGGACAGCGACATCGCCAGCGATGCGACCAGCGGCGTGACGTATCCGGCGATCGCGACCGGCAAGGCGATGGCGTTATAGGCGATCGCCAGGACGAAGTTCTGCCGCACCAGCCGGCCGGCCTCCCGCGAGACCGCATGCGCCATCGGCACGGCATCAAGCCCATCGCGCAGGAAGACGAAATCCGCCGCGTTACGACCGATATCGGCAGCAGACGCCGGCGCCATCGAGACATGCGCGGCAGCCAGCGCAGGCACATCGTTCAGCCCGTCCCCAACCATCAGGACCTTCCGGCCCTGCCCCGCCAAGGCCGAGAGCCGCTCGACCTTCTCCGCCGGCAGCAGGCCTGCCGCGATGGTGGCGATGCCGAGCTTGCCTGCCATCGCATCCACCGCGGCCGGCGTGTCACCCGACAGGAGAGCGACATCCAGCCCTTTCTCCCTCAAGGCATCGATGGCGGCCCGCGCCTGCGGTCGCAGCGCCTCTTCGAAGGCGAAGCGGGCCAGGACGACGCCGTCGCAGCCGAGCACCGTGCCTCCTTCCAACTCCATCGGTTCGACCGGAGCACCAGAGAGCACCCATTCGGCCCGCCCAAGCCGATAGAGCCCGCCATCGAGCCGCGCTTCGATACCGAGGCCGGGATGTTCGACGACATCGGACAAGGCCATCTCGCGCGCCGGTGCCGCCGCGGCGATGGCCCGCGACAGCGGATGGCCAGAACGGCGAGCGATCTCGGCGGCAATGGCGAGAACGTCCGGGGCAATCGCCTCGGCATTGACCAGCCGTGGCCGGCCGAGGGTCAGGGTCCCGGTCTTGTCGAAGGCTACGGCGTCGATCTCCGCCATGCGCTCGATGGCCGACCCGTCCTTGACCATGATGCCGTTCTCGAACAGGCGCCGCGACGCCACCACCTGAACGATCGGCACGGCCAGCCCGAGCGCGCAGGGACAGGTGATGATCAGGACGGCGATGGCCACGGTGATCGCCTGATGCCAGCCACCACCCAGCGCCATCCAGCCGAGGAAGGTCAGGAAGGCGGTGGCATGGACGACCGGAGAATAGAGCGCGGCAGCACGGTCGGCGATGCGCCGATAACGGGCGCGCCCGCCTTCGGCCGCCTCCATCAACCGCACCATCTCGGCAAGGAAGGAGCTGTCAGCCCGCGCGGAGGCAATGATCGTGAGAGGGCCGGATAGGTTGAGCGTGCCGGCCTCGACGGCTGCGCCCGGAGCGACGGGGCGTGGCAGGCTCTCACCGGTCACGATGGCGCAGTCGAGATCGGAAAGGCCTTCCGACACGATGCCGTCCACCGGGATGCGTTCGCCGGCCGTGAGCGCGAGGCGCATGCCGGGCTCGATCTCGGCGACCGGGACGTAGTCGCGGCTGCCATCTTCGTGCAGAACCGTGGCGCCGCGCGGCGCCAGCCGCATCAGGCTGCGCACCGCGGCACGCGCCTTCTCGCGCATCAGATGGTCGAGCGCCCGCCCGATCAGCAGGAAGAAGATCAGCGAGGTCGCTGCATCGAAATAAGCATGCGGGCCGTCATGGATCGTGTCGTAGAGGCTAAGACCAAACGCGAGGCAGATGCCGATTGAGATCGGCACATCCATGTTGGTGCGCCCGCGCCGCAGCGCCGACCATGCCGAGGCGAAGAAGATCCGCCCGGAATATATGAGGCAAGGCGCCGCCAGTGCCGCCGAAATCCAGTGGAAAGCGCTGCGCGTCTCGGCCTCTGCCCCGGACCAGACCGAGACCGAGAGCAGCATGATGTTCATCGCGCAAAAGCCGGAAACCGCCAGCGCCCGGATCAGCCGCGCGAGTTCCGGGTCGGCACGATCGGCCTCGCTCTCGAAGAGATGCCCGGGGTAGCCGAGTGCCGTTAGGGCAGCCAGCAGATCCGGCGCCGCTTCTCCGCGCCACTGCACCGCGACGCGTCGGGTCGAAAGATTGACGCGGGCGTGCTCGACGCCCGCAACGCGCATCAGGCCGGTTTCGACAGCGCGAATGCAGGCGGCGCAATGGACGCCCGGCACCGCGAGATCGGTCTGCCGGAGCCCACCACCGAGATCGCGGCTCGCAAGGCCAATCTCCTGTCGCGCGGCCGAGCTATCGAAGGCCCCGTGGGGATCGATCGCTGGCGCGCAGCAGCTCATCTGATCGCCCTGTAGCTGTGCCAGGTCGCATGGCCGAGCAGCGGAAACACCACGATCAGCCCGAGCAGGCCCGTCGCCACACTCAACAGGAAGAGCCCCAGCACGATCGCGCCCCAGGCCAGCATCACCGGCAGGTTGTTCCAGACCAGCGAAATGCTGGTGCCCATCGCCGTGAAGGCATCGACCCGCTCATCGAGCAGCATCGGAATCGCGAAGCTGCTGATCGCGAAGGAGAAGGCCGCGAACAGCCCGCCAGCGACCGTGCCGACGAGCAGCATCCCCCAGCCGACCGGCGTCGTCAGCAGCATGGTGGCAACCTCGTGCAACCCCGGGAAAGGCCGCAGACCGAAGAACAGCGCGTAGATGATCACGGCGGCCCGCATCCAGACCAGCATCAGCAGGCAGAGGATCGCGCCCGTATACAACACCTGCCCACCGGAGGCCGCCTTCACGAAGATCATGCGGCTCAGGCTGACGGGCTCGCCGGTCTCGATATCGCGGCTCTTCTGGTAGAGCCCGATCGCCAGCAGCGGCCCGACGACCATGAAGCCCGCCAGTGCCGGAAACAGGATGTAGTCCAAGCCGAGGCGGAACAGCCCCCAGACGATGACGATCGAAATCAGGAAGACCGCAAGCCCGTAGAGCAGGCTGGGCAGCGGATCGTGACGCAGGTCGCGCCAGCCGGCGCGGAGCCAGTCCAGCGCGGCATTCGCCGGCAGGTTGCGCTGCCGCTGCGCCGAGAGCGGCAGGGGCAGGCCTTGTCCGTTCTGAATCGTGCCCATGAATCCTCTCCCTCTTAGCAGGCCGGGCGCGCGGCGCGGAACGTACCGCCCTCACCCGCGGCCTTCGCGTGCGGCACGCAATCCGGCTGCGAGCCGACGGCGACATAGACCAGATGCGCATTCGCCAGCAGAAGCAGGCCGACCAGCACGGTTGCCAGCACGAGCCAGAAGGCCCGCCGCCCGCCCCGTCGCACCTGGCCTTCGGCCTGCGTGGTCATTTCCGCTCTCCGGACAATGTCCCGACGTAGAGCGCGAGCAGCTTGATATCGGTCGGCGACAAGCGGCCCTCCCAGCTCGGCATATGGCCCTGCCGCCCGCCATGGACACTGTTCAGGACCGATTGCTCGTCGCCGCCATAGATCCAGTTTGCGTCGGTCAGGTCCGGAGCCCCGAGATCATGCATCCCCTTGCCTTCCGGCCCATGGCAGGCGGCGCAGTTCGCCGCGAAGACCTCCTTGCCGGCCGGCAGGCGCGCCTGCTCGGCTTCCGTCAGCGTCTGCCCCGATAGCGAGCGGACATAGGAGACGACGGCAACGAGCTGCTCGCGCTGGAGCACGCCATCGCGGCCAAAGGCCATCATCTGTGCTACGCGCGTGTCCTTGGCCGTCCCGTTGATGCCGACCCGGATCGTCTCGGCGATGGCCTCGGGCGTGCCGCCCCAGAGCCAGGATCCGGCCGCGAGATTGGGGAAGCCCGGCCCGCCCTTGCCCTCCGTGCCGTGGCAGACGGCGCAGTTGTCGGCGAACAGCGTGCGGCCGGTATCGCGGACATGGCGCATCAGGGCGGGATCGGCCGCGATCTCGGCGAAGGAGGCCTTGGCGATCCGGGAGGTCCAGCTCGCTCGCTCGGCGGCAGCATCCTGCACCTGCCGGGTCACGATCTCGCGCTGATCGTTCCCGAGCAGGCCCTTGGTATAGGTCCAGCCTAGCGGCCAGGCCGGCATCAGCAGCCAGTAGCCGATGGCGAACAGGGTCGTCACCGTCAGGAAGAACAGGACGACGCGCGGAATCGGCGTATCGAGTTCCTCGATGCCGTTCCACTCGTGGCCGGTCGTCTCTCGTCCCGTGACGGGATCGCGGGTCGCTTCTGACATCGCTCAATCCCCCGGCCTGTCATCCTTGTCGAAGATACTCTTCTTGGCACGGTCGAAGCGCTTCCGGTTCGACGGCCACAGCGCGTAGATCACCACGCCGATCGCCAGCACGATGAGGTAGAAGAGCCCCCAGCTCTTGGCGAAGCCGACCAGTGAATTGTGATCGACATCCATCGCATCACTTCCCTGCCGCCGCAGTCTGGCGATGCGCCGCATCGGTCAGGCGGCCTAGGATCTGCAGATAGGCGACGACCGCGTCCATCTCGGTCAGGCGGCCCGGCTCACCGTCGAAGGCGCGCACATTGGTGGCCTCGCCGTAGCGCTCGCCGAGTCCGCCGGCATAGGGGCTGTCCGGGCTCGCCTGGCCATAGGCGTCGGCACTGGCATTGGCGATCATCGCATCGGTATAGGGCACGCCGACGGCGCGCTGCGCGGCGAGATGCTTGCCGAGATCCGACGTCTTCAGCTCGTTGCGCATCAGCCAGCCATATTTCGGCATGACCGACTGCGGCACGACATCGCGCGGATTGATCAGATGCGCGACATGCCAGGCGTCCGAATATTTGCCGCCGAGCCGGGCGATATCCGGGCCGGTGCGCTTCGAGCCCCAGAGCATGGGGTGATCGTATTTCGACTCCACGGCGAGTGAGTACGGCCCGTAGCGCTCGACCTCGTCGCGCAGGGTGCGGATCATCTGGCTGTGGCAGGCGTAGCAGCCCTCGCGAATGTAGATGTTGCGTCCGGCCAGCTCGAGCGGCGTGTAGACGCGCATGTCCGGCGCCTCCTCGACCGTCTCATGGATGGTGAAGAGCGGCGCGATCTCGACGAAGCCGCCGATGCCCGAGACCAGGATGATGGCGAGAACGAAGCCGATGGCGTTGCGTTCGAGCTTGCGATGGAAGAACTCGCGCATCGTCTCACTCCCCCGCCTGCAGAGCAGCGCCAGAGCTCTGCAGAACCGGCTCGTCCACCCCGCCTGCCTCCGCGACGCCACGCAGCTTCGCCATGCGGATGGTCATCCAGACATTGTAGAAAGCCACGATCGCGCCGAGCAGGAAGAACGCCCCGCCGGCCGTGCGCGCGATGTAATAGGGGCGCATCGCGACGAGGCTGTCGATGAAGGAGAAGGCCAGCGTGCCGCTGTCGTTATAGGTCCGCCACATCAGGCCCTGGATGATGCCCGAGTTCCACATCGCGAAGACGTAGATGATGGTCCCCGAGAGGGCGAGCCAGAAATGGACCTCGATCAGCTTGGGCGAATACATTCGCTCGACCTTCCACATCCACGGCACCAGAGCGTAGAGCGAGCCGAAGGTGATCATCGCCACCCAGCCGAGCGCGCCGGCATGGACATGGCCGACTGTCCAGTCGGTGTAGTGCGAGAGCGAATTGACGGCCCGGATCGCCATGAACGAGCCCTCGAAGGTCGAGAGGCCGTAGAACACCGCGGCGACCATCATGAAGCGCAGGGTCGCGTCGTCGCGCACCTTGTCCCACGCCCCGTTGAGGGTCGCGAGCGCATTGCCGGCCGAGGCCCAGGACGGCACCAGCAGCACGACCGAAAAGGTCATGCCCAGCGTCTGCACCCATTGCGGCAGCGCCGTATAGTGCAGGTGGTGCGAGCCCGCCCACATATACATGAAGGTGATGCCCCAGAAGCTGATGATCGACAGCCTATAGGAGAAGATCGGCCGCCCTGCCCGCTTGGGCAGGTAGTAATACATCATCCCGAGGAAGCCGGAGGTCAGGAAGAAGGCGACTGCGTTGTGGCCATACCACCACTGCGTCATCGCATCCTGCACGCCCGAGAACAGCGAGTAGCTCTTGGCGCTGCCGAAGGAGACCGGCACGGCCAGGTTGTTGACGATGTGCAGCACCGCCACGACCAGGATGAAGGCCATGTAGTACCAGTTGGCGACGTAGATGTGCGGCTCCTTCCGCCGCTGCAGCGTGCGCAGATAGAGCAGGAAGTAGGTGACCCATACGACGCACAGCCAGAAATCGGCATACCATTCCGGCTCGGCATATTCCTTCGACTGGGTGACGCCGAGCAGGTAGCCGCTGGCCGCGATCACGCAGAACAGGTTGTAGCCGATCAGCACGAACCAAGGCGTCAACTGGTCGGGCAGCCGGGCCCGCGAGGTCCGCTGCAGCACATGATACGAGGTGGCGATCAGCGCATTGCCGCCGAAGCCGAAGATCACGCCCGAGGTGTGGACCGGCCGGATGCGGCCGAAGCTCGCCCAGCCGGCATCGAAGGTGAGATCCGGCCAGGCCAGCAGCGCGGCGACCCAGACGCCGAAGAACATGCCGACCACGGCCCAGACCAGAGATAGCACGATCCCGACCTTGGTCGGATCGTCATAATACTGCGTCAGCCGCTCCGCCGGCGGCTCCGGCTCGAAATACTTCGACAGCACCATGCCGAAGCAGCCGAGCCCGAAGAGGAGGACGATCACGCCGTGCACGCCGAGCAGATCGTCGTTGCCGGCGATCATCATGACCAACCCGCAGAGCGCGACGAGCATCGACAGAGCTATCGCATTCTGGCGTTCTGCAACCGTGAGTGCCGCAATCATCGCTCACCTTCCTTGCAGTGCCTGCCCGCGCCTTCGGCCCCATCGAGAAGAGCGATGTGCCGGCAGACTCGGCTATGGGTTAGCGGTAGCGCATAAATCAATCATCTCAAATACCGATTTAAAGCGAGGACAGCTGGACGAATGGTCACAGTGCGCTAGCCAAATATATAGCTCGCACAGCCCGGATCGATGCAAGCTCCGGCAAACGCGAAAGCTTTGCGTTCCGCCGGATTCCGCAGTTCAGTTGAGGTTCTCGGGCTCTGTGGCCCGGCACACGCCCATGGCCTGCAGCGCATAGGCGGCTCTGAGGCAGATGTCCTCGCGCCAGGGCGGCGCGATCAATTGGACGCCAATCGGAAGCGCCTCGCCCTGGACCGGCACCGCCGCCACCGGCAGCCCGATACAGGAGATCGGCTGCGTGAAGAGCCCGAGGCTGGGGCGCAGCGGCAGAGTCTCCCCCCTCAGTTCAAGCGTCTTCTGGCCGACGAGCGGCGCCGGGCATGGTGTCGCTGGCGCGACGATGAGATCGACCTCGGCGAACTGCCGCATCATCTCATCATGGAACCAGCGGCGCGCGCGCTGGGCCTGGACGTACCAGGCCGCCGGCAGCAGCGCGCCGGCCAGAAAGCGGTCGCGCGTCTCAGGATCGAAGTCGTCGGCGCCCGCCCGCAGGCGCGGCAGGTGGAAGCTGGAGCTTTCCGCATTGGTGATGAGGAAAGCGGCTGCACGCGCGACCGCGGCGCCCTTCAGGTCGAGGACGCGCTTCGCACCGAGCCCATTCGCCACCTTCGCGACCGCAGCCTCGGCTTCCGGCATGCCGTCCGTGGCGAAGTATCCGCCGGCCACAGCAATCCGCAGCCCTGAGAGCCCGTCATGCAGGCTTGGCATCGTCGGCTCGACCGGTCGCTGCGCGCAGGCGGGATCTTCGGCGTCGGGCCCCTGCATCAGATCATAAGAAAGCGCGAGATCGGTCACGTCCCGCGCCAGCGGCCCGAGATGATCGAGCGAATCGCAGAAGGGGAAGGAGCGCGTGCGCGGCAGCCGCCCATAGGTCGGTTTCAGCCCAAAGACGCCGCAGAGCGAGCCCGGCACGCGGATCGAGCCATTCGTGTCGGAGCCGAGCGCGATCGGCACGAAACCTGCGGCCGTCGCCGCGCCCGAGCCCGACGACGAGCCGCCGGCCATCCGCTTGAGGTCATGCGGATTGCGGCAGGGCCCGTCATGGGCATTTTCACCCGTGAAATCATAGGCATATTCACCCATGTTGAGGCCGCCGAGCAGGATCCCGCCCGCGGCGCTCAGACGCTCGACCAGCACCGCGTCGCGGGGAGCCGGAGGGCGCTCACGGTTGATCTTCGATCCGGCGCGCGTCGGCAGGCCTTCGATGTCGAACAGATTCTTGGCCGCGAAAGGCACGCCCGCCAGCGGCCCGAGCGGCTCTCCGCGAGTGCGCGCGTCGTCGATGGTCCGTGCGGACGCCAGCGCCCGCTCCGCCGTAACGTCGGTGAAGGCGTTCACTTGCGGATCGAGCTTCGCAATGCGGGCGAGCGCATCGGCAACAACGGTCTCGGCAGCGATCTCGCCATTCCGAATCCGGCGGGCGACCTCGTGCGCCGGCGCGAACGCCTCCGTCATAGGCCGTCCCCCGGCAGGCCCGGGCGGAAACTCGGCGCCAACTCCAGCTTGTCGTCGGCCAGCGGGGCCGCCTCGACGATCCGCGCCATGTTGTGGGCGATGGCGAGGAACTGCAGCACAACCGGCTTCTGCTCCTCGCTGATCGTCAGGCCAAGCGTGGGCGCCATGACCTCGAGATGGCGCTCGGGGTCGAAATCGACGGCTCCGCTCATTCGGCCGGCTCCAGCTTTGCACGCGGTTCGGTGGTCATGGTTTTCAGCGTCGGCTCAGATGCGAGCGACCGGGCGCAGTAGTAGAGGAAGCCCGCGACCATCGCGTAGGCGAGGCTGATCGAGGGCGTGACGCCGAGCCCCTTGCCGATGCCGATCGCTTCGCCATGCATCAGGCCGAAATAGGTCAGCACCGCACCGGCCGCCGCGAAAGCAGCAGCCTTGGTGAAGTCCTTCTCGATGACGAAGACCGCGATGGCGCCGAGCACGAGGCCCGACAGGATCGCGCCGCCACCCATCAGCTCGAGCCCATGATAGAGCACGCCGAGATTGGCCATCTTGTCGATGCCGACGGCCGCCGCATTGGTGCCGGCCGCCCCCAGTGCCCCGTCGATCAGCACCTTGGCCCAGGCCGCGAGATGCGGCGTGATGGCGAGTACGATAGCGGGAGCGTGGCTCGTCGGCGTAGTCTGGAAGGCCTGCGCGCCGATCAGCATGCCGATATAGAGCAGGATCGGCGAGATCGCGACGATCGGCACCAGCGCCAGCAACAGCGCCACGATGCCGAACCAGCACAGCACGATCACCATCAGCCCCGTCGCGGCCGAATAGCCGATGCGACCACCCATCGCCTTCCAGCCGGGATGGCCGATATAGACCGCGTTGATGAAGGGGTTGCCCATCAGGCAGCCGATCAGGCTGACGACGCCGTCGGCGGTCAGCACCCGCGTCGTCGGGTAATGGTCGCCGGCCGCTTCCGCGCTCTCGACATTGTCCATCGCCTCGACGAGATCGTAGATCCCGAATGGAATGGCGGTGACGAGGATGACGCCGAGATAGGTGAAGCCGGAGAAGACGTGATCCACGGCCGGCAGCGGCAGCGAGAAGCCGAAATTCGAGAAGGCCGCGCCGAGCCGGGCGAGCGAGAGGCCGCCGACATCCAGCCCGAAAAGCGTCGAGCCCCAGGCGACGACCATGCCGAAGCCGATGGCGACGAGCCCCGCCGGAATGCCCTTCGGATAGCGCAGCCCCCCGAACCAGCTCACCAGAATGATGGCGAGGCAGGTGAGGCCGATCGCCGGTGTCAGGAAAATCTCCAGCGCCGGGCGCATCGAGATGAAGGCGATGGAAACGCCGGCCAGCGTGCCGAGCAGCGCCGCGCGCGGCGTGATGTGGCGGATATAGGGAGCGATGAAGCCGCCGATCATCAGGATGAAGCTCTGGAAGAACACCCAGACGAGACCGGCTTCCCAGCCCTTGATTGGATCGCCTGTCGCGCTGGCGATCGGCAGCATGATGACGAAGGTGACGACGAACATGTGCGGCACGCTGATGCCGGACGGCAGCGCGCAGACATCGCTGCGCCCGGTCGCCTTGGCGAGGCGATAGGCGAGCCAGGCATAATAGCCGGTGGAGAGCGCCATCATCAGCCCAAGCGCCGGCAGGATGCGTCCGAAAACGATGTCGGAGGGCATTTTCAGCACGAACTGCAGCAGCCCGGTCAGCACCAGCAGGTTGACCAGGATGTTGGTGCCGAAGCCGAACAGGGCGTTCCAGTCCCCCGGCGTCCAGAGCTTCGGTGAGGTCGTCGTCTCGGCACTCGTCGCCATGTCCCCCTCCTGCCTTGCTCAGGCCGCGCGCTCGGCGGCGGAAAGCGCCGCGAGAACCTCGCCCGTCGTGGAAACCCAACCGAAAATGCCGCCCTGGGCCGCAATCATGCGCAGCCCGACGGCATGGAATTCCGGGAAATAGGAGGCGCAGGCATCGCTCAGCACGAGGCAGCGATAGCCCCGGTCATTCGCTTCCCGCACCGTCGTATGGACACAGACCTCGGTGGTGACGCCCGCGACCAGCAGGGTTTCAATCCCGCGATTGCGCAGCATCAGGTCGAGATCGGTCTGGTAGAAAGCGCCCTTGCCGGGCTTGTCGATCACCGGCTCGCCGGCGATGGGGGCGAGTTCCGGAATGATCTCGTGGCCGGGCTCACCGCGGACCAGAATGCGTCCCATTGGCCCGCAGGCGCCGATGCGCTTGTCCGGCGGGCCACGCAGCACCTTGGCTGGCGGCGCATCCGCCAGATCCGGCCGATGGCCCTCGCGGGTGTGGATGACGAGCAGCCCCGCGGCCCGCGCTCCCTGCAGCATGGCACGGCAGGGCCCGACAGCGCTGCGCAGCCGCGACACATCGTTGCCGAGCGCGGCGCCGAAGCCACCGGGCTCGAGAAAATCCCGCTGCATGTCGATGATGACGAGCGCCGCGCGCGCGAAATCGACCTCGAACGGGAATGGCTCCGCTGGAATCTGCTTTCCGCTCATGATCCGCACTCCCTCAAGGGCGAACGGAACGAGCTTTGCAAAGCATGTGCCTGATGGATCTCCGCAACCGGCAACACCCGGGCCGGAACACTGAATCAGAAGTTAACAGACGGAAATCTTTGATGAATCGACAGGTACCGAGCTTGCGCATCCTAACGGCGGAACGGAAAAGCCAGCCGCGGCGAGGTTCCCGATCGAGCCTCTTGCATAATCACTGTATGCAATTCGTCATCATTTGATCATCCGTTAGGCAATTTACCCAAGTGCCTCACTAAAGCCCAGGCTCCTCCGGAGCCCGTTCACAACGCCCAGGTGGAGAACCCCTTTGCCGACCCTCGCCAGCATTCTCGCCGACCATCTTTCCGGCCATACGGCGCTCACTGACACAGTGGCGGCCTGCTATGCCCGCTTGCGCGCGCATGCCGACGACGCGATCTTCATCACGCTGCGTCCCGAGGCGGAGGTGTTGGAGGAAGCGCGGCGCCTGCAGTCGGAGGGAGCACGAGGCCGCAGGCTTTGGGGCGTCCCGATCGCAGTGAAGGACAATATCGACGTCGCCGGCCTGCCGACGACTGCCGCCTGCCCTGCCTTCGCCTACACGCCGGCGCAGGACGCGAGCGTCGTTGCACGGCTGAGGGCCGAAGGCGCGATCGTCATCGGCAAGACCAATCTCGATCAGTTCGCGACCGGGCTCAACGGCACGCGCTCGCCCTATGGCACGCCGCGCAATGCACTGCGCGCCGATCTCGTGCCCGGCGGCTCGAGCTCCGGTTCCGCGAGCGCGGTCGCGGCCGGGATCGTTCCGGTCTCGCTCGGAACCGATACGGCGGGCTCCGGGCGCGTTCCCGCCGGTTTGCAGAACATCGTCGGGCTGAAGCCGAGCGTCGGGCTGGTGCCGAGCGCCGGCGTCGTGCCGGCCTGCCGCACGCTGGATTGCGTATCCATCTTCGGCCTGACAGTGGAGGATGCCTGCGCCGTTCTCGACGTCATCGCGGGGCTCGACCCAACCGACCCGTTCTCCAGAGTGCTGCCGCTCGGCCGTCCGGGCGCGGCTCCGCCCGTCATTCGCCTCGGCGTTCCGCGCCCGGAGGATCGCGATTTCGCTGGCGACAGCTCGGCCGAAGCGAGCTTCGAGGCGGCCCTGGAAAGGGCGGCCACCCTCGGCGCCAAGATCGTCCCGCTCGACTTCACCCCTTTCTACGAGACCGCGCGGCTGCTCTATGACGGCCCATGGGTGGCCGAACGCTGGCTCGCGATCCGCGAGCTCCATGAGCGCGCCCCCGAAGCGATCCTTCCGGTGATCCGGCAGGTGATCGCCGGCAAGCCCCTGCCGGACGCAGCGGCCACCTTTGCCGCGCGCTATCGATTGGCGGAGCTTGCCCTCGCCGCCAAGGCGACCATGAAGACCGTCGATGCCCTGATGGTGCCGACGGCCCCTCGCCCGGTGACGCTGGCCGAGATGGCGGCAGACCCGGTCGGCGCCAATTCGATGCTCGGCCGCTACACCAATTTTGTGAACCTGCTGGATCTCTGCGCACTCGCGGTACCGGCCAGTCTCGCCAGCGACGGCACGGCGGCAGGCGTCACGCTGATCGCCCCCGCAGGCCAGGATGCGGCCCTCGCCGGCTTCGGGCGCGCCTTTCATGCGGCAGGCAACCTCCCCCTTGGCGCGACCGGCCAGCCCATGCCGGCGGCACCGGACTGGCCAGCTTCGGCACCGCCCGGCGGGATCGAAATCGCGGTGGTCGGCGCGCATCTCTCGGGCATGCCGCTCAATGGCGAACTGACGGCTCTGGGTGGCAGCTTCGTTCGCGCGACGACAACCACGGCCGACTACCGTCTCTACGCCCTGCCGGGCGGGCCGCCGATGCGGCCGGGTCTGGTGCGCGTCGCCGATGGCGGCGGGGCGATCGCGCTCGAGGTCTGGTCGCTGCCGCCGGAGGGCTTCGGCCGCTTCGTCGCGGGGATTCCAGCGCCGCTGGGGATCGGCACGCTGGCGTTGGCCGATGGTACGCGGGTCAAGGGCTTCCTCTGCGAAGCGGTCGCGACGCAAGGTGCGCGCGACGTCAGCGATTTCGGCGGCTGGCGCGCCTTCATTTCTGCTGAGGTCGCTCAGCGCGCCTCCGCGTAGCTGCGGAAGGCGTCGCGCACGAAGCCGATATGTGCGCGCATAGCGTCGGTGGCGGCCTGCCGGTCGCCACGCAGGATCGCCTGGACGACCATGTCGTGCTCCTGCCAGGAGCCGCCCAAGCGTCCGGTCGTGCGGAACTGGGCCCGCCGGAACGGCGCGACGCGCTTGCGCGTCATCAGCGTCATATCGGCGAGATAGCCGTTATGGGTGCCGGCATAGATCGCGCCGTGAAAGGCCTCGTTGCGCTCGTGATAGCGCAGCGGATCGCCCTGATGCACCAGCCCGCGCAGGTCCTGATGGATCGCCTCCAGCGCTCGGCGCTCGGCGGCCGTCATGTTGCGGGCGGACAGGCCGGCGCAGAGTGCCTCCAACTCCGCCATCGCCTCGAACATGTCGTGGAGCTGATCCTGGGTCGGCAGCGCGACGAGCGCGCTGCGATGCGGCCGGACCTGCACCAGTCCGGAGGCGGAAAGCTGCCGGATGGCCTCGCGAACCGGTGTCCGCGAGACACCGAAGCGCCGCGCCAGCTCCTGCTCGTCCAGCGCCTGTCCGGGCTCGAGCAGCCCCGAAACGATCTCGTCGGCGAGCTGGAGGCGCAGGCTCTCGGTGCGGGTCGGCACGCTCGCCTCGGCATCGGGCCGGGCCGCGCTACGGGACGTGGCGCGCTCTCCCAGCAGAGGGCTTGTCTCGACGCTCGACCCAGGAGGCACCGTTCAATCCCCGCCGTCGCTATTCCGGGATGACGCTGACATGGGCCGCGACGACCCGCCAGCCCTCCGGAAACCGGACCCAGCTCTGGCTCTGGCGCCCGATCTTGCCGGACATCGTTTCACGCCGGAACAGAGTGTTGGCGGTGGCGAAATCGTCGCCATAGGTCGTGATCGAAGTGCGTTCCAGCTTCCGCATCAGCCCAGCCGGCGAGCGCCCTGCCCTGAAGGCAGCGATCTCGGCGTACCCATAGAGATTCTCCCCGACGCCGTAGCGCAGGGTCTCAGGCGCGTTCCGGAACAGCCTGTCGAGCGTCTCGACATCGTTCGTGGTCAGCGCCTTCTCGTATTCGGCGAAAGCGGCCTCGACTTCCGCGAGGATGGCGGGATCGTTGATCTTCATGGCTCTGATGCTTCGGCGTGGTCAGCGGGAAGGGTTTATGCCGGCGGGTGCGGAATCGCGGTGAGCAGTTCCTTCGTATACTCGGCCTTGGGCGCTCCGAGCACCTCCTCGGCTGTGCCCTGCTCGACGATCTGCCCGGTCCTCATCACGATCACCCGGTCGCAGAGCAGGCGAACGACGTTGAGATCGTGCGAGACGAAGATGTAGCTCATGCCCAGGCGCTGCTTGAGTTCATCGAGCAGGTTGAGCACGACGGCCTGGACCGAGACGTCGAGCGCCGCAGTCGGCTCGTCGAGGATGACGAGATCGGGATCGAGCGCGATCGCCCGCGCGATGCCGACACGCGCCTTCTGCCCGCCCGAGAGCTGATGCGGGAAGCGGTCGATCAGCTCGACAGGCAGGCCGACGAGCTGCGCCAGCTCTTCGCAGCGCGCCCGGAGCGCAGCTTTCCCGCGAATGCTGCCCATCCGCAGGATCGGGTCGATGATCGCCCGCTCGGCGGTGAAGCGCGGGTTGAGGCTGTCGGTCGGGTCCTGGAACACCATCTGGATGCGCCGCCGGAACGATGATGCCGCGAACTGCTTCGCCGGGATCGCGCCGATATCCTGCCCGTCGAAGACGATGCGGCCGGAGGTCGGGTCTAGCAGCCGGTTGACCATCATCGAGGTCGTCGATTTGCCGCAACCGGATTCACCGACGAGGCCCAGCGTCTCGCCGCGCTGCACTTCGAAGCCGATGCCATCCACGGCCCGGAAGGGCGGGTCCGCGGGCTCGCCCTTGCCCATGAGCTTCGCGAAGAGGGAACCCTTGGCGGGACGAGGATATTCCTTGACCAGCTTCTCGACGATCAGGAGCGGCGGCGCCCCAGCCGGGGATTTCGCGATCACACGCTCTGCCGGCTGCGCGGAGACCCGCTTCGCATGATCGTCCGGCAAGAGATCGCTCAGGCTCATGCCCACGCGCGGCGTCGCCTTCATCAGCTTGCGCGTATAGGGATGCTGCGGATTGCGGAAGATGTCGGCAGCGCTGGCGGTTTCCACGACCTTGCCCTTCTCCATCACGATCACCTTGTCGCAATAGGTGGCGGCGAGGCCGAGATCATGAGTGATCAGGATCGTCGACATGCCACGCTCGCGCGTCAGCTCGACGATCAGGTCCATCACCGCCTTCTGCGTGGTCACGTCGAGGCCGGTCGTCGGCTCGTCGGCGATGAGAAGCTGCGGCTGGCAGGCGAGCGCGAGCGCGATGACGACGCGCTGGCACATGCCGCCGGAGAGCTCGAACGGATAGGCGTCGTAGCGTTCGGCCGGGCGCGCGATCCTGACCTTCTCCAGCGCCTCGATCGCCTTGTCCCGTGCCGTCGCGCGTGTCGCCTGAACATGCTGGAGCAGCACATCCTCGATCTGCTTGCCGACCTTGCGGATCGGGTTCAGCGCCGCGCGCGGGTTCTGGAAGATCATCGAGATCTCGCGGCCGCGCAGATCGCGCATCTGCGCCTCTGTCGCCGAGACGAGATCGACGCCGGAGAACGCGATCGAGCCCTCGGCCACCCGGCCGGCCCGGTCGAGGATGCGCACGACGGCATAGGAGGTCACGGATTTGCCGGAGCCGGACTCGCCGACGATGGCGACGGTCTCGCCCTTGCCGACGCTGATATCGATCGACTTGACCGCCTGCACCTTGCCGCGGCGGGTGGCGAACTCGACGGTGAGGTTGCGAACATCGAGGAGCGGAGCGGCGGCCATCGTCAGTTCCTCCGCTGCGGATCGACGAGGTCGCGCACGCCGTCGCCGAGCAGGTTGAAGCAGAACACCGCCGTCATCAGCGCGAGGCCCGGGAAGAATGCGACCCACCACTCGCCCGAGACAATAAAGCTCGCCCCCTCGGCGACCATAATGCCCCATTCCGGCGTGGGTGGCCGGACGCCGAGCCCGATGAAGGAAAGCCCCGCCGCGTTCAGGATGGCGTAGCCCATGGTCAGCGACATCTGCACGGACATGATCGGCATGATGTTCGGCACGATCTGAGTCAGCAACAGACGCCATTCCGAATTGCCGGAGAGCCGCGCCGCCTGCACGAAGCCGGCTTCGCGCCGGACATTGGCCTCGGCGCGGGCGACGCGGGCATAGAGCGGGAAATTGATGATGGCGGTGGCGATGACGATGTTGGTCACGCTGTTGCCGAGCGCAGCCACGATCCCCATCGCCAGCACGAAGAGCGGAAAGGCCATGATGGTGTCGGCGATGCGCCCGACCACCGTATCGACCCAGCCACCGAAGAAGCCGGCCATGACACCGGCAAGCCCGCCGAGCAGGAAGACCAGCGCAACAGAGGCGACGGCGATCGAAAAATCGAGCCGCGTCGCCGCGACCACGCGGCTGAAGATGTCGCGGCCGAGCTGGTCGGTGCCGAACCAGTGGGCGGCGCTGGGCCCTTGCAGGGAAACGCTGGTGTTCGAGGCGAGCGGATCGTAGGGCACGATCCAGGGGCCGAAGACCGCCGCCAGCAGGATCAAGGCGAACAGCGCGAAGGCGAAGCCGGTGACCGGGTTCTCGGCGACGATGTGCCGGGCATGGGCGAGGAGCGACGTGGAAGGCGGCGCCTCGAAACGGAGCGGTGCTGGCTCGACCTTGCTCATCTCGTTCATGGCTCAGCCCTCCAGCCGGACACGGGGGTCGATGACGCCGTAGAGGATGTCGATCATGAGATTCAGCGCGACGTAGAGGATCGCCATCGTCAGCACGAAGCCCTGGATCGGCGCGTAATCGGAGGCGAGCAGCGCTTCGACCGCATAGGAGCCGACGCCCGGCCAGGCGAAGACCTTCTCGACCAGCACATTGGCGCCGAGCAGGAAGGAGAAGACCATGCCGAGCGTGGTCACGACCGGCAGCATGGCGTTGCGGAAGGCATAGGTGCCGATGACCTTGCGGCTGGAGAGGCCGCTGGCGCGGGCCGTGCGCACGAAATCGGCGCCGAGCACGGCGAGCATCGAGGCGCGCGTCATGCGGGTGATCGGCGCGAGCGAGAAGATCGCGAGCGTCAGCGCCGGCAGCAGGATCTGGCTGAACGCCGCGCGGAAGGTGTCGAGGTCGCGCGCGATCAGGCTGTCGATCAGCAGGAAGCCGGTGACGCGCGGCGGCTCCGAAAAGAAGACATCGAGTCGCCCAAGCGGGGCCGGCGCCCAGCCCAGGATGAAATAGAAGACATAGACCAGCAGCAGCCCGGTGAAGAACACCGGCAGCGAGACGCCGGCCGTCGCCACGATCCGGCAGAGATGGTCGATCCAGGAGCCCTGGCGCACCGCCGCCAGCACGCCGAGCGGCAAGGCGATCGCCATCGAAAGCAGCAAACCGACCAGGGTGAGTTCGCCCGAGGCCGGCAGGCGTTGCGCGAGATCGGCGGTCACCGGCTGGCCGGTCGTCAGCGAGGTGCCGAGATCGCCCTTCACCAGCGCCCCGACATAGGAGACGAACTGCACCGGCAGCGGCTGGTCGAGCCCCAGCTTGCTGCGGATCTCGGCGATCGCCTCGTTCGAGGCCGCCGGGCCAGCGAAATAGGCCGCCGTGTCGCCCGGCAGCACCCGCGTCAGCAGGAAGGTCACGATGATGACGCCGATCACCGAAGGGATCGTCGTCTTCAGCCGGGCGGCGATCATGCCGAGCATGTCTGGTTCCCTGGAATATCAGCGAGCATGGCGAGCGGGCGCCAGGCGCCCGCTCGCAGCGAAGCCTCAGCCCTTGGTGAGGTAGCGGAAGTCCGGCTCGCGGCAGGGCTGGAACTGGTAGCCGCCGATGTTCTTCTGCAAGGCGACGTCATGCGTCGGCTGCGCGATCGGCACCATCGGCACCTCGTTGTTCACCAGCTTCACGAAATCGACGACCAGCTTGTCGTATTCGGCCTTGTCGGAGGCGAAGCGAGCGGCGTCGATCAGCTTGTCCAGCGCCGGGTTCTGGTAGTTGGCGATGTTGAAGATCGAATTATTGCCGTGCATCGTCCAGAACAGGTAGTAATCCGGGTAGTCGAGCCAGCCGGCGAAGCGGTTGAGCGTCATCGGATTGGTCTTCTTGGCGATCTCGGTGCGGAAATTCGCACCCGGCACCTTGCTGATCTCGACATTGATGCCGATCGCGCCGAGCGCCTCCTTGATCAGCACCGACATCGGCTCGGCGACGGTCGCATTGCCCGCATCGAACTGCAGCGTGGTCGAGAAACCGCCGCCGGCTGCCGCGACGAGCTCCTTCGCCTTCTCGATATTGGTCTTGTAGGGGAACGGCTGCGGCCAGGCGACCTTGGGGGTTGCCGGTCCGCCCGACATGTCGACGCCGCGCCCGAACAGCGAGGCTTGCAGCATCTTGTCATAGGGCAGAACCCAGGCCACGGCCTGGCGCAGGCGCACATCCTTGAAGGGCCCGACCTGGCTGTTGAGATAGAGGCCCCAGACACCATTCGGGATCGGCACGCCGACGACGTTGATCTTGCCGCCGTCAGCCAAGTCCTTGAAGTCCTTCGGCGGCAGCCCGTAGGACACATCGGCATCCCCGCGCTCCATCAGCGCGCGCCGGGTCGAGGGCGAGGCGATGTCGCGGGCGATGATGCGCTTGAGTTGCGGCAGCTTTCCGCAGGCCCAATCGTCATTGCGGACATAGATCGTCTCGACGCCGGGCTTCCAGCTCTCGACCTTGTAGGCGCCGGAGCCGGCGATGTTGTTCTTCAGCCATTCCTTCGCATGCGGATCGCCGCCCGAATTCTTGATGGCGAGTTCCGAGTCGAAGACGAAGGGGATCGTGACCGCCAGGTTCGGCAGGGTCATCTTGTCCTTGCGCAGGAAATCGACGCGGAAGGTCTTGTCGTCGACGACGACGAACTGCTCCGGCTTTTCCAGCGAGCCGGCGTTCATCTGCGTGGTGGCGAAGCCGCCGATGGTGCAGGCGCGGTCGAGCGACCACTTCACATCCTTGGCGGTGACGGGACGGCCGGAGTGGAACTTGGCGTCGCGCAGCTTGAAGGTGCAGCTCATGCCGTCTGACGCGACTTGCCAGCTCTCGGCAAGCTCGCCCTCGAGCTCACCCATCGAGACCTGATTGCCGCCACCGCTCGGGATCGGCACCGGCTTGAAGCGCAGCAGCCGGTCATAGCAATTGAGCGCCACGCCGTTCACCGGCTGCGACGAGCCGATGCCCTGCATGTCGAGGCTGTTAGGTCCGTATTCCTGAACCAGCAGCAGCGTTTCGCTGCGGCTCGGCGTTTGCGCGCTCGCGCGCCCCGTCATCAGGAATGGCGCGGCAATGCCTCCGGCAATGGCGGCGCGACGCGTGATAGCCATGGTGCTCTCCCGAGATAGCCGACGCCCCTTGGCGCCGGTCGCTTCAGCTCGGGAGGAGCAATGCAGTTACCGTGCCGAACCCAAAGGGCGGCTACGGCGCCAGAAAAAGGCTGTCAGGGGCTCGCAATGCTGCATTTATGTATGCAAGTCAGCCTTATCTGCCTAAAAATTACTCGACATCGGCGAATGCCGAGAATTTCATCCGCGGGTAGCAGTGCCGCGCTTCGGCGCACGGAAGAGGCCGACTCCCTAGTCTTCGGCCTCCGACACGCTCACGCTATCGACGAGGATCTCGCGTTTACCGGCGTGGTTGGCCGGCCCGACGATGCCCTCGTTCTCCATGCGCTCCATGATCGAGGCGGCGCGGTTGTAGCCGATCTGGAGACGGCGCTGGATGTAGGAGGTCGAGGCCTTCTTGTCGCGCAGCACCACAGCCACCGCCTGCTCATAGGGGTCGTCGCTCTCGGCCGCGCCCATGCCGGTGCGGTCGAACACCGCCCCGTCCTCGCCCTCGCCCGCACCCTCTTCCTCCTCGGAGGTGACGGCATCGAGATATTGCGGCCGGCCTTGCGTCTTCAGATGCGCCACCACCTTCTCGACCTCGGCATCCGAGACGAAGGGGCCGTGCACGCGCGTGATCCGCCCGCCGCCGGCCATGTAGAGCATGTCGCCCTGGCCGAGCAGTTGCTCGGCGCCCATCTCGCCCAGGATTGTGCGCGAGTCGATCTTGCTGGTGACCTGGAAGGAGATGCGCGTCGGGAAGTTCGCCTTGATCGTGCCGGTGATGACGTCGACCGAGGGGCGCTGCGTCGCCAGCACGACATGGATACCGGCGGCACGCGCCATCTGGGCGAGGCGCTGGATCGTGCCTTCGATCTCCTTGCCCGCGACCATCATCAGGTCGGCCATCTCGTCGACGATGACGACGATATAGGGCAGAGGCTCGAGGTCCATGACCTCCTCCTCGTAGATCGCATCGCCGGTATGCTTGTCGAAGCCGGTCTGGACCGTGCGGGTGATCACCTCGCCGGCCGCCTTGGCCTCCTGAACCCGGGTGTTGAAGCCGTCGATGTTGCGCACCGAGAGCTTCGACATCTTCTTGTAGCGCTCCTCCATCTCGCGCACCGCCCATTTCAGCGCGACCACCGCTTTCTTCGGGTCGGTGACGACGGGGGTGAGCAGATGCGGGATGCCGTCATAGATGGAGAGCTCGAGCATCTTCGGATCGACCATGATCAGCCGGCACTCCTCGGGCTTCAGCCGGTAGAGGATCGACAGGATCATGGTGTTGATCGCGACCGACTTGCCCGAGCCGGTGGTGCCGGCGACGAGCAGATGCGGCATGCGCGCCAGATCAGCGATCACCGGCTCGCCGCCGATGGTCTTGCCGAGGCACAAGGCCAGCTTGTGCTTGGTCGATTCGAAATCCTGGCTCGCCAGCAATTCGCGCAGGAACACGGTCTCGCGCTTGTTGTTGGGCAGTTCGATACCGATCGCGTTCTTGCCCTGAACCACCGCCACGCGCGCCGAGATCGCGCTCATCGAACGCGCGATGTCGTCGGCAAGAGAAATCACGCGGGAGCTCTTGATGCCGGGGGCCGGTTCGAGCTCATAGAGGGTTACGACCGGGCCTGGACAGGCCTGGACGATCTCACCCCTGATATTGAAGTCCTCGAGCACACCTTCGAGCAGCCCGGCATTCTGCTGCAGGGTCTCGATCGAAATTTCGACGCCCTCCTGCCGCTGCGGCTCAGCCAGGAAGGTGATCGGCGGCAGCTCGAACTCGCCTGACGGCAGCGAAACCGGAGCCATCTCGACCGAACGCGTCCTGACTTTCGTCGAAACGGCCCGAGACACCTGCTCGACAGCCGGTTCCTCATCCAACGGCGCGGGCTCGGTCGGGACAGGCGGCTGCGACCTCCTCCGGATGAGCACGCCCCTCCCCTGCGTGGAAGCCTGATCCGCGACGGGCGCGGCCGGCTCTAGCGCCGCAGCGATGCCAACCGGCCGGTCGGCCTCGCGGGCTGGCTCGGTCCAACCACCAAGCGAAAACCGCAGGTTCAAGCTGTAAGATGACGGCCAACCGAAGCTGAAAGCCGCAGGGAACGGCGCCCCGCTAATCGCGACCTCGGCGGGGCCCGCAACGGCTTGCTCTATCTGATCGACGGCGTAGCCGCGCATTCCCTCATCGTCGTCGAAGGAGCTGCCGTCATCCCAATAGGCGCTCGGCGCGAGTTCGACTGTCTCCGCGGCAGAATCCGGCCCGAGCTCCCAGAACGCGTGATCCGAAATGAAGGCGAAGGGCTGCTCGACGACATCGGCGGCGGCCGGGTCAGAATATTCCTCCCCGCTCCGCGCTTCGGCCTCGGCTTCCAGATCGAATTCGATGAACGATTGCGACTCGTGCTCCGCCCCGACCTCTGGCAGCCCTTCGTCTGCAGCTGACGCGGCTTCCGACTGCCCGCCCCAGACCTGCTTAAACAGATGGTTCGGCGTACGGGTGTAGCGAACGCGGCTCGGCGCGGCGGGAGCGGGCTCGGCGGCGGGCTCTACGACGGGTTCGCCCAGCTGAGCGCGCTGCGACAGCCGAGCCTTATCCGGAGTACGGGTGAAACGCACATTCGGCGCGAGGTAGAAGGCCGAGTTCTGCGCAGCCTCCACTCCAGCAGAGGCAGGAGCGCGCGCAGACAAAGATGACTGCCGGGAAGATGTCAGCGGCTGCTCCGAGCCATCAGACCGGCCGGAATTCTGACTATCATTGACTATTCGCAGACCTGATCGAAGATTACGCATAGAAGTCCACAAATACTGATAGTCATCGAAGGCGACGCCCGATTCCTAGCCCGGCACGGTTAAAGGGATGTAAACCCGGCCCTCCAGAAGCGCTGCTTCTCGACAGCCCGTCCGCTCAGCAGGCGCGCGCAAGGGCAACGCGCGATGCGCTTCTGCGGCTTGACCCGCCTCCGCTTTATCCCGTTAGATTTGGGATGGGGGGCGTCGTAGGGCCAGTCATGCTACGCGCCATCATTCTCGTCGCCTCGGCTCTTGCGCTCTCAGGGCCCGCGCGGGCCTATGACAATCCCCTCACAGGCGCGTTGTCCGACTTCTTCAACATCTTCAGCGAGCAGGCGATTCCGCGCCGGACCGTCCCCTGGAATGGCCGGCAGACTCCCGGCACCATCGTGATTTCGACAAGCCAGCGCAGGCTTTATTACGTGCTCGGAAACGGTCAGGCGCTTCGCTACGGCGTTGGCGTCGGCCGGCGCGGCTTCAGTTGGTCGGGGACCAAGACCGTCTCGATGAAGCGGGAATGGCCGGATTGGAGGCCGCCTCCGGAGATGCTCAAGCGCCGCCCGGACCTGCCGCGCCATATGCGCGGCGGGATCGAAAACCCTCTCGGCGCCAGGGCGCTCTACCTCGGATCGAGCCTCTATCGCATCCATGGCTCCAACGAGCCCGACACGATCGGGGCGGCGGTCTCATCGGGCTGCATCCGCATGACCAATAAAGACGTGATCGATCTCTATGACCGCGTCAGGATCGGGACCAAGGTCATCGTGCTGGGCTGATCAATCGCCGGAAGGCCTCCACGGTTCAATCTCGCGCTGACTTTGCAGCACGCCGGCGACGACAAGGCCGTCTTCGGAAACTCCCCGAGAAAAAGAAAGGGCGCCTTTCGGCGCCCTTTCGCCTGTCGATGATGAGCGCCGCCGGCCTAGGCGAAGTGGAAGTCGTGGAGGCTGGCGAGCTGGACGTTCTTCAGCGTCAGGGTGGTGTTCGCGTCGATGGTGAAGACGACATCCGAACCATCCTGATGCGCTGCAGCCAGCGCGGCGGTCGCATCGGCGAAGACGTCATGGCTGAACTCCAGCATGTCCGAGCTGGTGCCCGTCGTCTTGAAGTCGCTGATGATGTCCTTGCCGAAGCCGGCCGCGAAGACGAAGACGTCATGGCCCGAGCCAGCGGTCAGGACATCGTCACCCGCGCCGCCCTCGATCCGGTCGTCACCCGAGCCGGCATCGACCGTGTCGTTGCCCGCGCCCGCCAGGATCACGTCGTCGCCGGAGCCGGCGTCGACCACGTCATTGCCTTCACCAGCGTCGATCGTGTCGGTGCCGGAGCCGGCCTTGATCACGTCGTTGCCGGTGCCGCCATGGACGGTGTCGTCACCCGAGCCGCCGTCGAGGAGGTCATCGCCCGAACCGCCATTCAGCGTGTCGTTGCCGGCCGCCCCCTTCAGCGTGTCGTTGCCGGCGCCGCCATCGAAGCTGTCGTCGCCGTTGCCGCCGGTCATAACGTCGTCGCCGGCATTGGCCGGGCTGTAGCTGAGATAGCTGCCGCCATGGCCGTTCGAGGCCAGGGTAAAGGCCATGCCGGTGAAGTCCGCCGCCGGATCGAGCTGCAGCGTCACCGGGCCATTGGCGCCGCCCGTAATGGTGAGCAGGTTGCCGTCGCCCAGCGTCGCCTCGGTCGCAGCAAGCCCGGAGAGCTCGATGCGGTCCTCTTCCGCGAAGCCCGCGATCGTGCCGCTGAACTGGCCGTCGGCCAGGAGCGCGGCGTCGAGCGTCAGCACCTGCGCGCCATCCTGGAAGGCGACGTCGTAGCCCTCGTCGGTCAGCGTCCAGTTGCCCTGAAGCTCGACCGCCTCGACATGGGTGAGTTCGCCCAGCGTGCCGGTGCCGGTCAGCACCAGCGTGTCATGGCCCTCGCCGCCGTCGATCGCGACCGCAGCCGCACCGGCAACGAGCGTCACCCTGTCGTCGCCGTCGCCGAGCTGGAAGGCTTCGATCGAGGTGAAGCTGTCATGGCCGAGACCCGCGGCCGAAACCGTGCCGGCCGCAAGATCCAGCGCGATGGCGCCGGTCGCAGCCGCCAGCACCAGCGTGTCGCGGCCCGCGCCACCCTCGAGGCGGTTGTTGCCCGCGTCACCGGCGAGCACGTCGTCGCCGGAACCGGCGATGACGGTCTCGATCGAGGTCAGCTCGTCGGAGCCGATGGCGTCGCCCTCGGCGCTGCCCGCCGCGAGATCGACCACGATGCCGGCCGTATCGTCGGAGTAGTCGGCCGTGTCGTTGCCATCGCCACCGTCGAGCGTGTCGTCGTCGGCACCGCCGATCAGCACGTCATCGCCTTCGCCGCCGAAGAGCGCATCGTCATCGGCGCCGCCCTTGAGGATGTCGTTGCCGGCATCGCCATGGAGCTCGTCATCATCCGCACCGCCGTCGATCACGTCGTTGCCAGCGCCGCCCGAAACCAGATCGTCACCCGCCAGAGCCGCGATCACGTCGTCGCCCGACGTGCCGACGAGTTCGTCGTCGAACTCCGTCGCGGCCGGAACGTCCGGCTGCGGCGCCACCGTGACGGTGACGGTCGCGGTCGCCGTGCCACCCTTGCCGTCGCTGACGGTGTAGGTGAACGTCGCCTCGCCTTCGAAGCTTTCCGCCGGCGTGAAGACGATGTTGCCGTCGTCGTCGAGCGAGACCGAGCCGCCGGTGCCGGAGGTGACCGACAGGATGGCGAGCGTATCGCTGTTCGCGTCGGTATCGTTGGCGAGCAGCGCCGCCGCGTCGATGGTCAGCGCCGCGCCGTAGTCCGTGCCGAGGCCGGTATCGTCGGCCGCGACGGGGTTGGCGTTCGGCGGGCTGATGGTCAGGCCGACCGTGGCCTCGGTGGTGCCGCCACGCCCGTCATTCACCAGCACGGTGAAGCTGTCCGCGCCGGTGTAGCCGTTGGCCGGCGTATAGCGATAGGTACCGTCGCTATAGACGAAGACCGAGCCGTGGGCCGGGCCCTGCTTGAGGCTATAGATCAGCGAGGCGCCAGCATCCTGATCCGTCGCAACGACCTGGCCGGTGACGAGGGTGTTGACCACGCCCTCGACCTGGCTGTTCGCGGCGGTCGGAGCATGGTTCGCCGGCAGGGTGTCGCCGGCATTGGCGATCTTGACGAAGTGGACATCGTCAAGCGCCACGCCCGCGCCCCAGGAGTCCTTGACGCCGGTGTCCATGAACTCCAGCCGGTTGGAACCGTTGCCGGAACCGCCCTTCACTTCGAAGCTCAGCGTTACCCAGCTCGCTCCGGTCTGCGGCGGCAGGCCGTTGAAGATGACCTCGCCATTCCACAGCACGGTGATGCCATCGTCGAGACGGTCGATATCCGAGTCCGAGAGCGAGAAGCTCACGCGATAGGTCGCGCCGTTCTCGGCCTGGGTGATCGTCTGGCCGATCCTGTTGCGGGCGGACTGGCCGGCGCCGTCCATGTCGATCCAGAACTTGCCGTCCTTGGCGTGGACGCCGCCATAATTGTCGAGGTGCTGCTCGATGCGGTTGAAGTTGACGTTGTTCCAGCCGAGGATCTGGCCGTCCGTGTTCCGGTAGCCCCAGTCGGTACCGCCATTGTAGTTGGCGGACTGGCTGATGTCCTCGAAGCTGCCGTTGATGATCAGGTCGGTGCCGATCGCCACCACGTTCGGATTGGCTCCAACCGTGATCGCGACGCTGGCGCTATCCGTGCCGCCACGACCGTCGAAGACCGTGTAGGTGAACGAGGCCGCACCGGAGAAGCCCGCCGCAGGCGTGAAGACGATGTTGCCGTGAGCGTCGAGCCCGACGGTGCCGCCGGCTACCGCGGTAACCGACTGGATCGCAAGCACATCACCATCCGCATCCGTGTCGTTGCCGAGCAGCGTTGCCGGGTCGATGGTCAGAACCGTGCCGTAAGCAGTGGCGAGGCCGGTATCGTCACCCGCGACCGGAGAGGCGTTGGCGGCCGGGACGTCGGCGGTCTTGACGAAGTGGACGTCGTCCAGCGCCGCGCCGGCCCCCCAGGAGTCGGTGACGCCCTTGTCGATGAACTCCAGCCGGTTCGTGCCATCGCCGGAACCACCGACCACGTCGAAGCTGAAGGTCTGCCAAGCCGGATTGCTGCCCGTCGTGTTCTGCGGCGCGAGGCCGTCGAAAATGACCTCGCCGTTCCACAGCACGATCACGCCGTCATCGCTATGCAAGGTGTCGGAGTCGGAGAGCGAGAAGCTCACCCGATAGGTCGCGCCGGCTTCGACATGAGCGATCGACTGGCCGATCCGGTCGACCTTCGTTCCCGTCTGGGAATGATCCATGTCGATCCACATCCGACCATCCTTGGCGACAACGCCGCCATAGTTGTCGAAGTGCTGCTCGATGCGCTTGTTGTTGACGTTGGTCCAGCCGAGGATCTGGCCGTCCTGGTTGCGATAGCCCCAGTCCCCGGCGCCGTTGTTGCCGGAGGACTCGCTGATGTCCTCGAAGCTGCCGTTGACGATGAGGTCGGTGCCGAGAAGGATGCCCTCGGCGATGGTGAAGTTGACGACCGACTCGACGATGCCACCATGCCCGTCATTGACGAGATAGCTGAAGGCGTCGGCGCCGATGAAGCCCGCGGTCGGCGTGTACTTGTAGGTCCCGTCCGCATTGAAGACGAGCGTGCCATGGGCCGGGCCGTCGCCGAGGCGATAGGTCAGCACGTCGCCATTGGCGTCCGTCGCGACGACCTTGCCATTGAACGGCAGGTCCTGGCTGATGACGAGATCGACATCCGGGGTTTCCGGCGCGACATTGCCGGGCGTCGGCAGCACCGGATCGGCGATCTTCACGAGACGGAGATCGTCGAGCGTGGCTGCGAAGCTTCCGCCCGCGCCCTCGAAGACGAGCCGGTTCGTGCCGTCACCGGCGCCGCCGGCGAGCATGAAGTGGAGGTCGTCGCCAGCGGCGGAAGGGGTGCCCTGATAGACGACGATGCCGTTCCAGAGCACGCGCACACCGTCATCGCCCGTCGGCAGATCGGCGAGCGAGAAGCTCAGGCGATAGGCGGCGCCGGTCTCGACGCTCTGGATCTGGTAGGAGAGCGTGCCCTCCGGGAAGTCGCCCTCGGCGACGAGATCCGTGCCGACCGCGACCGCCGAAGGAATGGCGAGACCGGGCGCGTTGTCCAGCACGCTCTCGAGTTCCGGCAGCACGGCCGCGACCTCGGCATCGGTGCCGTCGACGGCGAGCGCGGCGAGCTCAGCGCCGGTCAGCGAGAAGCCGTCGGCGGTGGTGATCGAAGCCGGCTGATGCGCCGGATCCACACCGTCAAGCAGGACGAGCGCGTCATTGCCGGAACGGATGATCAGGTTGTTGCCGTCGCGGATGACGCTGACGCTGGCCGGGGTGATGCCGTCGAAGAGGATTGTGCTGGTCGCGTCGAGCGAGATCAGATCGATGCCGTCACCGGCGCGGAAGACCACCTGATCGCCGGTCGCCACGATGACGTCATTGCCGGCGCCGCCGGAGAGCACGTCGGCCCCCGTGCCGCCGGCAAGGTAGTCGCGGCCCGAGCCGCCGATGAGCTTGTCGTTGCCCGCGCCGCCGAACAGCAGGTCATTGCCGGCATCGCCATAGAGCACGTCGTCGTCGCCGCCGCCGCGGACGAGGTCGTCACCCGACATGGCGTAGACGACATCCTTGCCGGTGCTACCGTTGATCTCGCTGCCCTGATCGGTGCCATAGGCGACCGTGGCATTGTTGAGGAGCTTTTCGAGCGCCACACGGGCCTGCTGCGTATTGTCGTTGATGATGCCGTCCACGCCCAGCGCGAGGGCGTTGCGGATATCGGACTCGTTGCCAGCGACGGTCCAGCCGTTCACCTTGAGACCGGCCGCATGCGCCGCGGCGACCTGCGCCGCCGTGATCAGCGCCATCTGGGGCGCGAGCGCATCCAGCTCGCCCATCGTGCCGTTCGGGTTCGTCGCGTTGGCGATCGAAGCGTCCGTGATCCCGTCCGTCAGCCAGACCAGCGGGAAATCGACGTGGTACTTGTTGTCCATCAGGTCGCGGAGGACCTCGTGGTCGGTCGCGAAGGTCTGGAAGACGATGTGCTCCGCATCGGCGAAGTTGGCCGCGGTGAGCTTCGAAAGCAGAGCGTCATAGGTCGAATAGCCGGAGCTCTTGGTCTCGATCAGGATGCCGAGCTTGCGGCCGGTGTCGATCTCCATCTGCTTCGTCAGCGTGATGAGCTCTTCGAGGGTAACGATCGTCGGCACCGCCGCGCGCACCTCAGCCAGGGTCATGTTCGCGATGCCGCCCGGCAGGTCATCGTGGTAGCTGACCAGCGCACCGTCCTTGGTCAGGCGGAAGTCGGTCTCGACATAATCCGTCCCGTATTTGAAGGCCCACTTGTAGGCGTCGAGCGAATTGTCCGTGTAGGGGTTGGTGCCGCGATGGGCGTAAAGAACGGGCTGGTCAGCCATGGCTCGTCTCCAGAAATAGGCAACAGTCGATCGTTCCCGGCAGCGGGGCCGCTGCGGGCATGCGTGAAGAACGGGTCTTGATGGCGAGCCGCGCCTGCGCGGGCGCGGCCTCTTGTGGTTGGGCTACGGCCTCACGGCCGCCTCCGAGCTCCTGACGAACTGAACGCCGGACTGGTCCAGCATCCGCCGGATGGTCACCGGCGGCTCTGCCTCGCAGAACACGGCGGTGACCTGGTCGATGCGCCCGCCCCGGACATGGGCCGAGCGCGTGAACTTCGTTGAATCGAGCACGAGGTAGGATTTGCGGCAGTTGCGCATCATGGCGTGACGCACGCGCACCTCATCCTCGGAAAAATCGAGCAACGAGCCATCCTCGTCGACGCCGGCGACGCCGAAGATCGCGATGTCGACCTTGTAGGCGGCGAAGAAGTCGTCGACCGAGGAGCCACAGACGTCGAGATCGGTGCCGCGCACCGTGCCACCGGCGATGACCAGCGCGAAATCCGAGTTCTGCCCGACCGTCAGCGCGAGCGGCAGGTTGTTGGTGACGATCTTCAGATCGCGATGCGAGAGCAGCGCCTCGGCCACGAATTGCGGCGTCGTGCCGATGCCGAGCGACAGGGCCTGCCCGTCATGCACCTGGGCGGCGACGGCGCTGGCGATGTCTTGCTTGGCTTCCCGGTTCAGCACGCTGCGATCCCTGAATGCGACGTTCTTGCCCTGGCCCTTGGCGGGAACCACGCTCTCGATGCCGCCGTGCCGGCGTCGGGCCAGCCCTTGATCGCAGAGTGCGACCAGGTCCCGGCGGATCGTCTGCGTGGCGACGGCGAAATGCGCGGCCAATTCCTCGACGCTGATGAAGTCCCGGCTGCGCAGCATCTGGGCGATCGCCATCTGCCGAGCATCGGATCCGTTCGAGATGTTCAAATGAAAGCCACTCATGTTCATATGATCCATCTAGTCTGAGCGCGTGACGTCCATGTGACGGTAAATGAGATCTAAAGAAAAGCGTTAGCGCCCATCATAGCCGTCCGAGAACGAGAAGATCATGCTGCCCGCACGAATGACGACGTAAGTTAGAACGCGCGCGCGAGATCCGTTAATCGGCAAATATCCGCAAGATTCAACGAAACGATAAGCCACGAAACTTTAGCAGTCCTTGGTCGGCCGCGTGCCTGCCCCGCCAGGACCAACGAGCCCCGACTCGGGGAGCTCCCGCAGCCTCTCGACCAGGTCAAAGCACGAGCTAAATGAACATACGCGACGATGAATGTTCATTTGAGCTTCATATGAATGTCATCCGCGGACTGTAGCGGCTTCGGCTCCCGCTGCCCGGACCAGTGGTCCACATCCTCCGTCGCCGAGCTTTCTTCATGGTCACTTCCACCTTCCTGAATATCCAGGGCCTGAGCCGCCGCTTCTCGGCGCGCTCCGGGGTGGACGATGTCTCGCTGGCGGTCGAACGGGGGCAGTTCGTGGTCCTGCTCGGCCCCTCGGGCTGCGGCAAGTCGACGACATTGCGATTGATCGCGGGTCTGGAGACGCCGGACGCCGGCCGCGTCGCGATCGACGGGCGCGACGTCACGGCGCTCTCGCCCTCCGAGCGCGGCCTCTCGATGGTCTTCCAGTCCTATGCGCTGTTCCCGCATCTCGACGTGGCCGAGAACATCGTCTTCGGCCTCAAGGTTCGCGGCATCGCGCGAGCGGAGCGCAGGCGACGGCTCGACGAGGCGCTCGCGATCACCGGGCTGCAGGGTCTGGAGGAGCGCAAGCCCGCCAAGCTCTCGGGCGGCCAGCGCCAGCGCGTGGCGCTCGCACGCGCCATCGTTGCCGGCCACCCGCTCTGTTTGATGGACGAGCCGCTCTCGAACCTCGACGCGCAGCTTCGCCACAGCGTTCGCCACGACATCCGCGCTCTGCAGAAGCGGCTCGGCATGACGGTGATCTACGTCACCCACGACCAGACCGAGGCGATGAGCATGGCCGATGTCGTGGTGCTGATGCGCGACGGGCGGATCGAGCAGGCCACCACCCCGGCTGAAATCTACGCCCGCCCCGCCACGACCTTCGTCGCGAGCTTCATCGGCTCGCCGCCCATGGTCATGCTGCCGGCCGATCTGCTGCCTGCCGCCGGCCGCCCCAACGGCAGGGCCGATCTGGTGTTCGGTGTGCGCGGCGAGGACATCGAATTGCGCCCGCAGGGCGAAGGTCGGCTTGCGGCTGAGGTCGTCGAGCAGGAGTTCCTCGGCGCAGAGACCTTCATTCACCTCGATGTCGCCGGCTCGCACAGGCTGATCGCGCGCGAGCCGGGCGCGAGCCGCTTCAGCTCCGGCGATCCTGTCAGCCTCGATTGGCGGGAAGCCGCCACGCACTGGTTCGACAGGGCGAGCGGCCGGCGCGTCGAAGTCCCCTCTTTCCCCGCTTCCGTTTCAACCCTGGACCGGCCGCAGAGCGCGCCGGCCCTTTCCTCCGCAGCGAAAGGTCCCTGACCATGAAATCCCTTCTGACCGGCCTCGCCCTCGGGCTGGCGGCCGCAGCGACCCCGGTCGCCGCCGCGCAGACCAAGCTCACCATGTATTACCCGATCGCGGTGGGCGGCCCGCTCACCGACGTCGTCGACGGCATGATCAAGGGTTTCGAGAAGGAGAACCCGGATATCGACGTCGAGGCTGTCTATGCCGGCAACTACGACGACACCCGCATCCGCGCGATCTCCGCAATCAAGAGCGGCCAGCCGGCGCAGCTCTCGGTGCTGTTCTCGATCGACGCCTACGACCTGATCGAGCAGGACCTGATCGTGCCTTTCGAGGAGGTCGCGACCTCGGACGCCGACAAGAAGTGGCTCGAGAGCTTCTATCCGGCGCTGATGGCGAACGGGAAGATCGACGGCAAGACCTGGGGCGTGCCGTTCCAGCGCTCGACCATCGTGATGTTCTACAACAAGGACATGTTCCGCGAGGCGAGGCTCGACCCGAACCAGCCGCCGAAGACCTGGAACGAGATGGCCGAGGCTGCGAAGAAGCTGACCAAGCCCGGCCGCTGGGGCCTGATGATCCCGACCACGGGCTACGCCTATTGGATGTTCCAGTGCTTCGCCATCGAGAATGGCAAGGAGCTGATGAGCGCCGACGGCACCAAGACCTATTTCAACGATCCGGCGGTCGTCGAGGCCCTCGCCTTCTGGCGCTCGCTCTCGGCCGAGAAGAAGGTCAGCCCCGAAGGCGCGATCGAATGGGGCACGCTGCGCCAGGCCTTCACCTCGGGCCAGGCCGCGATGATGTGGCACACCACCGGCAACCTGACCGCGGTCAAGAAGGAAGCCAAGTTCGACTTCGGCGTCGCCATGCTGCCCGCCAACAAGCAGCCCGGCTCGCCCACCGGCGGCGGCAACTTCTACCTGTTCAAGAACGCCAAGCCCGAGGAGCGCAAGGCCGCCCTCAAGCTGATGCAGTACATGACCGCCCCCGAGCGCGCCGCGCAGTGGTCGATCGCGACCGGCTATGCCGGTGTCAGCCCGGCTTCCTACGAGACCGAGACGCTGAAGAAGTACGGCCAGGAGTTCCCGCAGGCGCTCGTCGCCCGTGACCAGCTCAAGGTCGCGATCTCCGAGTTCTCGACCTATGAGACGGGCCGCGTCCGCGAGGCGCTCAACAACGCCGTGCAGGCCGCCGTCGTCGGCACCAAGACCCCGGAGGCGGCGCTGAGCGAGGCGCAGGCCACCGCCGAGCGGCTGCTGAAGCCCTTCCAGAAGAAGTGATTTGAACCCCGGGCTGCGGGACGGGCCACGGCCGGCCCCGCAGCCCTCCTTACGTTCAGCGAGACCGATCATGGCGGACATGGTGAAGCAGGAACGGCGGCGCATGGCCGTCTATGGCTGGATGCTGCTCTCGCCGGCTCTCGTCCTGCTGACCACCTTCGCCTTCGCGCCGACGGTCGCGACATTCTGGCAGAGCCTGTTCTCGGCTGGCACGCGCCGCCGTCCGCCCGCCTTCGTCGGCCTCGACAACTACACCGACCTGATCGCCGATCCCGTGTTCTGGCGCGTCATCGGCAACAACCTGCTCTATGCCGGCGTCACCGTGCCCGCCTCGATCGCCATAGCGCTCGGCATGGCACTCTGGGCCAACGCCAAAATCCCCGCCCGCGCCTTCGCCCGCGTCGCCTATTTCACCCCGACCATGCTGCCAATGATCGCGGCCGCCAATCTCTGGCTGTTCTTCTACACCCCCGGCATCGGCCCCTTCGCCTTCCTCGGCCTCGGCTCGATCAACTGGCTCGGCCAGCCGGACACCGCGCTCTGGGCCGTCATCGTCGTGGCGATCTGGAAGGAGGCTGGCTTCTTCATGATCTTCTATCTTGCCGCGCTGCAGACCATCCCGCCCGACCTCAAGGAGGCAGCGCAGATCGAGGGCGCCAGCCGCTGGACCTATACGCGCCGGATCGTGCTGCCGCTGCTGATGCCGACCACCCTCTTCGTGCTGGTCAACGCGCTGATCAACTCGGTGCGCCTGATCGACCAGCTCTTCATCCTGACCAAGGGCGGGCCCGACAACGCCTCCAAGCTTGTCCTCTACTGGATCTGGGAACTGGCCTTCTCCTATTTCGACGCGCCCCGCGCTGCGGCCATGACGGTGCTCGTCCTGCTTGTCCTCTGCCTCGTGGCGGTCGTCCAGTTCACCCTGATTGACCGGCGGGCGCACTATCGATGAAAGCTGTGATGCGACGCTGGCTCAGCCTCGACGCGATGGGTGCGCTCCTGCTCGCCCTCGCCTGGATCTCACCGCTGGCCTATGCAGCCTGGGCAGCCTTCCACGATGTCAGCGCTGTGGTGCAGCGCGACCTCTCCGCGCCCTGGACCTTGTCGAACTTTCAGGCCGTCTGGCAGCAAGCTCCCTGGCTCGCCTATATCGCCAACACGGTCCGGCTCGTCACGACCGTCCTGATCGGCCAGCTCGCTCTCTGCACGCTGGCGGGCTTCGCCTTCGCCCGCTTCGAGTTCCCCGGGCGCGGCATCGTCTTCATCCTCGTATTGATGCAGCTCTTCATCCTGCCCGAGGTGCTGATCGTCGAGAACTACGCGACCGTCGCGAAGCTCGGCCTGTTCGACACCACGCTGGGCATCGGCCTGCCCTATATGGCGAGCGCCTTCGGCATCTTCCTGCTGCGGCAGGCCTTCAAATCCGTGCCGAAGGAGCTCGAAGAGGCGGCGCGCATCGAGGGTTGTTCCTGGCTCGGCGTGCTCTGGCGCGTCTATATCCCCGCGGCGCGGCCGGTCTATCTGGCTTATGCGCTGGTCTCGGTTGCGACCCATTGGAACAACTTCCTCTGGCCGCTGATCGTCACCAACTCGCCTCAGACCCGGCCGCTGACCGTGGGCCTGTCGCTGTTCGGGGCGCCGGAAAGCGGCGTCGACATCTCGCTGATCAGCGCCGCCACGCTGATGACCATCGCCCCGCTGGTGCTGGCCTTCATCATCTTCCAGCGCCAGTTCATGCAGGCCTTCCTGACCTCCGGCATCAAATAGCCGGAGGTGCAGCGCTACTTCGGCACGCCGTTGATGACGAAGAGCGCGTTGATGAACTGGTCGGGCGGGAAGCTTCCGAAGCTGCGCGCGTAGATGTTCTTCACGCGGTCGGTGCGATAGAGCTCGGCCAGCGTGGCATCGACCAGCAGGCGAAACTTGTCGTCGCCGAGCGGCATCGCCAGCGCATAGGTCTCGAAGGTGAAATACTGGTCGGAAAGCTTCATGCCGGAGCGGTTCCGGCTGTTGAGCAGGTGGTAGTTGAGAATGCCGCGATCGGCGAAATAGGCGTCGATCTTCCCTTCGGACAGGTTCCGCACCCCCTCGGGGTGCGTTTGCATCGGAACGACCTGCGCCTGGATATTGAGCTGCTTCAGGGTCGTCCTCAGAACCTCCTCGGTCGTCGTGTTCTGGAGCACGCCGATCTTCTTGCCGCGCAGATCCTCGAGCCGGTTCATCTCGTTGATCCGATGGAGAACGGCGGCGCCGTCGATGAAGGTCGGCAGCGAAAAATCGACCATGGCGCGGCGCGACATGGTCATCGAGGTCGGATCGCACAGAATATCGATCTTGCCATCCCGCAGCGCCTCCAGGCGCGCCGTCGACGAGACCTCGACATATTCGATCTTGAGCGCAGGGATATTCTGCGCCCTCTTCACGCCGGCTGCGACCTCCCGGCAGATATCGACGATATATCCGGATGGCTCGCCGCTGGCGGAGCGATAGGAATAGGGAGGCGCATCGGTCCGGAAGCCGAGCCGCAACGTGCCCGTCTCGCGAGCCCGAGCCAGCGTGTCCGCCGCAAGGCTCGCCGTCGATATCGCCATGCTGAGAAGCGCGATCAAAAAGGCTTGCACGGTCCCCCTCCGTATTTGCCTCAAGGTGAACACGATAGGCCGTCTTTATCGATCGTAGAACGCCGTCTATTGAGGCAGAGCCTTACTCCCCATGCGTGTCAGCGACAATACACGCTGGAATCGGTGTGACGCAGCTTACCGCTTTCGGAACCAGGGAGGATCATGGCCAAGGCTAGCTGTCCCAAAGGCCAATAGGCGCCGATCTCGCAACTGCGTAACGGATTGATCGCGAGAGCTTGCGGCGCTGGGCGATGTTTGTTGCCGGCCGAGAAGACAAGCCTGCTCCAGGAAGCGCGCATGAAGCAACGCCGGCGCGGCTCGCACATCATCGCGGATCGCTGAAACGTGGTCGATGGAGGGGCAGATGAAACTCTTGATAGCCTTGTCGATGGCCGTGGCTGGCATGATTGCTGCTAGCACGAACGAAGCTGGCGCCGTGATCTATTGCCAGTACATCGGCTACCCAGCCGGCTGCATTGCCAGACCCGGCGTCGTCCTGAGGCCTCGACCGGTGGCGCGCGCCGTGGCGACGCCTGGGGTGGGCGCGCCCGGTGTTGGCGTGCGGCCCGGAACGCCGATGAACCGTGGCGGCCCGGTCAATCGGGCCGGCCGGCGCTGACGACTGAAGCCCCCGGCGGCCCTGCCGCCGCTGTCCTGCCTTTCGACGTCATGGAGCACGGCGACATGATCAAGGAACCGGCGAGTATTCTGACCGACGCTGAAGCCTATGCCGTCGATGCCCGGCAGCGCTGGGTCCTGTTCCTCGAAACGCTGATGCGGCGCGGCCAGCAATATGAAGAGCACATTGCGCAACGCGCGCCGCATGTCCTCGACTACGACGCCGAGCTGATCTGCGACGGCCGCGAGCTGGCCCGGCCAGTCAACTATCTGCTGGCGCGCATCGTGCCGCGGCAGGATGTCGTCCTCGACGAGAACAAGCGCCCCTTCGTGGTCGTCGATCCGCGCGCGGGCCATGGACCCGGCATCGGCGGCTTCAAGGCCGACAGCGAAATCGGCGTGGCGATGAAGGCCGGGCACCCCTGCTACTTCATCGGCTTCCTGCCCGATGCCATGCCCGGCCAGACGATTGAGGACATCTCACGCGCAGAGGCCGTCTTCATCGAGAAGGTCATCGCCCGCCATCCGAGTGCCGAAGGCAAGCCCTGTGTGATCGGGAATTGCCAGGCTGGCTGGGCGGTCATGATGCTCGCGGCGATCAGGCCCGAGCTGTTCGGGCCGATCATTCTGGCCGGCTCGCCGCTGTCCTACTGGGCGGGTGTGACGGGCCAGAATCCGATGCGTTATTCCGGCGGCCTGCTCGGCGGCAGCTGGCTGACCGCACTCACCAGCGATGTCGGCGCGGGAACCTTCGACGGGGCCTGGCTGGTCCAGAATTTCGAGAACCAGAACCCGGCGAACACGCTCTGGACCAAGCAATACAACCTCTATTCGAAGATCGACACCGAGGTGGAGCGCTATCTCGGCTTCGAGAAATGGTGGGGCGGCCATGTCACGCTGAACGCCGAGGAAATCCAGTTCATCGTCGACGAGCTCTTCATCGGCAACAAGCTCGCCTGCGGCGAGATCAGGACCTCGGACGGCACGGCGATCGACCTTCGCAATATCCGCTCCCCGATCGTGGTCTTCTGCTCGAAGGGAGACAACATCACCCCGCCGCAACAGGCGCTGGACTGGATTCTCGACCTCTACGACAGCGTCGACGAGATCCGCTCCTACGGGCAGACCATCGTCTATGCCGTGCACGACAAGATCGGCCATCTCGGCATCTTCGTCTCGGCGGGCGTCGCCCGGAAGGAACACGACGAGTTCGCCTCGAATATCGACCTCATCGACATGCTGCCGCCGGGTCTCTACGAGGCGATCTTCGAGCCCAAAGCCGGCACCGATACGAGCGCCGATCTGGTGACGGGCGATTGGGTGATGCGCTGCGAGGCGCGCACGCTCGACGACATCCGGGCGCTCGGCGGCAATGACCTCGAGGATGAACGCCGCTTCGCCACGGCGGCTCGCGTATCCGACATCAACCTGTCGCTCTATCGCGCCCTCGTGCAACCCTGGGTCAAGGCCATGGCCAACCCGGCCACGGCCGAGGCGATGCGCAAGCTGCACCCGCTGCGCCTGCAATACGAGCTGTTCGGCTCGCAAAATCCGTTTCTTTCCTGGGTCGAAGCCGCCGCCGCCCAGATGCGCGAGGAGCGCAAGCCGGCCGCCACAGACAACGTCTTTCTGAAGGCGCAGGAGGCCTTCTCGGCACACGCGATCAGCGCCCTCGATGGCTGGCGCGAGATGGTCGAGCGCCTGTCCGAGCAGACCTTCCGCGCCGTCTACGGCTCCTCCCTGCTGCAATCGGCCGTCGGGATCGACCCGAATGCGCAGGGCCGCCCTCGCCGCGCCGCCAAGAGCAAGCTCCACGCCGAACTCGTCTCCAAGCGGATCGGCGAATTGCGCGATGGCTTCTCGCGCGGCGGGCTGCTCCATGCCTGCATGCGCGCGCTGCTCTATGTCGGAATGGCTCGGGAAAGCGTCGATGAGCGCAGCTTTGAGGCGATCCGGCGCCTGCGCAGACAGGGCGATGAGGCTCGTCGCCTGACGCTGAGCGAATTCAAATCGTTGACCCGCGAACAGTTCTTCATGCTGCTGATCGACCCGACGGAAGCGCTCCGGACCCTTCCCGATCTGCTGCCGCCGGACGGAGAGGTCAGAGACGCCGCATTCAAGCTGGTCGAGCAGGTCGCAACCGCGCGCGGCCCGCTTTCGGGCGAAGCGGCAGAGCGGCTCGAAGAGATCAGAAGCCTGTTCCAGGCCACACCACCTCTCGTCGACAAGCCTTTGGGCGAGGCGCCTCTTGCCACAAGACGGAGGGCTTAGCGATGCACTCAGCCGGCGGCAGCGATCCGGAAGGCGAAGCCCATCTCGTCTCCAAATACGACAGGCTGATCGCTGCAGCCAGCAGCGGCGACCCCGCCCGGACGGTCGTCGCCCACCCTTGCGACGCGACCTCCCTTCAAGGCGCATTGGAAGCGCGCGATGAGGGGCTGATCGCACCCATTCTCGTCGGCCCGCAGAACAAGATCCGGGGCGTCGCAAAGGCCGAGGGGCTGGACCTCGGCACCGTCGAGATCGTCGATGCGCCGCATAGCCACGCCGCCGCTGCGGAGGCCGTGAAGCTCGTGCGGGAAGGCCGTGGCGAGCTGCTGATGAAAGGCAGCCTTCATACGGACGAGCTGATGCGCGAGGTCGCCGCCTCCGCCACAGGGCTGCGCACGGAGAGACGCATCAGCCATGTCTTCATCATGGACGTGCCCGGCCATGCAGAGACGCTCTTCATCACCGACGCCGCGATCAACATCTTCCCCGACCTCGATGCCAAGCGCGACATCGTGCAGAACGCGATCGATCTCTGGACCGGCATAGGCCTCGGCACCCCGCGTGTCGCCATTCTCTCGGCGGTCGAGACGGTGACCACCAAGATCCCTTCCACGCTGGAGGCGGCGGCTCTGTGCAAGATGGCTGATCGAGGCCAGATCACCGGCGCGCTGGTCGACGGCCCCCTCGCCTTCGACAACGCCATTTCGCCGGAAGCCGCTGTCATCAAAGGCATTGTATCCCCTGTCGCTGGGCATGGGCAAATCCTGGTCGTGCCCGATCTCGAAGCGGGCAACATGCTCGCCAAGAACCTGACCTTCCTCTCCAAGGCCGACGCGGCGGGCATCGTGCTGGGCGCCCGCGTGCCCATCATCCTGACCTCGCGCGCAGACTCGGTCCGCACCCGTCTCGCCTCCTGCGCCGTCGCCGCGCTCTACGCGGCTGCCCGGCGGCGCAGCGCGACCGTCGACGCGGTCTAACCGCATGGATGCGATCCTGGTCCTGAATGCCGGCTCCTCCAGCCTCAAGTTCCAGATATTTTCGGTTTCCGGCACGGCGCTGACCCGCCAGATCAAGGGCCAGCTCGACGGCATCGGGCAGCGGCCTCGCCTGCGCGCGTCTAGCGCCGACCGGGCGACGCTCGTCGACGTCGCTTTCCAGAAGGACGAGGTACCGGACCTGCCAAAGGCGATCGACAAGGCCCGGATCTGGCTCCAGAGCCTGGAAGGGTTTCGCCTCAAGGCGATCGGACACCGCGTCGTGCATGGCGGGCCCGACTATGCCGCGCCGACTCTCATCGATCAGGCGCTTCTGGACAAATTGGCGACCTATGCGGAGCTGGCTCCGCTGCACCAGCCGAACAACCTGCTGCCGATCCGGCTCGCCATGGGCATCAATCCGGATGTGCCGCAGATCGCCTGCTTCGACACGGCCTTCCATCGGCACCATCCCGCACTGGCCGATTGTTACGCCCTGCCCCTGTCGTTCCATCAGGAGGGCATCCGGCGCTACGGCTTCCACGGGCTGTCATACGAATATGTTTCCCAGCGTCTGCGTGAGACCTTTCCGGATCATGCCGCCGGAAGGATCATCATAGCTCATCTCGGCAGCGGAGCCTCGATGTGCGCGCTGCTCAACGGTCAGAGCATGGAGAGCACGATGGGGTTCACGGCGCTCGACGGCCTCCCGATGGGCACGCGGCCAGGCCAGCTCGATCCCGGCGTCGTGCTGCACCTGATCATGCAGAAGGGCATCCCGGCCGAAGCCGTCCAGAAGCTGCTCTACCATGAGGCCGGCCTCAAGGGATTGTCCGGCATTTCCAATGACATGCGCGATCTGCTTGAGAGCGATGACTCGCGCGCCACCTTCGCGATCGATCACTTCGTCTATCGTTGCGCGCTCAATATCGGTGCGCTAACGGCCGCTCTCGGCGGGCTCGATGCGCTCGTCTTCACCGCCGGCATCGGCGAGAACGCACCGAAGCTCCGGGAGAGCATCGTCGGCCACGCAGCCTGGCTGGGAGCCGAGCTCGATGCTGCGGCCAATGCGGCGGGTGCCCCGCTGATCTCGACACCCGGCAGCCGCGTCAGCCTCCATATCATTCCAACGGACGAGGAGCTGATGATCGCGCGTCACACCATCCGCCTGATCACCGCCACTCACTGAAGCCGGAGTCCGCCATGACCATTCCCGCTGTCAAAGCGAAGCTCCTCGACGGCAAGAAGGGGCTCGTCGTGGGCATCGCCAACGAGCACTCGATCGCCTGGGGCTGTGCCCGCGCCTTCCGGGCCTTCGGCGCCGAGCTCGCAGTGACCTATCTGAACGAGAAGGCCCGGCCGCATGTCGAACCGCTCGCCCGGGAGCTGGAGGCGCCGATCATCCTGCCCCTCGACGTCGCTTCGCCCGGCCAGCTCGAAGCCGTCTTCGAGCACATCACCAAGACCTGGGGCGAGCTCGATTTCCTCGTCCATTCCATCGCCTTCTCGCCGCGCGACACGCTGGCCGGGCGCGTGACCGACGCGCCGCTCGAAGGCTTCCTGAAGACCATGGAGGTCTCCTGCTGGTCGTTCATCCGCATGGCGCAGCTTGCCGAGCCGCTGATGAAGAACGGCGGCACGCTCTTCACCATGACCTATTACGGCTCGCAGATGGTGGTCGAGAACTACAACATCATGGGCGTCGCCAAGGCCGCGCTCGAATCCGCCGTGCGCTATCTCGCCGCCGAGCTCGGCCCCAAGGGCATCCGCGTCCACGCCGTGTCCCCGGGCCCGCTGGCGACCCGCGCAGCCTCGGGCATTCCCGAGTTCGATTCCCTGCTGGACAAGGCGAAGCGGAAGGCGCCGGCGCGCGAGCTGATCTCGATAGACGATGTCGGCGCGGCAACAGCCTTCCTCGCGCATGACGCTGCACGACTCATCACCGGCCAGGTCCTCTATATCGACGGCGGGTACCACATCATGGACTGATGGCGGGCCTGCTTGCTCCCTTACGACCCCGCCTGCGCAGCCGTGCCGCCATCCTGCAGCCAGTCCATGGCCTGCGCCTCCTGATCGGCCGGAAACTGCCGGATCTCCGCGGCGACGAAATGGCTCGCGATCGACGGCATGATCTTCAGCAGCTGGTCATCGGTGACAGCCGCGATGCGGCCGATCTTGTGGTGGTGGTCGCGCACGAACCGCAGATGCGAAATGAGGGCACCGAAGCTCGACCAGCCGGGGAATGATCTGACCCGGATCATCAGCCCGGTCAGCCGGCCGTTCGACGCGATGTAGGGATCGATTTCCGCAGCGAGCCTTCTGAAATCGGCCTCCTCCAGGGCCCCATCCGGCGAAAGAATGGCAATCCCCTTGTCGCGCAGCAGCTCGAAACCGATCATGTCGCTCATCCCTTCGCGGTGCGGAGCAGGGTCGGATAGGCTCAGGTTCTATTTCGGAAGGCACTCGACATTATAGGCGATGATGATCTCGCCCTGACCGGCCTTGCCGACGGCCCTGAGGTCTTCCAGGCCGCTCCGGAGCTTGGCGCCCGCCTCCTTCAAGCTGTTCTCGAGCTTGGATTTGGCGAGCGTGCATCGCTCTTCGTTCGAGAATTCCTGAAACACCACCGTGGGCCGCAGCCGCCACTCCGCCCGGTCCATCGTGGCGGCCGGGCTGACAGAGTACGAAAAGACATACATCAAGACCCACATCGGCATGCTCCGCTTGCCTTTGGGTTGCGATCCGAATGTCCCCGCCTGCAGGGCCGTGCGACTGGCCGCAGCTCGCGCAGCCATTGTGACGCTGCCGGCGTTCATGCGTCGAGTGTCGTGCTGCAATCTAGCGATGCCGGATCAGCGCCGAAACTTGTCCCTGGGGACAATGCGCCGGGCCTCCGGGAGCGGCCAAAGCCGGTCCCGCCGTCTCATCGGAGCAGATCGCCTTCCCGCAGCCCGCCAGGGATCGTGATCGGGCGGGCGAGCCGTGCTTGCGCCGCCAGCCTGATCGTGGCGTTGGGCGCGCCGTAGCCCACATAGCCGTCGCGCTGGACGATCTCGAAGAACAGCCCGCCATCCAGCGTCTGCGTATAGGCCTGGCGGAAGGTGCCGCTGGCATCGCTGTCATAGAGGATGTTCAGCGCCTTCATCGCGTCGATCTCTTCCGGAGAAAGGTCCGAGCGGGCTTCGAGGTCGTCGTAGTAATTCTCCGGGATCGGCAGCATGGCGACGCCGTTGGCGACGAGGCGCTTCACCGTCGCGGCAATGTCGTCGGTCTGGAAGGCGATGTGCTGCACGCCGGACCCGAAGAAGTCGGTGACGAAGCGGGCCGACAGCGTGCGATGGCTCTGCGAGCCGTTGAGGATCAGGCGCAGGCCCTCATGGCCCGCCCCTTTCAATCCGCTCTCGATCACCTGGCTCTGGACCACGCCGCCCGGATCGAGCACGGCCTGGGTCGGCGTCTTCACCGTCTCGAACAGCGACGAGTAGAAGAGGAGCCAGGTCAGCATCTCCTCGTACTGCATCGTCTGCGAGACATGGTCGACGCCGGTGAGCCCCGCGCCGGTCCCGCTCTCCCCGGTCGCCTCGAAATCGACCTGCGCCCAGCCGCCAAGCGCCGAATCCTGGTCGAGGAAATAGAGCAGGCTGCCGCCGAGCCCGCGCACAGCGGGGATATCGAGCTCGCCCGGCCCGACCGCGCCGGCATAAGGTGTGTCCAGCAGAGCCCGCGCGCGCTTGGTCGCAGCCTGCGCATCGGGCACCCGCAACGCCAGCGCGCAGACCGAGGTGCCATGCGTGATCTGATAGCTATGAGCGAAGCCATCGGCCTCGCTGTTGAGCACGATGCGGATATCGCCCTGACGCCAGAGATCGACATCCTTGGAGCGATGCGCGCCCACGCGGGCAAAGCCGAGCGCCCGCAGCAGCGCCTCGAAGCCGGGCCGCTCCGTTTCGGACACGGCGAATTCGAGAAACTCGACCGCCTCCACCGGCCCCGGCGGCGGCATCGGCACGGTGCCGGGAACCGGGCGGCCGAGCCGGCGCGAAGCCTCGTCGAGCAGCCAGATCAGCGAGCGATGCCCGTCGAGCGCAACCGAACGCGCCGAGCCGGCGCGAAAGCGGTCATTGAATATCTCCAGCGAGAGCACGCCGTCATATCCGGTCGAGACCAACGCCTGCATGAAGCCCGAGAGGTCGAGGTCGCCCTGCCCCGGCAAGCAACGCCAATGGCGGCTCCAGGACAGGTAGTCCATCTGCAGCCGCGGCGCGTCCGCCATCTGGACCATCGCGATCTTGTCGCGCGGGATCGTGCCGATGATCGAGAGGCTCAGGTCTCGCGACAGGATGTGGAAGCTGTCGAGGACAATCCCGACATTGTCGCGCCCGACCCGGCGCACGACCTCCCAGGCATCGCGATAATCGAAGACGTGCCGCCCCCACGCGAGTGCCTCGAACCCGACCCGCAAGTTGCGCCGGGCGGCACGCTCGCCGAGCTCGGCGAAATCCTGCGCCAGCCGGTCGATGCCGGCGAGCGCCTCGGGCGAAGTGCTGGAGCAGACGAAGAGCAGGTCGCAGCCCAGCTCCTGCAACAGATCGAATTTGCGCTCGGCCCGGTCGAAGGTGCGCTGGCGCCTGTTGTCGGGCATGCCCTCGAAATCGCGGAAGGGCTGGCAAGTCACGATGGTGAGCCCGAGATCGGCGCAGATCGCCTTCACCTCGGTGGGAGAGCCGGGAAAGGCGATCAGGTCGTTCTCGAAGATCTCGACAGCCGTGAAGCCGGCCGCCGCGATCGCTTCCAGCTTCTCGCGGAGCGTGCCGGAAACACAGACCGTCGCGATCGAAGGGATCATGCCGCATCCTCCTTGCGCAGGCGCGCCACGGCGCGCAGGTCTTCCGGCGTCGTCGTCGGCAAGCCGAAGAATTCGAGATAGGCCGGAATCTGCTCGAAGAGCATATCAGTGCCGATCTGGATGGCGCAGCCACGCGCACGCGCCGCTGCGAGGAAAGGCGTGATCTCGCTGGCCATGACGACTTCACCGACGAAGCTGTCCGGCTGCAGGCGCGACACGTCGAGCGGCAGCGGGTCGCCCTCCTTCATGCCGAGCGGCGTGGCGTTGACGACGATGTCGCAGCCTGCCGGATCGTTAGCGCCGGTGCTCAGGGCAAGATCGGGGTAATGCTCGCGAAGCCTGGCTGCGAGCTGCTCGACCGCCGGCGGATAGGCGTCGAACAGCGAAAGCTCGGCCACGCCCGCCTTGGCGAGGGATGCCGCGATCGCCGAGCCGACACCACCCGCTCCCACCACGAGCGCCCGCGCCCCGGCAACCTTGCGTCCCTTGCGCAGGACGCCGCGCACGAAGCCCTCGCCATCGAACATCTCGCCGATCAGCCGTCCATCGGCCTCGCGGCGGACCGCGTTGCAGGAGCCTGCAATCGCGGCCGTCGGCAGCACCGTGTCGACGAGCTGCACCGTCGTCACCTTGTGCGGCATCGTCACCAGCGCGCCGTGAGCGTTGGAAAGCCTGAAGAAAAGCCGCAGAAAGGACGGGTAGTCCTCGACCCGGCAGCCCATCGGCACCACGACGGCGTCGATGCTCTCGCGCTCGAAAAAGGGATTGTAGATCATCGGCGCCTTGAAGCTCTCGGTCGGATAGCCGAGATGGCCGATCAATTTCGTCGTGCCGCTGATCATCATCGCAGCCTCAGCCGGCTGCCAGGCCTGACGGCCGGATCAGGCCGCCATTGCGTGCCGCACGCTTCACCGCATCGATGACGCCAAGCGTCGCCAGGCCTTCGCGGCCGGACACCAGCGGCGCCTCCTTCCCGCAGATCACCTTGCGGAAATGCCGGATCTGGGCCCGCAGCGGATCTTCCGGCATGAAGGGAATGCGCTCGCGGCGCAGCGGCTCCCACCAGCTTCGCTTGTCCGGATTGCTCCACCATTCGAGCTGCGGGATCGCGAGCGAGCCATGCGTCCCGCCGATCTGGTAACAGCCCTGGTCCTGCTGCGGATAGGCCGGGTTCTCGCCCGTGGTCATCTCCCAGCTCCAGGGGGCGACGACGCTGTCGGACGCGCTGACCGTCCCGAGCGTCCCATTCTCGAAACGCAGCAGCGCGACGGCTGTTTCCTCGGCCGGGTTGCCGCGGACCGCGTTCGAGCTGAACGCCTGCACCTCGACGATCTCGCCACAGAGATAGCGGAAAAGGTCGATGTCGTGGATCAGGTTGACCAGGATCGGCCCGGCCCCCTCCTCCCGGCGCCAACCGACATCGAAATAGTCATCCGGCTTCATGATCCAGAACTGGCCGGAGAGCGTCAGGACGCGGCCGAGGCGGCCACTCTCGATGATCTCCTTCGCCTTGCGGATCATCGGGTTGTGGCGCCGGTGATGGCCGACGAGCAGCGGCACGCCGGCACGCTCGGCCGCCTCCACGAGACGGCGCGCGCCATCGATGCTGTCGGCGATCGGCTTCTCCACCAGGGTGGGGATGCCGGCGGCGACGAGCTCCAGCCCGTTCTCGACATGGAGCTGGTTGGGCGTGGCGACGATGACGCCATCCGGCCGCTGACCGACGGGGATCGAAGCGAAATTGGGATAGCAGCGCACGCCATACTCGGCGGCGACCTCCCGACCGCCCGGAGCCGGATCGATGATCGCGGCAATGCGGGTCGAGGGCTCCGCTGCGATATGCGCGGCATGGCGCCGGCCGATCAGCCCAGCCCCCATCACGGCGATCGCTACCTGAGCCATGACGAGCCCTCCCCAGCCGCCATCACGCGGTCAATGTGCATGGAGGATCTCGCCCAGGAACTTCCGCGTGCGCTCCTGGCGCGGTTCGGTGAAGAAGGTCGCGGGCGGCGCTTCCTCGATGATCTCGCCCTCGGACATGAAGATCACGCGGTCAGCCACCTTGCGGGCGAAGCCCATCTCATGGGTGACGCAGATCATCGTCATGCCTTCCTCGGCCAGCCCGATCATGGTGTCGAGCACCTCCTTGACCATCTCGGGGTCGAGCGCCGAGGTCGGCTCGTCGAAGAGCATCACCTTCGGCTTCATGCACAGCGCCCGCGCGATCGCGACGCGCTGCTGCTGCCCTCCGGAGAGTTGAGCCGGGTATTTCTCGGCCTGTTCGACGATCTTGACGCGGCCGAGCAGCTTGCGGGCGGTGGCTTCGGCCTCCGCCTTGCTGGCACCGAGCGAGCGCATCGGCGCCAGCATGCAGTTCTGCAGCACGGTCATATGCGGGAACAGGTTGAAGTGCTGGAAGACCATGCCGACCTCGCGGCGAACCGCGTCGATCGTCCTGGCATCGTCTCCCAGCCGCGTGCCGCCGACACGGATCTCGCCCTTCTGGTAGCTCTCCAGATGGTTGATGCAGCGGATCAGCGTCGATTTGCCGGAGCCCGACGGCCCGCACAGGACGATGCGCTCGCCCCTGCGGACCTCGAGATTGATGTCGGTCAGGGCCTTGAAGGCGCCATACCATTTCTCGACATGCGACAGGGCGATCATCGCCTGTCCTGTCGCGGTCGCGTCGATATCCATGCGGCTGGTCATGGCCCTGAAGTCCTTGGCGCTGCGCTCAGCTCGCGATGAAGGGCACGCCCTCGAGGGTGTCCGGGAACTTGTGGACCGGCACCTTCATCCACTTGTCGTAGACCTTCTGCAGCTCGCCATTGGCCTTGATCTTGTCGATGAAGGCATTGATCGTCGCGTTCATCTCCTTCTCGCCGAGGCGGGTGCAGGCACCGTTGTAGAGGTTCTGGAATTCGAGCTTGTTCTCGAATTCGCCGGGCCGGGCCTGCTCGATGCGCTGCATGTAGAAGATGTTGCCGCCCAGCGCCTGGACCTGGCCCGATACCAGCGCCTGGATCGACGGCGCATCGCCGTCATAGCGGCGGATGGTCGTGTTGGAGGGTGCGTTCTTGGTGACCTGGGTATCCTGCGCCGCGCCGCGGGCGACGCCGATCGTGTAGCGGCCCATATCCTCGTTGGTCTTGATCGAATCCTTCTTGGGGCCGATCAGCACGATGGTGTTGGCAACATAGGGCTTGCTGAACTGCACCGCCTTGGCGCGCTCCGGCAGCATGGCCATGGTGGCGAAGAGCACGTCGACACGGCCCGTTGTCAGCGCAGGGATGCGGTTGTTGACCTCGAGCGGCAGGAACTCGACCTCGACGCCGAGCTCCTTGGCGAACAGCGCCGCCATGTCGGCGTCGAGCCCATCCTGCTTGCCGGCGCTGGTCACGAAGCCCCATGGCGGGTTGTCACCCTGGATGCCGACGATGATCTTGCCGCGCTTCTTGATCTCCTCGGGCGTGACCGCGAAGGCGGGCCGCGTCAGCAGCGCCGGCATGGCAAGGCCGGCGGCACCGGCGACGAGGATGGAGCGGCGGCTCGGTTTGAAGGTCTGCATTGTTTCTCTCCCTTGATGGCCTTTGCGGCGGTTCTTTTGGTGGTTGGTCGTCCTTCGGTGGTCCTGGCCTTGCCGTCAGCGTGACGAGACGGCGAAGCGGCGTTCCAGATGCGCGCCGTAGATCGACAGCGGCCAGCACATCAGGAAGTAGAGCGCGCCCACGAGCGCGAAGACGGTCAGCGGTTGGAAAATCTGGTTGGAGACGATGTTTCCGGCTCGGGTAAGCTCGGTGAAGCCGACGATGGCCGCGAGCGAGGTGCCCTTGATGAGCTGAACCAGGAAGCCGACCGTCGCTGGCAGCGAGATGCGGATCGCCTGCGGCAGGATCACATCCTTCATCCGCGAGACATAGGATAGGCTCAGCGCCTTGGCGGCCTCCGTCTGGCCCCGCGGCACGGCCTCGATCGAGCCGCGCCAGATCTCGCCGAGATAAGCGCTGGCATGAAGCGTGAAGCCGATCGCCACCGCGACCCAGGCATCGAGCCGGAGGCCCAGCAGCGCCAACCCGTAATAGACGACGAAGAGCTGCATCAGCAGCGGCGTGCCCTGGAAGAGCGCGATGTAGCTTGCGGTGATCCGTTCCAGCATCGGGATGCCGGAGGTGCGCAGCAGCGCCACGCCGAGACCGGCGACGCCTCCGCCGACGAAGCCGATCGCGGACAGCGCGATCGTCCACTTCAGCCCGGCGAGAAGGAAGAGAAATTCGCCCTCGCCCATCACTTCACCGGATAGCTGAAGTAGCGGGCCGAGATCAGCGCGAAGAAGCGCATCATCACCCAGGAAATGACGAGGTAGAACAGCGTGATCGTGCCGAAGACCTCGAAGCTGCGGAAGCTGTCGGACTCGATGCGTTGCGCCACTGAGGTCAGCTCATAGGCCGAGATCGCCGAGCAGATGCTCGTCGTCAGCGTCAGCAGCACGAACTGGCTGGTCAGCGAGGGAAAGATCGCCCGCAGCGCCGGCTTCAGCACGATCAGCCGGAAGACCTGCGCCTTGTGGAGACCGAGCGCCAACCCTGCTTCGATCTGGCCTTTGCTGATCGACTGCACACCGCCGCGGATGATCTCGATGGCATAGGCGCCGCCATTGATGCCGAGCGCGATCACGGCGGTCGGCGTCGGATCAAGCCTGACGCCCGCCAGCGGCAGGGCGAAATAGATGAAATAGATCTGCACCAGGAACGGCGTATTGCGGATCAGCTCGACGAAGCTCTTCACCAGCCAGCGGGCCGGTGCGAAATGCGAATCCCGCAGCACCACGCCGCCAATGCCGATGACGATGGCCAGCGCCATGCCACCGAGAGCGAGCGTGAATGTGCCGAGGCAGGCCGACAGCAAGGCCGGCATCCCCTCGATCACGGGCGTGAAGTCGAGTTGGTAGTTCATGACCTCTCCCTGAACGGCCGACCTTCTGGCGGGTCGATCCGTGGTCCTCGCGGCGCGCCTCTATCGGACGCTGACCTGAACGGCCGGCTTTGCGTCGGCGCTCTGGAGTGATAAATGTACTGACTAGTTCAATTGGTCAAGCGAAATGGACCATCTCGTTCATTCCGACATGACCGGCGGCAGATCGAGGGCGCAGGCATTCATGACCAGGGCAGTAGCCGCTCCCGCGCGGACCAGCCGCAGATCGACCGGCTGGACGCAGGATCCGGAAGGCGTTCGTCGCAACATCATCGAGGCGGCGCGTACGGAATTCGTCGAGAACGGCTTGAGCGGGGCGCGCGTCGACGAGATCGCGGCACGCACCGCGACCAGCAAGCGGATGATCTACTACTATTTCGGGGACAAGGAGGGGCTCTACCGCGCCGTGCTCGAGGAAATGTACGAGCGCATCCGCAGCGTCGAACGCGATCTCGAACTGGCGAGCCTGGCTCCCGAAGAGGCGATGGCGCGGCTGACCGCCTTCACCTTCGACTATCATGCCGGAAATCCGGATTTCGTCCGCCTCGTCATGGTCGAGAACATCCACCATGCGCGCCATCTCGAAAACTCGGACAAGATCGCGAACCTCAATCTCTCCGTGCTCGACGCGATCCGCGACATCTATGACCGCGGCGTCACCGAGGGCCGGTTCCGGCCAGGCATCGAGCCCCTGGACATCCACCTCACCATCAGCGCGCTGAGCTTCTACAACGTCTCGAACCGGGCGAGCATCCGCCAGGTCTTCGGGCAGGATATGGGCGCCGAGCCGCTGCTTGCCCGCCGGCGCACGCTTGCCGTCGAGGCGGTGCTGCGCCTGCTCAAGGCCTGAGAGCTTCGCGGCGACGCACGGCACGGTCAGCTCCGCTTCACGAGCGCGGCCATGGCTTCGAGCGCCAGCTCGTAACCCGCCGCGCCGAAGCCGCAGAGCACGCCCGTGACGGCCCGGGACATCAGCGAGTGCTGATAGATGCTTTCCCGCGCATGGATGTTCGAGATGTGCAGCTCGATCTTCGGCCCGTCGAAGAGCTTGAGCGCGTCGAGCAGCGCCACCGAAGTGAAGCTGTAACCGGCCGGGTTGAAGATCACACCGCAGGCGGCTTCCCGCGCCTCATGGAGCCAGTTGATCAGCTCGCCCTCGAAATTCGACTGCCGGAAATCGACCTTGAAGCCGAGCGTCTCGCCCTTGGCGACGCTGCGCTCGCGGATCTGCGCCAGCGTCGTCGTCCCATAGATCGCCGGCTCGCGCTGGCCGAGCAGGTTGAGGTTGGGGCCGTTCAACACGAACACGGTGTCGGTCATGGCCGCGCCTCCGCCGCAACGACGCGTAAGGGCCGCGCGACACGCAGATCGTGCCGCCCCCGAGCTTGGATTCGCATTTTCTTCCTCCCGAGCGCCCGGCTCTCTCGGCCGGCTCGCTCCGGCTCATCCTGCATGAAGCGGCTCGTTCATCAACTGTCTTTTTTTAAATCATATGATATTTACTAGAACGACAGTCGATGTGAGCCGACAGGTTTGTTGGTGCAGGATGTTCGGGACTTTGCGGTGAGCAGCATTCCAGCCGAGATGATCGAGGACGAGGCCGTCTCCGGCTCCAGCGGCGACCAGGCCTATAGGCGGATCCGGACGGATATCGTCTTCGGGCGCCTGAGGCCGGGCCAGCGGCTCATTCTCGACCGGATGAAGCTGACCTACGGCATCAGCATCACCACGCTGCGCGAGATCCTGAGCAGGCTCGCGGCCGAGAGGCTCGTGACGGCCGAGGGCCAGCGCGGCTTTCAGGTTGCCGAATGCTCTGCTGATGATCTGCGCGAGGTCGCCGCACTCCGGCTGCTGTTGGAGTCGAGCGCGCTCAAATCGTCTTTCGCGGCGGGAGACGTGGAATGGGAGGCGCGTTTCGTCGCGGCCCACCACAAGCTCGCCCATATCGAACAGCGCCTCGTCTCAGGCCAGGACTCCCCGCTCGAGCAGTGGAAGCGCTACGATTTCGAGTTTCACAACGCGTTGGTTTCCGCCTGCGGATCGAAAGCGCTGCTCGATCTGCATGCAGGCGTCTACGACCGCTATCTGCGATACCAGATGGTGTTCGGCGTCTTTCGCGGCGATATCGCCGCACATGAGCACCGGGAACTGCTGGAAGCCGCCCTCGCCCGACAGGCAGAGAGCGCCCTCGCGATTCTGCAGCGTCACGTTAACGCCTGCATCGAAGCCGTTCTGAGCAAGGGGCTCTGAGCCTGCTCAGGGTCGCAGGCTGTTCCCGAAGAGATCCGTCTGCCGAGCGCCGCTCCCCACGCCTGGCTGCGTATATCGCGGCCCATCCGAACTGCGCACGCCGGAATCGGTCGAGACGCATCCCGCCGCCATGATGACGAGGAGCGAGGCAAGAAGGCATTTCCGGATCACAAGCACCTCCCGGGCTGGCACTTCACATGACGAAGCGTAAGGGCAGCGGCGGCCTCAATGGCCGCCGCTGAAGACGAGCGTCTGGATCGGCAGGATCAGCGCCTGGATGCGCAGCAACAGCGCATGCACCAGCCCCACCGCATCGACAGCATGCAGCACGATCCCCCGAGCTGTGCTGACCTTGCCGGACGCGATGAGCTCGTGATTGCTGGAATAGGCGTTGGCGATGCAGCTGCTGCCCGGCGTGACGCCATCGAGCCCGCCGGGATAGAGCGGTTCGAGATAGGCGAGCAGCGTGCCCGGCCTCTGCACGAGCTGGGCGTCGAGCAGTTGCTCGCCGCCGCGGAACTGACCGGCGGCGATGAAATCCTGCACGCTCGTCACCACCATCGGAATGACGACCCAGGGCTTCGACATGCAGGTCACTTCGGCCACCATGCCGGGCTTCATGACCTGCGCCTCGATCTGCGAGAAGCCGGCCTGCAGCACCGAGCGGCCAGCCTCTCGTGGGATCAGCACGCCGCCCGGCCGCAACAAGGGATTGACGATATCACCGACGCGCAAGGTGAACTGCTCGACGCGACCGTCGAAACCCGCCCGGACGACGGTCCTGTCGAGATCCGCCTGGGCCTGCGCCAGCGCCGCCTCGGCGCTTGCCTTCTCCGCCGGCAGCAAGGTCGAGATGCGCATCTGCGCCGTCTCCTTGGACGCGGTCGCGGCTGCAGTCGCCGCCTCCCGTCCGGCCAGCATCACCTCGAGCCGTTCGATCTCGCGCCTGGCGACGACATCGTCATTGCGGCGCCGGAGTTCGCGCTTGGTCTCGAGCTCATCGGAAGTCTGCTGCTGGGCGCTCTTGGCTTCCTGGATCCTGCTCTCATCGCCGAGAATCTCGGCGCGAGCCACGACGATGCCGGCCTCGACCTCGGCGATCTTGCGCCGCGCCGTCTCCACGGCGGCCTCCTGCCTGCTGCTGTCCAGCCGGAAAATCGGCGCGCCCTTCGCGACGTTCTCGCTGACGCCGACATAGACCTGCACCACGCGCCCGTTGATCTCGGGAACGATGGGCACGGTGCGGAAGAACAGCGTCGCGTTCGTCGTCGACGGATGGTTGTAGAAGATCACGGTGATCAGGCCGACCGTGAGCATCAGACAGGCGGTGATGCCCCAGCGCAGCTCGAACCAGACCGAGTAGAAGGTGATCTCCCTGCCGATCCGCTTGCCTTGTCCATACCGGCGGTAGAGGTAGTCGGGCAGGATCGTCAGGAGCGAGCAGAACAGAAGCTCAAGCATGGGTAATTTCCTCGGGCTTGCCGGCGTGCGAAGCGGTCGGTGGCGGCCGCGGCGCATCGTGGGCGTGCTCGTTCGGGGCCTGTGGCTTTTCAGCCTCGGCTCGCGGCTTCACGCCGGCGAGCCGCTCAAGGGCATGCGCCATCCTACCGAAGAGGCCGGAGAAATCGGGCAGATCGATCAGCGCGAGCAACAGGCCGGCGACCCAGAACGCATGGATATGGGTGAACAGCGCGAGCAGGCCCAATACCGCAACGATCTCGAATTGCAGCTTCTGGGATTTGTGCGCCAGACGCTCCGGCAAGGTGTGCAGCCGGAAGAAGAAGATGCCGACGGCTAGAACCGCGACAATGAGCAGCACGGCCATGACCACCATGAGATAGTCGGTCCCGCCAGGCGCCACGATGAAGGCTGGCAGATGGTGCGGTGCCGCCGGGTGCATTTCAGTAGCCATGGTCGCTCCCCCGATACGACAGCCGTCTACTATCCAAGAAAGGCCAGAGTTCAGGAAGATTCGAAAAAAATCAATCCGTTGTTCGTATCGGCTGACGTTACGAAAGACGCTTAGTTCTCCCCAAACCTATCGGACGCTCGTGATCCAGTTGCGCGCGAAGTTGGTTTCTTCGTAGCCATCCGCCTTCTGCCGCTTCGGCAGCTTGATCTTCTCCCGTGGCGGTGCCTCGTAGGGAACAGAGGACAGGATATGCGAGATGATGTCGAGGCGCGCTTGCCGCTTGTCGTCGGAATGAACCGCGTACCAGGGAGCCCAACTCGTATCGCTGGCCCGAAACATCTCGTCGCGCGCCCGCGAATAGTCGTACCAACGCGAATAGGACTTCAGATCCATCGGCGATAGCTTCCAGATCTTCCGCGGATCATTGATCCGCTCCTCCATGCGTCGAGTCTGCTCCTTCTGGCCAACTTCGAGCCAGTACTTCAGAAGGATCGTTCCGGATTCCACGATCGCCCGCTCGACAGCCGGCACGATCTGCAGGAAGCCCTTGGCCTGCTCCTCGGTGCAGAAGCCCATGACCCGCTCGACACCGGCACGATTATACCAGCTTCGGTCGAAGATCACGATCTCCCCGGCGGCCGGCAGATGCGGCAGGTAGCGCTGCACATACATCTGCGATTTCTCGCGCTCGGTCGGCGGCGGCAGCGCCACCACCCGGAAGACGCGCGGGCTCACACGTTCGGTGATCGCCTTGATGACGCCGCCCTTGCCGGCGCCGTCGCGTCCCTCGAAGACGATGCAGACCTTGCCGCCGGCATGCTTCGCCCATTCCTGAAGATTCACCAGCTCGCCATGCAGAGCGCGGAGCTTGTGCTCGTAGGGCTTGCGTTCCAGTGGCTTGTCGACGTGCTTGTCCATGACCGGCTCCCCCCTCGGGTTGCTAGGACCAGCTCAGAAAGAAGGCGATGTCTCCGGGCATTCCGCCCGGCCACTCGACGATCATCGCGCGCAGCTTGTACTTGGCCGGCTGCAGATGCTCCTTCCAGAACTCATAAGCCTGCCGCGGCCTTCCGGTCAGCGTCGTCGGCCAGTCCGGCTCGGCATTGTTGATCGCGCGCCCCTTGTCGGTGCACAGCGCGCTCGGAAAGCGCATGACGAGCACCTCCTTCTCGCCGCGCTCGGCCGCCGCCCGCGTCTTCGTCGCGAGGCTGCGCTTGATCTCGGCGATCTTCTCGGGCGTAACCGCGATTTCCTGCTGCAGCGAGGAAACGAGCTTCTTTCTCGCCTCCTCCGCCTTGTCCATGGCGTCCAGAACCTTGGAGGCCTTGGCCATCTGCAGGTCGGTCATGTAGGAGCGCAGATCATCCGCCGACATGAAGCTCTCATCGGCGAGAACGCTCGCTGAGGCGGTATGGCTCTCGGTCGACATCGCTTGCATCCCCCTGGCTAGTCATGGCTGCTCCGATCGGATCGGCCTGCCCGGCCCCCGGGCAGGCCGCCCGACCGAGCGAGTTAGTTGAGGACGATGTGGAAGGCCTCGACGAAGCTGAGGTCGACCATCTCGCCCTTCCTGAACGTCTGCAGTTCCGCCTTCACGGCCGGGTCTGTCACGGTGATGGAGCGCGGCCCAAGGGGGCCGACATAGTTCACGACGCCGCTGGCCGCGTCGAACCGCTCGAACCGCGCCGTGATCGTCAGGCCGCGCACCACGTATTTGTCGGGCAGATTCTGGAAGGGCCCGCTGGTGGCCTCCGTATAGGTGATCCCCGGCTTGGAGCCGCGGCGCTTGCGCCCCACATCCACGAGCACGCCCTCGACCCGCCGGATCTCGACATTGTCGCCCACGCGCACCGTCTGGAGGTCGCCGAAGAGCGGCGGCACCTCGACGAGCCATTGGCGCCCGCGCTGTTCGACGATGACCGTGCGATTAGGCCTGTCGATGTCCACCACGCGGACATTGAGCCGCTCGATCTCGACCGGCCCGACGCCGGCGACGATCACGGTCTGAGTGGTGACGACCGGTCCGGTCGCGCAGCCGGCCAGGGCCACGGCAATCGGAAGAGCGAAAATCCAGCTCATGCGCTTCGACATGGGAAACCTCTCCAGTGAGAAAAGTCATTCCGTTTCGAGCCAAGTACCGCTTCGAGCTAAGTACCGCTTCGAGCTAAGTACCGCGGCCCGCTCTAAAGCTGCCGTTCGTGAATGGCCTGGCGCAGCTCGGCTTCGAGCCCGTTGATCATCGACCTGTATTCGGCGCAGCGCGCCTCCTTCCCCGGCAATGTGGAATTTTCCCAGCGCTCCAGCGCAAGCTCCGCCTCTGCGATGTCGCCGCACAGGGTGCGGAAACTGTCGCTCAGCAGAACGAGCTCTTCGATCGACTTCTTGTACCTCGGCAGAAGCCGGATGGCCGCCAGAACGCCTCGATCCATCGGAACGAGCCCCCGCGAAACGCCACAATTATGTAGCGAGGCCGGCTGGTTGGGAGTAAATAACGGGAGGTTACAGCCTGCATCTACCCAACGACTGAGCTTTTTGCGTGGACTTTCGGCCGAGGAGCCGCTCCATGGAACGGCAAGGGTCTCGGAAGTGCGACGGTGATGGCTCCGGCTCCCTGCCTTTGGCCGAGCCTGGCGAAGCCGATATCCGCGCGCAGCTGGATCGCATTCTGGGGAGTCCGGAATTCAATGTTCCGACCCGGGTGCGGCAATTCCTCTCCTATGTGGTCGAGCAGACGCTTTCAGGCCAGGCGGAGCGCATCAAGGCGTACACCGTCGCAGTCGAGGTCTTCGGCAGGGACGCCAATTTCGACATCCAGAACGATCCTGTCGTGCGCATCGAGGCGGGGCGGCTGAGACGCGCTCTGGAGCGCTACTACCTGCTGGCCGGGAGCCAGGACCCAATCCTGATCGAGATCCCGAAGGGCGGCTATGTTCCCCATTTCGGCTGGCGGATTGAACATGACCCTCCATCGCCGTTGCGCGCACCTCCGGCAGTATCGCAGCAGGCGCGGCCTGAGCCGATACTCTCCCTCTGGTTGAAGCGCCCTTGGCTCGCCGGCTCCACGACGGCGCTGCTGATCGCAGCCGTGGCGGCCTTTATCTGGTTGCCGAACTTGTCGAGCCCAGCGGCTACCTCGAACGATCCCGCCCAGCCGCAAGGCCCCTCCCTCGTGGTCAGACCGTTCGTCAACCTGACCAAGACGCCCGAAGGCGATGTCTACGCGGCCGGCCTTTCCGAAGAGGTTCTGGCGCAGCTAGCCCGCTTCAAGGAGATCACGGTCTTCGGCCGCGAAACCTCGAACGCACTGGCTCCCAACGCCTCTGCGCCGGAGATACGGCGCCAGTTCGGCAGCCGCTATATCCTCGAAGGCAGCGTCCGAACATTCGACGGCAAGCTGAGGATCACCAGCCGCGTTCTCGACGCCGAGACCTCCGCCATCATCTGGTCCGAGGCCTATGACGCCGATGTGCGGACGAGCAGCATCGTCGACATCGAGACGAGCATCGCATCGAAGGTCGCCACCGCCGTCGCGCAACCATACGGGATCCTGTTCAGGGCACCGCCAGCACCCTCGCTCACGCGCGCTCTGCCGAGCTTCGAAGCCTATCAATGCTCGGTGCGCTTCTACCGCTATCGCACGGTGCTGGATCGCGCCGAGCACGCGCCGACGCGTGATTGCCTGGAGCGCATCATCGCGCGTTATCCAGATCATTCCACCACCTGGGCGATGCTCGCCTATCTCTATCTCGACGAAGACCGCTTTGATCTGAACCGGCGCCCCGGCTCGCCCGCGCCGCTTGAGCGCGCACGTGACGCCGCCCAGCGCGCCGTGCGGCTCGACCCGCAGAATGTCCGCGCTTTGCAGGCGCTGATGACGGTTCTGTTCTTCAGCAAGGAGCCTGTCGAAGCGCTGCGCATCGGCTCACAGGCGCTCGCGCTGAATCCGAATGACGCGGAGCTCCTCGCTGAATTCGGCAGCCGCGTTGCCCAGGCAGGAGACTGGAAACGCGGCGCGGCCCTGCTCGAAGAAGCACTCAACCGAAACCCCGGCCATTCGGACTACTATGTCGGGCTTCTGGCCTTGGCGGCCTATATGCAGGGCGAGGATCAAGAGGCCGTCGAGTTGATCCGGCGCGCCAATCTGAAGCGCTTTTCCATCTACCAGTTCGTCGCCGCTCTGATCTTCGCGCGCTCGGGTCTAGGTGCCGAGGCTGCGCAGAGCCGCGCCGAATTTCTCAGGCTGCGGCCTGACTTCTTCGACGATTTCGCGGGCGAGCTCAACAAGCGCAACTTCAACGCGAGAGACCGCGCCATCCTGGTTCAGGGCGCAATCCAGGCCGGTTTTCCGGTGAAACCGCACCTTGCGGATCGCGGGAATTAGTCTTCGGAGCCGCGGCTTGGCGTGCGGATGGCGGGCAAATGACCCCGCCGCGTAGCTTACCGTAAACTACTACCTGCCAGCCGAAATGCAGCTTTGACTGATTTCAACCAGCGAGCGCATCGATCGGGGGACGCGTAGCTGGTCGTTATCAGGAGGCGACGCCCGGCGGCGTGCGTCTCGCGGCCCCGACGATCGTTTGCGATGCCGGCCCCACCTGTGTGGTGGGCAATGCAGGCACGACGCGGAGGGTTCGATGCTCGGAATGGCTCGGCGAACAGGTCTGCTCCTGCTCACGATTGCGGCCATCGCTCCCGTTCACGGTGCCCTGTCCCAGACAAGCGATTTTCAGGGCGCCTGGCTCGAAGACGGCATTCCCTGCAGCACCGCCTATGCGGTCACACCCAAGGGGATCGGCTTCAAGCGGCCGGCGAGTGTCTTCATTCCGGCCTTCATCATCTCCGGCAAGCGGCTGTCGACGCCGATGGCCACCTGCCGGATCGCCAATGTCAGGCCAAACGGCAACCGGCAGATCCTGAGCCTGCGGTGCACAACCTCGATCTCGGACGATACTGCACATGCATTCCTGGCTCCGGCGCCTGATGGGGGTCTGAATCGCTATCTCTCTGCCGAAGGCGGCGTCGCTACGAAGTTTCAGCGCTGTGATCGGGGTAGTTTGACAATGCGCGATCGTGGGGGAGCGGCCGGTCCGGGCACATGGCCCGGGCGCGGGCCATCGTGACGGCTACACCCCCGACGCATCGCGGCATGAGGATCGGGAGGGTCGCAATGTCGGCTGTTGTGCATCTCGTCGACAACGATATGGCGTCGCAAGCGAGGATCGGCCGGGTTCTTCAGGCTTCCGGATATCGGATTCAGGCCTACAGAAGTGCCGAGGAGATCCTGAACCATCTGCCGGACGGCAGCGTGGAGAGCTGCATCGTCATCGACGCGCAGATTCCGGGCGTGGGCGGCCCTGATCTCTACGACCGCCTGCTCGCGGCCGGCTCGAAGCTGCCGGTGATCTTCCTGGCGGGGATAGCGGATATCCGAACGACGGTGCGTGCGATCAAGGCCGGCGCCGAGGATTTCCTGCCGAAACCCGTCGAGCGAACCGAGTTCATCGAGGCTGTCACCCGGGCGATTGCGCGTCACCGCATCGTGAGCGAGCAGGAAAGCTGGGTCCGGCAGCGCGCCGCGCGGCTTAGGCATCTCACGCCGCGGGAGCGCGAGGTCTTCGATCTGGTGGTTCGTGGCCGGATGAACAAGCAGATCGCTTTCGCGCTTGGGACCACGGAGCGAACCGTGAAGGCCCACCGCCACAAGGTGATGGAGAAGATGGAGATCCGCTCCGTCGCCGAGCTGGTCTCTTGCGCCGAACGGCTCGGTCTGCTGCGGCCCGCGAGCGCTTAGCACAGACGAGAGCGCCCTCCTCGCAACCGGATCGCGGACCGTGTCGCATCCACATCGCACGCCCGACGGGTTGAAGACGCCGCGAGCCGCAGCGGTGGCCGGCATCCTGTTCTCGGTCCTGCTGATTTCGGCCATTCTCCTGGTCCTGCAGACATTGCGGCTGCATCCGCGCGATCCGGGCGACTGGCTGGGTGCGCAGAGCTGGAAGGTCGCGCTCGCGCTCAACCTCATCCCCTTCGCCGGCATCGCCTTTCTCTGGTTCATGGGCGTTCTCCGCGACCGCCTCGGCAGCCAGGAACACAAGCTCTTCGCCACGGTCTTCCTCGGCAGCGGCCTGCTCTTCGTCGGGTTGCTCTTCGTCTCGGCCTCGGCGATCGGCGCGATCCTGGTCGTCCACACGGCCCTGCCCCGGCAGCTTGCCGGCTCCGCGACCTTCGTCCTGGCCAGGGCCTTCGCCTATCACCTCGCCAGCATCTATGCGCTGAAGATGGCAGGCGTCTTCCTGTTGACAGCTTCCACGATCCTTCTTCGCACCGGAATCACAGCGCGCTGGACGGCGATCCTCGGCTATGCCGCAGCAGCCTTCATCCTCATCGGCAGCCATCTGGTCGACTGGACCTTCATGATCTTCCCGATCTGGGTCCTCATCGTCAGCGCCGACATCCTCGTTCGCGAATATGGACAGGGACGGGCCGGCTCGGCGGAATGAGCCGGCTGATGGCAGCTCAGGCCCGCCCGGCCTCGAAGGCACGCGCCGCTTCCTCCAGATCCTCGAAGATGAGCGTCGCCCCCCGGGGCTCGAAAAGGCCGGCCCGCGTCAGGATGTCCCGCGGCTCGGCGTTGAGTTCGGCGAAGCCGAAGGACAGGCCCTTCTTGGCCAGATCATCGCGCAACCGCAGGAACATCGCGGCAGCGGTCGAGTCGATCTGGGCGATGCCCCCGGCATCGAGCACGAATCCGCGCGTATCCGGCGGCAGATCCTGCACGATGCTCTCGATGCGCGAGCGGATATAATCGGCGTTGAAGAACAGGACATTGCCCTCGATCAGGCACAGGGCGAGCCCCGGCAGCGGCCGCGCCTCCGCGATCCGATGGAGCTTGTAGAAGCCCGCCCGGCCGGGCACGCGCCCCAGCATCGCGTCACGCGGGCGCATCTCCTTCAACAGGACGTAGAGCAAGGTGCCGCCGATGGCGATGACGACGCCGCGGAGCACGCCGAGGCTGATCGCGCCCCACATGCTGATCAAGGCGAAGACGAACTCCGTCCGGCTGACACGCCAGATCTCGCGAAGCCCCTTGATGTCGATCAGGCTCAGCGCGGCGAAGGCGAGGATCGCTCCGAGCGCAGGGCTCGGAATGACGCGCAGGATATGGTTGAGGTAGAGCAGAAGCACGGTCAGCGCCGCCGCTGCCACCAGCCCCGAGACCTGCGACCGGCCGCCGGCCGACAGGTTGATCGCGGTGCGCGAGTCGGAAACGGTCACGGGAAAGCCGCCGAACAGGCCCGAGGCGATATTGCCAGCGCCGAGCCCGGTGAGCTCGCGATTGGCATCGACCTCGAACCCGTCCTTGGCCCCGAAGCTGCGGGCGCCGACAAGGCCCGAGCTGACGCTGACCAACCAGATCGCACCGGCGCCGAACAGCAACTCCTGAAAGGGAAGCCGCGAGAAATCCGGCAGCGAGATGGCCGGAAGGCTGCTCGGCAGGTCGCCGATGACCTTCATCCCCCTGCCCTCGAGATCGAACAGCGCAGAGGCGATGCCGGCGAGGATGACGACGACCAGCGGGCCAGGCACCGGCGAGCGCAGGCGCGCGAGCAGCACCAGCAGCGCGAACATTGCCCCACCGAAGATCACCGACGGCCAATGCACGAGGCTGACCTTGCTGATGATCTCGAGAAGAGGCCCAATCAGGCCGTCGGCCTCGATCCGGACCCCGGTGAAGCGCCCGATCTGCCCGATGAGGATCGAGATCGAGATGCCGCTGATGAAGCCGATCAGGATCGGGCGGGACAGGAACGCCGCGACGACGCCGAGATTGAGCCGGCCGGCTGCGATGCAGAGCACGCCGACGATCAGCGCCAGCGCCGCCGCCGCGATGACGCGATCACCGGGATCGGCCAGCGGCATGCTCGCAAGCGCGGCCGCAAGCACTGTCATGGTCGCCGCATCCGGCCCGACCATCAGCTTGCGCGACGGACCGAAGAACGCATAGCCGAGCAGCGGCAGGATGCTGGCATAGAGGCCGGTTTCGGCCGGCAGCCCTGCGATGGCGGGATAGGCGATGGCGCTCGGGATGGCGACGGCCGCGACCGCGAGGCCCGCCGTGACATCGAAGCGCAGCCAGCCCCATTGATAGCCCGCGAGGCCGCTCGGGACCGGAAACCAGCCAGCCATCAATGCCGCCCTCTAGAGCATTTTCGAGCGAAGTGGACACCGGTTCGCGTGAAGAAAATGCGTCAAAACAAAAGCTTGGAGCATTTCCGAGTTTCAGAGAGACGCGGAAATGCTCCAGGGCCGCAGGGTCACGGCTTTTTCCCGGCCGCTCCCGCTTCCGCCTTCGGATCACCCGAAGGCGTCACCTTCTCCCATCCCTTCTCGGGGTTGAAGTTGCGCATGTTCGCAGCGATCCGGCGCGTCGCGACGCCCAAATCCCTCTGATAGACCGTACCGTCGTGGTTGACGATGAAGCTCATGATGCCAGAGTTTCCGTAGTCCGCCGGATAGGCCAGGAGCCCGAACCCGCCGATCATCTTGCCGCCGGCGACGTAACTGATCGCGCCGCCGGGCGCTGCCGGCCCCTGCCCCTTGAGGATCTTGTAGTAGTAGCCGTGGAAGGGCTGCGGCTTCTCGCCGGCCCGGTAACCTTCGGCCGCCGCCTCGGCAGCGATATCCCCCAGCGGGCTCTGCTCTTCGCCCGGAGCGGTCTCCCAGTACAGACCGTCCTTCCTGCCCGGCCGGCTGATGATCCGCTGCGCATAGGTGCCCACGCCCTGGCCGCGATCCTTCGCGGCGTATTCGTTCTGCGCATCGGCGAAAGCCAGCGAAGCCTGGATCGCATCGAGTTCGTTGCGACCAATCCGCCGGTAGAGGATCTCATCGCGGCCGGCTTCCGTATCGAACTTCCATTGGCCATTCACCCGAACCAGTGGAATTGGGAACGGGAAATCATCCTGCCCGATCACCAGCGTCGCCTTGTCCTGCTGCTCGGTGATCGAATGCCGGTTGTCATAGGCCGTGATGAAGCGCTCCCGATCCGCAGCATCGGACACACGGTCACCGGACGAGATGATCTCGCGACCCTGAGCCCCGAGGATGGAATCGAGCTGATCGACATTGCCACTGCGCGCGGCGGCGGCCAGCGCTGCCGCGGCATCACCCGGCGATTTGAAGAGCTCCTGCGCGCTCGCGATCGAGGCGCTGGCGAGAAGCCCGATGGCGGTCAGGCACAGCAGGCGTCCGGTTGAGCGGGCCTTTGGCATGAAAAAGGTCATCGCCTTGCGTTCTCCCGTTCGAGAATGCCCGAAGCCGGGCCGCCGACGTCAGTGACTTGCCGCTCCGGCCGGCAGTCGGGCACCCGACGCTTGCCATTGCTCGAACGTCTGGAACGTCACGCCGATGCGGTCGTAGTCGACGCGCAGATAGCCGTCCGCCCCGCGGCTCACGGCTTGCGGCATCACGCCCTGGACCTCCTGCGCCATCACGCCGACATAGGTCGTCTTGTCGGAGCCCCGATATTCGAAGCGATAGAAGCCAACCCCGTTTCCGAGCCAGCCCAGCAGCTCGATATGGGCCTTGAGCATGATGTCCGACCGGCGGCCACCACCGCCACCGCGACCTCCACCGCCACGGCCACCACCGCCCATCCGCGCTCCGCCGCCCCTTCCGCCGCCGCCCATCCGTGCGCCGCCACCGCCGCCCATCCGCGGGCCGCCGCCATAGCCTCCACGCGCCGCGGCCGCCCGGCCGCCGCCGGCATGCGCGAAGCTCGCCTGTCCGCGCTGGGATTGCAGATTGGCGGCCCGGCCTGACTGAACATTGCCGAAGGCATTGTCGCGTCTGGGCTGGCTCGGTCGCGCGCCGCCCGGCCGCGATTGCGCTGGCCTCTGCTGCGCGCGCTCCCGGGCCTGGCCCGCACCGGGCCGATCGCCCGGGCGATTTCCTGCGCCGGGCCGGTCACCCGGGCGGTTCCCAGCGCCGGGCCGATCACCCGGCCCGCGATCCGGGCGCCCCCCCGCGCCCGCGCGGTCGCCACCGGGTCTCTGCTCCGGCCGGCCACCGGCTCCGATATTGCCGCGATCCGGGCGCGCACCATCAGGCCGCAGCACCTGGTCGCCACCCCGCCCGCGGAAATCCATCCGGCCGTCGGCGCCTGCGCGGAGGTTGTTGTTCCCGAAGCGCTGCTGGACGTTGTTGTTGCGATACTGGACGCCGTGGCGATGCTGCGGGTTGTGCTGCCAGTTGTTGACCCGGTTGCGGTCGATATTGATGTTGTTGTTGTTCCAGTTGATGTTGCCGCCCCAGTAGCCGCTACCACCGCCCCAGGCCCAACGTCCGAGCGCATAGGCGGCGCCGAAGGCCAGCCCTGTCGCGAGCACGCCCGTCGCGATGTAGCCAGGCGCTGGAAAATAATAGGGCGGGTAGGTAGGATAGGGCCAGGTGCCGTAGACGACCGCTGGATCGTAGTACGGCACATAGACCGTATCCTGCACGGCCGGCTCGATCGCAATCTGCTGCCGGCCGCTCACCTGCTGCACCGTGACCTTCTGTTGCGGCGTCGTCGACAGCTTCTTGTTGTCGTAGGCGCGCGTCCGCATGCGCTGGATGCCGTCCATCAGGTCGGGCTGCTGCGCGAGCACCGCATCACCGAGCTTCTGGGTCCAATCCAGGTTCTTGCTCATCATTTCGAGCACCGAAGGCGTGGCGACGAGCGCCTTCACGCTGTCGTCCCAGCCCTGCTTCTCGGCTTCGGTCTTGAGCTGGTCACCCTTGAATTGCTTGTTCGCCGTGACCCAGCGGTCCGCTTGGATCACCTCGAGCGGATAGGTCGAGGCCATCAGGATCTGGGCGAGCAGTGTGTCGGGATAAAGCGCGATCGGGGCGATCAGCGCATCGACCTGCCCGGCGGTCAGGAGCTGGTCGCTCGGCGCGGCCGGAACAGCAGCCGGAGTCGCTGTCTGAGGGGATGGAGCCTGGGCAAGGCTGCGAGAACTCAAGCCGCTCGCCACAAGGCAAGCCAGTGCGATCCGAAGATACATCGACTCTCCCCATCAAGTCTATCCAAGACAATCAATAAAATTGAACTACTATCTACTGATGGCAACGACCATCAACGGCGAACTATTCGGCCGATATTACTGGCTTCGGCGCGACGCTTTGCGCTCGGCATCTCTCAATCTGTTGAACGCATCAACGTTGCTCTTTCCTTCAGCCATAGCCTTATTCATCTTATCGCTATGCATCATTTCATAATTTTCGGAAATATTATCCATGATGCAGCCTGCCATCTTATTACAGGCAACGGCTGATCTAAGACCAACATCCCTCCAACCCAGTGTAGCGACGAGTACGATCACCGCGCCGAAGATGATCTTCCCGATCATACTGCCAACTCCACCACGGTGACGGTTTCATAGGTCCGAACCAGTGCGCAGCCGCATCGGACGGTCCAGCACCCGCTGGCCAGAGAAAGTCGTTTCGTACCGAAGTCTGGCTCCAATAGTAGCGCATCCAGCAAGGCGGGCACCTGTCCCTAAGGACAATACGCCAGGCCCCTTCGTTGTGCTGAGCTTCAGGCGGGAATATCCGCCACATGGACCTCGCACCCACGGGTCGATGCGGCGACGTATGCAGCACCGTAGCTCGCTATTCTCGCCAGCCCAGAGAGGACCCAAAGATGGCCTCCAGTTCCCAGGAAACACGATCGATCGATCATTTCTTCTCGGCCCCCTCCGGACGGACCGACCGTTGGCGCGACCTTCACGCGGCCGCGCGATCCTGGAGCCGAGGCGAGGCGGCGCGCGGCGCCGTCGAGACGGCGCTGGCCGAGCTCGGCGCGATCGAGGAGTTCCATGCCTTCCCCGGCCCGGAGCTGATGGCCGCCCTGCGCGAACGGCTGCAGAGCGACGACGCGAACGGCTTCCTCGCACTCGCCAAGCGGATTTCGCTGTCGACCATCACGGGCAACTACAAGCACGACCTCAAGGAATGGCAGGCGGTTGACCTGTCGCTCTCCGATCCGGGCGACGTGGCCTCGATCGCGCTGGGCGAGGGTTCGGCGCATCGCCCCTATTTCGAGATGCTGGTGGTGACACCGGCCCCGGCCGGTCGCTGGCCGCATATGGCGGCCGAGTTCCGCCGGCTGCGGCGGCCCGAGGATGCCTTCATCTACGAGGCCGTGCTGGTCGGCAGCCTTGAGGACGCGATCTGCGCGGCCGTGCTCAATCCGGACATCGCCGCCGTCGCCATCTATGAAGGCTTCGCGCTGCGCTCCCGCTACGACGCCCCGGTGCTGCGCGCCGTGCTCGCAGCACAGCAGCCGCTCCTGGACAAGGCCGACGAGGCCGATATGGCGCTGAAGCTCGCGGCCGGATTGAAGGCGATCCGGCCGGAGCTCGACATCTACCTGCTCTCGGACCGGCGCGTCGAGAAGCTCGCGGGCGATCCGAGGGCCTCGATGATCCGGCGCGTCATGTACCAGATCGAGGAGCCGCTTGAGCTGCATCTCTCGGTGCTGGAAGGCATCAAGGCGCGCTTCGAGACGCCCTTCTTCGACAATCTCAAGCTCTATGCCCAAAGGCCGATCGGCACCTTTCATGCCCTGCCGATCGCGCGCGGCAAGTCGGTGTTCCGCTCGCCCTGGATCCGCGACATGGGCCAGTTCTACGGCATCAACCTCTTCCTCGCGGAGAGCAGCGCCACTACGGGCGGCCTCGATAGCCTTTTGGAGCCGACCGGCAACATCAAGCGCGCCCAGGAAATGGCGGCGCGCGCTTTCGGCGCCGATCACGTCTTCTTCGTCACCAACGGCACCAGCACCTCGAACAAGATGGTGCTGCAGGCCCTGATCGCGCCCGGCGACATCGTCATCCTCGACCGCAACTGCCACAAATCGCACCATTACGGCCTGGTGCTGAGCGGCGCGCAGCCCTTCTACGTCGAAGCCTTCCCGATGGTGGAATTCTCGATGTACGGCGCCGTGCCGCTACGCACGATCAAGAAGGCGCTGCTCGACCTGCAGGCGGAAGGCCGGCTCGACCGTGTCAAGATGGTCGACCTGACCAACTGCACCTTCGACGGCCACATCTACAACACCCGCCGCGTGATGGAGGAATGCCTTGCCATCAAGCCGGACCTGATCTTCCTGTGGGATGAGGCCTGGTTCGGCTTCGCGCGCTGGTCGCCCTTCTTGCGGCCGCGGACGGGTATGGGTGCCGCCGCCGATATCGAGGCCTGGACGCAGGAGCCCGACGCCGTCACCCAATACGAGCGGCAACGCAAGGAGCTCGGCGCCAACCCTTCCATCGAGAAGCTGCTCGATACGCGCCTCGTGCCCGATCCGCGCGCCGTGCGATTGCGGGTCTACCAGACCAACTCGACGCATAAATCGATGTCGGCGATCCGCCAGGGCTCGATGGTGCTCGTCAGGGATGTCGACTTCCACAAGGTCGAAGCGCAATTCCACGAGGCGGTCTTCACCCATGCCTCGACCAGCCCCAACCAGCAGCTTATCGCGAGCCTCGACGTCGCGCGCCGGCAGATGGAGCTCGAGGGCTACGGGCTGGTGATGAACGCCATCGAGGTCGCCCTCGACATCCGGCGCGAAGTCGCGAGCCATCCGCTGATCTCGAAATACTTCTCGATCGTCGGCGCCGACGGCATGGTGCCGCAGCAGTATCGCACGAGCGGCTTCGTCGATTTCCTCGCGCCGGGGACGCGCTGGGACGACCAGCTGCGCAGCATGCGGGAGGACGAGTTCTGCCTCGACCCGACCCGCATGACCCTGGTCTGCGGCACGGCCGGTTTCGACGGCACGGGATTCAAGGGGCTGCTTGCGTCCCAGTACAACATCCAGGTCAACAAGACCTCGCGAAACTCGGTGCTGCTGCAGTCGAACATCAACAATACCCGCAGCGACGTCGCGCTGCTGATCAGCGTGCTGCTGAAGATCAGCAACGAGATCGAGACGCGCCTGAAGCAGGGCGGCGAGGCGGAGCGCAAGGCTTTCGCAGCCCGCGTGCACAGCCTGATGAACGATGTGCCGGACCTGCCGAATTTCAGCCGGTTCCATGACGCGTTCCGTACCGACGCCGGCGACACGACGCCGGAAGGCGATATCCGCACCGCCTTCTTCGCAGCCTATGCCGAGGAACAGTGCGAGTACCTGCCCATCAACAGCCCAGACTGCGATCGGCGGATCGACAAGGGGCCGGCGCTGATCTCGGCCAATTTCGTGATCCCCTACCCGCCCGGCTTCCCGATCCTGGTGCCGGGGCAGGTCGTGACGCATGAGACGATCACCTTCATGCGCAAGCTCGATGTGAAGGAAATCCACGGCTACGAGAAGGCCAAGGGCCTGAAACTACTCAAGCCGGACGCGCTCGCCGAGAAGAAAGGCCGAAGCGCTGAAAACGGAAAAAAGAAAGCCCGCGCAGCATAGCCGAAAAGAAGAGCCTGAACTTTAGAGACAGGGGGTCTGAATGTTCGACTGGTTCGTCAGTACCTTGCGCAGTTACCCTGAGATTGCGCTCTTCCTGTCGCTCGCCATCGGCTATTATGTCGGCGGCTTTTCCTACAAGGGCTTCAGCCTTGGCGCGGTGACGTCGACCTTGATCGCAGCTGTCATCATCGGCCAGCTCGCCATCACGGTTTCACCCAATGTGAAATCGACCTTCTTCCTGATGTTCCTGTTCGCGGTCGGCTACGGCGTCGGCCCGCAATTCGTCCGCGGCATCGCGAAGGACGGTGCGCCGCAGGCAATTTTCGCCGTCGTCGTCACCATCTTCTGCCTCGCAGTTCCTGTCGCGATCGCCAAGATCGCCGGCTATCACCCGGGCTATGCCGCCGGCCTCTATGCCGGGTCACAGACGATCTCGGCCTCGATGGGTCTTGCGACCGACGCCATCAATCGTCTCGGCCTCTCCCCTGAGCAAACCAAGGAATATCTCGATGCGATGCCGGTCGCCTATGCGGTGACCTATATCTTCGGCACCGTGGGCTCCGCCGTCGTTCTGGCGATGCTCGGCCCGAAGCTTCTTGGGATTGATCTGCCCAAGGCCTGCAAGGACTACGAGGCCCGGCTCGGCGGCGGCAAGGAGATCGGTGGCCCCGGCTCGGTCTGGCGGCGCTTCGAGCTGCGCGCCTTCCGGCTGCGCGAGGGCGCCAAAGTCTCCGGCATGCGTGCGGCGGAAGCCGAGGCGCTGGTGCCGGACGCCCGCGTCTTTGTCGAACGCATTCGCCGCGACGGCGTCATTGAGGATGCGACCTCGGACACGATCCTGCGGGAAGGCGACATCATCGCGCTTGCCGGCCCGCGCGAGACGCTGGTCAACCTGATCGGCCAGAATGCCGAGGAGGTCGAGGATCCCGAGCTGCTCGACCTGAAGGCCGAAGGCGTCGATGTCTATGTCACGAGCAAGGATGCCGATGGCAAGACGCTGACCGAGCTCTCCAAGATGCCGACGGCCCGCGGCGTCTTCCTGCGCAAGATTGTGCGCGGCGCCACCGCCGTCAGCATCCCGATCCTGCCGGACACGGTCATACATCGCGGCGACATCCTGACCGTCGTCGGTCGCACCCAGGACATCGCGGCGGTCACGAAGACCCTCGGTCATGCCGACCGGCCGAGCGACGTAGCCGACGTCGCGTTCTTCTGCGGCGCAATCGTCCTCGGCGCCCTGATTGGCGCCCTGGTGTTCAAGGTAGGCGGCGTCCCGTTGACACTCTCGACCGCAGGCGGCGCGCTGATCTCCGGCCTCGTCTTCGGCTGGCTGCGCTCGGTGCATCCGACCTTCGGCCGCATCCCGAGTTCGACCGTATGGTTCATGAATTCGGTCGGCCTCAACATGTTCATCGCGGTCGTCGGCATCTCGGCCGGCCCCGGCTTCGTGAAGGGCCTGCAGACGCAGGGCGTCGGCCTCTTCCTTTGGGGCGCGCTGGCCACGACGATTCCGCTGATCCTGGCGATGTTCGCCGGCAAGTACATCTTCCGCTTTGATCCGGCGATCCTGCTGGGTGCCTGTGCCGGCGCCCGCACAACCACGGCCGCGCTCGGCATGGTCTGCGAGACGGCCGGCAGCCAGGTCCCGGCGCTCGGCTACACCGTCACCTACGCCGTCGGGAACACGCTTCTGACCATCTGGGGCATGGTGATCATCATCCTGATGACCTGACCAAACGAGACGAAACCGTTCGCCTTCCCGCTCACATCAGGGGTTTGCCATGGATCCTGTCACTCTGCGGAGCTTCGAGAAACTCAGCCCCTTCGAGATCAAGGACGAGCTCATCCGGCTCGCCAAGCTGACGGCGCAGACCTCCTCGATCGCTCTGCTCAACGCCGGCCGCGGCAATCCGAACTGGGTCGCGATGACGCCGCGCGAAGGCTTCTTCCTGCTCGGTCAGTTCGCGATCACCGAGAGCCGCCGCGTCATGAACAAGCCGGCCGGCATCGGCGGCATGCCCAAGGCCGACGGCATTGCCGGCCGCCTGGAGGCCTGGCTGGCCGAGCACAAGGACTCGCCCGGCGCGACCTTCCTCCGCGACATGGTCGCCTTCGCGGTCAAGAAATTCGACTTCAAGCCCGATGCATTCGTCCACGAGTTGGTCGACTCGATCATCGGCGACAACTACCCGGTGCCGGACCGGATGCTGGTCCATAACGAGCGCATCGTGCACGAGTACCTGATGTGGGCGATGTGCGGCGAGCCGCGCCCCTCGGGGCAGTTCGACCTCTATGCGGTCGAAGGCGGCACGGCGGCGATGTGCTACATCTTCAAGTCGCTGAAGGCCAACCGGCTGCTGAACCCCGGCGACACCATCGCGCTGGCGACGCCGATCTTCACGCCCTATCTCGAAATGCCGCATCTCGAGGATTACGACCTCAACATCATCAGCGTCGCGGCCCCTCAGGAGAACCGCTTCCAGTTCACCGATGAGGAGCTCAAGAAGCTCGAGGACCCGAAGGTGAAGGCCTTCTTCGTGGTCAATCCGGGCAACCCCTATGCGGTCGCCCTGAGCGAGGAGACCATCGCCAAGATCGTCAAGCTGGTCGAGACCAAGCGCCCCGACCTGTTGCTCCTGACCGACGACGTCTACGGCACCTTCGTCCCCGGCTTCCGCAGCCTGCTCGGGGCACTGCCCAAGAACACGATCGGCGTCTATTCCTACTCGAAATATTTCGGCTGCACCGGCTGGCGCCTCGGCGTCATCGCGATCCATCGCGAGAATATCTTCGACAAGGCGATCGCGAAGCATCCCGACAAGATCCTGGCGACGCTCGACAAGCGCTATGGCCCGATCACGCTCAAGCCGCGGGAGTTGAAGCTGATCGACCGCATCGTCGCCGACAGCCGCGACATCGCCCTCAATCACACCGCAGGGCTCTCGTTGCCGCAGCAGGTGATGATGTCGCTGTTTTCGCTCTCCGAGCTGATGGACGAGGCCAAGCTCTACCAGAAGACCTGCATGGAGATCGTCCATAACCGGGCACAGAAGATGATCGAAGGGCTCGGCATCGAAGTGCCGGAGAACGTCCTGCACGACCGCTATTACGGCCTGGTCGATTTCGAATTCTGGGCCAACAAATATGTCGGCCCCGAGGTCGTCGCCTATATGAAGGAGCACGTCCACCCGCTCGACATCGTGTTCCGGCTGGCCGAGGACCACGGCATCGTGCTGCTCAACGGCGGCGGCTTCCACGCGCCGGACTGGTCGGTGCGCGTCTCCTTCGCCAATCTCGACGACGAGGTCTACGGCCAGATCGGCCGCGCGACGCGCGCCGTGGCGCGTGGCTATCGCCAGGCCTTCGAAGCCTACAAGGCCGGAAAGCAGGCACCCGGCAAATAGGCGATCCGGCCCGGGCGGCTCAGCGGCAAGCCGCCCAGACTATCTGGCGGATCGGGGATCGGCCCGATCCGTGGCTCCCGTGCCTTTTGAAGGCGGCCCATGAGCTACGTCGCGAACGCGCTGCGCGAGAGCCCGGAACTCGCGATCTTCCTCACCATCGCCATCGGCTTTCTGATCGGCCGGTTGAAGTTTGGCAGCTTCAGCCTCGGCATCGTCGTTGGTTGCCTGCTGGCCGGTGTGCTGATCGGGCAGCTCGACATCAAGGTCTCGCCGCTGGTGAAGACGGTGTTTTTCGACCTCTTCCTCTTCACCACCGGCTACAAGGTCGGGCCCCAGTTCTTCCGCGCGCTGAAGCGGGATGCCTTCCCGCAGATGGCGCTGACCGTCGTGCTCTGCGTCACCTGCCTGCTGACCGCACTCGGTTTCGCGAAGCTGTTGAATTACGACATCGGCACGGCCGCCGGCCTGCTCGCCGGTGCCTTCTCGGAATCCACGGTGATCGGCACAGCTGGCGAAGCGATCCAGCGTCTTAACCTGCCCCAGGCGGAGCGGACGGCGCTGATCAACAACATCCCGGTCGCCTATGCCGTGACCTATCTCGTCGGTACGGCCTCGCTGGTCTGGTTCCTGCCGAAGATCGGGCCGAAGCTGATGGGCATCGACCTGAAGGAGGCCGGCGCCAAGGCGCGGGCTCAATCGGGCGGGTCCGTCGCTGAGGTCGAGGGTGTGGTCTCGGCAGCGCGGCTCTTCGACGTACGGGCCTACCGAGTCGCCAATGCCCAGCTCTTTGGCCGGACGATCGCCGAGATCGAGGCCATGCCCAAGGCCGTCCGCGCCTATGTCCTGCGCGTCCGCAGCGGCGGATCACTGCATGAGCCGACGCCCGATCTCGTCATCCGCGAGGGCGATATCGTCGCCGTGATGACCCGCCAGGAGGTTCATGCCGATCGCGGCGACGTCATTGGCCCGGAGGTCAGTGATCCCGGCCTGCTCGACATTCCGATCGAGTCGCTCGACGTGGTTCTGACCAATCGCAGCCTGGATGGGCGCTCGCTGGCGGAACTGGCCCAAGGCGAGTTCGCCCGCGGCGTCTTCCTGTCACGGTTCACGCGCTCGGGCATCGCCATGCCGATCGCCACTGAGAGCCGGGTCAACCGCGGCGATGTCCTGTCGCTTGTCGGGCCGGTGTCGCAGGTCGAGCGGGCGGCGGAGGAGATCGGTTATCCCGACCGGCGCACCTCGGCGACGGACATGGTCTTCGTCGGCTTCGGCATCTTCCTTGGCGGGCTGGTCGGCCTGCTCTCCGTCGTCATCGGCGGCGTGCCGCTGACGCTCACCGCCAGCGGCGGCGCTCTGGTGATGGGCCTCGTCTTCGGCTGGCTGCGATCGGTCTACCCCTATTTCGGCCGCATCCCGGAGCCGGCGATCTGGATCTTCGACACGCTCGGCCTATGCATGTTCATCGGCATCGTCGGCCTCAGCGCAGGACCAAGCTTCGTCTCGGGCCTCAAGACGACCGGCCTCAGCCTCGTCGCGGTTGGCCTCGTCTCGGCGCTGCTGCCGCATGTGATCGGCATCCTGTTCGGCCGCTATGTCCTGAAGATGGATCCGCTCATTGTGCTCGGCGCCTGCGCCGGCGCGGGCACGATCACGGCGGCGCTGCGAGCCGTTCAGGACGAGGCCCAGAGCAGCATCCCAGCGCTGGGCTATACGGTGCCCTATGCGATCGGCAATATCCTGCTGACCGCCTGGGGCCCCGTGCTGGTGGCGCTGATGTCGCTCTGAGCGCCGGTCTCAGGCTTCTAGCCGTCGAGCGGGAAGATCGGGCGTCGGACGCGGCGATAAGGCAATTTGGTCAGGTCCGGTGTGCAGAGCGCGCCGCTGTCGCAGACGATGACCTTTCCCGCGATCGGCTCGAAGGCCGCCCGGAAATGCTGCATCGACTTCAGCCCCACCACCCGCTTGGCGGCAGGATCGATACCGAAGGCGCGGAACTGCTGCAGATCATTCATCTGCGCGCGGATCGTGGTGACGAGGATCTCGATGCCGCCGACCTGCAGCACGGCGCAAGGCCCCCAGCTTGCATGCAGCCCACCCATCATCGGGCCGTCGCCGACATAGTGGCCGTCGCTCACAGAGACGACCGTACCAGTGAGCGCCAAAGGCCCACCGCCGATAGCTGGATCAACCTTGCCGCCCAGTTGGACCGACACGGTCGTTCCGGGCTCGGCGCGGCGCAGCACGGCCGCCGTCTCGGGATCGACGATCGGCCCGAAGCAGGCATCCTTCAGGTCGGCTGCGATCATCGCGGCGAGCAGCCCGGTCGCATCGCCATAGCCGCCGCCACCGGGATTATCGGCATAGTCGGCGATCATCAGCGGTCCGGATGTCCCGGCATAGGACGAAGCCTCCGCAACGGCCTCCTCCACCGAGAGGAATGGCGTGATCTTCTCGAAGCGGCGCTGCCACATGTCCTCGGCCAGCCCCTCGGCGAAGGCGCGGTGGCGCTCGAAATCGCCCTGGCAGGTCACGAGGACGCTCGGGCCGACTTCCTCAATATCGGCATTGCCGAAACCGCCATTGACGCTGACGGCGAAGACATCGGCCTCCTGCTCGTAGGCCTTCGCCTTGGCTATGCGCTCGACCATCGGCCCGATATCGGTCCGCCCGCCATTGACCTCCTCCAGCATCGGCCGGTCGATACGCAACGTGACGGGCCTGATCTCTCCTGACAGCGTCCGCTGCATGATGCCGGCCGCGAGCCGCCCAGTCTCGCGGACATCGACATGCGGATAGGTCTTGTAGGAGACGACGATGTCGGCGAGCTCGGTCATCTTGCGTGTGACATTGGCATGCGGATCGAGCGTGATGCCAATCGGGACGTCGCGCCCCAGTACGGCGCGCAGGCGCTCCAGCAGCTCGCCCTCCCCGTCCTCGCAGAACTCCGTCACCATCGCTCCATGCAGGCCGAACAGCACCCCATCGATGGCGCCGGCATGCGCCTTCGCGGCCTCGACGATCACGCCGGCGATGCGGTCATAGGCGTCGCGCGTCACTGGCCCCGAGGGTTGGGCGGCCGCACTGATCGCATGAACGACGCGCCAGCCCGCCGGGCGCCCGACATCGAGGAAGCCCGCGATCGGCGTATTGGCCTCCCCACGTTCGGCGACCGCCTTATCGCCCAGGCTGACGCCACGATCCTGGAAGGCTGCATAATCGGCCGGGCAGCGGCTGAAGGTGTTGCTCTCATGCGAGAACTCGGCGGTCAGCACGGTGTAGGTCATGGCGTTCCTCGCAGTCTTAGGCTTGTTCGGCGTGGCAGCTTCTCAGCCGTCCCGCGGTGGTAGGTCGCTCTGTCACGCCGCCGATGCACCGGGAGACAGATTGATGGCGGCGCCAGCCGCTTGCATAGAGGGCCGCCGCAGGCTTTTCTCCAGCAAGGCCCGCTTCGGGCAGGGGCGGGCTTTCCTTCACGATGACGACAAGACGACAGGCCGATGTGCTCGTGCTCGGCGCCGGCATCATCGGCGTCAGCGTGGCGCTTCATCTGCAGGAGCGCGGTCGCAGCGTGGTGCTGGTCGACCGGGGCGAGCCGGGAGCCGAAACCAGCCATGGCAATGCCGGGCTGATCGAGCGCTCCTCCGTCGTGCCCTATGCGTTCCCGCGCGATCTCGCGAGCCTCGCGGCTCTGGCCACCAACCGGTCGATTGCCGTGCGCTATCGGCCGATGGCCCTGCTGAGGATGGCGCCCTGGCTGGCTCGCTACTGGTGGCATTCGGCTCCGGCGCGGCTCGACAAGATCGGGCGGGCCATCCTGCCGCTGATCGAGCGCAGCATCGACGAGCACCAGCGCTGGACGAAACCCGCCGGCACGGAAGCGCTTCTACGCGGCGAAGGCTGGATCGAGCTCTACCGCGACCCGCGCGCGATCGAGGGCGCCATCAAGTCCGCGGCCGCGTTGCAATCCTATGGGCTGGCCTACGATGTGCTCGACGCCGAAAGCCTGCACCGACAGGAACCTTCGTTGCTGCCGGGCTCAGCCGCCGGAGCCATCCACTGGCGCGATCCTGTAACTTCGAGCGATCCGGGAGCCATCACCCGTGCCTACGCCGCCCTTTTTGTGGCGCGCGGCGGCACCTTCGCCAAGGCCGATGCGCAAGGGCTTCATCACACCGAGGGCAGCTGGCGCCTGACGACCGACCAAGGCGAGTGGCAGACCACCGAAGCCGTCGCCGCTCTCGGGCCCTGGTCGAAGGAATTCTACGAAGGCTTCGGCTATCGCATTCCGCTCGGCTTCAAGCGCGGCTACCACATGCATTACGAGCTCGCGGACGAGACGGCGCCGCGCCATCCCATCTGCGACATGCAGGCGGGTTTCGTCCTGACGCGGATGCAGCGCGGCGTGCGGCTGACGACGGGGATCGAGCTCGCGGGGCGCGACGAGCCTTCGGATGCCTGGCAGCTCGACCACGCCGAAGAGATCGCGCGGCGTATCCTGCCGCTGCAACAGCGGCTCGACGCCGAACCGTGGCGAGGCGCCCGCCCCTGCCTGCCCGACATGCTGCCGGTCATCGGGCAGGCGCCGCGCCATCGCGGATTGTGGTTCGCCTTCGGCCATGCCCATCACGGCTTCACGCTGGGTCCGGCCACGGGGCGGCTGCTGGCCGAAGCCATGACGCAGGCTCCGACGTTCTGCGACCTGAAGCCCTTTGCGGCCGAGCGCTTCAACCCATAGGCCGGCAGCGTGAGTAGTCCCTGAAGCGCGGCACGCTCGCCTTCCCGGCCCTGCCCTGCTGGTCGCTGCTCCCAAGGCGCCATCACGATCCGCCGCGAAGCGTTGCAGCAGGCTTGACTCCGATGCCGCCGACGCCCGACACCGGGCGCATAGCACCTTGAGAATCCCCGGGGGACGCAGGACCACGGACCACGCCTTCAAGCCTGTAAAGGCAACCTCTGCCGGAATGGCAGAAGAAGTCGCTGCGAGCGGCGCTTGAGGGCTCAGGATGAAGTCAGCACTTCGCCATCCTGAATTGAGCAGGATCAAGGTGAGCGGGTCGAATTCATCGCCAGATATTCGACTGCCGCAACAGCAGCTTCGAGGGAGGAAGCGCCGAGATGCGCAACGAGAACACCACACACCAGGGAGGCTCCTTCTACCAGAGGGACCGCAGCTGGCATCCGCCGGCTTTCACGCCGGACTACAAGACCTCAGTGCTGCGTTCGCCGCAGAAGGCCTTGCTGTCTCTCGGCAATACGATCTCCGAGATGACCGGCCCCGTCTTCGGCCATAACATGCTGGGGCAGCTCGATAACGACCTCATCCTGAACTACGCCCAGACGGGGGAACCGATCGGCCCGCGCATCATCGTGCATGGGCAGGTGCTGGATGAGGATGCCCGGCCCGTGCGCGGCGCGCTGGTCGAGTTCTGGCAGGCCAATGCCGGCGGCCGCTACCGCCACAAGAAGGAAAGCTACCTCGCTGCCATCGACCCGAATTTCGGCGGCTGCGGACGCACCATCACCGATGACGAGGGTCGCTACTGGTTCCGCACCATCAAGCCCGGCCCCTATCCCTGGCCGAACGGCGTCAACGACTGGCGCCCGGCCCATATCCATTTCTCGGTTTTTGGCCATGCCTTCGCACAGCGGCTGATCACCCAGATGTATTTCGAGGGCGATCCGATGATCTGGCAGTGCCCTATCGTCATGGGCATCCCGAGCCGCGAGGCGGTGGAGCGGCTGGTCGCGGCGCTCGACCGCGAGGCAACGCTGCCGATGGATACGATGGCCTACAAGTTCGACATCGTCCTGCGCGGCCGCCGGTCGACCCTGTTCGAGAACCGGATGGAGGGCAACTGATGGTCCAATCGTTCCGCCGCCTCAAGGAAAGCGCGTCGCAGACCGCCGGCCCTTACGTCCATATCGGCGCCACGCCGAACTTCTCCGGCATCGAGGGCGTCTATCCCTACGATCTCGGCTCGCTGCCGCTGGCTCCGGAGGTGAAGGGTGAGCGCATCGCCATCACCGGCCGCATCTTCGACGGCGCGGGGACACCGATCAAGGACGCCCTGATCGAGATCTGGCAGGCCGATGCGCAGGGGCTCTATCCCGGCCAGGGCGAGCGCCGCGGCGATGCCGACCCGCATTTCCCCGGCTGGTTCCGCCAGCCCGTCGACGGCACGACCGGCGTCTATCGCTTCGAGACGATCAAGCCCGGCATCGTACCTTATTTCGACGGCCGGCCGATGGCGCCGCACATCACCTTCTGGATCGTGGCCCGCGGCATCAACATCGGCTTGCACACGCGGCTCTATTTCGGTGACGAGGAAGCGGCCAACGCCGCCGATCCGATCCTCGCCCGCATCGAGCACCGTGTCCGCGTCCCGACGTTGATCGCGAACCATAGCGTCTCGGACGGCATGCCGACCTACACCTTCGACATCTGTCTGCAGGGCGAGAACGAGACCGTCTTCTTCGATATCTGAAGTCGGCCGGGATCGTAAGAGTGGACGCCGGACTGTCGGGGGCTGGGGGGCAACTGGACAGTCCGGCGTCCTGCGCCGCATCTCCTGGCGCCCGACAACGCTGCAGAGCAAAGATGAACAGAAACCAAACGGCCGCTTTTAATTCACGAAATGCATACGGCCAGAGAAAGATCTGATTCACCGCATCGGGCCGAATCTCACGAGCTTCCGGGCAGCCGTTCAGGAACTGGGTGAAGGGCGGGTCGCTCCTCTTGCCTGTTGAAAAGCTCCCGGGGGGCCGCCACCGGATTGGTGCGAGCGCCCGGGAATCTCAGTGCCAGACCCAACGGCAGATGCGAACCGGCCTCCCCCATCTGTCGCGCCGGATGTGACAAACCTGACGCTGACGGCGGCGCCTGTGGTGTCGCGGGCGGTGCCGGTGATGCGGCGGCGGGCGATGCCGGCGGTCCCAATCCGAACTGCGGCGCTGTGCCCAATCGACCGGAGTGCCGTCCGGCAAGGTGATCTCTGAGGCCGCGCCTGGCGTCACCTCTGCGGGCAGGGTCGGAGACGCCGCCGGTGCCTCATCTGCTGGCAGGCTCAGAGCCGAGCCAGTCGCCAAGGCCATCAGCCCGAGCAGGAATGACCGTCGTTCCATAGGTCTCTCTCCCAGATCGTTTCGGACAATCGAAGCCTAGATGCTGTGGCTTCCCTCGACAAACCCGAGACGATGGCCTGTCGTTGCCGAGCTGCCGCGTTCGTGATCGAAGAGATCGACGGCCGAATCTCGGTGTTCGACGGTGATGTTCATCCACCGGAAACGCGCCTATAAGCGCGCTGCGCACGGCCCGCGAGCGCTGCGATCGTAGCCGCGGCGCCACGCTGAGGCGCAAACTCCACAGCGTCGCAGGAAGTTGTTTGCAACTCCTCAGAATCCGGTCGGATGGGATTGCGTTGCGTCACGGCGCGCCCTTTGCTGACGCTTCGCCAAAGGCGATGCCCCGCGTAAAAACCAGGGGCAAGGGTTGGGGTGGCGTCATGATCGGTGATAGGCTGAGGCGTCTCATGAACGGACGCAGCGAGGAGCAGGCTGTCCGGCTTGCCCCGCCTCCTTTGCTCGCGCCGGAGCTGCCCGCCAACGAGCCGGGCGAGCCGCCGATGGCTGTTGCGCAACCAGCTCAAGCCAAGCCGAATAGCTCGCATGAGATCGGTCAGCTGATGACCGCCATCAGCGATCAGTCCAACGAGCTCCAGACCGAATTCGCCAAGATCTCGAACTGGTCCGTCCAGCTCGACCTGCTGATGACGCGCACGGCGACGATGCAGCAGGTGCTGCCGAAATTCGTCCAGATGGCGCATGACCAGGCGGCGCAGATCGAAGAGCTTTCCGGCATCCGCAACCAGCAGGATCGCGAGATCACCGGCTTGCGGATCGAGCTCGATCATTATCGCCCGCTTGCCATCCGCTATGAGGAAGAGCTGCATCGCAGCCGGGCTGCACACGACCGCGTGCAGGACTCGCTGACGACGCTCGAAACCGACCACGGCAAGTTGCACGGCGAATATAACAACCTGCTCCAGAAGCTCTCGGGCACCGATTCCCGCGTCCAACGCCTCATCGAGGAGCGGCAGGTCGTCGAGCAGAAGCTGCTCGAAAAATCGGCCGCGACGCAGAACCTCTCGCGCGAGGTCGCGATCCTGCGCTCCGACATGGTTGCCTCGAACGCCGAGAACCAGCGTGTGCAGCGGGACATCGATTCGTTGACCGAGAAGATGGTCGCCGATCGAGAGGAGGCCACCGAGGCGGCGAACGCGGCGCAGGCCCGCATCGTCACCGCTCTCCAGACCATCAAGGAGCTGGAAGCCCAGGCCGTCGCGGCCGCCGAGCGCGAGCGCAAGCTGACCGAGGACCTCGCCCAGCGCGACAAGAAGCTTTACGACCTCGACATCAAGATCTCGGCGCTGCAGTCGAAGTCCGACTTCCTCACCGGCGTCAACCAGCAGCTGCGCAACGATTTGCGCCACCACATCGACCATGTCGGCACGCTGGAGCACTCCAACCGCCAGCTCATCGAGGCGATGTCGCGCAACCGTCAGGCGATCGAGGCTCGCGCGCCGGAAGGCTACGAGCCCGAGCCGAAACTCAAGGCCGTTTCGCAGAAGGATTGAGGCGGAGGCTTAACGCGTCATGCTCGGGCTTGGCCCGAGACTCTCATGACGCGTGCCCGCTCGTTTGCGAGATGCTCGGGTCAAGCCCGAGCATGACTGCCTGCCCTTCCCGTTCAGGCCGCCGTCTCGATCACGCAGGCCATCTTCTCCTCCGGCTGCAGCACCAGCACGTCGCGCGAGAACAGCTCGGCCAGCCAGTCGACGAAGACCCGGACCTTGTTGCTGAGGTGCCGGTTCGGCGGATAGACGATGTGCAGCGGTTTCGGCCCCGCGCACCAATCCAGCAGGATCGGCACGAGGCGCCCTTCGGCGATCGGCCCGCGCGCCATGAAGGTCGGCAGTTGCACGATGCCGAGCCCCGCCAGCGCCGCCGCCATATAGCCCATGCCATCATTGACCGAGATCGTGTAGCGGCCGGCGATCTCGATCGTCTCGCTGTGGTTCTGATAGAAGAACGGCATCACACGACCGCTGAGCGCCGGCCGGTAGGCGACGATATGGTGCGCCTCTTCCAGCTCGCGCGGATGGAGCGGCGTGCCGGTCCGCGCCAAGTACTCGGGCGTCGCGCAGGTGATGAGCTGCATCTCGCCAATCCGCCGCGCGATCAGGTTCTGGTCGACGATCTCGCCGGCGCGGACGGCACAATCGAGATTCTCCGCCAGCAGGTCGGCCGGCCGGTCGCTGAGGCCCAGATCCACCTGGATGTCGGGATAGCGCGCATGGAACTCGTGCAGCGCGGGGATGATGACCGAAGTAGCCAGCGCCGAGCTGCAATCGACCCGGAGTCGCCCGCTCGGCCGCGCCTGGGCGAGCGTCATCGAGGCATCGAGCTCGTCGAGCTCGGACAGTAGCCGCATCGCTCGCTCGTAATAGGCGGCGCCATCCATCGTCACCGTCACGCGTCGCGTCGTGCGGTTGAGCAGTCGCGCGCGCAGATGCGTCTCGAGCTGTTGGATCAGCTTCGTCACCGTCGGCTTCGGCATTTCGAGCAGGTCGGCAGCGCGGGTGAAGGTGCCCGCTTCGACGACCCGTACGAAGGCCCGCATCGCTGTCAGCTGGTCCATGGAATGCCGATCCTGATCGAGATTGTTTCCATACATGAATAATGAATGAGCGAACAGGATATTTATTCCCATCCAGATCGCAATTATCTCATGCTGCAACGCAACAGCGGAGGCGAGTTATGCCTTCCATCGCCATTCAGAAGGTCCAGACCGTCCCCTCCGTCTTTTGGCGGGAGGAGAGCTTGGTCGCGCGCACCGCACGCTTCGAGGGCCGCCTCTACGCGCCGGCGGAAGTGCCGGACGCTCCGGGCCTCGTGCTGCATCTGCACGGCGGCCACTTCAACAGCGGCTCCCTCGCCGAGGGCGAGGCCGTCGCCACGGTGCTGGCCGAAGCCGGCGCAGTCGTGTTTTCGCTCGCCTATCCGCTGGCACCGGCGCACCGTTTTCCGGATGCGCTCGACAGCATCTATGTCGCGCTCGAGGCTCTCGCCAGAGGGCGTGCACGCTGGACCGCGCGCAAGGCTCCGCTCTATGTCGCGGGCGAGGAAGCTGGCGGCAACCTCGCGGCCGCATTGGCCATGGTGGCGCGGGACCGCGGTGGCCCGGCGCTCGCCGGCCAGATCCTGCTCTCACCGATGCTCGATTCCTGCCTCGGCACTGCCTCGCTACGCGCTGCCCATGCCGGGCCTGTTGGCTGCCAATGGGCTGATGGCTGGGCGGACTATCTCGGCGCGCCCGAGCGGGCGGCCCACCCCTACGCCACGCCGCTCAACGCCGCCCGCCTTGCAGGCCTGCCGCCCGCCCTGCTGCTCAGCGCGCAGGACGACCCGATGCGGGATGAGGTCGCGCAATACGCCGCACTGCTGACAAAGGCTGGCGTCGCGGTGGACCATATCGTGGAGGACGCGCCGACGCATTGGCCACAGGCCTTTGCCGAAGCCCCGCGCAAGGACTCCTGTCTCTGTAGCGCGCGCGGCGCGATCACCGATTTCTACGCCAGGACCACCCCGTCCTAGGCACCTGCAGCTTCCCATCACTTCAGATATTTCAAGCAAGGACCCGAACCCATGATTCAGGGAACGAACCGCCGCGCCCTTCTGGCCGGCTTCACCGCCTCGGTCGCCATCACCGCCATCGCCGCGGTCACCCTCTCCGGCAGCAAGGCGCAGGGCGACACCGCGCCCGCCGCCCCGCCCGCCGTCCCGGTCTCTGTCGCCACCGTCGAGGCGCGCGAGATCGTGCCCTGGGCGGAGTTCTCCGGCCGGCTGGAAGCGATCGAGCGCGTCGAGCTGCGCTCGCGCGTTTCCGGCGTCGTCGAGGCTGTGCATTTCCGCGAAGGCAATCTGGTGAAGCAGGGCGACCTGCTCGTCAGCATCGACCAGGCGCCCTATCTCGCCGAGCTTGAGCGCGCCGAGGCACAGGTGCTCGCCGCCCAGGCGCGCGTCGCCCTCGCCGAAAGCGAGAACGAGCGCGGCCAGCAGCTCATCGCCACCCGCAACCTCTCGCAGCGCGACCTCGACACCCGCGTCAACGGGCTGCGCGAAGCTCAGGCCAATCAGCGCGCTGCCGAGGCCGCCCGCCGCACGGCGCAGCTTAATCTGGACTACACCCAGATCCGCGCCCCGATCAGCGGCCGCATCGGCCGGCTCGACGTCACCGTCGGCAACCTGATCGCAGCCGGCGGGCAGGTGCTGACCTCGCTGCTCTCGGTTGATCCGATCTATGCCGCCTTCAATGCCGATGAGCGCAGCGTTCTCGACGCTCTCGCCTCGCTGCCGGATGGCTCGCGAGCGCTGGAGCAGATCCCGGTCCGACTGACCACCGCGACGGCGCAGGCCGCACAGTTCAGCGGCCGGCTGCATTTCGTCGATAACGGCATCGACGGCGCCAGCGGCACGGTGCGGGTGCGCGCCAAGCTCGATAATCCTGATGGCAAGCTGATGCCCGGCCAGTTCGTCCGGGTCCAGCTCGGCCAGGCCAAGGCCGAGCCCAAGCTCGTCGTCAACGAGCGCGCCGTCGGCACCGACCAGAACAAAAAATTCGTCTTCGTCGTCGGCGACGACAGCAAGGCGGCCTGGCGCGAGGTCTCGCTCGGCGCCGCCCATGATGGGCTGCGCGTCGTCAATGCCGGGCTGAAGGCCGGCGAGCGAGTGATCGTCAACGGCCTGCAGCGCGTCCGGCCGGGTGCGACCGTCGCGCCGGAAGCCGTGCCGATGGCCGAGAAGAGCGAATTGAAGAAGCCTGCGACCGAACTCGCACAACGCTGAAAATCAAGAGACCGGGAGCGGATGCCGCAAAGCGGGTCCGCTACCCGGCTTCGTAAGCCGCTCGAAAGGGGGCGCAACCCATGAACCTCTCCAAGTTCTTCATCGACCGCCCGATCTTCGCGGCGGTCCTTTCCGTACTGATCTTCCTCGCCGGCCTGCTCTCGATCCGGGCGCTACCGATCTCGGAATATCCCGAGGTCGTGCCGCCCACCGTCGTGGTGCGCGCGCAGTATCCGGGCGCGAGCCCGCGCGTCATCGCCGAGACGGTGGCGACGCCGATCGAGGAGCAGATCAACGGCGTCGAGGGCATGCTTTACATGTCCAGCCAGGCGACGACTGACGGCCTGATGACGCTGAACGTCACCTTCCGGCTCGGCACCGACCCGGACAAGGCGCAGCAGCTCATCCAGAACCGGGTGGCCCAGGCCGAGCCGCGCCTGCCCGAGGAGGTGCGCCGCTTCGGCGTCACCACGGTCAAGAGCTCGCCCGACCTGACGATGGTGGTGCACATCACCTCGCCGAACGGCCGCTACGACATGACCTATCTGCGCAACTACGCCGTGCTGAACGTCAAGGACCGGCTCGCCCGCATCGACGGCGTCGGCCAGGTCCAGCTCTTCGGCTCGGGCGACTATTCGCTGCGCGTCTGGCTCGACCCCCAGAAGGTCGCCGAGCACGGCCTGTCACCGGGCGACGTGGTGCGCGAGATCCGCGCCCAGAACGTCCAGGCCGCTGCCGGCGTCATCGGCGCCTCGCCGAATGCGCCCGGCCTCGACCTGCAGCTCTCGGTGAACGCGCAGGGCCGCCTCCAGAACGAGGAACAGTTCGGCGAGATCATCGTCAAGACCGGCACTGACGGCGCGGTCGTGCGGCTGAAGGATCTCGCCCGCATCGAGCTCGGCGCGGCCGAATACTCGCTGCGCTCGCTGCTCAACGGCAAGTCGGCCGTCGCCGTCCCCGTCTTCCAGGCGCCGGGCTCGAACGCCATCGCGATCGCCGACCGCGTCCAGGAGACGATGCGCGAGATCAAGCAGAACATGCCGGAAGGCGTGGACTACTCGATCGTCTACGACACCACCCAGTTCGTCCGCGCCTCGATCAAGGCCGTCATCTCGACGCTGCTGGAGGCGGTGGCGCTGGTCGTGCTCGTCGTCATCGTTTTCCTGCAGACGTGGCGCGCCTCGATCATCCCGCTCGTCGCGGTGCCGATCTCCATCGTGGGCACCTTCGCGGTGATGTACGTCATGGGCTTCTCGATCAATGCGCTCAGCCTCTTCGGGCTGGTGTTGGCCATCGGCATCGTCGTCGATGACGCGATCGTCGTGGTCGAGAATGTCGAGCGCAACATCGAGAACGGGCTCTCCCCGCGCGAGGCCACCTACAAGGCCATGCGCGAGGTCTCCGGCCCGATCATCGCGATCGCACTGGTGCTGGTCGCGGTCTTCGTGCCACTCGCCTTCATCTCGGGCCTGACCGGGCAGTTCTACCGCCAGTTCGCGCTGACCATCGCGATCTCGACGGTAATCTCGGCGATCAACTCGCTGACGCTCTCGCCGGCGCTAGCTGCCATGCTGCTGAAGGGCCACCACGCCCCGAAGGATGCGCTGACCCGCTTCATGGACCGCGCCTTCGGCTGGTTCTTCCGCGCCTTCAACCGCTTCTTCCACCGCTCGTCGGAGGCCTATGGCGGCGGCGTACGGCGCGTCATCTCGCATCGCGCGGTGATGCTCGCGGTCTATGTCGTGCTCCTCGGCGCGACGGGCGTGCTGTTCAAGGCGGTGCCATCAGGCTTCGTGCCGGGGCAGGACAAGCAGTACCTCGTCGGCTTCGCCCAGCTGCCTGACGCCGCGACCCTCGACCGCACGGAGGACGTCATCCGCCGCATGGACGAGATCGCGCTCAAGCACCCGGGCGTCGAGAATGCCATCTCCTTCCCGGGCCTCTCGATCAATGGCTTCACCAACTCCTCCAACTCCGGCATCGTTTTCGTCGGCTTGAAGCCCTTCGACCAGCGCAAGGACCCTGCCCTCTCCGGCAACGCCATCGCGATGCAGCTCAACAAGGAGTTCGGCGGCATCAAGGAGGCCTTCATTGCGATGTTCCCGCCGCCGCCCGTTCAGGGTCTCGGCACGATCGGCGGTTTCAAGCTGCAGATCGAGGATCGCGCCGGCCTCGGCTATCCGGCGCTCGACGAGGCGACCAAGGCCTTCATGGCCAAGGCTGCGGCCGCGCCCGAGATCGCCGGCATGTTCTCAAGCTTCCAGGTGAACGTCCCGCAGCTCTATGCCGATATCGACCGCACCAAGGCCCGCCAGCTCGGCGTGCCCGTGACGGAGGTGTTCGACACGCTGCAGACCTATCTCGGCTCGACCTATGTCAACGACTTCAACCGCTTCGGCCGCACCTACACCGTGCGCGTCCAGGCCGATGCCCCGTTCCGCGCCCTGCCGGAGCATATCGGGCAGCTCAAGGTGCGTTCCAACAGCGGCGAGATGATCCCGCTCAGTGCCGTGCTCAATGTCCGCACCGATTCCGGGCCGGAGCGGGCGATGCGCTACAACGGCTTCCTCGCCGCCGACATCAATGCCGGCGCGGCCCCGGGCTTCTCCTCTGGTCAGGCGCAGGCGGCGGTGGAACGCATCGCGGCCGAGACCCTGCCGAAGGGCTTCGCCTTCGAATGGACGGAGCTGACCTATCAGGAGATCCTCGCCGGCAATTCGGCGGTGATCGTCTTCCCCGTCGCCATCCTGCTCGTCTTCCTGGTGCTGGCTGCGCAGTATGAAAGCCTGACCCTGCCCATCGCGATCCTGCTCATCATCCCTATGGGCCTGCTCGCGGCGCTGACCGGCGTCTGGCTCACAGGGGGTGACAACAACGTCTTCACCCAGATCGGCCTCGTCGTCTTGGTAGGCTTGTCGGCCAAGAACGCGATCCTGATCGTCGAATTCGCGCGAGAGCTCGAATTCGAGGGCAGGACACCGGTCGAGGCCGCGATCGAGGCGAGCCGGCTGCGCCTGCGGCCGATCCTGATGACCTCGCTCGCCTTCATCATGGGCGTGGTGCCGCTCGTCACCTCGACCGGCGCGGGCGCCGAGATGCGCCATGCGATGGGCGTCGCGGTCTTCGCCGGCATGATCGGCGTCACCGCCTTCGGCATCTTCCTGACGCCGGTCTTCTACGTGCTGATGCGGCGCCTCGCGGGCAACCGGCCGCTGACGCAGCACGGCCCGGAAGAAGCCCACAAGCTCGAAGCCGCCTGAGCGTCGAGAACTAAGCGGCCGGCGTCTCCTCGTTCCTGTTGCGGGCGAGGTAGATGCCGGCCGCAGCGCTCATCAGCGCAAGCGCGAACCAGGTCAGCGCATAGATGAGATGCGTGTTGCGGAAGCCGACCTGTGTCATCCCGCCCTGCGGTAGAGGGCCGGGCTCGGACGCCGCATCCGCATCGACGAAATAAGGCGCGACAGGCCCTAGCCCCCTCGCCTCGGCGATCGCCGCCACGTCGCGCGAATACCAGCGCCCGCCGGCAGGAACATTCGAGCGCAGGAAGCCGCCCCCGGGCTCGCTGAGCCTGAGAAGCCCGGCCACCCTCGCCTCCTGGCCACCGACCCTGCGCCGTTCATCCGGCCCGCGCCGGCCCTCCGGCACGAAGCCGCGATTGACCAGCACCGTGAAGCCGCTCTCCGTCCGCAACGGCGCCAGCACCCAGAAGCCCGGCCCGCGTTCCGTCACGGCCAGCGTCAGCGTCTCGGGGACATCGAGATAGCGACCCTGCAGGGCGACACGGTGGTATTCATAGGCCGCAGCATCGATCTGCAACCATTCCGCCGGTCCCGGCGCGGCGACGGGCGCGGCATGGATACGCGCCTCGACGCGGGCGATCAGCTCAAGCTTCCAGACGCGCCGCTGCAGCTGCCAGACCCCGAGCCCCGCAAAGACCAGCGTCAGCACGCAGGTTGCGACGAGGAAGACCAACCGCCCTCGCCGTGATCCCGTCTCGGGCATCGGTGCCACGAGGCCGGGCCTCACATCCGGTGCAGCTCCTTGGGCATCATGTTGCTGTCGAGGTGGTACATCACCCAGAGCGAGCCCGAGAGCGCGATCGCCACGATGACGATGGTGAAGATCAGCGCCATCATCGTCCAGCCGCCTTCGGAGCGGCTGTTCATGTGCAGGAAGAAGATCATGTGAACGACGATCTGCACGGCCGCGAAGGCCATGATGACGAAGGCGGTCAGCGTCGAATTGCCGAGCACATTGGCCATCACCAGCCAGAACGGAATGGCGGTCAGGATGGCCGCGAGCACGAAGCCGGTGACATAGCCCTTCAGGCTGCCATGCGGGACGGCATCGTCGCCGCCGTGATGATCGCCCTCGGCATGGGCGTGGGCGTGATCCTGGCTTCCGCTCATTTCAGCACGCCCATCAGGTAGACGAAGGTGAAGACGCCGATCCAAACGATGTCGAGGAAGTGCCAGAACAGGCTCAGGCACATCAGCCGGCGGCGATTGGCGGCGATCAGCCCGCGCTTGGCCACCTGCGTCATCAGCACCACGAGCCAGATCAGGCCGAAGGTGACGTGCAGCCCGTGGGTGCCGACCAGCGTGAAGAAGGAGGACAGGAAGGCGCTGCGCTGCGGCGTCGCACCCTCATGGATCAGATGCGCGAACTCGTAGAGCTCGATGCCGATGAAGGCGAGCCCGAAGAGCCCGGTCACGACGAGCCAGCCCTGCACCGCCGCCTGCCGGCCCTTGTCCATCGCCAGCATGGCAAAGCCATAGGTGATCGAGGATAGCAGCAGCATGGTGGTGTTGACCGCCACCAGCCTGAGGTCGAACAGGTCCGCCCCCGAAGGCCCCGCCGCAAAATTGCGCCCTAGCACCCCGAAGGTCGCGAACAGCACCGCGAAGACGAGGCAGTCGCTCATCAGGTAAAGCCAGAAGCCGAGCATGGTCGAGCCGCCGCTATGCGCGTGCTCGTCTTCCGTCACGTAGAAGGCAGGAACGCTTCCCGCCGCCTGAGCATGTGCCGTCGCCGGTCCCGTCATTTGGGCCATCGTCTTCCCTCAGGCTCCGGTCAGCAGATTGCTGCGCGAATCCTCTTCGCGCAGAACCTCATCGGCCGGAATGTGAAAGTCGCGATCGTAATTGAACGTATGCGCGATCGCCGTCGCCAGCAGCCCCGCGAAGCTCAGCGCCGCCAGCCACCAGACATACCAGATCAGGGCGAAGCCGCAGATCGTCGCGAGCCCCGCGAGGATGACGCCGGCACTGGTGTTCCGCGGCATATGGATCGGCCGGAAGCCGGTCAGCGGGCGCCGGTAGCCGCGCTTCTTCATGTCGGCCCAGGCGTCGAGGTCGTGGATGATCGGCGTGAAGGCGAAGTTGTAGGCCGGCGGCGGCGACGAGGTCGACCATTCCAGCGTGCGCCCGTCCCAGGGGTCGCCGGTCGTGTCGCGCAGTTCCTCGCGTCGCATGATGCTGACGGCGATCTGGACGAGGAAGCACAGGATGCCGAGCAGGATCAGCACCGCGCCGATCGCCGCGACCACAAACCAGATCTGCAGCGAGGGGTCGTCGAAGCGGCTCAGCCGCCGCGTCACGCCCATCAGCCCGAGCACATAGAGCGGCATGAAGGCGACGTAGAAGCCGACCACCCAGAACCAGAAGGAGAGCTTGCCCCAGAACGGGTCGAGCTTGAAGCCGAAGGCCTTGGGGAACCAGTAGGCGATGCCGGCGAAGAGGCCGAAGACCACGCCGCCGATGATGACGTTGTGGAAATGCGCCACCAGGAACAGGCTGTTGTGCAGCACGAAGTCGGCGGGCGGCACCGCGAGCATCACGCCGGTCATGCCGCCGATGACGAAGGTCAGCATGAAGGCGACGAGCCACATCATCGGCAGCTCGAAGCGGATGCGGCCCCGATACATCGTGAACAGCCAGTTGAAGATCTTCGCGCCCGTCGGGATCGAGATGATCATCGTCGTGATGCCGAAGAAGGAGTTCACGCTGGCGCCCGAGCCCATCGTGAAGAAATGGTGCAGCCAGACGAGGTAGGACAGGATGGTGATGACCACCGTCGCATAGACCATCGAGCCATAGCCGAAGAGGCGCTTGCCACAGAAGGTCGCCGCCACCTCGGAATAGATGCCGAAGACCGGCAAGATCAGGATGTAGACCTCCGGGTGCCCCCAGATCCAGATCAGGTTCACGTACATCATCGGGTTGCCGCCGAGATCGCTCGTGAAGAAGTTCGTGCCGACATAGCGGTCGAGCGTCAGCAGCGCGAGCGTCGCGGCCAGGATCGGGAAGGTCGCGACGATCAGGACATTGGTGCACAGCGCCGTCCAGGTGAAGACCGGCATCCGCATCAGATCCATGCCGGGCGCCCGCATCTTGACGATGGTCGCGATCAGGTTAACGCCCGATAGCGTGGTGCCGACGCCCGCGATCTGCAGTCCCCAGAGGTAATAGTCGACGCCCACCCCGGGCGAGTATGCGGCGCCCGAGAGTGGCGGATAGGCCAGCCAGCCCGTGCGCGCGAACTCGCCGATGAAGAGCGAGGCCATCACCAGCACGGCGCCGCCCACCGTCATCCAGAAGCTGAAATTATTGAGGAACGGGAAGGCCACGTCGCGCGCGCCGATCTGCAGCGGCATGACGAAGTTCATCAGCCCCGTGACGAGCGGCATCGCCACGAAGAAGATCATGATGACGCCATGCGCCGTGAAGATCTGGTCGTAATGGTGAGGTGGCAGATAGCCGTCGCTGCCGCCGAAGGCGATCGCCTGTTGCCCCCGCATCATCAGCGCATCGGCAAAGCCGCGCAGCAGCATGATGATGCCGAGGATCATGTACATGATCCCGATCTTCTTGTGGTCGACGCTGGTGATCCACTCGTTCCAGAGATAGCCCCAGGCCTTCAGCCAGGTGACGAGCGCCACGAGCGCAAGCCCGCCCAGCGCCACGGCGATGAAGGTCACGACCAGGATCGGCTCATGCAGGGGCAGTGCCTCGAGCGTGAAGCGGCCGAAGACGAGCTTCCACCATTCCGGATAGGAGGTCATCGGCGCCTCGTCTCGCTGTTCACTGGACCACGCGGGCGCTGAGGCCCGCGGTGCCATAGACGTCGGTCGGCGTGCAGATCGCCGCCACGAAGGGCCGCGGGCCGATCGGCAGCTCGCCGCGGCGCACATCCCTGTCGGCATCCCGCAGCATGACGGTCGCGATGCCCTCCTTGCCGCCACCGCCGCGGGCGTCCATCGCCATCATGTCGCGCGAGCACATTTTCGCCCGGTCGACGCAGCGATTGACGATGGCGCCGTAGAGATCGGGGGCAACGTCGCGAAAGAAGCGCACCGGCTCGCGCTCGCTCGGCTTCTCCAGCTCGAGATAAGCCTCGCGCCCAAGCGGCGAGCCCTTCTCGCGCGCGGCCTGGACCCAGTCGCCAAAGGCCTTCTCCTCGACGCCGCGGAAGACGAACCGCATATCCGAGAAGCCGGCGCCGCTATAGTTCGCCGAGAAGCCCTGGAAGTCGCCGGCATGGTTGATGACGGCGTTCAGCTTCGTCTGCATGCCCGGCATGGCATAGATCTGGCCAGCCAGCGCCGGGATGAAGAGCGAGTTCATCACCGTGGAGGCGGTGATGCGGAACTCGACCGGCCGGTCGACCGGCGCCACGACCTCGTTCAGCGAGGCGATGCCCTGTTCGGGGTAGAGGAACAGCCATTTCCAGTCGAGCGCCACGGCCTGGATCACCAGCGGCTTCGGCATGGGAGCCGCTTCGCCGGCCTTGGCCATGATCGCGGCCTTACCTGCGCTGATGCGCCCGAGCGGCCGGAAGGGGTCGAGCAGATGCGTGCCCATCCAGGTGATCGCGCCGATCGCGATGATGATCAGCAGCGGCACCGCCCAGATCACCACCTCCAGCGGCAGCGAATGGTGCCATTCGGGATCGTAGGTCGCCCTCGCCGAGGAGCGATAGCGCCAGGCGAAGAAGACGGTTAGCGCCATCACCGGCAGGATGATGATCAGCATCAGCGCCGTCGATGTCAGCAGGATGTTGCGCTGCTGCAGCGCCACATCGCCGGACGGTGCGAGCAGCACCCATTGGCAGCCGCCGAGCAGCGCACCAGCGGCAAAAACCGCAAGGAATCGCAGTGTCCGCAAGAGACTCAAGACCTCCCTAATCCGGGAATGCCCTTTCTCTATGCCCGTTCCGCAAATCCGCACATCGGACAATCTGTCTCGGGTGCAGAGGTTTGACGGGCAACTCCGATCCACCGTATCCATTTGTCACCGGCGTGGGCAAGCCCGGATCGCCGCAGCGGTTCGCGCCAATGAGGAAGTCCCGGTCATGAGCGCTGAAGTGGCGAGCCACTCATCCGGTCAACTCGACAGCCAAGGACGCGACCACGTCTCTCCGGGCGAGATCGCGATCGGCGTCATCATCGGGCGCGCTTCGGAGTACTTCGATTTCTTCGTCTTCGGGCTGGGCTGCGTGCTGGTCTTCCCCGAGCTGGTTTTCCCCTTCGTCGACCGGCTGACCGGGACGCTCTATTCCTTCGGCATCTTCGCGCTGGCTTTCGTCACGCGCCCGCTCGGCACCGTCGCCTTCATGGCGCTCGACCGCCGCCATGGCCGGGCGACCAAGCTCACCGTAGCGCTCTTCCTGCTCGGCGGTTCGACCGCGGCCATCGCCTTCCTGCCGGGCTATGAGACGATCGGCCTCTGGTCCGGCGTGATTCTCACGGCCTTCCGCCTGCTGCAGGGCATCGCGCTCGGCGGCGCGTGGGATGGATTGTCCTCGCTGCTGGCGCTCAATGCGCCGCCCAACCGGCGCGGCTGGTACGCCATGCTGCCGCAGCTCGGCGCGCCGATCGGCTTCATGCTCGCAGCGGTGCTCTTCGCCTATTTCGAGGGCGCTCTGTCGAAGGAGGATTTCCTGAGCTGGGGCTGGCGCTACCCATTCTTCGTCGCCTTGACGATCAACGTGGTGGCCCTGTTCGCAAGGCTGCGCATGGTCGCCACCCATGAATTTGCCCAGCTTATGGAGACGCGCGAGCTGATGCCGACCCCGGTCGCCGAGCTCATCCGCGCCCATGGCAGCACGCTCGTGATCGGCGCCTTCGTGCCGCTGGCGAGCTTCGCGCTCTTCCACCTCGTCACGATCTTCCCGGTGAGCTGGATCAACCTCTTTACCGACCGATCGGTCTCCGAGTTCCTGATGGTGCAAACCGCCGGCGCCGTGGTCGGTGCCGGCGCGATCCTGACCTCCGGCCTGGTCGCCGATCAGATCGGGCGGCGCAACACCCTGCTCCTCTCCGGCTCGATGATCGCCCTCTTCAGCTTGTCGAGCATCATCGCGCCGCTGCTCTTCGGCGACAGCCTGGCCGGGCAGACGATCTACGTCATCATCGGCTTCGGACTGCTCGGCCTCTCCTACGGCCAGACGGCCGGCGCCGTCGCCTCGAGCTTCGGCGCGCAATATCGCTATACCGGCGCCGCGCTGACCTCGGACCTCGCCTGGTTGCTGGGCGCCGGTTTCGCGCCGCTGGTGGCGCTGACAGTCTCCAGCGCCTTCGGCCTCGCCTGGGTCGGCGTCTACCTACTCTCCGGCGCGCTCTGCACGCTGGCCGCGCTGGCGATCGACCGCCGCATGCAGAGCCGCTACGGCTAACGCTGTCGACGTAGCAAGTACCCCCGTGGCGTCATCCCGGCCGCAGCGAAGCGGAGCGCCGGGATCCATCATAGAGCTCGGCGCTCTACGATGGATCCCGGGTCAAGCCCGGGATGACGTGGTGTTTCCGCAGAAAACCAGCGTGCCCTAGCGCCCCTGCCAGACGGGCGTCCGCTTGCCGAGGAAGGCTTCCATGCCCTCGCGGAAATCGGCGCTGGTGTAGCAGAGCTTGACCAGATCATCGCCGTCGAGCCCTTCGGCCGCAGCCCCGGTCAGCCGGCGCATCGCTTCCTTGGTGGCGCGCATGGTCAGCGGCGCATGGCCGGCGATGGTCTTCGCCAGCTCGCCGGCCCGCGCCATCAGCGCCGCATGGTCCGGCAGCAATTCGCTGTAGAGGCCGAAGCGCTGCCCCTCCCCCGCCTCGACTAGCCTTGCGGTCATGACGATGTCCTTGACCCGCGCCGGTCCGAGCAGGGCGTAGAGCCGGGCATAGTTCTCCATCGACAGGCAGTTGCCGAGCGTGCGCGCGACCGGGAAGCCGAAGCGGGCCGTCATCGTCGCGATGCGGATGTCGCAGGCGAGCGCGATGCTCGCGCCGCCACCAGTGACCGCGCCCGAGATCGCGGCGATCGTCGGTGTGGCGCAGCGCTCGATCGTGCCGATCACGGTTTCGATGCGCGCCTCATAGGCAAGCGCATCCTCGGCGGTGGAGAAGGCGCGGAACTGCGAGATGTCCGTGCCCGCGCCGAAAGCCTTCTCGCCGGCGCCCGTCATGACGATGACGCGCGGATCGCCGTGCGCCGCGGGCTCGCGGCAGATCTCGGCGATGCGCTCATACATGGCGAAGGTCAGCGCGTTTCGCGCCTGCGGGCGGTTGAGCGTGATCGTTCCGATCCCGTCCTCGACCGCATAGAGAATCTCGTCGTTCACGCAGCGCTCCCCTTGAATCATGCCGCAGCCGGCACGTCGTTCTCGGGCGCAGCGCAGCGGGCACCCGAGAATCTCTTCCCTGAGAGGCTCGGGTCAAGCCCCAGCATGCAGTATACGGAGCCCGCGCGAAACCCTCACGCGGCCGCCTTCACCTCGCGCGCCGCGCCGCGCACCGCTTCGAGCGTGGCGTCGACCACGCCGGCATCGTGCTCCGAGGAGACGAACCAGGCGCCCCGTTCGAGCGCGCGCACGCCGCGCTTCAGCAGCGCATGGGCGAAGCGGACATAGGTGGCCTTATCCGCGCGCGCCACGTCCCGGTAGTTCCGGGCCGGCGCATCGAGCCCGAAGGCGACGTGGAACATCAGCGGGAAGCCGGCGACCTGCGCCTTGATGCCCTCCTCGACCAGGATGGTGCGGATGCCGTCCTGCAGGCGCCGGCCGTTGACGGAGCTGCGTTCGTAGTGCTCGGGCGTCAGCATCGTCTGCGTCGCAACCAGTGCCGCCATCGCGCTGGGTTGCGCATTGAAGGTGCCGCCATGCAGCACGCCATCGGCGAAGAGATCGAGCACATCGGCCCGGCCCGCGACGGCCGCAACGGGGAAGCCGTTGGCGATCGCCTTCGCCATGATGCAGAGATCCGGCGTCACGCCGAAACGCTCCTGTGCGCCGCCGCGACCAAGCCGGAAGCCGGTGATGACCTCGTCGAAGATCAGTAGCGTGCCGTGCTTGCGGCAGGCCGCGAGCGCGCTCTCCAGATAGCCCGGCGCTGGCGCAATGGCGCCCTGATTGCACATCGCCGGCTCCATCAGCACGGCGGCGACATCGCCCTTGGCAAGCCGCGCCTCCAGCGCCGTCAGATCATTCCAGCCGAGGATGGAGAGCCCCTCCCCCGCCGCCGGGTCCTGCCCCTTGGAGCCGATCACCGGCGTCGGCGCATCATCAGGCCCGGCAGCGTTGAGGCCGGGCGCAGTCGACCACAGAATGTTGTCGAACCAGCCGTGATAATGCCCCTCGAATTTCACGACGATGCGCCGGCCGGTGAAGGCCCGCGCCAGCCGCATCGCCGCCTGCGCCACCTCCGAACCCGAAGAGGCGAAGCGCAGCCGCTCGGCGCAGGGAATGCGCTCGCAGATCAGCTTCGCCGCCTCGTATTCGATCGACGTTTGGCCGGCATAGAGAATGCCGCTCTCGGTCTGCTTGCGGACCGCTTCGAGCACCGGCGCCGGGCTGTGGCCGAGCACGGTCGCGCCCATGGCGCAGTAATAGTCGATGAGCTTGTTGCCATCGACATCATGGAGATAGGCGCCCTCGCCGCGCTTGAAGACGAGCGGCCCGCCCGCCATGCCGATCCGGAAATTGCTGTTCGCGCCGCCGGCGATATAGCGCGCATTCTCGGCGATCTGCCGCGCGGATTCCGCGAAGCTCAGTTCGGTTGCGTTCACTGCCACTTGCATCACTCCCCTGCTCTACCGACAACCTCATCAAAGCGGCCGAGCCCTGTAAAGGAATGGCCGACCCGACCCCGCTGAATGGCTTCGCTGCTCGCAGTGACAGCGCGCGATTTTCCCTCTTGAACCTGAAGTGGCTACAGCTTGTAGAAGCATGGTCCCGTAGCGATACGAGACGAGAGGCGCGCCATGGCCACCCATCCCGAAACCGAACCCAAGACCCTGTCCTGGAAGGTCGGTGGCATGGATTGTGCGGGCTGCGCCGCAAAGATCCGCGGCGCAGTGGAGCGGATGCCCGGCGTCGGGAATGTCCAGCTCTCGGTCATGTCGGAAACGCTGACGCTCTCGCTCGACGAGGTGCAAACGACACGCGACGCCATCGAGAAGCGCGTCGTCGGGCTCGGCTACACGGCAGCGGCCCTGACCGCGCCGCAGGCGCAGAAGCCCGCCCATGACCATCACGATCATGATCATCACAGCCGTGACCGTCATGGCCATGAGCACGGCAACGCCTGCTGCGGCGGGCACGACCACCATCACGGCCACGATCATTCCGGCCACGGCCACGGCGCGCCCAAGCCAGCCGCAAAGAACCACGACCATGGCCACGGCCTGCCCGGCCATGTTCACGAAGCCACCCCGGAAGGCGCAAGCTGGTACCAGACCGGCAAGGGTCGCCTTGTCATCGTGACCGGCGCGCTTCTCGCCGGAGCATGGGCCGCGAAATTCCTCTGGCCGGCCGTGGGCCACTGGGCCTTCATCGCCGCCTGCCTGATCGGCGTCGCGCCGGTCGCCAGGCGCGCCTTCGCCGCTGCCCGCGCCGGCATTCCCTTCACCATCGAAATGCTGATGACCATCGCCGCCATCGGCGCGCTCTTCATCGGCGCGGCAGAGGAAGCGGCGCTCGTCGTCTTCCTCTTCGCGGTCGGCGAGGTGCTGGAGGGCGTGGCCGCCGACCGCGCCCGCGCCTCGATCCGCGCGCTCGGTGACCTCGTGCCGAAGACAGCCATCGTCGAGGAGAACGGCGCCACCCGCGAGATCGATGCCGCGAGCCTCAGGATCGGGCAGATCGTGCTGGTCCGCCCCGGAGACCGCATCCCGGCCGATGGCGAGATCGTCGAAGGCACCTCCGGCATCGACGAAAGCCCGATCACCGGCGAATCCGCGCCGAAGACCAAAAGCGTCGGTGATCCGGCCTATGCCGGCTCGGTCAATCGCGAAGCGGCGCTGCGTCTGCGCGTCGAGAAGGCCGCCGAAGACAACACCATTTCGCGCATCATCCGCCTCGTCGAGGAGGCAGAAGCCGCCCGCGCCCCGACCGAACGCTTCATCGACCGCTTTTCGCGCTGGTACATGCCGGCGATCGTCGGGCTCGCGCTGCTGGTCGCGCTCGTGCCGCCGCTCCTCATCGGCGCCGAATGGTCGGTCTGGATCTACCGGGCACTGGCGCTGCTGCTGATCGGCTGCCCCTGCGCGCTTGTCATCTCCGTGCCGGCCTCCATCGCAGCGGCCCTTTCGGCCGGTGCCCGACAGGGCCTGCTGATGAAGGGTGGCGTCGTCCTCGAAACCGCGGCGAAGACCGGGCTCGTCGCCTTCGACAAGACCGGCACCCTCACCCAGGGCACACCGCGCGTCACCGATGTCGTCGCGCTCGGCCGTGACGAGCGCGCGGTGCTGGCGCTCGCCGCCGCGGTCGAGGCCGGCTCCGCCCATCCCCTCGCCGAGGCCGTGCTTGAACGTGCCCGTGCAGATGGCGTCACCTTCACCCCGGCAACGGAGGCCGCCTCGCTCGCCGGCCAGGGCGTCACAGGCAAGGTCGACGGCCAGTCCGTCTTCGTCGGCGCCCCGCGCCATGCTGTCAGCCGCACGCCTTTCGACGCGCAGGCGCAATCGGCCACCGACACGCTCGAATCGGCCGGCAAGACAGTCGCGGCCGTCGTGGTCGACGGCGCGCTCGCCGGGCTGATCGCGCTGCGTGACGAGCCGCGCGAGGACGCCGCTGCCGCAGTGGCTGAGCTGAAGGCTATGGGCATCCGCTCGGTCATGCTGACGGGTGACAATGCCCGCACGGGCGCCGCCATCGCGGACACGCTCGGCATGGAGCACAAGGCCGAGCTGATGCCGGACGACAAGGTCTCCGCGATCAGGGACTTCGCCGGCCGCGGCACCGTCATGATGGTCGGGGACGGCATTAACGACGCCCCGGCACTCGCTGCTGCCGGCGTCGGCATCGCCATGGGCTCCGGCACCGATGTCGCGCTGGAGACGGCAGATGGCGCCGTGCTCAAGAGCCGCGTGCGCGATGTCGCGGCGCTGATCCGGCTGGCGCGGGCTGCCATGGGGAATATCCGCACGAACATCACGGTCGCGCTCGGCCTGAAGGCCGTATTCCTGGTCACCAGCGTGCTCGGCTACACGGGCCTCTGGATCGCGATTCTCGCCGATACCGGTGCGACCGTGATCGTCACCGCGAATGCGCTCCGGCTGCTGCGCTTTGACGCCGGCAAGACCGGCTGACGCGATAGAAGGCTCCGGGTCTCCTCAGACCCGGATATCGGCGAGTTCGCCGACGCGCATGTCGCGCTTGGCTTCCATCTGCTTGAGCATCTCTTCACGAATCTTGGCCATCACGTCGGCTTTGGCCTTAGGGTCGAGCTTGTTGAACTGCTCCTCGGTCATGCCGAGCTTGTCCAGAATCGCCTTCTGAACCCGTTCTTCGGGCGACATCTGCGCGAATTTGAGGAATTCCGCCTCGACCGACGAGGAAGAGGAAGACGACGAGGTATCGGTCTTACCGGCGCCCGCGCCCTGCAGGCTCACGCCCACCGAGGCCGGCAGAGGCAGATTGCTCAGCCTGTTCGAGATGTTGATCGACATTGGCTCACTCCTGGTCGCCAGAAACGACGCAAGTCGCGAGCCAGAATCGACGATCCGCTTTTGGTCGACATTTCAGTCGCTTGACTGAATGGGCCCCGCCTGCCGAGCAGCCGATCGGCAAAACATGCCCGGCAAATCTCGCCGCCTCAGCAGATCAACCCGTCCGCTTCGATGCCGCGGATACGGTTTGTTTGCATTGCGAAACAACTGACGCAGCACGCCATTCGACTTAGCGGCCGCAACATGCCCATTTTTTAACCAGGGACGCGAGCGAGGCGGCGCCATGAGATCGGAATGGCGACAAATTAGGCTGGCCCGTTAGAGAATCTTAACCCACGCCCTGCGCTCAGGTGGTGATCTACCGCCAAAAATAACAGAAATCTTAACTCGCCATGCGCGCGTAGCATAACGGAGCTGACTCATTGCCCCTGTGAGAGGCAGGGCGACTGTCTTATATGCAGCGCACAACGAATTTATCGCTGTGGGCCCCGCCCCGCTCCGGACCGCTAAAGGAAAATCGCCATGTTCGTCACCATGATCGCTGCCAAAATTCGCGCCTATCTTCGCTATCGCGAGACCGTCCGCGAGCTCTCCCGCCTGACCGACCGTGAGCTCTATGATCTCGGCCTGTCGCGCTCGGAGATCAGCTTCATCGCTCGCGCCAACGCTGCGAACTGAAGCTTGCCAAGCTTGAACCGTCGCGCATCGGGCGCGACGCGTTCTGAGTAGTTTCTCCCGGGTTCGTGTTCCCCTCCCCTCGGACCTCGGTCGAAGAGCGAATGCCCGCCGCAAGGCGGGCATTTTGCATTTCAGCGCGTATTTCCCCGTCATTGCGAGCGCAGCGAAGCAATCCAGGGGGACATAGAGCTCTGCCGCCCCCTGGATTGCTTCGTTGCTTCGCTCCTCGCAATGACGGCCAAAACGCCGACTCCCCTTGACCTGAGAGCCGGCTGCAGACACATCGCAGCCATGGAACCCGTACACATCATCGGCGGCGGGCTCGCCGGCTCCGAAGCCGCCTGGCAGATCGCCGAAGCCGGCGTCCCGGTCGTAATCCACGAGATGCGCCCTGTGCGCGGCACCGAGGCGCACAAGACCGAGGGGCTCGCCGAGCTCGTCTGCTCGAACTCCTTCCGCTCGGACGATGCGCAGAGCAACGCCGTCGGCCAGCTCCATTGGGAGATGCGCCGGCTCGGCTCGCTGATCATGGCCAAAGGCGATGCCCATCAGGTGCCCGCAGGCGGCGCGCTCGCCGTCGACCGCGACGGCTTCTCGCAAGGCGTCACTGCGGCGCTTGAAGCCCACCCGCTCGTCACCATCGACCGTGGCGAGATCGCCGGTCTGCCCCCGAGCGGTTGGGACAACGTCGTCATCGCCACAGGCCCGCTGACCTCACCGGCGCTGGCTGACGGCATCCGCTCGCTGACCGGCGAGGATTCGCTCGCCTTCTTCGACGCCATCGCCCCGATCGTCCATTTCGATTCGATCGACATGGACACGGCCTGGTTCCAGTCGCGCTACGACAAGGCGGGGCCGGGCGGCACGGGCGCCGACTACATCAATTGCCCGCTCGACCGCGACCAGTACGAGGCCTTCATCGACGCGCTGCTCGCCGCCGAGAAGACCGAGTTCAAGGAGTGGGAGGGTACACCGTATTTCGACGGCTGCCTGCCGATCGAAGTGATGGCCGAGCGCGGCCGCGAGACCCTGCGCTGGGGCCCGATGAAGCCGGTTGGCCTGACGAACAAGCACAATCCGACCGTGAAGGCCTATGCGGTCGTCCAGCTCCGGCAGGACAATGCGCTCGGCACGCTGTTCAACATGACCGGCTTCCAGACCAAGCTGAAATATGGCGAGCAGAGCCGAATCTTCCGGCTGATCCCCGGCCTGCAGAACGCCGAGTTCGCCCGGCTCGGCGGCATCCACCGGAACACCTATCTGAACTCGCCGAATCTGCTCGACGAACGGCTGCGGCTCAAAGCTGATCAGCGCCTACGTTTCGCCGGCCAGATCACCGGCTGCGAGGGCTATGTCGAAAGCGCCGCCACTGGCCTGCTCGCCGGCCGCATGGCCGCCGCCGAGCGGCTCGGCCGCGACCTGCCGCTGCCGCCCGCGACCACGGCACTCGGCGCGCTCGTCAATCACATTACCGGCGGCCATATCGTCACCATCGACGAGGGGCCGCGCTCCTTCCAGCCGATGAACATCAACTTCGGCCTGTTCCCGCTGATCGAAGGCGTGGCGACCACCGGCCCCGACGGCAAGCGCCTGAAAGGCCCGGCCAAGAGCCTTGCCCGCAAGCATGCGCTCACGGCGCGCGCCAAGGTCGAGATGGATCGTTGGGCCTCCGGCCTGACCGGCGCCGCAGCCGCCTGATCCAGCCATGCCCCCAGCGGGCGACGAAATGCGATCCGCATGGGTGTTGCGCTCCTTGGGCATGGGTAGCGCTGCCATTGTCGACTAACAGGTCTCCGATAAGAATCCGGAGGCCCTTAGGAACCATGGCAACGACAACGATGGCCGGCGACACGAGTCCGGCCAATATCCGCAAGGCTGTGACCGCTGCGACGGTCGGCACCGTGATCGAATGGTACGACTACGCGCTCTACGGGGCGGCGTCTGGCGTCATCATCAACAAGCTCTTCTTCCCCAATCTCGCGCCCAACGCCGGCGTGCTCGCCGCCTTCGCCACTTTCGCGGTCGGCTATTTCGCCCGCCCCGTAGGCGGCATCGTGATCTCGCATATCGGCGACAAGTTCGGACGCAAGCCGGCGCTGATTCTGACCATCGCGCTGATGGGTCTCGCCACCGTGCTGATGGGTCTGCTGCCCACTTATGAGAGCATCGGCATCATGGCTCCGGTCCTGCTCGTGCTGATGCGCCTGATCCAGGGCTTCGGCGCAGGCGCCGAGCTCGCCGGCGCCATCGTGCTGGTGGCGGAATACGCCCCGTCCAACAAGCGCGCCTTCTATACGGGTCTGCCCAACGCCGCGACGCTGGTCGGCATCATGCTCGCGACCTTGTCCTTCCTGACGATCTCCTACCTCCCAGAGCAGGTGCTGCTCGGCTGGGCCTGGCGCGTTCCCTTCCTGCTGTCCGGCGTGCTCTTCTTCGTCGCGCTCTACATCCGCAAGCATCTCGACGAGACCCCGGAATATGTGGCTGCGATGGCCCGCGCCGAGCAGCGCCGGCACGAGCAGCAGGTCCCGATCGGCGAGCTCTTCCGCAACAGCCCGAAGGAGGTCGTGTTCGGCTTCCTGTCCGTGACGGCCCACAACGCCAACGCCTATATCCTCAGCGCCTTCTCGCTGAGTTACATGATCAACACCGTCGGCATGAGCCGCACGGACGGGCTGATCGCCGTCACCATCGGTTCGTTGTTCGGCATCGTCGGCGTCGGCTTCATGGGGGCGTTGGCCGACAAGATCGGCGCCGCCGCCGTCTACATACTCGGAGCGGTGATCATCGGCGTCCTCGCCTTCCCGCTGTTCTGGCTGTTCGACACCGGCAGCCTGCTCTGGTCGACGGTCGGCATCGCGCTCGGCTACGGGCTCGGCTTCGGCGCGACCTCCGGTGCGCAGGGCGCTTTCCTGACCAACCTGTTCCCGACGCGCTACCGCTTCTCGGGACTGGCGATGTCGCGGGAGCTCAATGGCGTGCTGGTCGCGGGCCCGACGCCCTTTATCGCGCAGGCGCTCGTCGGCGCGGCGAGCGGCCGCCCGACCTGTGTCTCGCTCTATATCGTGGGCTGCTGCGTGCTCTCGATCCTCGCGATCCTGATCATCAGGCACCGCTCGGTCCACGTCTGATGATTGGATGGCGGCGTGGTCAGTGAGCCCGCGCCGCCCGCCACAGGATCCACTGCCGGCGCCAGGCCGGCAGGGTGATGATGGTGCGGTAGGGGTCGTAACCCCTGCCCTCCATCCGTCGGAGATAGGGCTCGACCAGCGCCACCGGCAGGAAGGCCGGCCTGAGCGACGGCGGAATCGTCTCGCCAAGGCTCGCAAGCTGCTTCAGATGCTTGCGGGCGATCTCGCGCAACTCCTTCAGCGTGTAGAGCACACCCGGCCCGCCGCGCCCACGCACGATGTCGTCACGCGTCACGCCGTTGCGGGAGAGGATATCGGCCGGCAGATAGACCTGCCCCTCGGCCGCATGCCAGGGAAAAGCGCGCATCAGCCCAGCCAGCGCATAGGCGACGCCAGCATGGCCGCACGCCGTCGCCCCACCGGGATCGCGACCACCCGCCAGCACGATGCAGGCCAGCCGGATCAGCGCACTCGAGGTCTCCCCGGCATAGCCTTCGAGATCCCGGAGCGAGGGCATCGGGTCGTCATAGAGGTCGAAGATGCGCGCATCGATCAGCGCCGTCAGCGGCGCGACCGGCAGGCGGTAACGCCGGATCGTGTCGAGCAGCGCAGCAGCGACCGGATGAGCCTGAGCCTCCCCGGGCGGCTGGCCTTCGAGCAGGTCGCGCCACCACTGTAGCCTGACCTCGCCCGGCAGCGGCTCGCTGACAAGGGCCCTGACCCGTGCAATCTCATGACTGAAGGCGTAGAGCGCGAACAGCGGCGGCCGACTCCCCTCGGGAGCGTAGAGGGTGGCGATATAGCGATCCTGATCGTGCTCGCGAATGAGAGCGGCGCAATGCGCGTAAGCGTCCGGCAGGCGCGCCGGCGCGATCTCCCTGCGATCGTCAGTGTCAGTCTGCGGCATCGTCCCGCCTCGGCCCGTCATCGCCGGCCAGCCTTCTTTCAGTGTAGGCCAAGAGCGTCGCCACTGCTACGCGCGGCTGACATGGCCGCTCTCTTTTAGGCCGGCCGCAGTCTCCGGCCGGCCTCAGTTCTTCATTCGATCGCGATCAGCGCCGCCGCCACGCGCCGATCCTCGGCGACGAGGACATTGTAGGTCCGGGCCGCTGCACCCGTCGCCATGCCCTCCACCGCGATCCCGGCCTGCTTCAGCGGATCACGCAGCGCGGGCGGAATGAAGGCGATGTCGGCCCCGGTGCCGATCAGCAGGAAGTCGATGGCGTCGGCCTCGTCCAGCACCGGCTGCAGGCTCTCGATCGTCACCTCGGAGAAGCGGGCGACCGGCCAGATTCGGATGCCGGCAGGCGTCGCTATGATCGAGCCTTTGTGGCTCATCTCGGCGAAGCGGAAGCCTCCCGCCCCGATCGCGTCGAGCGAATAGCGGCCCGGAACGAAGCCATCGAAGCGGGCGGCCATGAGGCCAGTCAGGCCTTCGCCTTGGCGGCCGAAGCCTTGGCCCGCGCCGCCTCCTGCGCCTCCTCACGGGCGCCGGCCGAGCGGACATCCATGTAAAGCAGGACGGGCGTCGAGATGAACATCGCCGAATAGGTGCAGACCACCACGCCGAACAGCATGACGAGCGCGAAGCCCTCGATCGCCGAGCCGCCGAAGATCACCAGCGCCAGCAGCGACAGGAAGGTCGTGGTCGCGGTCATCGCGGTACGCGACAGCGTCGAGTTCACCGAGAGGTCGAGCAGCTCCGCGATCGGCATGGTCTTGTAGCGGCGCAACAGCTCGCGCGTGCGGTCGAACACCACGACGGTCTCGTTCAGCGAATAGCCGACGATGGTCAGGATCGCCGCGATCGAGGTCAGGTTGAATTCGAGCTGGGTGATCAGGAAGAAGCCGATGGTCAGCACAATGTCGTGCAGTGTGCCGAGGATCGCGCCGATCGCCAGCGGCATCTCGAAGCGGAACCACAGATAGATCAGCACGCCGACGATCGCGAGCACGACACCGAGCGTGCCGGCCTGCACGAGCTCACCCGAGACACGCGGACCGACCGTCTCGACGCGGCGGAAGTCATAGTTGGAGGAGAAGGCCTCGCGCGCCTTCACCACCACGGCCTGCTGCGCCGTCTCGCCACCCGGCTGCATGCCGAAGCGCATCGAAACCTCGCCGCCGGTGCCGAATTCCTGCACCTCGGCCTCGCCGAAGCCGAGGCCGTTCGCGGTATGGCGGATCTGGGCGATGTCGACGGCGCCCGCCTTCGACTGCATCTCGATCAGCGTGCCGCCCTTGAAGTCGATGCCGAAATTGAGGCCGACCGTCAGGAACAGCGCAATCACCAGGATCGAGTAGGCCGCGGAGAGCGGATAGCTGACCCGGCGGAACCAGACGAATTTGAAGCGGGTGTTGTCGGGAACGATACGAAGCAGGCGCATGGCCAATCTCCTCTAGAGCTGGCAGCGTCAGAACGGCAGGCGCTTGGGCTTGGCCCAGCGATACCAGATCGCGATCAGCATCCGGGTCAGCGTCACCGCCGTGATGACGGTGGTGAGGATGCCGAGGATGAAGACGACCGCGAAGCCGCGCACCGGCCCGGAGCCGAGCGAGAACAGCGCCACCGCCGCGATCAGCATGGTGACGTTGGAGTCGATGATGGTCGCGAAGGCGCGCTGGAAACCGGCCTCGAGCGCCGAGACGAGGCTGCGGCCCTGATGCTCCTCCTCGCGCATGCGCTCGTAGATCAGCACGTTGGAGTCGACCGCCGTGCCGATGGTCAGCACGATGCCGGCGATACCGGGCAGCGTCATCGTCGCGCCCAGGAACGACATCAGGCCGAAGATCAGGCCGACATGGACGAGCAGCGCGATGCTCGCGATCAGGCCGAAGATGCCATAGGTCGCGAGCATGTAGATCACCACCAGCACGGTCGCGATCAGCGTCGCCATCTTGCCGGCCTTGATCGAATCGGCGCCGAGGCCGGGGCCAACGGTGCGCTCCTCGACGATGGTCATCTTGGCGGGCAGCGCGCCGGCGCGCAGCAGGATCGCGAGGTTGTTGACCTGCTCGACCGTGAAATTGCCGGAGATCTGTCCCGAACCGCCGGTGATCGGCGACTGGATGACGGGCGAAGAGATCACCTTGTTGTCGAGCACGATGGCGAGCGGCCGGCCAAGGTTCTCGGTGGTGATCTGGCCGAAGCGCTGGGCGCCGCGGATGTTGAAGCGGAAGTTTACGATCGGCTGGCCCGAACGCGAATCGAAGGCAGGCTGCGCATCGATCAGGTCGGCGCCGTCGACGACCGGCTGGCGTGCCACCGGCACGGGCTGGCCACCGGCATCCTGCGAGGGCAGCATGTCGACATCGGCGCTGTTGGCCTCGCCGACGAGGCGGAATTCGAGCTTGGCGGTGTCGCCCAGGATCTGCTTCAGGCGCTGCGGATCCTGCAGGCCCGGCACCTGCACCAGGATGCGGTCGAGGCCCTGGCGCTGGATGTTCGGCTCGGTCGTGCCAAGCGCGTCGACGCGCCGGCGCAGCACTTCCATGGCCTGCTCGACAGCACGGCGGATGCGCTCGTTCGAGCCGGCCTCCGTCACTGAAAGCTGGATCAGCCCGTCGGGCTGGTCGGTCACGGTGATGGACTGATTACCCGAGGGCCCGAAGGCGCCGAGCGTGCCGATCGGCTGCGAGAGCTCCCGCAACTTCGGCAGCACGCGAGCACGCTCGGCCGCGTCGGGAACGCGGACCTGGACGCCGCGCGCCGTCGTCTGGATGCCGCCCTGCGGCGCCGCGCGCTCGTCGCGCAGGATGCGGCGGACGTCGTCGCGCAGCTGGACCACTTGGCTGCGCACCAGCTCGGCCCGGTCGATCTCCAGCAGGACGTGCGAGCCGCCCTGCAGGTCGAGCCCCAACACCACCGCATGGATCGGCAGGAAGGCGCGCGGAATCCAGGACGGCGCATTATCGGCGATCGCTTTGCGCGTCTCCGGCGAGAACAGGTTCGGCACAGCCAACCCGCAGCCGACAAAGAGCACGAGCAGGACGAGGATGACCTTGCGGGCCTGGAGACGAAGCATCTTGCGTGAACAGCCTTGTTGTCGCCCACAGGCCCACGCAGGGCCTATGGGCCGCCGCTTTCTTGATTAGCTCTTGACCGGCTCGCTCTTGGAGCGGACGTCCTGAATCATGCCGCGCACGATGCGCACGCGAACGCCGTCGGCGATCTCGGCCTCGATCTCGGCGTCGTCGATGACCTTCGAGACCTTCGCGATCAGCCCGCCCGAGGTTACGACCGTGTCGCCGCGGCGCACGTTCTTGATCAGCTCCTGATGGGCCTTGGCCCGGCGCTGCTGCGGCCGGATGATCAGGAACCACATGATGACGAAGATCAGCAGGAACGGCACGAGCTGGATCAGCATGTCGGCGCCGCCACCGGCTCCTGTCGCCTGGGCGAAAGCGGGGGTGATCACAAAAGGACTCCTCTGTCGCAGCGGCGCAGCACGCCGCCGGCCGCTGGAAACGGCAAAAGCATAGCTGGCCGGAAAATCGCGCGGACTATAGCCGGCGACGCCGTGAAATCAATCGGACACGCCCGGTTCCCCCGGCGCGCCCCTCACCTATGGTCTTGTCGCCATTCGCGCAATGCCCCTTGCGCTCGATCCACGGCGCGGTTTAGCTACCCGCCGCAACCGTACCGGACGGTACGGTACGGTTCGACAGGACAATCGAAGGCGCTGCTGCCATGACCACGACCGAGACCGCCCCCGACCAGACCCTCGCGACACTGCTGCGGATCGCCGACGCGCTGGAGCGCATCGCCCCTCCCCGGCGTAAGCCAGTCGATATCAAGGCGGCCGACGCCTTCGTCTGGCAGGCGACGGGCTCGGAACTCGTGCCGGTGCCGAAGGTGAACCGCGTCGCGCTCTCGCTTCTGCGCGGCGTCGACCGCGTCCGCGACACCCTGGCCGAGAATACCGAGCGCTTCGCCAAGGGGCTGCCAGCCAACAACGTCCTGCTCTGGGGCGCACGCGGCATGGGCAAATCGTCGCTGGTCAAGGCCGTCCACGCCGATACCAACCAGCGCCTGCCCAAGGACGCGCTGCCGCTCAAGCTGATCGAGATCCACCGCGAGGACATCGAGAGCCTGCCGGCCCTGATGAGCCTGCTGCGCGCCGATCCGCACCACTTCATCGTCTTCTGCGACGATCTCTCCTTCGACAGCGACGACACCTCCTACAAATCGCTGAAGGCGGTGCTCGACGGCGGCGTCGAGGGCCGGCCGGACAATGTCGTGTTCTATGCCACCTCGAATCGCCGCCACCTGCTGCCGCGCGACATGATGGACAATGAGCGCTCGACCTCGATCAATCCGGGCGAAGCGATCGAGGAGAAGGTCTCGCTCTCGGACCGCTTCGGCCTCTGGCTCGGCTTCCACAAATGCAGCCAGGATGAATATCTGGAGATGATCGACGGCTATGTCGGCCATTTCGGGCTGAAGGTGGCTCCTGAGGAGCTGCGCCGCGACGCGCTCGAATGGGCGACGACGCGCGGCTCCCGCTCGGGCCGCACCGCCTGGCAATACATCCAGGACCTCGCCGGCCGGCTGGGGAAGAAGCTGGAGGGGTGAGCTTCCAAGCGCCGCCGTCATTCTCGGGCGCCGCCTAGCGGCGACCCGGGAATCTCTTCCCGGAAAAGGCGCCCCTTCCTGCATGAGATGCTCGGGTCGAGCCCGAGCATGACGACCACCCAATAAAAACGGGGCGGCCCATCCTGGGGCCGCCCCGTTCCTTTTTCGATCGGGAGGGTCTCGCGGTACCGATCGAAACGGGAACTCTCTTCCGGACTAGAACCGGTCAGTTGTTCAGATAAGGGGTGGGGTCGACCGGGCTGGAGCCCTTGCGCAGCTCGAAGTGCAGCTGCGGCGAGGAGACATTGCCGGTCTGGCCGGAGCTCGCCACGACCTGGCCGCGCTTGACGGTGTCGCCGCGCTTCACCTTGAGCTCGCCATTGTGTGCATAGGCGGAGACGTAGCCGTTGGGATGGCGGATCAGGACGAGGTTGCCGTAGCCCTTCAGCTCGCTGCCGGCATAGGCGACGGTGCCGCCCTCGGCCGCCTTGACCGGCGTGCCCTCCGGAACCGCGATGTTGATGCCCTCGTTGCCGCCCTTGCTATAACCTGAGATCACCCGGCCACGAGCCGGCCAGCGGAAATCGGCCTTGTCGGAGGAGCCAGCCGCGTCCTCATCCGCCTTCGGCAGGCTGGCCGTGGTCTTGGGCTCAGGCTCGGCCTTTGGGACAGCGGTCGGCTTCGGCTCGACGGCAGGCGCGCTCGCCACCGCGACCGGCTTCGCCGGCTGCTGGACGGGCGTAGCGACCCGCGCGGGCTGTTGCTGAACGGCGGCAGGCTTCGCCTCGGCTAGCGGCTTGGCTGCAGGGGCCGCAGCGCCAGCCTTGCGGGCATCGGCCTTGGCCTTGGCTTCGGCAGCGAAGCGAGCACGCGATTCGCGCATGGCCTGAGCATCGGCTGCAGCCTTCGCCTTGGCTTCGGCGGCCTCGGCAGCCTTCGCCTCTGCAGCCGCCTGGGCCTTCGTCTTCGCCGGAGCGACGGGCGCGACCTGGCGGGCCGGAGCCGGGCCAGCGACGAAGCGCTGCGTCTCTGTCCGAGCCGGCGCAGCGGGAGCGGCCGGAACCGAAGCGGCGGCAGCCGGAGCGCCGCCACCATTATAGACCGGAATGACGATGCGCGAGCCGGGCGCCACATTGGCGTTGCTCAGCCCGTTGGCGGACATGATGGCCGCACGCGGCACACCGTAGCGCGACGAAATCATGTCGAGGCTCTCGCCCTGAGCGACCACGACGGGCGTGCCGCCCTGGGCAGACCAGCCATTGGCACTGCCGGCCACCGGCTGCGCCGGCGCCGTGCTCAGCGCGACGGCTGATTGCGGCGGTGGCAGGGGCTGGGACCGGACAACCGGAGCCGCCGGAATCGGCTGCAGCGGCGCGCTGGCGACACGGCCGATCGAGCCAGTCGTTGCGGGATCGCGGGCCGGAGCCTGCGATTGCGCGGTCCTGAAGGGATTGTCGAAGGGCGCATCGGTGAAGCGCATCGTATCCGACGAGCAAGCACTGACACCGAGGGCAAGCAGACAGACCGTCGACAAACGGCGAACAACGCGATGAGGAAACGATCCAGCTTGACCATGCATTGACGGAGCACTCGCGAACGACGCAACTCGATAGTCCGCATTAAAATCCCGTTGAGCTTAATTATCGGTAAAGCGGCGCAACGATCTGGCTTGGCGCGTCGCCCAAGCCAAGTTACGTTAGGGAATGCGGCCTCTGATCTCAGCGGCGATCCTGATCGCGATCCCAAGCGCGTCCTTGCCGGCCGAGCCGGCGCTCCAGTTCATGCAAGGCACATGGCGAGGCGACGGACGCTTCGTCCTGCTCGATACCGAGCGCATGCTGGGCAACGTCGAGCCGGAGAAACCCTTCCAGCGCGACGCGCTGCTGCTGCGCAACATCTCCGGGCGGATGGTCGTCTTCGACATCGGCGGCCGGCGCTATATCGGCCTGTTCGACCGCAACGAGCTGCGCCTCACCGGAGACGGCATCAGCGGCAGCGCCACCCTTCGACGGTAACTCTCAGAGCGCGCGCGAAATACCCGGAACGAGCGGCGGCAGGCGCAATGCCGGTCCCATCGTATGGTCGAATTGCCCCTCGTCGAGGCGCGTGACCACGACACGCCGCGCCGAGCCCTCAACCCTGAGCGCCCCGACGAGCCGCCCCCCGGGCGCAAGCCGCATCAGCAGTGCCTCCGGCACGGAATGCGTGACGCCGTTGACCAGGATGCGGTCGAACCGCCCCAGCGTGCGATCCGGCTGGAAACCATCGGCGTGGCGCAGATCGACATGGTTGCCGAAGCCGCTACCGCTGACCCGCTCATGCGCCGCCAGCGCCAGCGAGCGATAGCGTTCGAGCGAGACGACCTCCCCGCCCAGTGCCGCAAGAAGCGCCGAGACATAGCCGGACCCCGTCCCCACTTCGAGCACGCGGGCGCCCTGCTCCATGTCGAGGGCGCCAAGCAGGTTGGCGACCGTGTGCGGAGCCGTCATCGTCTGGCCGCAGGGCAGCGGCACAGAGACGTCCTCGCGGGCGAGATCGGCGAAGCGCGCCGGCGCGAAGCGGTCGCGCGGCACCCGCTCCATGGCGCGCAGCAACGAGAGATCGCGCACGCCGCGTGCCCGCAGCGACAGCAGGAAGGCAACGGTGCGCTCGCCCTCGCTGGCCGGCACCTCCTCGCTCATGCCCCCTCCCCGTGGCTCCTGAGGCTAAGGCCCCTCAGGCGAAGACCTGAGCGAAGCGCGTCAGCGTCGGCTCATGCGTCAGGTCGAGCTCGAGCGGCGTGACCGAGATGCGGTTCTCCGCCATGGCGCGCAGGTCGGTTCCGTTCGCAGGCTCCTTGCGGCTGCGCTGGAAGGCAATCCAGTAATAGGGATTGCCGCGCCCGTCCTTGCGAGGCTCCAGCTTGACCAATTCCTGGTCGCGCCTGCCCTGCACCGTGACGGACACGCCCTGCACCGCTTCCGGCGCGGCATTGGGGAAGTTCAGGTTGAAGAGCACGCCCTCGGGGATGCCCTCCTCCAGCAGCCGGCGGATGATGCCGGGCGCGTGATGCTCGGCGCAGTCCCAGCGGATATTGGTGCGGTCGCCCGGCGTATAGGCCTGGCTGACCGCGATCGACGGGATGCCGAGCAGCGTGCCTTCCATCGCAGCGGCGATGGTGCCGGAATAGGTCACGTCTTCCGCGACGTTGGAGCCCCGGTTGACACCGGAGAGCACGAGATCGGGCCTGGCCTCCGCCATGACCGAGCGCACCGCCATGATGACGCAGTCGGTCGGCGTGCCGGCGACGGCGAAGCGCTTCTCGCTGATCTCGCGCAGGCGCAGCGGGTTCGACAGCGACAGCGAATGCGCCACGCCCGACTGGTCGCTCTCGGGTGCTACGACCCAGACGTCGTCGGAAAGTTCGGCGGCGATCCGCTCCAGGACAGCGAGGCCTTCGGCATGGATGCCGTCGTCATTGGTCACGAGGATACGCATGGGTCAGGCCGCCTTCTCGATCTTCGCCACGCCCCGCATATAGGGCCGCAGCACCTCCGGCACGGTGATCGAGCCGTCGGCGTTCTGGTAGGTCTCCATCACCGCGATCAGCGCACGGCCGACCGCCGTGCCCGAGCCGTTGAGGGTGTGGACGAAGAACGGCCCCTTGCCGTCCTTGGTCTTGTAGCGAGCATTCATCCGCCGCGCCTGGAAATCGCCGCAGACCGAGCAGGAGGAGATCTCGCGATAGGTCTTCTGCCCCGGCAGCCAGACCTCGATGTCCCAGGTCTTCTGCGAGGCGAAGCCCATATCGCCGGTGCAGAGCGTCATGACGCGATAGTGCAGGTCGAGCTTCTTCAGCACGTTCTCGGCGCAGTCGAGCATGCGCTCATGCTCCTCGCGGGATTTCTCCGGCGCGGTGATCGAGACGAGCTCGACCTTCTCGAACTGGTGCTGGCGCAGCATGCCGCGCGTATCGCGCCCGGCCGAGCCAGCCTCCGAACGGAAGCAGGGCGTCAATGCCGTGTAGCGCAGCGGCAGCTCTTCCTCGGAGAGAATCGATTCCCGAGCGAGATTAGTCAGCGGCACCTCGGCGGTCGGGATCAACCAATGTTCCTCGCCGGCGCGGAACTGGTCCTCGCGGAACTTCGGCAGCTGCGCCGTGCCGAACATCGCGTCGTCGCGCACGAGGAGCGGCGGGTTGACCTCGGTATAGCCATGCTCCTCGGTGTGGGTGTCGAGCATGAACTGCCCGAGCGCCCGCGAGAGCCGCGCGATCTGCCGTTCCAAAACGACAAAGCGCGCGCCGGAGAGCTTCGCAGCCTTCTCGAAATCCATCTGGCCGAGCGCTTCACCCAGCTCGAAATGCTGCTTCGGGTCATTGACCCCGGCGAGCAGGCCGCGCTCCTCCGGCTTGATGCCGTGGCTGTGCAGCGCGACGTTGCCATGCTCGTCGGCGCCGTCCGGCACATCGTCGAAGGGCACGTTCGGAATGGCGGCGAGCTTCTCGTCGAGCGCGTCCTTGGCGGCCTTCTCTTCGGCCTCCAGCGCCGGCTGCAGGTCCTTCAGACCCGCGACCTCGGCCTTGAGCGTCTCGGCGAGCGCCACGTCCTTCGCGCCCATCGCCTTGCCGATTTCCTTGGAGAGGGCGTTTCGGCGTTCCTGCGAGGCCTGAGCCTTGCCGATGGCCGAGCGGCGGGCATCGTCGAGCGCGAGCAGCGAGGACGACAGCGGCGCGAGGCCCCGTCGCGTCAAGCCCCTATCGAACGCCTCGGCGTTCTCGCGAATCCATCTGATGTCGTACATCGTCGTCCGGCCATGCCATCGCTGCGGAATGCAGCGTCGCATGCTCTAGACCGGGATCGCGCGAGAGGGAACCACTCTCGTCGGCGTTGCGTGCGGTTCTTCCGTCATGGTCGGGCTTGTTCCGACCAACCACGCCTTCATCAACGAAAGACCGTGTTCAAGACGTGGATGGTCGCCACGAGGGCGACCATGAAGCCAGCGCCGTTATTCAGCGGCTTCCTCGGCCGCCTTCGCCGCCTCGCCCTTCTTCTCCACCCGGCGCACCGAGAAGATCGAGAGCTCGTAGAGCAGGAGCATCGGCACGGCCAACATAAGCTGCGAGATCACGTCCGGCGGGGTCAGAACCGCGGCCACAACGAAGACGAAGACGATGGCGTAACGGCGCTTGTCCTTCAGGAACTGCGAATCGATGATGCCCGCCTGCCCCAGCAGCGTCAGGATCACCGGCAGCTGGAAGGCGATGCCGAAGGCGAAGATCAGCGTCATGATCAGCGAGAGATATTCGCTGACCTTCGGCAGCAGCGAGATGCCGGCCTGGCTTTCCGTCGCCGCCTGCTGCATGCCAAGCGAGAACTTCATGAGCACCGGCATGGCGAAGAAGAAGACGAGCAACGCGCCGAGCGTGAAGAACACCGGCGTCGCGACGAGATAGGGCGCGAAGGCCGCCTTCTCGTTCTTGTAGAGGCCGGGCGCGACGAACTTATAGATCTGCGTCGCAATCACCGGGAAGGCGAAGAAGCCGGCGCCGAAGGCCGCCACCTTGATATGGGTGAAGAGCAGCTCCAGCGGCCCGGTATAGATGAGCTGCGCATTGGCGGCGCTACCCACGGCCCAGACATAGGGCTGCACGAGGATGTTGTAGATCTGCGTCGAAAAACCGAAGCAGATGAAGAACATGAGCATGAACGCGATCAGCGACTTGATCAGTCGCGAGCGCAGCTCGATCAGATGCTCGATGAGCGGTGCGCGCGAGGCCTCGATCTCGTCCTCGCCATCGCGAGCATTGGCGACGCTCATACGGAAGTCTCCTCGCCCGAGGTCTTGGCTGCCGCGGTCTTGCGCTTGCGGACGGGTTTGGCGGGTTCGGGAGCAGGCTCGGCCGCCGCGGCTGCCTCGACCTCGGCCACTTCGGCCTTGGCGGCGCGGGAGCGCTTGGGCTTGGCCGAGGCCGGCTCCTCGACAGGCGCGGCTTCAACAGGCGCAGCCTCAGCGACCGGTGCCTCCGCCTTCGCCTTGCGGGCCCGCTTGGGCTTCTCGACCGGCGTCTCGGGCGCGATCTCGACCGGCGGCAGCGCCTCCGGCAGCGGCAGCTCCGCAAGCTTGGCCTCCGCCTCCTTCAGAGCCGCCTCCGAAGGAGCGGCATCTTCAGCCTTCGGCGACTCGAACTCCTTGATCGGATCGATCGGCTTGAAGTCGTTGTTGAGCGCGCTCGACACCGAGCCGCCGACATCCTCGACCTGCTTCTTGAGGTCGGCGAGTTCGGCCTCGCGCATCGCCTCGTTGAACTGCCCCTGGAATTCCGACGCCATGCGACGGATCTTGCCGACGGTCTGGCCGACCGTGCGCAAGGCTTTGGGCAGGTCCTTGGGGCCGATCACGACGAGCGCGACCGCCCCGATCAGCACCATTTCGCTCCAGGCGATGTCGAACATCGACGGCTTGTCCTCTCAGCGCGTCCGTCGTCCGGCTGGTTCAGCCAAACGACAGGAGTTCGCGCAAGCTCTAGATCCTGAGCATGTTCTCATCGCGAGAGCGGTTTCCGCTCCCGCTAAACAGGCTCGGGCGGCGCGGTTCCCGCGCCGCGCAATCAGGCCTTGTTCTCGGCCTTGGCCTGGGTCTGCGCAGCCGCGTTGCTGGCCTGCGTATGGTCGATCACCTTGGGATCGACATTGCTGGCGCTCGGCGCCGGCTCGTCATCCTCGGCCATGCCCTTCTTGAACGATTTGATGCCCTTGGCGACATCGCCCATCAGTTCGGACACTTTGCCGCGCCCGAACAGCAGCATCACGATGACGCCGACGACGATCCAGTGCCAAATGCTCACGCCACCCATGGCGAAACTCCTCCGAAATTGCCTCGACTAGGGGAAATCCCCAATCCTATTCCTGCCCCGGTCGATCACTCGGCGGCGGAACCTATTGATCTGCCGCCGGAAACACAAGGACTTCGTCGGATGGAATTTCGACGCCGACCTCGTCGCCCACCGCGATCTCGTCCGACAGCGGCGCCCGCACCGAGAGCACCCGGTCGAACCCTTCCACGGCGATCTGCAGATGGTCGACCTCGCCGAGGAAGCGCCGCGCGATCAGCCGCGCGGGCAGGTAGTAGCCCTTAGGCACGATCCGCACCCGATGCGGCCGGATGCAGGCAATCGCCTCGCTTCCCTCCGGCAGTCCCGGCGCCGCGAAGCGCCCGAGCAGCGTGTCGATCGCGCCGCCCGCGACGCGACCTTCGACCTCGGTAAAATCGCAGAAAAATCGGGCGGCAAAGAGGCTGGCGGGCCTCCGGTAGAGCTCCTCGCCCGTGCCGATCTGCTCGATGCAGCCGGCCCGCATCAGCACGATCCGATCGGCGATGCGCATCGCATCCTCGGGATCATGCGTGACGATGATCGAGGTCGCGCCGGTCTCCTCCAACAGGGCGGCGGTCTCGTCGCGCACGACGTCGCGCAGCCGCCGGTCGAGATTGGAGAAGGGCTCGTCCATCAGCAGGACGCCCGGACGCGGCGCGATGGCGCGCGCCAGCGCCACGCGCTGCTGCTCCCCGCCGGAGAGCATATGCGGATATCCACCGTAGAAATCGGCAAGGCCGACACGCTCGAGCGCCCTGAGCGCGGTTGCCTCCGCAGCAGCATTGCTCTGCCCGCGCAGGCCGAAGCGGACATTCTCGCCGACGGTCAGATGCGGGAACAACGCATAGTCCTGGAAGACGAAACCGACGCCGCGATGCTCCGGCTCGACGAAGCGGTCGGGGGCGGACACCTCCCGCCCCTCCAGCAGCACGCGACCTGCGCTCGGCCGCTCGACACCTGCCGCCAGCCGCAGCAGCGTCGTCTTGCCGCAGCCCGATTGGCCGAGCAGCGCGACGATTTCCCCCGGCTTGACCGAAAGCGAGACATCCGACAGCGCCGTCACCTCGCCGAAACGCTGTGTCACGCCTTCGAAGCCGAGCGCCATCGGGATCGCCGCACCCGCCGTACCGCGCCGGCCCCAGCCGAGCCAGCCGGCCTTGATCTCGCTCAGTGCCAAGAAATCTTCGCCTTTCACCACCTGCGTCGTCATCCCGGGCAAGCGAAGCGCAGACCCGGGATCCATCGTAAGGCACCACGCTCTACCATGGACCCCGGATCGGCGCCGCTACGCGGCTTATCCGGGATGACGCGCGGAACGGGTGGCAGCGCCAAAGAGGAGCCGCCCTCATTCCTGTTGAGGGCCGCCCTCGCCGTCGTCAAGCGGAGTGAACAGATCGCCGAGCGGGTCCTCGTCATCGCGCAGGCCGGGATCGTCGTCCGGCACCGGCACGGTCAGGTCCCGCGTCAGTCGGCCTTCGATGAAGCCCGCGCCCTTCAGCTCGTCGAGGCCCGGCAGGTCGTCGATGCGGTCGAGCCCGAAATGGTCGAGGAAACCCGGCGTCGTGCCGTAGGTCACCGGTCGGCCCGGCGAGCGCCGCCGGCCGCGCAGGCGCACCCAGCCGGCCTCGAGCAGAATGTCGAGCGTGCCGCGGGCCGTGGCGACACCGCGGATCTCCTCGATCTCAGCGCGCGTCACCGGCTGGTGATAGGCGATGATCGCCAGCACCTCGAGCGCGGCGCGCGAAAGCTTGCGCGGCGGCTCGGCCTCTGCAGCGAGCAGATAACTGAGATCCGGCGCGGTCCGAAAGGCGAAGCCGCCGGCAACCTGCCGCAGATTGACGCCGCGTGGCGCATAGACCGCCGTGAGCCGCGCCAGCACCAGCTCCACATCGATGCCGGCCGGCACCGAACGCGCGAGCTCTTCGGCCGAGAGCGGCACGGCGGAGGCGAAGAGCAGCGCCTCGACGATGCGCAGCGCCCGGGCGAAGGCCTCGGCTCCGCCGCCGTCATCCTCGTCCTCGATCGGCTCGACCGCAGCCCCCATCATCTCGTATCCCGCTTGTCAGCGAAGGGCAGCGCGGCCGGCCGCGCCGAGCGGCGGCGCACATAGATCGGCGCGAACTCCTCCTCCTGGCGCAGGTCGAGCAGCCCTTCCCGCGCCATTTCGAGCATGGCCGAGAGCGCGGAAGCCCTGACCGTCGCCTTCATCTGGCGCACCGGCAGGCCATGAGAAGCCATGTAGCGCGTCAGATAGCCGTCGATCTCGGTCCAGTCCCCCGCCTCCCCGACCAGGCGCTGCAGCGCCTCGCGAGCCTCGACCAGCGACCAGACGACGCGACGGCCGACCGAGATGTGCGTCTGCGTGCGCTTCTGGCGCTGCTGGGAATACGCGGCGAGCAGATCGTAGAGTTCGGCCTCCCAGACCGGCCGGCCGGCCGCGGCGATATCCTCCGGCGCGCCGCGCGCAAAGACGTCCTGCCCCAGCCTTTCGCGGGCTGTCAGTTTCTGGGCGGCGGCGCGGATCGCCTCCAGCCGGCGCAGGCGCAGCGCCAGCGCAGCGGCGAGATCGGCTGCGCTCGGCTCCTCGCCCTTCGGCGGCTCCGGCAGCAGCAGGCGCGATTTCAGATAGGCGAGCCAGGCCGCCATCACGAGATAATCGGCCGCCAGCTCCAGCCTCAGCGCCCGCGCCTCCTCGACGAAGGTGAGATACTGCTCTGCCAGCGCCAGGATCGAGATGCGATGGAGATCGACCTTCTGCCGGCGCGCCAGATCGAGCAGCAGATCGAGCGGCCCTTCATAGCCGTCGACATCGACGACGAGCGCGGGCTCGCTCACACCGCGGCCGGCATCCTCCTCGAATGGCAATTCGGCCGTCATGCTGGCCTTGGCCTCTCGCCCCTGCGGCGAGCTCCGCGACCATCCGGGCAGCCAAACCGCGCCCGGTGCCCGCCGCGGAACTCGCGATCAACCCCGGCCGGGAGATTCGACCGTTCAGGCGCTCAATGCAAGGGCAGCAGTGAGTTCTGCACGCGCAGCATCGAGATCGACCGGCTCGGGCTCGTGGCGGATGCGCCCCAGCGCGGCAGTGGCGCGGCGCCCCCTCACCCCGCTCATCTCCGGCACGGCCCCCGCAATCGCGATCATCTCGTCCATGATGCCGTGGCAATGCAGGATCACGTCGACGCCGGCGCGGATGGCCGCCTTCGCCTTCGCCTCGAAGGAGCCGGAGAGCGCCTTCATCGAGATGTCGTCGGTCATGATCAGCCCGTCGAAGCCGATCTCGCCGCGCATGATGTCGCGCACGATCTTCCGCGACACTGTCGCCGGATGCTTCGGGTCGAGCGCCGCGAACACGACATGCGCCGTCATGGCGAGCGGCATGTCGGCAAGGTGCCGGAACGGCCGGAAATCATGCGCCCTCAGTTCGTCGAGCGTCGCATCGACGATGGGCAGATCGTGGTGGCTGTCGGCGCGCGCCCGGCCGTGCCCCGGCATGTGCTTGACGACCGGCAGCACGCCGCCGGCGATCAGCCCTTCGGCGGCTGCCCGGCCAAGCCGGGCCACCTGATCGGGATCATAGGCGTAGGCGCGATCCCCGATCACGTCATGACTGCCGGCAACCGGGACATCGAGCACCGGCAAGCAGTCGACATCGACGCCGACCGCCTTCAGGTCATGCGCCATCAGCCGAGCCGAGAGCCGGACGATCTCGCGCTGGCGGATGGGGTCGTTGATACCGAGGAAAGCGCGCGCCGGCGGATATTTCGGCCAGTTCGGCGGCCCCATGCGCTGCACGCGCCCACCCTCCTGGTCGATCAGGATCGGCGCATGCCAGCCGACAGTGTCACGCATCTCCGCCGTCAGCGCAGCCACCTGCTCCGGCGATTGCGTATTGCGCTTGAAGAGGATGAAGCCCCAGGGCTTCGCGTCGCGGAAGAAGGCGCGCTCGTCCGCGGTGAGGCTCGTGCCGAGGCAGCCGGCGATGAAGGCGCGCGATGTCATGCCACCGGGTTAGGAAGCAGCGCGCAGGGCGTCAAGCGCTGGTGTCACCTGAAGAGTGCCGCGTCATCCCGGCTGGAGCGAAGCGGAACGTCGGGATCCATCGTAGGGCTCAGGCGCTCTACAATGAACCCCGGATCGGCGCCGCCCCGCGGCTTGTCCGCGATGACGGCGCGTATATCGGTGAGGACTACGCCCTCACTTCACCTGCGAATGCATCTGCGCGTTGAAGGCGTCGAACGGCAGCTCGGCGATACGGAACCAGAGCTGCTCCTTCTTCCAGTACGGCAGGAAGGAATCGTAGAACGTCTTGAACTGCGGGTTGCTGGCCGCGAGCTCGGCGTACATGGCGAAGGCCTCCTTGAAGGCCGCCTGCATCACATCCTGCGGGAAGGGCCTGAGTTCCGCGCCCGAGCCGGCTAGGCGGATCATCGCATCCGGGTTGCCGTGGTCGTACTTCGCCAGGCACAGCGCATTGGCTTCGGCGCAAGCCGCTTCGAGGATCGCCTTGTAGGACGCCGGCAGGGCGTTCCACTTCTCCAGGTTCACGAGGAAGCTGACGTTGGCGTTCCCCTCCCAGAAACCGGGATAGTAGTAATACTTCGCGACACGCTGGAAGCCGAGCTTCTCGTCGTCATAGGGGCCGGAGAACTCGACGGCATCGAGGGTGCCGCGCTCCAGTGCCGGGTAGATGTCGCCACCGGCGATCTGCTGCGGCACGACGCCGAGCTTGGACATGATCGTCCCGCCCATGCCGGCGATGCGCATCTTGAGGCCCTTCAGGTCCTCCAGCGACTTGATCTCCTTGCGGAACCAGCCGCCCATCTGCGCGCCGGTGTTGCCCGACGGGATGGTGTAGAGATTGTAGTCCTTCATGAAGGCGCGGCAGAGCTCGAGGCCGCCGCCCTGATAGAGCCAGGCGTTCTGCTGGCGCGCATTGAAGCCGAAGGGCAGCGAGGTCTCGAAGGCGAAGGCCGGGTTCTTGCCGATATAGAAGCTCGACAGCGTGTGGCTGCACTCCACCGTGCCGTTCTGCACCGCGTCGAGCGCCTGCAGGCCGGGCACGATCTCGCCGGGCGCGAAGACCTGGATCTGGAAATTGCCGTCGGTCGCCTCGGCGACGCGCTTGGCGACCTGGGTCGAGATGCCGAAGAGCGTATCCAGGCTCTTCGGATAGCTCGAAGTCAGGCGCCAGGAGATCTTCGGCTGCGACTGGGCAACGGCGGGGGCGGCAATCGCGGCGCTGCCGGCGGCACCCGCACCTGCGACCTTCACAAACTGACGGCGATCCATCGAATATCCTCCTGCTTTGGCAGCCGCGGCAGTTGATGCGGCCCCGTTTCTCGTTGGCGCCCTAGTCGCACGCGGCCACCGGCCGGACAAGCCCTCCGGCGCCCGAGAGGCATGGCTGAAATGCAGAACGGCGGCGCCCTGCCGGGCGCCGCCGCTCGTGCCGTTCAGATGGATCGCTAAGCGATCAGTTCTTGGCGATGAAGCACTGCCCGCCGGCAGCCTGCAGCGCCGTGCACATGGTCGTCGCGTCGTCGCGGGAATAAGGGCCGACGCGCAGGCGGAAGACAGTCTTGCCTCCTGCGAGCTCGGTCTTGCGAATGATCGGCGCCTGGCCATCGAGCTGCCCCGGATATTTGCGCTGCAGCGCCGCGAAGGTCGCGCGCGCCTCAGCCTCGCTGCCCGGCGCGCCGAGCTGGACCACGAAGTCACCCGTGCCGGCGCGGATCGCGGCGGTCGCTGGAGCAGCGGCCGGCGCCGCGGCAGCCCGCTCAGGAGGCGCGCTGGCGACCCGGGTCGGTGCGGTGGGGGTCGTGGCGGCCGGCGGCGTCGTGGCGCGCTCCTGTGCCTTCGGAGCGGCAGGGAGCGCCACGGGCGCGGCCGGCTGGACCGGAGCGGCGGCGACCCGCAGCGGCTGCTCGGCCGGAGCCTGCGCGGCGACGGAACGGGTCGGGGCGGAGCCGGTCGTCATCGGCGGGCTGTTCGGCACGGCGATCGGGTTCTGCGCCGGGGTCCCGTCCGGACGGATCGAGACGGTGCGGACGCGGCGAGGCTCACCGAGACCGGGCACGGGCGGCATCGGCGTCAGCGCGGGCTCGGGCGGAACGATGCTGCGCTCAGCCTGGCCGGGCGCAGCCGCAAGCGCTGTCCCCGCGGCAGACGCGATCGGGGCGGTCTCGCCACCGGTCGAGCCCGGCCCCGGCATGACGACACGAGCCGGCGTCGAGCGAGCGATCTGCTGCAGGTCGATGGGCTGCTCTTCGCTGGCCACGACCTTGCTCTTGCCCTGTGGGGCCTCGGCGCTGCGCTCGTAGATCTGCTTGTTCTGGTTCGGGATCTCGGTGCCGCCAGGATTGACCGGCTCCACCTTGACCGGGCCGCGATCGGCCGCGATCAGCGGCGGCTGACCGTCCTTCACGGTCGAGCCGCCTCGCATGGCGAAGGTCGCACCGACACCGACAAGGCCGACGGCGATGACCGCGGCGGCGGCCCAGAGCCCCTTGCGCGAACGGCGAGGCTCCATGTCCGGCAGCTCGTCGTCGGCATAATCATGCGCGGCCCCATGCGCATGCTCATAGGAATAGTCCGAAGCGTCCTGATCATAGCCCGCCGGCGCATAGTTGGCGGGCGGCGGAGCATAGGCCGGCGCTGCATAGGCGGCGGGCGCGACGAAGGCCGGCGGCGCCGCATGGGCATCGTCATCATCGAGATCGCGCGGCTGGGCGACCGGCTGCACCGATGCCTTCCGGCCATAGGGCAGCGGCTCCGGCAGATCGAAATCGTCGTGGCGGCGGCTGTACTCGGGCGCTGGCGCGGGAGCCGGCTCGGCGGCCGGGGCAGAGACCTGCTGCCGCGGATCGGTCCGGCGCAGCAGCGCCTCGAATTCGTCGAGCGCGCCGCGCAGCTCCTCCGGCGGAACATTCGCCAGGGAAGGCGCAGGAGCCGCCGGAACCGGGGCGAGCGCCGGGGCCGGGCGCGGCGGAACCACCGCGAAACTCGGCTCCTGACGCACTGCCGGGCGCTGCGCCTGCGCGCGGCGCTCGTTGAAGATGTCCTTCAGCGGATCATCCTGCCCGACGATGCGGGTCAGCTCCGCGAGCGGGTCTGACGACTGGCTCGGACGCGACTCGTGGCTCGGGCGCGACTCCTGGCCCGCAGCACGCAGCTGGCGCTCGAGCTCTTCGAGGTCGAGCGCAAAACGATTCCTAGCTGGCTCACTCATGGCACGATCCATTCCAGCACAAGCCGCTCCCTCCTATGGAAGAACGCCGAGCTTGCGCGGTCAACTGACCTTGTGCGCGCTGGCAGCCGGCGACGGCCGTCAGCGCATCTCTTCCGGCGCCGCAACTCCGGCGACCGCCAGACCGGAAGCAAGGACGCTCCGCACCGCATGCACGAACGCCAATCTTGCCAAGGTCGACTTTCGATCAGTTTGATTAACGAACCGTAATTGCGG